>Ga0075428_100002111_pt1 | contig 21445 bp, 16 predicted proteins | sample RhiMetdeltSRZDD2_FD_75291 | JGI IMG/M metagenome (GOLD analysis project Ga0075428, IMG submission 75291) | Populus rhizosphere microbial communities from Tennessee, USA - Rhizosphere MetaG P. deltoides SRZDD2 | ecosystem: Host-associated > Plants > Roots > Rhizosphere > Soil | place: USA... | reverse complement strand
GGGCGACCGGATCGCGGCTGAAGCGCAGTTCGTTGAGCACCGTCGAGTAATGCAGCAACGTCCGCTGTTCTCCCTGATACTGGCAAAGGAGTGCGTCGGTGATGTTCAGCACGACACGGTCGCCGATTGCCTCCAGCGCATAAATCTCCGGCACGGCCTCGCCCAGCAACCGCGGGTTATTCTCGAATCGAAACGTGTTGTCCACACTGCCAACGGCCAGACCGAACAGGTTTCCACACACGCTCGCGGCGTTGTGGTTGAGCATTGGCGTGATGTTGATGATCTTCGTGATCTCTTTGCTCACCAGCCGGGACACATACGACTTTCTCCCCATCCCTTCCTCGGTTTTCCCAAACTCCACGTCGCCCCACACCAGGTGCCCGATGAACGCCGTCTCGTAAAAGGCTTTCTCGTCGTAGCCGATTTGCGCGCTTCCCTCCACGCGAATCCCGTAACGCTCCGCCAATTCAAAATAACCGGCTCGCCGCAGATCACCGCGATGCTTGTCCCACACAATGATCTTTTGCGCAGGCACTCCGGCTGCCAGCAGGCCGGCCACCACCGCCGCCGCGACCTCCGGTCGCGTGCCGCTGTTGGGCCCCGGCGCGGAGTAAACTTTGATGCCCACGGTGTCTTGCGTGTTCACCAGGGAGCGCCAGGCGGCCGACGCGTTTGAGCTTCCCGTGAGTTGTGCGACGGCTTTTGCCACCATGTTCGAAATGATCGTCGGGCGCGGCTTGAACGCTTCGGTCGCCGCCGGATGGTACGCCACGACCACGCGCGCAGGGCCCGGTCCGGTCGCCGAATTCGCGCGCAGCGGCCCGGCTGCAGCGACCACCAGCAGCGTGGTCAGAAGCCTTGCGTGCGTTCTCGCACCAAAAATCCACGTGTTTAGACCCGCGTTCCTTGACACAACCAAACGCCGATGGTACCACGACCCTAGATGGTGGTCATCAAGAATTCGGCCCCTGAAAACCTTCGCAGCGCGGCACGGCTCGCGGTGGTTTGCTTCACTCTGTTGGTGCTCCTCGCCGGGTGCGGCGCGCCCGGCCCACGCGCATTACTCAAGGGCGAGGACCTGATCAAAGAGCGCAACTTCAAAGCAGCCGTCGCAGAACTCGAGAAAGCGACCAGACTCCTCCCGCGTAACCCCCAGGCATGGAACCATCTCGGCCTCGCTCATCACGGCGCCGGTCAGGTCGAGCAGGCCCAGCGCGCTTACAAGGAAGCCCTGCGCCTCGACATCAATCTGGGTCCGGCCCGCTACAATCTCGGCACACTCTCGCTCGAACAGAACGACCTCCCCGGCGCGATCGAACATCTCACCAGCTATACCACCTTTCAGCCAAACGCCGCCGATGGCTGGACTAAGTTGGGCAACGCACAAGTCCGCGCCCGCCGCCTCGATCAAGCCGAAAAGAGTTACAAAAACGCCCTTGATCTACGGCCGCGAGATCCCGAGGCCCTTAACGGCCTTGGCGCTGTTGCTTATCACCGCCGCCGCACGCAGGAGGCCGTCTCATTTTTCAATTCCGCACTCGGGGAAAACCCTAAATACGCCCCCGCTCTCCTCAACACGGCCGTGATTCACCATTCTCAGAACAATCGCCAGCAGGCACTCGATGAATTAAAGCAGTATGCATCCCTGGCTCCGTTTGCGCCCAACATCGATGCCGTCCACGTCACCATTGAGCAACTCGAATCCGAGTTGAATCCCGCCGCGCCAACCGTTAGTGGCATCGCCCTCCCTCGAACCAATACCGCAGTCCAAACTCAGCCGCAGCGACCCGCTCAAACGACCGCGCCGCCTCCTATCGTCAGCGCGCCGCGCACCAATCCGCCTTCAATCGCCGCGGCGCCGCGCACACGCCCCACGCCGACAAATCCGCCCGCGACAGTATCCCGGCCTGTCGCGGCAACGAATCGCGCTGAAAAACCCCCGGACGTGCCAGTGACACGACTCGAAGATGACCTCCTCGTCACGCCGGCGCAGGACCTTACTTCCTCGCGCCCAACAAACCCGGGCACCGCGCAGCCTGCGACCGCCAGCAACACACCTTCAGCGGCGACCACCAACGACAATCGCGAAGAGAAGCGCGGTCTGCTCGCGCGCCTTAACCCTTTCGGTGGTCGTTCTAAATCTTTGCCTACTACTAACACCGCCGTTGAGCCCGAGATCCGGTCAGCGTCTCCCACAAATCTGGCCGCCGCTCCTTCACCGGCACCACCGGTAACGCCGCCGCCAACTTACCCGCGCTATCGCTACGCGTCGCCGCAACTTCCCAAAGCCGGCAACCGCCGCGAGGCCGAACGCCACTTCGCGCGCGGCGTGGCGTCTCAGAAAGCCATGCAGTACAATCAGGCGCTCGGCTACTACCAGCAGGCCGTGGAAGCCGATCCCGCGTATTTCGATGCCTACTACAATCTTGGCCTTGCGGCTTACGATAGTGGCCGCTGGAAACAATCCCTCGCCGCTTACGAAGTCGCACTCGCGCTCAAATCCGAGTCCATCGATACCCGCTACAACTTCGCTCTGGCTTTGAAGCAGGGTGGCTATCCGCTCGACGCAGTCGAAGAACTCAAGCAAATCCTCAAGGGGGCTCCGTCCGAAACCCGCGCGCATCTCTCTCTCGCTAATCTCTACGCGCAACAACTCAACCAGCCTCGCCTGGCCCGCCAGCATTATCTCAAAGTTCTCGAGCTCGAACCCGCCCACCCCAAGGGCTCGGAAATCCGCTACTGGCTCGCTGCCAATCCGTAGTCCGGCCCTTCCTGCGCAGAGTCATTCTGTTGAGGCCGCCAGAGATACGCAGATCAGTTCCTTTCCATTGTGCATGTAAGCAGAGCGATTTGCGAATGCGGGATGGCACCAGAGGACCTCGCGACCGCGGGTGTTTTCCTGAGGCTCCAGCAATTTAGCGCGGCTGATCTCGTGGAAGCCCGCCGGGGTGAGGCTTGCCAGAATCAGTTCTCCCTGATCGTTCCAGATCCAAAAGCGATTTGCCTGCTCCACAATGAACGCATTCGCCAGCGGCGCTTTTTTCCCGCCGGTCAGAGCATAGGTCTCCCATTGTCGGTCGCCGTTCGTCGCGTCGAGACACCGTAATTCGCCTTCGCCGCAGACGCCATAGATGAAGCCATCTTTAAACACCGGTGTAGTCATGACGGTGTGCAAACCATCACTGAAGTTCGAACCAATTTTGCCGTGGCGGTTCCAGAGGACCTTTGCGCCGGGCGGGTCGGACGAGAGCGCCAGCATCGCTGAGCCCTTGTAGTATTGCGTCAGGAAAAGACGCCGCCCATCGAACCGCGGTGTCGCAATCGTGACCTCGGGCCGCTGCGGCTTCGCATCAATGGGATATTTGTGCGTCCAGAGCACTTGGCCAGATTTCGGGTCCAGGCCGCTCACGGCGTCGGGATGCCAGATGAAAAGTTGACGACGGCCGCCAACGCTGAAAATCACCGGCGGCGCATAACCGATTTCGTGCGCGGTCAGCGCGCGCCAAAGTTCCTTGCCCGTGCTCGCGTGAAATGCGACGACCGCGCTGTTCGAGCCGCCGACCAAAGAGATCAGCCGTTCACCGTCAAGCAATGGATGCGCCGCCCAGCCCCACACGGGCACATCGGCCTGAAAGTTCGTTACGAAGTTGACCGCCCAAATGAGTTTCCCGTCGGTCGCGTTGAGGCAGCGCAGGTCGCCCATGGCCCCGAGCGCAAACACGTGGCCATCGGCTACGACAGGTGTTGCGCGCGGCCCCGCAGGATAGTCGATGCGGTAGGAACAACCGTACGCGTGTTCCCAAATCGTTGCGCCGGTGAGCGCATCGAAACAGAGCACGCGTTCGTTTCCGGGAATTTGTGGAATAGACCGATCGCCGCGCTTGCGCTCAGGCATCTTGTCGGCAACGCGATCCATGAGGAACACGCGCCCATTGGCTACTGCCGGACCACAGTAACCGGAATTAACTGGGACGCGCCAACGGACTTTCGGCCCACCTTCGGGCAACTTCTCCACGATCCCTGTTTCTCTCCAGATGCCGTCGCGGTGCGGCCCCAACCATTGCGGCCAGTCCTCAGCCTGCGCACGGCTCGCGCCGAGGCACAATGAAAGCACGAGGAAGCCGATAATGACGAACCGATAATCCTTCACGTTTGCCCATTCCCTCCCACTCCTGCGAGACCTAAGCCGATCCCGTGACTTCTTTCAGATCGGCGCGCACGGCCTCGTAAGTGGTCGAGTAACCCAGCACCTCGGGGTCAGGCTCGACTCCCCACTGCTTGCAAGCCGCGCGATAGAGTTCGGGCCACCAATTGCGATGCTCAGTCAGCCCCTCGTCGCGCCAACTCCGCCAGCCGATCAGCACGCGCGACCAGCATTGATCGCCATACTTCACTGCCTCCGATGAATTACTGAAATCCCTGAGATACCAATCGCGGCCGATGCGCGCGTGCAGGACCTCGTCGGCCCAATCGTAATCCTGGAACAACGCGGACAGCGGATTGCCCGATTGTTGGCCGACCTCCCACTCGAAGCGCTTGCCGTTTTTTGGCATCAGGCCCTGTTCGATGAAATACAGCACCGCGTGCCGTTCGATCGGTTTGAGTTGCGTGTTCAGCGCGAGCGACCAGGTAAAGTTCACCATGACCTGTTTTGGCCATTCGATGCCCAGTTGCGCGAAACCCACCTCGCCCATCATGGCGTGGCGCGCTTCGTCCCAAAGCTGGCGCGTCATGTCGCGGTAATAGCCCCACGGTTTGTCTGGCGTCTCGGCGATGATGCTCGCCATCATTTCCGGCACGTCGACCTCGCGCAGCCGCTTGTAAAACATCATCAACGTCTTCGGTTGCGGCGGGAACTTCGGATCGTAAAGGAAGACTTCGGCGTTGACGCCCATGTTGTAAGGATCCGGAAAACGTTCGTCGCGCTTCGGCACGGCGTCGTACTGGTACGGCCGCGCCGAAAACTGGCGCTCGAGTTTCTTTTCGGCGGGTTTTTCTGCACCGTGCAATCCACCCGCCACAGCGAAGCAGTCATCCAGCAACTGCAACCATGGCTTGAACACCGAGCGTTTTTCAGGACCGACAACTTTTTCGATAGCCCCCCGTCCAAATTCGATCATGTCGCCGATTTCCAGGAGCGCGAACCGGCAGAGCCGGATCGAGGGCGCATCGGCCAGCGGGTTCGTGTCGACGACATGGCGCTGCAGTGCGGCCTGTAGCGCGGGCAACGCCTTTTCGTACACTCCCATCAGCAACTCCTCCGTTTTCGGCGCGCCGAGAATCTCGTCGAAGCAAATCTCCAGTGCTTCGTGCGGCACCTGCTCGAGGCCAAGCGGCGGTTCGCGCATTTCGCCGACGCGCTGGCGCAACGCTGTGACATGCTCCGCGCAATAATGCGCGTGCAGGCCGAACGCCATCTTGAGCTCGTAGATCGGCTCAGCGGTGATGCGCGCGGTAAAAATCTGGTGCAGGCGTTTGAAAACATAATGATACCGCTTCAATCGCCGCACGCATTCCTCAACGGAAAGCCCGCGGCACGCCGCTTCCTCCATCGTGCAAAGCCCTGCCAAAGACGGCAGGTCGCGATACGACCGATACGCTTTCATATTCCTTAGTCTGCCCAGCTTGGCCGATTGTTAGAAAAAACACGATAACAAAAACTTGTCTGCAGATTGCCGCGGGGCCGGGTAGCGGAGTTCAACTCGCCGCAGGCGGCAATAGTTCGTCGCGGTTCAGCGAACGACGGGTAAAGAGAACGCAGGGGTCGCTACCCCTTCTGTTTATTGTGGAGAATCGGCGCAGGACTTCGGCGCCAATAATGGCCGCTGCCACTCGAATTCCTGCGCGTCTATCCAGAGCGGTTGGTTGGCGGTTCTGATTGAACCGAATCCGCAGGTTTTTCCAGCAACCCAACCACTAGCTTTCGTTGTCATCCGACAAGTTCTCGCGTGCCGTCCCTGTCAAAACCAGCCGTAAAACTCCTTGTCTCTGGCCGCATGCGTAATTAACAGCGGTCACTTCAGCGTTGGTCTTGTAAGTGACTGATACTCTGATTTCTGAACGGGCCACGCCGCAGCTTTGTCTCTAGAGAACCTTTGATCGGCATCGCTGATTCTTTGTGCGTCCGCATAGCAGCCGCACAAACATCGTCTGAAGGGTTGCCAAAGTGTGGTTGGCTTCGTTTGTTTGGCGTTCCACACAGTGCATGTCGCGCTTTAAGAGATTCGGCCATTCGTTAGTGTCCGGTTACGCAGTAATCGCTGCGCAGGCCGTGTTCACACTTGCATCCGTCCCGCTGGCGCTGGCGTATCTGCCAAAAGCGGAGTTCGGGCTATGGGCATTGGCGGCCCAAATTGCAGGATACATCGCTCTGGTTGATTTGGGCATGAGCGGAGCGGTCTCAAGGATTCTGATCGAGTACAAAGACAGGCCAGAGGACGAAGAATACGGCAGCACCATAGCGACAGGCTTTCTGGTCAACCTCGTGCAAGGAGCCATCGTGCTTGTCGCCGCCTACGCACTGACATGGGTGCTCGTACCGCTCTTGGACGTGCCGGCCCCACTGGCAGCAGAGTTCCGGGTCCTCATACTGTGGCAATGCATTGGCATCGCTATTAGTTTTGCGCTGCGCATTGTTTTGCACATCCTCACAGCGCATCAACGGCAGGATGTGGTCAATTATTCCCACATGGCTTATGTCCTGGTGAATCTTGCGGTGCTTTGGATCTGTTTCCGGGCAGGACAAGGCGTCGTTGCCATGGTCTGGGCCCAGGTTGCGGCACAACTTACCGCCAGCCTGATAATGGCTGTTTACTGCATGCGACTCAGGCTCTTGCCAGATTTGCGTGCGTGGTCAAGGCCGACGGCCGCTCGGTTTTACGAGCTTTTTGCCTTTGGCCGCGACATGTTTCTCTATTCCATCGGTGCACAGTTAGTGCAAGCCAGCCAGACTATCCTGATCACCCGCACGCTGGGTTTGGAAGCGGGTGCTATTTGGGCGATTGGCACCCGAAGCTTCGCTTTTGTGAACCAACTGGCCACGCGAGTTTTTGATTACTCTTTGGCGCCACTGGCTGAAATGATCGTCCGAAACGAGAAAGAGCTACTGGCGAAACGTTTCCGGATGATCGTCGTCGCATCGTCGTCCGCGGCAGTTGCTGGTGGAATGATATTGGTTGCCTGCAACTCGTCATTCGTTGGATTGTGGACCAGTGGCAAGGTCTCCTGGCCGTCGCTGCGCGATTTTCTCTTTTCGATCTGGCTCGTGCTGTGTGTGCTTGTTCGCTGCCACACGGGGTTGATCGGATTGACGCGGGATTTCCGGTTCTTACGGTATATCTATTTGCTGGAGGGGATTTTCTTCGTCGTGGCGGCGATTTTCGCGCTAAAATGGGCAGGCATAGAGGCGATGATCGCCACATCCATCCTGGCCACGCTCTCGTTCACACTCGGCTATAGCGTTCATCGCGCCAGCCGCTATTTCGAGGTATCGCCACGTGAAATCGCCATCCAGTGGATGTTGCCAACACTCCGTTTGGTTGGTGTCCTTCTGCCCGCCACGTGTGCCATCTACCTTCTCACTCTGCCCCTAAGCATCGGCTGGCGCTTTGTCGTAAGTGGATTGAGCGTGACCGCGGTCGCGGCTTGGCTGCTTTGGCAGGTTGGCTTGGGAAGCGCAACGAGATTGGAACTGCAACAACGAGTTTTTTCCCGATGGTCCAACGCACGCAAGCCGTCCTTCGAAAACCCGCCGTTATAAGTCAGGCGGCTTTCGAGAAAGGGCAATCGCTGAAACCTCTGGGGCCGTAGGCCATCGGCCCACGATGAGCCCATCCACCGAATAACTCTCCGGCGGCGTAACCGATGCCAGTATCTTGAAACCGATTTCCCGCAGTGCCGCTTCGCACTGCTCATGCAAATCCACATTGTGAGTCGAAATGAAACAGAACGCCACCTTGCCAGCGCGCAGCGTTTCCTGCGCACCATGCACCATTTCCAATTCGCACCCCTGGATGTCGCTGTGCAGGATTGCTATCTCTTGGAGTTGCTGGTCGCGCACAAAATCATCCACGCAAATTACTTTGACGCCATCCTCTCGCGTGGCGCCTTTCGACCCTACCAAGGCATGAGTGAAGTGAGCCCCCGACAGCTTGTTCGCAGCAAAATTACCCCGGCCAAACTCGAGGTTTTCGGCCTCGGGTTCCACCAGGTACGCACGACCATTAGGTATTTCTTTGCAGAACCACATAGAGTAGTATGCCCAGTAAGCGCCCAACTCGATCATCACGCTGCCGGGGGCCAAAAGGCGCAACACTTCCTGAAAAACCCGTTCCTCTTGAGGTTCGTGCACGCCACGGTTCTTCTTCAACAATTGGCTTGAGCCCTGCCCGTAATAGCTGCCCACCAGGACTTTCAAACCATTGTGCATTAACTGGAAGCCTCCCTCGATCTTCCCCGCTTCAGGAATACGCCTGATGTGCGCATTGTCGGGACACGCCATCGCAACCCTCGTGCGATAGGTCCAATTGTCCCAGCAGGTCTTTGAGACGCGTTTGCTGACCTGGTGCAGCAAAGCCGGCGAGACCGCGTTTAGAATACGCCACACCAGCCGGCGAAACGGCCTAACCGGTTGTAATTGCGTTGATTTCGCCGTTGGAGTCACAGCACTCTAAGCTGTGCGCTCGCATATGTGCTGGCAACGCAAATCTCCCGCTGTGGCCGTCGTCGGTTGACCGAAAATGATAGACCAGAGCGGCTTCCCTGAATTGTTGGTTATATCCCAATTTCCCGCGAATGATGCGGGTGGCGGTGGCGCATTGGCCCGCCAGTTACTTCGCGGCTATCCGCGTGAAAGGGTTTCCTGGTGGAGTTGCGTGCCGGGCGGCGACCAAAGCATTGTGAGCCCTGCGGGCCGCATCTACACGTTCGCGCCGCCGCGTCGCCTGTTGCCAAACAAGCGGGCGCCCCGGCTGAAATCCTTCCTCTTGCATGCTCTTTGGGTACCTCTCGCTGCTGCCCACCTGCGGCGCGTGACTGCGCGGGTTCGACCCCGTCAGGTTTGGGCTCTGCCCTACGGGTGGTCCATACCGGCGACGTTCCGTGCCGGAATTATGCCGCGCTTTCGCACCCACGTCTCGATCTGGGATTATGTGGATAACAAGGGACATCGCGGGCTTTTGGGCGATCAACGGGCGGAGCAGTTTCAACGCACGCTCGAAAAGTTGTATTTGAGCGCAGCCACTGCTGATGTCATTTCAAAACCGATGCTGGAGGACCTCGCGCAGCGGACGGGACGCTCCCACCCGCTCATCGTACACTCGGGTCTCGAACGCATCGATATCGAGCGACTTGAACAATTACATCCGGCAGAGTTGCCGGTCATCCGCCTCGCCTACGCTGGAACAATCATAGTCCCTTCTGCCTTCGAATTCGTGGTGCGGGCGCTGAACAGCATCCGGAACAAACTCCCCAAGCCTCTTGTCCTTGAATTCTTTGGTGGCCGGAACGTGCAACAAAACGCGTGGTTCAATGCCAGTTGGATGAAGGACCATCCGCGGATGGACGAAGCGGAATTTCACCAGGAGCTTCAACAGTGCTCCTGGGGCCTTGTCGTTATGGATCTCAGCGATAGCGACCCGCGTTACAACCGCTTCAGCTTTCCGAACAAATTCGGTACTTATTTAGCGACAGGCGTGCCGCTCATCGTTGTTGGACATGCCGAGAGCAGCGTTGTGCGTGTGATGCGGGAGCACTCGGTGGGAGTGTGGACGAGCGGCAGCACCGTTTCGGATATTGCGCCGTTCTTCAACGAAGCGCTTCACGAGAAGAACCCGCACGCACGGTTCCAATCGCAAATTCTCCAGGCCGCCACCACCGATTTCAACATGGACGCGATGCGTCGCCGGTTGTGGGAGGCCTGGGGTTGCGGTCCGTGAAACCGCTGAGAACAGAGTACCTAATCGCGTTTGCTGTAAACAACCTCGTAATATCATCGCCTTCATTTTATCAAGATGCCAAAGCAGTCTCCGCTCTGTTCTGATAGCGAGCGCTGTGGCGACGTGCTCTCGGAGTCGCGCGAGAAGAAGCTGCGGCTACGGGACCCCCGCTTTGACGATCACAGCCGAGCCGCTCTTGTCGGGCATCGGGATTGGAATCTCCGGTTTGTCGCTAAAAAAGTCTTGCACTGCCTTGCGCGCGCCCGGCCACGAATTGTAATCATGCACTACAAGGATTCCTCCTTTGGCCATTCTGGGATAAAAGAATTCCAAACCAGCCATGGTGGGATCGTACAAATCGGCGTCGAGGTGGACAAAGGAAAAGGTCCGCTGCGTCAAGGCGGCCGGGACGCTCTGCGGAAAGAAGCCGGGATGGACCTGGACGTTCTCGTTTAACTTCTGCACGTTGCGCAGCACTAATTCGATACTCGTGTCGGAAAATGCCTTCTGATCGGTGGCCAGACCGGTCTTCTGCCGCTCCTGGCCAACATCGCGTTCATCGAATCCGGAAAAAGTATCGAAAAGGTGAAGCGTTCGTTCCGGAACGTAATGGTGAATGAGCCTGGCGGTATTGCCTCTATAGACGCCCAGTTCGGCCATATCGCCGGATACATGGCGCTCGAGCATTTTCCTGAGCAGCAGAATGAGCATGTCACGGCGGACGGTGTCCCACGGCTCCAGGTCCAACACGGCACGCTGTACCTTGTCCCCGGGAATCCGATAGCCGCCCGTGGCCGAAACGAACCCGGGATTGTGCCACAGCCCCTTCGGATCGATGTCCATCTTGCCTTGCACGTAGAACGACGCGTTCCGGAAGAGCGAACACCAATAATGAAGGCACTTGACCCGCACCTTCCAAAAGAACAGGACCGGGTTGCTAAACAAGAGTGAATACGACTTTATTCTCAATTGCTTTGCCAATTAAACGAAAGGTCTCTAGGATCGACAATCCTGAACCCACTCACCGAGAAGACGGGCGGGTTCCCGGCCTATGGACATCGATGGACAGTTGAGTGCTGGCGAACGTCAATTGTTGACCGACGCCATCCTGCAATCGGCGAAAAAGCCGCGTGTTGTGCTTGAAGTTGGCACGTGGCTCGGCGGCGGCAGCACTCTGCACATTCTCAGGGCGCTACACAAAAACCGTGTAGGACACCTCTGGGGCATCGAGAGTGACCATACCATTTATGAGCGCATGATCCGGAATCTTCGCGCGGCCGCTCCCGAAACACTTGAACGCTTCACGCCGCTGTTTGGATGTTCCCACGCCATAATCCCAAACCTGCTCGCTGAAAAAGGTTCCGACTTTCAAATCGATATCGCTTTCCTTGACGGGGGCAATAATCCCTTGGAGCAGATTATTGAGTTTGAATTGCTCAAGGACCGCATTCCCGTCGACGGCCTTCTCATGGCACATGATGCCCGCGTCCGCAAGGGGAAGTGGCTTGTGCCGTATGTGTCCCGGTTGGATAACTGGAAATGCGAGCTCCACGACCTTAGCGAAGTAGGTTTGTTTTGTGCTCGAAAATTAGAGCCTGAACCGTCGGTTGAGTCCTTGCGGCGCGCCCGCTCTCATCTGCGCCGATTGCGCCTGCAACCGGTGGAAGTCGCAGCCGCTTTGTTGCCAAAGCAGCTCTGCGGCCTGATTCTGCAGTGCCTTCCCCGGCGCCTGGCGGCTTCCCTTGCGGAAGGCGCGCACTAGGTTGCACGTTCACAACAGATGAAAATCCAGCCAGCGATGTGACTCGACTTTCGACAATGATCTCCAAGCTGCAATGACAACCAATGAGAGCCAATTACGCAAACTGGGCCCCGCGGACAACTACTCGTTCACCGAGAAAGCTTTGTTCGCTTTGACCAGTTTGCGGCAGGTTGCACGGCCGAAGACCAACCTGATTGCGGTTTACGGTGGAGAATTTGGATATGAGCTGATGCAATGGCAGGGCTATGTGCGCGCGCGACGCCCCAAGTACAAGGAAGTGCATGTAATTACGTTCCCTGGTCGGGAATACCTGTATGAAGGGTGTGGCGTCTCCGCGCATGATATTCAACTTCACGCCGCCGGTTTCCGGTATGGAGTCCTGAGCCCGAAGGAATCTTACCGTATGGCCGCTGGCAAGGCGGCCGACTTGGGATGGAAGGACTACGATGTCTTTTTACCCGGGCTTCTCGGAACCCAATACCATAAGCGGCTTTTCTGGCGGCAGGAATTCCGCGTTTTTGAAGAACCTCCGATTGACGGTATCGTTCGGGACATCACTTTTCACTTTAGAGCCGTGCAAAAGAGCGGAGATCATGTGAAGAACTATCCTCTCGCGCTTGCGGAGAAACTCGTCGAGCTTTGCCTCTCCAAAGGCCTTTCGGTCAGTTGCATTGGTCATCCCGACTATTCACTCTGTCCCAGGGGCTGCGAAGATCAGCGCAGCGTCAGTCTTAAAGGGACGGTTGCAGCGATTTGCAGCGCTCGTGCGATGGTCGGCGAAATCAGTGGGCCAACTCACCTCGCCAATTTGTGCGGCAAGCCAGCCATCTTGTGGGCACCCTTTCCGCACAAGGTGGATTACGCTCTGCGATGGAATCCCTTTGACGTCCCGCTCTATATTGCCGCAGACGACACTCACGCACCGGCGCCGCAGCGAGTCCTCGACACTATTCTTGGCGCCTTGCAAGATATGAAGAGCCGCACGGACAATTTCCAAAGACCTCTGTTCCGCCTGCCAGCCGTCCGCATCGCCTATTACTGAGCGTGAACGAGCGACTGGTGATTGCGATGGTATTGTCCGATGAACGAGAGGTTTTTCGTCGCTACTCTATTTCGGAACCATCCTTCGGCACGGCGCCCTCGGCTTTGCTCGAAGGATTGGCCCAATCGCCGGAGTGCGAAGTGCATATCATTTCCTGCCTGCAACAGCACGTCGCCTCGCCCGCGCAGATTGCAAAGAATATCTACTATCACGCCCTCAGAGTTCCCAAAGCGGGTTGGTTGCGGACCGCTTATGTTGGGTGTGTGGCAGCCGTACGGCGCCGCGCGCGTCGAATTCAGGCGGACGTGGTGCACGGCCAGGGAACCGAACGGTATTGCGCACTGTGCGCAGCGTTCTCGGGCCTTCCGAACGTCGTGACCATTCACGGCAACATGCGCCGCCTCGCCGCCCTGTCCGGAGCCCGGCCCTTTACTTTCGCGTGGTGCACGGCCCGACTGGAAGGCTTCGTCCTGCCCCGGACGGATGGTTTCATCTGCCCAAGCGCACACACGCAACGCCAGGTTCAACCCCCCGCGCGACGCACGTGGGTGGTTCCCAACGCGGTTGATTCATCCTTCTTCGATATTAAACGATGTCTGGACTCACCGCCGACTTTACTGTGTGTTGCGAACATCCTGCCTCTGAAGAACCAGGTTGGTCTTATTGAGGCGCTGGACGAAGTTGCGGCGCTTGAGCAGTTTCGCATGGTTTTTGCCGGCGCTACCTATGACGACAGTGCATACAGCCGGACATTTCGCCAACTTGTCGGCCAACGCACGTGGTGTGAGTACGTCGGCGTTGCTGACCGAAGTCGTCTCAAACGATTGCTTGCATCTGCGAGCGCACTCGTCCTCCCCTCGTTGGAAGAGAACTGCCCTATGGCGGTTCTGGAGGCGATGGCTGCCGGCTTGCCCGTGATTACCTCTAATGTCGGGGGCACTCCAGAGATTGTCAGCGCCGAGGACGGTATGTTGTTCGACCCCAACGATCCAGCGATGCTGAGAAACGCCATTACAACTGTTCTGCGTCGTCCGGAGCGCGCATTCGCGTTGGGACAAGCAGGAAAACTTGTGGCGCAACGCCGATTTCATCCCAAATCTATGGCGGCCAACCATTTATGTATTTACCGCGAACTAATAGCGCAGCAGAAATCGCACGCAAATTTTTGAGCGGAATCGAAAAAAATCAATCAAAGCATCAGTCGATCTCCAACAAGCTGAATTAGATTTGCGCCGACATTAATAATTGCCCTAGAATCCGAATCGAATGTCCAAGCCGCCTGCAACGTCGCGAACTCTTGTCCTGTTCGGTATTGCCATCCCGCTGGCGACACTGATTGGGTATCTTCTCGTAACCCCGGACACTACGAAGTCGATCGGCATAGTGGGGCTGGTACTGGCTGTCCTGAGTATCCCGCTTTTCCTTCGATGGCACCACCCGCTTTTGGTCGTTGCATGGAACGCGTCCTTCATCGTATTTTTCCTCCCCGGCCGGCCCCAGTTATGGATGTTGTTTGGTGCCATCAGCCTCGGCATTACCGTCCTGGCCTGTGTTCTGAACAAGGAGCAACGATTCCAGCATGTTCCTGCCCTGACCTGGTCGTCGATCTTTCTTCTGGGAGTTGTCCTTCTCACCGCCAAACTGACCGGCGGCATCGGCCTTAGAAGCCTGGGTGGCTCGCAATACGGAGGAAAAGGTTACGTTTACATTGTCGCGGCCTTCGTCGGCTACTTTGCACTGAGCAGTGTGAGAATTCCAGCGGGCAGCGCCCAGCGGTACGCGCTATTGTTCTTTATCTCCGGCGTCGTACTGGCCATCAGCAATCTTGCTTATTTGGGTGGCCCCAACTTTTGGTTTCTTTTTCACGTCTTTCCCGTTGATATGGCAATGGCACAAGCAATGGGCGACTTCAATCCATCTCAGTATTCCATCAATCGCGTCACCGGTCTGGGTTTTGCCGCGGTCGCTATCTGTAATGTGTTCTTTCTGCGCTACGGAATCCGAGGATTGCTCGACATGAGTAAGCCGATACGTTTGATTTTGTTCCTCATCGCCTTCGCCGCAAGCTTGGCTGGAGGGTTTCGTTCGGCTCTTGTCCTCGTCGTACTCGGTTTTGTGGTCCAATTCTTCGTTGAAGGCTTGCATCGGACGCGTCTTGTTTTGGCATTAACCGTGGGAGCAGTTCTCGCTATGGCAGCGCTGGTCCCCGTGGTGTCAAAACTTCCCTTGGCCGTGCAGCGTTCCCTCAGCATTATTCCTTTTCTCCCCGTGAACTCTATCGCCAAGTTCGATGCGCAAGTTACTTTGGATTGGCGTTTGGAGATGTGGGGAATAGTGCTGCCGGACGTGCCTCGTTATCTGTGGCTGGGCAAGGGCTACGCGATCACTCCCTCAGACCTGTTTCTGGCTCAAGAGTCGCTGCGACGTGGAATTGGCTCGCCGTTTCAGCCCGTATTGATTGCTGGCGACTATCACAACGGCCCGCTCTCGATCATAATCCCATTCGGATTGCCGGGTGTCCTGGGATTTGTCTGCGTTCTGATTGCTGGCGGAAGAGTTCTGTACAGGAACTGGAAACTCAGAAACCCGGCTGTGCACAACATCAATACCCTGTTACTATCTCTCTTCATTTCGAAGGTGCTTTTTTTCTTCCTTGTCTTCGGCGCTTTTCAAAGCGATCTCGCGGTTTTTTTGGGCTTAATTGGTTTGAGCATCGCTGTTAACGGGGTTCACCCCGAATCACAACCTGCAGCAGAACCCTCCGCGATGCCGGAGCTTGTACCTGCCCACGCTTGAATTCAGTGCTTTTCTCCATCATCACCCCCAGCTTCCGGAGTTCCCGCTGGCTCGAACTCTGCATCGCGTCCGTCGCCGACCAGGATGCTTTGCATGAGCACATCGTGCAGGATTCCTGTTCCGACGATGGCACGCAGGACTGGCTGCCGCACGACCCTCGCGTCAAAGCGTGCCTCGAGAAGGACAAAGGGATGTACGATGCGGTCAATCGAGGGTTGCGTCGTGCCACAGGAGACCTCCTGGCCTATATCAACTGCGACGAACAATATTTGCCGGGCGCCTTGAGCCGAGTAGCCGAGTTCTTTGATCATCACCGCGACGTTGACGTCGTTTTTGCAAATTCAGTCGTCGTCGACGCGCGGGGAGAGTATCTGTGCCATCGCCAGCCTTTAATCCCCAACGAGTCTCACATTTGGGTGACCGCGAACCTGCCGGTCCTGACTTGTGCGACATTTTTCCGCCGCCGGATTCTGGACAAGCATGGCCTGTTCTTTGATCCGAATCTCAAGGACGTTGGTGACATCACCTGGGTGATGGGCCTGCTGAAGGCGCGCGTCAAAATGGCCACGCTCGACGCGTTCACGTCGGTCTTTACCGAAACCGGCGCTAACATGAATCTCCTGCCGAACGCGCAGCGCGAGAAGCTCGCGCTTTTTCGATCAGCTCCCGCGTGGCTTCGCCTGACACGGCCGCTTTCGGTCGCACATCATCGTCTGCGTCGTCTTCTTGCGGGCCATTACCGTGCCGAAGCGTTTTCATTTGCCCTCTACACGCAGGCAAGCCCACACCATCGCGTTACACGTCATGTCGAAAAACCCAGTTTCAGGTGGGTCCGTTCGGAAGCCTCGCCAAAACCCGTAGTCTAACAATTTTAATCACTATCATCATGCCCGCCAAATCTGCAAAAGTCGCCGTCTGTGGTGCAGGCGGTTTCATTGGCGGTCATCTAATTTCAGACCTTTTGCGACAAGGTTACACCAACATTCGCGCCGTCGATCAGAAGCCGTTCGATGATTGGTATCAACATTTTCCTCAAGTCGAAAACCTTCAAGTCGACCTGCAGGGCAGGGAAGCGTGTGATGCCGCGCTGCGCGATGCCGAGATCGTTTATAACCTCGCCGCCGACATGGGCGGCATGGGCTTCATCGAAAACAACCGCGCTCTCTGCATGCTTTCGGTGCTGATCAATACTCATTTGTTGATGACCGCAAAAGCGTTTGGTGTGAACCGTTTCTTCTACGCCTCGTCGGCTTGCGTCTATGCGGCGGACAAGCAGGTGTCGGCAGACGTGGTCGCCTTAAAGGAATCTGACGCATACCCGGCCATGCCCGAAGACGGCTATGGATGGGAGAAACTTTTCAGCGAACGCATGTGCCGGCATTTTCGCGAGGACTTCGGCGTCGAAACGCGCGTCGCCCGCTATCACAACGTTTATGGGCCGCACGGCACCTGGACAGGCGGCCGCGAAAAGGCCCCCGCTGCGATCTGTCGCAAAGTCATCGAGGCGAAGCTCTCGGGGAAACACCAGATCGAAATCTGGGGTGACGGCAAACAGACACGGAGCTTCATGTACATCGATGATTGTCTTAAAGGCACGCAGTCGATTATGCACAGCGAGATTATCGAGCCGATCAATCTTGGCAGCAATGAACTGGTTACGATCAATGGGCTTGTCGATATTGTCGAGGAAATCGCCGGCATCAAACTCGACCGCAAGTACAATTTGAAGGCGCCCAAAGGCGTTAACGGGCGAAACAGCGACAACTCATTAATTAGGCGCTACCTTGATTGGGAACCTTCGACTCGGCTGCGCGATGGAATGGAGAAGACGTATCGGTGGATCCACGACCAGATGACTCAAGCTTCGGCGCGGATAATTACACGTTAGCGCGCGAACATCCGAGCAATTGCGGAGCTGATGGCAAATGAATGTTGCAGGCTCGCTCGTGCCCCTTCGGGTCCGCTTTTTCGTCAAGCGCTTCTCGCTGATCCATAAACCCCTTCGGTGGCTCAACCGAATGGCGCTGCCGGCGCTGGCGCGATGGTTCCTTGATGGTGTGCGGGCGGTGGTCCCGACCTCGTGGAATATAGGCCTTCCTCGCGGAGTGTTTAGCGCATTACATGAAGTCGAAAGCGGGCCTGACGAGGGCCGGGTGATTCTGCTCGACCAGGGGTCGCCGCGACTGCCCTCGCCGTCGGTCATGGTGCTTTGTAATCGCCAACAGCATCGGGAACAGCCTTGGCCGATTTTCTGGAGGCGCCATAAAGGCGCGCGGCTGATTGGAGAAAGCCTGGTGCACATGAACGCAGAACGCAAGATCTGCGCGGAAGCAGCTTATGGCAAAGACAGAGCCTATGGCGACCCCGCCTACTTCCATTTTGCTCTCAAACCTCTGCGGCTTGACGGTTGCTGGACAAGCATCATCTCCCGTTTCTCCCCAAATCACGGAGCGCAAACGTACGCCCATTGGCTGCTGGACGCGCTCCCGCGCCTTGCCCTGTTGTGCGAATTCCCTGCGGATACGCAGGTGCTGATTCCGCCGCACCGATTGCCCTACCAGACTCAAAGTCTTGAAATGTTGGGACTGCTTGCTCGCTGCCGACCGACGGCCGAGCGGGACCTCCGCGTGGAAGATTATTTTTTCAGCAGTCCTACCTCGATGATTGTTTGTCATAACCCCTATGCGGCGCAGTTTCTGCGGCGATCGTTCCTGCGCGTCACCAGGGCGGGAGCGGCGACGCCGCCGAGGTTTTTCGTTCGGCGCACGAGCCTCGGCCGAAATATGGTCAACGAACAGGAGGTGTTGGAGTTATTTGCGAAGTTGGGGTGGACGATTATCGATACCGCGCAAATGAGCTTTTTGCACCAGATCGAGTTCTTTGCGAATGCGGAAGCGATTTGCGCCATTCACGGCTCCGCCACCGCAAATATTGTCTGGTGTTCTGCTGGCTGCAAGGTCATTGAACTCTTTGCTGATGGCTATCTCGCTGGCGACCAGGAATGGATCGCGCAATGTGTTGACGTGGACTATCATTTTATGGTCTTTGCTTCCGATCATCGGTTCAACGCGTGCGTCGATGTCCCGCAACTTGAGGAAAAACTCGCCGGCCTTGGTTTAATGTAAGATGTCTGCGCTCGCCGATAAGGTGCGAACCTATTACAGCCTGTTTGGGGTGCGGGGCGCCTGGCTGGCGGTTCGATCTCTATCGGTTCGGAAACCCCTCGAGGTGAGCGTTCAAATTCGCCAGTCGGGGCATCCACTCCGCTTCCGGCTCAAAACGTCGGACATGCCGACGCTGAAGAAAATTTTTGTGGATCGGGAATACTCGGTTGCCCTGCGCAAGCAGCCTTCGGTGATAGTTGACGCCGGAGCGAACGTTGGCTTTGCCGCCGTGTTCTTTGCCGAAGCGTTTCCGCGGGCGCGCATTCTCGCCATTGAACCCGAAGCGGCAAATTACGAATTGTTGCGGCAGAACGCCGCGGCGTACGCCAACATTGTCCCGGTACGGTGCGCTCTCTGGAATAGCGACGTTCAAGTAGCAGTCGTGGATCCGGGCGACGGGCCGTGGGGATATCGCACGCAGACGGCGGGTCAGCCTTCGGGAAATGTTGTGGCGACAATACCCGGCCGAACCCTCGATTCCCTTTGCGCCGAATACGGGCTGCGCTACGTTGATATTCTGAAGATCGACATAGAGGGAGGAGAAAAGGAAGTGTTTGATTCCTGTTCGAAATGGATTGATTCCGTAGGCGTCGTTATCGCAGAACTCCACGACCACCTCAAGCCAGGCTGCACGCAAAGCTTTCACGCCGCGACGAAAGATTTTGAAGTCAGCTCCCTTCGTGGCGAAAATGTTTTTAAGCTGCGTCGCTCTTACGCAGACATTGCGGACTGAACTACTCGGTCGATTTCCGCGCGATCGGCACCCGCCGTCCAACCCCGAAAGCTTTCGTAGTGACTTTCAGTCCAGGCGCGGCCTGGCGGCGTTTGTATTCGGCAAAATCGATCAGCCGAATCACGCGTTTGACCGTCGCTTCCTCAAAGCCCAACTCCACGATCTCCGAAGTGGACTTCAATTGGACAACGTAGGCTTCAAGGATCGCATCCAACACGTCGTACGGCGGCAGCGAATCCTGGTCGGTCTGGTTGGGCCGTAGTTCTGCCGAGGGCGGTTTCGTGATGGACGCCTCCGGAATAATTTCGCGCTCGCGATTGATCCACTTCGCGATCCTGTAAACCATCGTTTTCGGCACGTCACTGATCACCGCCAGACCGCCACACATGTCTCCGTAAAGCGTGCAGTAGCCCACCGCCAGTTCGCTTTTGTTGCCAGTGGTCAACAGCAGTGAGCCGAACTTGTTCGACATCGCCATCAACACGACTCCACGCAATCGCGCCTGAATGTTTTCCTCCGTCGTATCTTCGGCGCACCCGCGAAACACGTCGCGCAATTGTTCCTTCGCCGCCAAAAACATCGGCTGGATGGGCACCACGTCATGCCGAATGCCCAGGTGCTTCGCCAGGATGCGCGCGTCGTCCAGGCTGCCTTGCGACGAGAACTGCGATGGCAGGGAAACTCCGCGCACGTTCTCCGCGCCGAGGGCTTCCACGGCCAGCGCCGCCGTCAACGCCGAGTCGATGCCGCCACTCAACCCGAGCAGGGCCGATTTGAAGCCGCACTTGTGCAGATAATCCCGCAGGCCGAGGACGAGGCCGCGGTAAACTTTTTCTTCGGGAACCATTTCGAGCGGCCCTAACGAACCTGTAGCGTTCGAATCGACGACCACAAAATCTTCTTCAAACATTTTGCCGCGCGCGATCAATCCTCCGCTTGCGTCAAACGCCAGGCTCGCTCCGTCAAAAACGAGCTCGTCGTTGCCGCCGATGAGGTTGGAGTAAAAAACCGGGCGCTGAACTTTCTTTGTCAGGCTGGCGAGCATGGTGTGACGAATGCGGTTTTTGCCCAGGTGCCATGGCGAAGCCGACAGGTTGAAGATCACTTCGGCGCCGGCGTTGGCCAGTTCCGCAACGGGGTTGATCCGATAGCGGCGGTCCTGCCAGAAATCCTCATCGTTCCAGGCGTCCTCACAAATGGTGATGCCAATTTTCCGCCCATTCAATTCGCAGGGATCGTTTTCCGTAGCGGGTTCGAAGTAACGATCCTCGTCGAAGACGTCATACGTTGGCAGCAGAGTCTTGGATCGGTTGGCCAGGATTCTTCCGTGCTGCAATAACGCGGCTGAATTCGTCGTGTCACGGCCGGGCCGAAGCGCGTTCCTGCCCACGTAGCCCACGAGCATCGCTGTTTTCGTGCTGGCTTTCGCGAGGCGATCGAGCAGTTCGAGATTCGCCTCGACAAAGCTTGGCTTTAGAAGCAGATCGCGCGGAGGGTATCCGCAGGTGGCCAACTCAGGAAAAACTACGATTTCCGCGCCCGCTGCGCCCGCGTTCTCGTAGGCTCGAAGAATTTTCACTTCGTTGCCGGCAAAATCGCCGATGGTGGTGTTGATCTGTGCAAGGGCTACCTTCACGTGTTCGGAGTAATCTGCGGCAGGACTGGCGCGTTTTCAATGGCCAAGGTGAGCGGAATCTGCCGGCAACTGAAAAAAAGGCCGCAAAGGAACGCAAAGATACGGATGCAGACGGCGGCGGAGCGCCGTCCCTACCGCCTTCGGCAGTTAGATTCAATTGTCAAAGAGCGATCGGACGAGCAGTGGCTCGGCCGATTCCGGAAAATTCCGATTTTTTCCGGAAATGGAAATCGACCACGAATTAACAGGAATTGACGCCAATCCGGCGCACCGGCGGAAAATCGGCGTACGCCGATTTTGATTTTGCGTAAGTGGTTGGTACAGCGTGGTCGAATCGGTCGAAAATCGGCGAGTTCGCCGATTTTGACGATTCTGTA
>Ga0075428_100002109_pt1 | contig 21453 bp, 17 predicted proteins | sample RhiMetdeltSRZDD2_FD_75291 | JGI IMG/M metagenome (GOLD analysis project Ga0075428, IMG submission 75291) | Populus rhizosphere microbial communities from Tennessee, USA - Rhizosphere MetaG P. deltoides SRZDD2 | ecosystem: Host-associated > Plants > Roots > Rhizosphere > Soil | place: USA... | reverse complement strand
CGTCGATGGCCGCCGACCGGCTTCGCACGACGAGACGCTCGACGAGGTTCTTGAGCTCCCGGACGTTGCCTGGCCAGTCGTACCCGATCAGCGCGGCCCGCGCCGCAGACGTCAACTCGGGCATCGGCGTCGCGTGGCGCTGCGAGTAGGCGCGGAAGAAATGATCCAGGAACTGCGGGACGTCGTCGCGCCGTTCGCGGAGCGGCGGAATCTTGATGTGCAGCACGTTCAAGCGGTAGTACAGGTCCGCCCGGAACTCACGCCGTGCGATCTGGTCGGCGAGGTCGCGATTCGTGGCCGCGATCACGCGCACATCGGTCGTCGTCTGCATCCGATCGGCGCCGATCCGCCAAATCTCCCCGTTCTCCAGGAACCGCAGCAGGAGCGCCTGCATGCGCAGGCTGGTCTCTCCGATCTCGTCCAGAAAAATCGTGCCGCTGTTGGCGAGTTCCAGCAACCCCGGCTTGTCGCGGTAGGCACCTGTGAAACTGCCCCGCACGTGACCAAACAGCTCCGATTCGAGCAAAGAATCAGGCACAGCCGCACAGTTGAGCGCAATCAGCTTCACATTTCGCCGGCGGCTCTGCTGATGGATCATCTTCGCGACGACTTCTTTCCCGACCCCGCTCTCTCCGGTCAACAGGACTTTCGCGTCTGATCGGGCTGCGTCACTGATTTCCGATTCCAGATAACGGGTTAGTGGGGACGTTCCTATCAGAATCTCTCCGGACACGACATGCCTCACTCCGGCGCCGTACCAATCCTGTGTGGTGCAACACAGGGAGCCCTGTACGACGATCCGGGGAAAACGGACGGGAAAAGGCAACAACCCCGCGTCCGTGGGCCAGGCAACAGATTGTTTGTTGTGGGCTAAAGAGTAACCGGAGTTGCCCACCTCTTCAAGTTATTTCTGAGCTGAAACACCGGTTCGTCCGCCGTTCGCATGAACAAAGTCTCGCCTCCTGGTGACTAGCCCGGCTTTCCCGTGCCGGCCCGGCGGATCCCAGGTCCCCGCAAAGGTCTGGTTCTAAAGGCCTCCTGATGAGTCTTACCTGTCGAGCTTCCCGGAACGAGAGTTGCTTAATATGGCTGAGATAGCCCGGTGTCGGGCCGCCACATTCGTCAGCCGGATTCCGTTCGGCGAGCGGCGGATGCCCGATTAACGGCTTTCTCAAAAGCGGACGCCTCGAGGCCCACCTTTTTTTCAGGTCGGCCGTGCCGATGCGCCGACCAGCACGAGCCGAAGTCCCCACAGTTCGCCGCCGGGGGTGCGCGTGCCCGAGTCCGCAACACGAGCGAGTTTCGGGCGCCCGATCGAATCCCGGGACGAGGAGCGAACCAGGTTGTTTGCGAGCCCTACGGTCACTGACGAACAGCTCCAGGCGATGTGGCACGCCTGCAGCGAGGTTTCGACCGAGCCCGACGCGCGACAGGCCTGCCGACGCCTTGCAGAGCGCCTCACCAGCATTTTGACGGCCCCGGCGGTGATTTTCCGCCGAGATGTGTCCCCCTGGAGGCTCCTCGGGGGAACCAGCCTCGTTTCGCCGGGCCTGGCCGCCCCTGACGTGGCCGATCTCGATCGGGTCCTGCCCTTTTTCGACGGCGGCTACCGGACGATCGAGACCGGCGGCCGATCGGCGTGGACGGCCATCCCTCTCGACGAGGATCTCCCGTCCCAGTCTCTCCTCCTCTTGCCTGGCGACTGGACCACCGGCAAGCCGGCCGAATGGCTGCCCCGCTTCGCGTCAACCGCCTCCATCGCGATCAAGCTCGCGTCGGCTCGGCAGGTCTCGCGGTCGAATGAGCTTCTGGCCGCGACTGCTCACGCCTTCGCGCGGAAGCTGACCCAACTGAGCGGGGACCGGACACTCCACCAGTGCATTGTCGACACAGCGGCGCAAATGGCGGATGCCAGGCTGGCAGGTCTCTCGATGTACCAGCCCGAGGAGGGGGCTCTCGCCGTCGCCGCCACATACGGCTACCCCGCCGAATCGGTCGGGCACGTTCGAATCGTGCCCGGGTCGGGCATCATCGGCGGGGTGTTTTCCTCGAAAAAACCCCTGCTCGTGCGGGACACGGGACGCGTCCCCGGGTTGACGCCGCGAAGCCGCCGCTATCAGACGGGGTCATTCATGGCGGTTCCGATCATCGCCAATGACAGCGCGCTTGGAGTCGTCACGCTTGCGGATCGCCGCGACGGACGGCCGTTTACGCGCAACAATCTCACGGCCGTCCGGGTGATCTCCACGCTTTCCTCACTGGCCCTGATCCGTGAACAGCTGACCAGGCGAGGCGACGAGCTGGCCCGTGCCGCGGCTATCGATCCGCTCACCGGCATGTTCAACCGGCGGTATCTCTATACGCGCCTGAATGCGGAGCTCGAGCGAAGTCGACGCACAGGCATCCTCCCGGCCTTGATGATGCTCGACATCGATCTGTTCAAACAGATCAACGATCAGTTGGGTCATCAGGCCGGGGACTCGGTGTTGCGGAAGGTCGCAGAGATCCTGCGGCGCTCAATCCGTGTCTCGGATGTCGGCACGCGATATGGCGGCGACGAATTTTGCGTCATCGTTCCGGAGAACGCCGCGACGGCCCCGCAAACCGCAGAGCGAATCCGTCAACGGATCGAATCGTTCCGGTGGGATTCGCTCACCTTGACACAGGCGCTGCATGTCACGGTCAGCATCGGTGTATGCATCGCTGAACCTGGGGAATCGACGGAGACGCTCATCGGTCGGGCTGATCGGAACCTGTACGAAGCGAAGGCTCTCGGAAGGAACTGCGTCTCGTTCTGAGCGCTGCACCTCTTGACGGCTCGACGTTCGGTGCGCGCATTGGTGACAGCCGGGCCGCGTTCCTCGTTTGTAACACGGTGGTTCAGTATCTTCCACACGAGCCGACAGAGCCGATGTGCGATCGTCCCGATCGCTTGGCAAGGCCAGCCTGCAAGGAGCCGCCCACACCAGAGCTCGACAATCGTGCCCCCGTCGCCTTCACGGCGGCAGGCGCGCGCCTTGATGACTGCCATGCCGGCTGCCCTCGTAGCCACGCGCGTCGAGTCGCCGCGCGTGCTGCTAATTCGGTGAATCGAACGACACGCTACATTTGTGATGTTCACGCGTCGCCACCAGCGCGCCCGCATAGCCGGGTGCTGGCGTCACCGCGGTCAGTATCCAACGTGCTGACTCTTGCTCATCGCCGGGCACGCGCAAGGCCACCGGTTCATCCGGCGTGAACGTGACTTCGAAACTATCGAGGTGCCGCGTCACGCCCTCGCCAGTCGCTTTCAGATACGCCTCCTTGCGCGTCCAGCAGTGGAAGAAGGCAACTTCCTGCGCACGAGGCGGCAGGGTTCGCCATTTGACGATCTCTGCCGGCGCAAAGAACCGACTGGCAATCGCTTCCGCATCGGGCATGGGCCGAATCAGCTCGATGTCGACGCCCACGTCCATAGGCGCAGGAGCGATTGCGATCAACGTCAGCTCGTGCGAGTGCGAGACGTTGAACGATAACGTGCGGCCGTGAACGCCTGTCAGTGCTGGCTTACCGTGTGTGCCATAGGTGAACGAAACCATCGCAGGATCCGCGTCAAGGTACTGTGCCAAAAGACAGCGCAGCACACCGCGGGCCCAGGTGAACCGTCTGCGGTCCCGCTCGAAGTGGAAGCGGGACGCTCGCAGGCGCTCGTCTGACGAAAGGATTGCAGCCAACTCGTCGATCAGCGACTGTTCCTCAGCCAAAGTGACGGACCACAGATCGACTGCGCATTCTTGCACTGAGACCGGATTCAAGTGCGTTCGCCAAGACATGAATGACATCTCGGTGTCCTTACGAACTACGTCGTCGATCCATAGAGGCAAATGACGCTCACGCAGGACCGGGCACGAACGTCAAGCGTTGCGATCGACAGTCGGCGGATCCGGCGGAGTGTACGATCGGCGGATGTTCAAGTTTCTTCGAGAATCGTACATGAATGGACGAGCGCTTCCGCAATCGGCCTTGCGCCGCGATCACTTCGCGGAAGCCTCCAACCTGGCACCCCGAGCGCCCTCTGCGGCATCCAGCCCGTGACTATTAGCCGGTTGACGTGTGTCGATTCGGTAGAGTCCGAGGACCGACCGCGCGCGCCAGGAAACCTGCCGTACATCGCGGCGAAGGGGAATTGTGTGTGATCGTCCCCGAGAATGCCGCCCAAGGCTGCGCATACGGTCGAACGCATTCGTCCGCGGATCGAATCATTCCGTTGGGGCGCGAATGGGAGTGCCGCAGATGCTCGAGGTCACCCTCAGCCTGGGCGCGTGTATCGCTAAACCCGGAGAGTCTGTCGGCAGCCGGCTGGGTCGGGCGGACTAGAACCTGTACGAAGCCAACGCGAGGGGCAGAACTGCGTGTTCTCTTGGGGTCGCGCGTCGGCAGATGTTCGAAAGTTCGCATCCACGCGGCCTTTTCTCATGCGTAGACGCGACCCTCAGATCGCTCAGTAGCAAAAATCCCAACATTCTGAGTAAATTCGACCGGCATTGTCCGGAATGCCGATTGCAAAATTGTCGACTCGGCCAAGCTGCGTGCTCGCTGGAAAGGATTCGCAAAAAGACGATGGAGATCAGATTCATCTCGTCTCTGACGGCGGAAGACGAGGAACTTTTCGCACCCGCGGTCCTCAAGGCGGCCACTGCCTTGCTCGATCAGCTGCCGCTCGCGTACACCATCCGCATCGAGACGACCGGCGCACAGGTGTATCAACACACCCATGTCGGCCCTGACGTGCGTGAGGTTGGGGTGGACGCGCCGAATGGGTTGAAGTCCTCCGCTACGCACATGTTGCGCGGCTCGGCGAGATAGCGGGGTCCCCTCCTGTTCGCATCGGTCGCTTGCGAGCGCAGGCGAGCATCTGGCGCTGGCCAGCTGTCGGCAGTCGAACTCAGAAGGAGAATCGAGATGGTGATGGCAGGTGCGACTGCGGGAGCGAGCGAAAGCGAGGACCAGAAGTCCGAACCTGAACGAGTTCACGATCGCATGGAATGCCTCTCGATTGCGGCGGACCGTCGCCCCAGCCGACGCCTCAGGCAGCCCGATCGCTCCGGTTTCATCGGCGCTGATTCGTGGATGGTTGGCGAGTACGAGAGCTAGCCCGCTCACCGTCGTCGGTTCGGTCACCTCCAACAGCTACGCGGCGCCCTTCCCTGGGGCTACGGGAAGTCCCGTCACACACAAATAGCCTGAACTCGGAAACAGAAAAAGCCTGGCGGGCCGGCTTGCGACCTCGCCAGGCGTTGAACAACTCCGGTTTACTGGTGGTCGTAGCCCTTACTGCCGTCGAAGAGCGAGGTGGCGACCCGGTAGGCCGAATACGTAACCGGCGCCGCGACGTAGATCCGCTCCCGGAGCCGACCGATGGTCGTCGGGCGATACCAGTTCTGCTTGAAGGTGATCTTGCCGCCGTCGATCTTGAACGGATCGGGCTGGTTCGAACCGCCGTCCTCCCACGTGAATGCCAGCATCGGGCGCGGTGCGTCGGTGAAGTTCGGCATGCCACGGTGCCACACGTTCGACGTGCGGACCAACACGTCGCCCCGCTTCATCTCGATGCGGAGGCTCTTGCGGGCGACTCCCTCGAGGGCGAACCTCCAGTACTTGTAGAACTTCTTATGGCTCCCCGGAATCATGTCGATTGCGCCGTTCTGGATGGTGGTGTCCACGACCGCGACGTTCGCAATCATGAAGTGATCGAGATAATTCCGATCGGCGTGATAGTGCTGGGCGACGCTATGCGGCATGTTGAAGTTGCAACCGACGTTCGGGCGCCGGGTCGCCTTCGGAAACAGCGTCTTCACGAGATCAATGATGCCGTGCTGCTCCAAGGCCTCGTAGGCGAAGCGCGATTCCTCGCCGGGAAAGCAGTTGAGGTGACCGCTTATGGTGCCTCCCCCGACCAGGAGACGACCCGAGCGGCGGGCTTCCTCGAACTCCTCGGACAGCCGCGCGTGCAGGCTCTTGAGGCGCTCGGCAGAGACCACGTCCCGAAAAACCAGATAACCATCCTCGGCGAATGTCTGTTTCAATTGCTCGACGTTTGGCAGCCGAACGAGCGTGGCAGACGGCTCGAGATCGTTCAGGATGGACTCAGCGACTTGCGACATTCTTCTTTGCTCCGTAGAGTGATCCCGGCACCGGACGCAACCACACCCGCTGGAGTGCCTGAAAGGTGCGTGAACACGCTGACGCGGTCGCGGAGGTCACGTTGGTGCCGACGCGATCTGTCGCACAGCCCCAACAACCGGTCTCGTTTTGTTGTCTTCGCGGTGCAAAGCTCGATCCTTTTCAACAGAGCGGGGCACGTGCGGCCTCCTCGCCTTCCCGGGCTTCTGAAGTGCGTGAGGAAAAAACGTCCGCTGTCTGGAGCTTATCGTGTGTTGCGAACCGGCGGAGGCTGGTGAGCAGCTGGGGTGAGGGCTCTGGCGCCAAGGTTAAGTTTCTCGCCTGTCGAAGAAATGTCCGCCTTTTGGCGGATTTAGTCATCCCATTTGGAGACTTTCATCCTGCGGCTGAGCATCGGTTCGGACGATGGCTTGATTCGGAGAAGGTTCTTCCAAACCGTTTAGCCGGCAGAACTTTTGCTCAGGTGTGAACAGCGTACGAGTTTGATCATCGGCTTCTGACCAGGCATTCTCCATGTACCAGCACTTTTACGGCTTGCGCGAGTTGCCGTTCGAACTCACGCCCAATCCCAAGTACCTGTTTCTAACGCGACAGCACAGGGAAGCGCTGAGCACGTTGATCTATGGACTCTCAACGGGGAAAGGGATCACAGCGCTCATCGGCGAGGCCGGAACGGGAAAAACGACGCTCCTGCACTCCGCACTCCGGTCCGATCAGTGCGGCAACATCAACTGTGTCTACCTGATGAACCCGACGCTCACACGCGAGGAGTTCGTGGAGATGCTCTCGGTGAGGTTCGAGCTCACTGCGCACGCCGCGCGCTCGAAGGCCGCTCTCCTAAACGAACTGGAACTGGTGCTCCGGGAGCGCCGCAGCCGCGGACAGATCACCGCTCTCGTGATCGACGAGGCTCAGAGCCTCAGCAGCGAACTGCTCGAGGAAATTCGTCTCCTGGCCAACAGCGAGACGACCACGGAGAAGCTGTTGCCTCTGGTCCTGGCCGGGCAGCCTGAATTGCGGGATCGCCTCAACCGGAAGGAACTACGCCAACTCAAACAGCGGGTCACGCTTCGCTGCGAGATTGCGCCGTTCAACCAACAGGAAACTGCGGCGTACATCGCGTCCCGCATTCGAACCGCGGGCGGAGATGCAGCAAAGGTGTTCACCCGCGAGGCAGTCATGCTCATTCACGAGCGGTCGGGAGGCATCCCGCGCACGGTCACGGTCATGTGCGACAACGCGCTCCTGACCGGATTCGGGCTCGGCCGTCAACCCGTAAACTACGAAACGGTTCTCGAAGTCGCCAACGATCTCGACCTCCACGCACATCGTGATCACCGTGATCACGATGTGGAGGCCGCTCCGCCGGCCAGGGATGCGGATGCGCCAGTGGCGGACAACGGCATGAGCGACCCGATCGCATTTGAAGCGACGTACGGCGAGGCGGCTGACAACCGGGCCGCGCATTTCCAGGACACCCATGAGCGGCCCGTCATCAGCCTACCGAAAACGAGGCCTCGGTTCTCCCTTTTTGGAAGTCGCTGAATCTGAATCATGAGCAGAATTGATGATGCCTTGAAGCGGCTGGCGGGGGCCGCGTCCGCCGAGTCGCGGACGGTCGCCGGCCTGGATCGGTACGCGTCCGAGGGTCCTCCTCGAACGGTCGAAGAGCCGGAGCGCTCGCCCCGCGTGGAAGCGCCGAAGGTCGCGAAGTTTGCGGCGCCCGGTCCACGTCCGATCGAGCCCCCCAAACCGCCGGTCGCACCCGTGACCGAACCCGCGGCCACTCGGGTGATTTCGATCGAGGGCAAATCGGAGGCACCCGAGGCCGAGACGGAACCGCTCGTGGACGTCCGGCAGTTGATCGACTATGGCGCCTTCGTCGCAAGATCGATTGGCCGGCACAAACTGCTCGCGGCGGCCACCATTGTGCTGGTCATCGGCCTGACCACTGCCGCGGCGCTGCTGCTTCCGAAGACCTACTACGTTCAAACGAAGCTGTTCGCCCAACGGAATGCGGTCATGACGGCGCTCAGCAACCCTGGACGTGCGGTGCCATGGGACGCGGACGCGCCAACTCGGGCGGCGGCCGAGACAGTGTTACGGCGCGACAATCTCATTTCGCTGATAACTCAGACCGATTTGATCCGGGAGTGGGATCAGCGCCGGGCACTACTCCTCAAGCTCAAGGACTGGGTGGTAGCCAAGGCGACCCGATACGAACTAACGCCGGACGACAAGCTCGACATGATGGTCGGTCTGCTGGAACAGCGGATGATCGTCTCGGCGGGCCCGGTCGGCGACGGCACGGTCACGATCGAGCTGGCCTGGCCTGACGCTGAAATGGCCTACAAGCTGGTGCAGGGCGCGCAGCAGGCGTTCCTCGACGCACGACAAGTCGCCGAGACGGCAGCCATCGGCGAGTCGATCGCGATTCTCGAGCGGTACTCCGCGTCGCTGCACGAAAGCATCAACCGCACCCTCGCTGAGCTCGAGCGCGCTCAGTCCAAGGGCGGCCCAGTACGAACGTCCTCCCGGGTCGCGCGTGCCACTCGTCAGCCCGTGAGCGCGGTGCCGGCGATCGTCGCCTCACTGGGCGTCCCGCAGCTTGCGGATTCGGTCGCCGCGGATCCCGACCTGAATCGACTGAAGTCGACCTTGTCGACGAAGCGCCAGGAGCTCACACGGATGGAGGACACGCGCCAGCGCCAGACTGCCGAACTTCAGGGCAGACTCGCCCAGCTCCGGACGGTCTATACCGCCAACCATCCGAGCGTGTTGTCCGCCCAGCAGAATCTCGCGGGCGTGAATCAGGAACAGCCCCAGGCACTTGCGCTCGCCGCTGAAATCGAGGAGTTACAGGCGGAATACGACAAGAGGCTGGCCGACGCCACCGACCTCCAGATCAAGGAAGAGCTCGCCCGCCGGTCGGCGGCTGCTGCGACGGCAGCTGTGAACAACACGCCTTCGGTCGTCCAACCGACACCCGAGCCGCCGGTGATTCCCAGGGTGCGAGCGACTGATTCGGAGACGGAGTTCGCCAGTCTCCGGCTACGCTCGGAACTCAATCAGCTGGAAAGCGTGCTCGAGCGAACTGACGGCGCGCGAATCGAGCTCGCCGTTTCGCAGGCCGCGTTCAAATACCGCTACAGCGTCATTCGACCGGCCCAGGTGCCGCGCGATCCCGTCGCACCGAACCTGCAGATGATTTTCGCGGCGGGCTTCGTGGCGAGCCTGTTCCTCGCCTTGGCGGTGGTTGTGTGCAAGGACCTGCTCAGCGGCAAGATTCTCGAAATCTGGCAGGTCGAACGGCAGCTCGGCCTGCCGGTGATCGGGACCCTGAGGATGGCGTGAACAGTACGGCGTCGACGTCCTGGGCTGAATCGCCCGCCGGGCGTCCGTGGCTGATGCTCGGCCTGCTGCTGTTCAGCAGCCTCGGGACGATTGCGGCAACCGTGCTGGGGAACGGCAACATCTTCGTCGCGGTCACTCCACTCTTACTGGCGAGCTCGGCGGCGCTGGTCTGGTTCCTGCCGCTGCGGTTCCCAATCTTTGTGCTGATGTTCCTGGGGCTCACGATTGATTCGGCCGGCGAAGGCCCATGGAACTCGCCCCTCGCCCAGGTCGGCATGCTGCTGCACGTCAACCTGGCCAAGTCCTTTCCCGGTACGGGGCTGCCCCTCCCTGGCGTGTACATCCTGTTTGCGATTCTGCTGCTGATTCACGTTCACCGCACCCTCTCCGGGATTCCGACCGACTCCCGTGATCGGAAACCTCCCGCAACGGTGCTCCTGCAAGCCCTGGCGGTGTCCTTGCTGACAATCGGCGGGTTATGTCTGCTGGGATTGCAAAGCGGCGGGAACATGAAGATGGCCAAGATCCAGGTGCAGACCTACGCGGTCGTGCTGATCATCGCCTATCTTTGCGCGATGACCCTGCGCGGTGTGCGCGATTACCGGATCATGGGCGCCATCGTCATTGCTGCCGCATGTGTGAAGTCGGTGATCGCCCTCCTGGTCGCGCACGTGATCGTCCCGGTCCCGAGGGGGGAATACGCCACGGCGCATGGCGATTCGCTCCTGTTCGCGTGCGCGACCGTGATCCTGATCATACGCCTCGCCGAGAACCCGGTCGGCCGGAACCTGCTGGCGTGCGCCGTGTTCCTGCCGCTCATCGGCGCGGGAATGGTCGCAAATGATCGCCGCCTCGTTTGGGTGGAAGTACTCCTCCCGCTCGTGATCTACTGGCTGATCAGCCACCGATCGCAATTCAAGCGCTTACTGGCGCGTGGAATGCTCCTCGCATTGCCGGTGATCCTGCTCTACATCGCGGCCGGATGGAACTCGCAGTCCGAGGTCTTCGCCCCGGTCCGCACGCTTCGATCGGTCGGTGACAGCAATGTCGATTCGTCGACGATGTACCGGGACATCGAGAATTTCAACCTGCTGATGACGCTGCGCCAGAATCTGCTGACGGGATCGGGGTTCGGTCACCCATTCGTCGAGCAGGTGGTCCTTCCCAACATTTCGTTCTTCGAAGAGTACCGCTACATGCCGCACAACAGTGTCCTGGGGTTGTGGGCATTCAGCGGACCCCTGGGCTTCAGCGGTCTCACCGCCGCGCTGGTGGTCGCGATTTATCTGGCGGCGCGGAGCTATCAGTACGCGCAGCTCCCCGATGAACGCGCGACGGCGGTCATGGTGATCGCGACGATCGTGATCTACATGGTCCATTGCTGGGGGGACATCGGCTTTTCCGAGCGTCGCACGCTGTATCTCGTCGGGCCGGTCCTGGCGATGGCCGGACAGCTGGCGGTCTCCACTGGCGCGTGGCGGGTTCGCACGTCCAACATGCGACCGTCCATTCGATCATGACCCTGGTTGATGTGCTGCTTGCAGCCGCCTCGCTGCCGGCGCTGGCGGCGTCGGCCTATCTCGCCGGGCTCGCCGTCCTGGCGCGACGGACGGCCCCTCCGGCAGCGGCGGTCCCGACCCTGAAATACGACGTCATCGTCCCCGCGCACAACGAGGAAGCCGAGATTGCAGAGACGGTCCGGAGTCTGCGGGCGGTTGACTACCCTGCATCCCTTTTCCGGGTCCTCGTGGTAGCGGACAACTGCACCGACGCGACGGCGGAGCGCGCAGCGGCCGCAGGAGCGCAGGTGCTGGTCAGAAAGAACGCCGAACACCGGGGCAAGGGATACGCTCTCGCGTTCGCTTTCGAGCGAAGCCGCGCGGACGGTTTTGCCGACGTCGTCGTAGTCGTCGATGCTGACACGCTGGTCTCGGCCAACCTCCTCGCGGCATTTGCCTCGCGATTCGCCGCGGGGGCCACTGTGGTCCAGGCCGACTACGGCGTGCGCAACCGGATGGCCTCCTGGCGCACCCGGCTCATGACCATCGCCCTCGCGGCATTTCACGGTGTCCGATCGATCGCGCGCGAGCGGCTCGGGCTGTCCTGCGGTTTGCGCGGCAACGGGATGGGCTTCTCGAGCGCAGTCCTGGCTGCCCACCCGCCGCAGGCGTTCTCCATCGTCGAAGACCTGGAATATGGCATTCATCTGGGCCTTGCGGGCATTCGCGTTGAATACGTTCACGAAGCACGGGTCGTGGGCTACATGGCGGTGACGGAAACTGCTTCACGGTCTCAGCGCCGCCGCTGGGAACGTGGACGCCAGGCCCTGGTGAGGCACCTGGTGCCCGTCCTGATCCGCGGGGCCTGGCAGCACCGGAGCGCCAGCTTGCTGGACCTGGCGATCGACCTGCTCGTGCCACCGATTGGCACGCTTGCCCTTGTTGCCGGGGCCGGACTGGCCCTGTCGCTTCTGGCGGCCGCGACGTTCGGCGCGACCCTGGCTCCCTGGCTCTGGGGCGCCACCCTCGTGGGGCTGTTGCTGCACATCGTGAGGGGATGGAGCATTTCCGGTGTCGGTCTCCGTGGGCTCCTCGACTTGCTCTGGGCGCCGGTTTACGTTATGTGGAAGCTGACCCTGCGATTCAGCGACAAAGGGCGTACCCCTGAAGAGTGGGTGCGGACGAAGCGCGAGGTGCATCCATGAGCCCGGCAAGCGCTCCAAACAGCGAGTGGCAACGCATCTGGTTTTCATTGCGGCAGCACACCTGGACATCGGTGGCCCTGGTGCCAAGTCACGCCGGCATCGACGTGGTCAAGGTCGCGGGAATGCTCGTGGCGACGGCACGACTCCAGGGCGAACGGCCGGTCGATCTCGTTGATGCCACGGGAGTCCAAATCGCCAACGTGCAGCAGGTTATCGAGTCTCTGTCATCGATTGCGGCGCGTGGCGCGTCGTCGATCGTGCCGGTCGATCCAATTCTCGAGAACCCGAGTGCCGTTGCGATCGTCCGGGCCTCGACGGTTGCGTTGCTCGTCGTCCGACTGGGGGAATCACTGATTGGAACGGCTCAGACGAGCCTCGATCTAGTGGGTCGCAGTCGCTTCATCGGCAGTATTGTCGTCGATGGCGCAGCCGACGCCGTGAGCACCTGAAAGAGGGAGTTTTGTCCCCCCAAGAGGGGACTTTTGTAGCCCCTCTGCGGGTTCCCGCCTGAAAACGTCGCCAGAACTCCGGATTTCTTGACCACTTGAGCCGGGTGGCGCTTGGACAGCCCTTTGCTCTGCTCCAGCTCGAATGACAAGGCATGCCGGACTGGTCGGCCTCACCCCGCTTGGGGCTGCGCTGGTTCTGTTCGTCAGCCTGTACGCACGGGTCTTCGCCGATCTGGCTGGAGTCTGGACGGCGGACGCGAACTATTCCCACGCACCGCTCCTGATTCCAATCATGGGCTATCTGATTTGGGTGCGTCGTGGGGTCCTCGCCGCGGAACCGCTTCGTCCAGCCAACGCCGGCCTCCTGGTGATCCTCGGTAGCCTTCTGATGTTCCTGCTGGGTACCGCTGGCGTCGAGTTTTTTCTGATGCGGGTGTCGGCGATCGGCGTAGTGGCCGGCGGCCTGGTCTTCGTGGCTGGCTGGCGCTGGCTCCGGCTTCTCTTGTTTCCACTGAGCCTCACCGGTCTGATGATTCCCATCCCTCCGGTACTGTTCTACCAGGCGGCGTTTCCATTACAGCTGCTGGCAACCAACTTCGGTGTGCTGTCCCTGCGCCTCCTGGACATTCCTGTGCTCCGTGAGGGCAACATCATCACGCTGGCCCACACGACGCTCGAAGTGACCGAGGCCTGCAGCGGAATCCGATCGCTCGTGTCGTTGTTCTCGCTGGCGGTGCTGTACGGCTACTTCACCGACGGACGACCCGGCCCAACGACCGCCGTCGCGTTGTCGAGCATTCCGATCGCGATCGTGGCCAACGGCCTGCGTGTTGCCGGCACCGGCATCGCCGCGCACTACATCGGCCCGGCCGCGGCAACCGGTTTCTTTCATTCGTTTTCGGGTTGGCTGGTCTTCATGACGTCGTTCGGCCTGCTCCTGGTCGTCGCGGGCGCGCTCAAGCGACTGCCGTCCTTCGACATGCGCCAGCCAGAGGTATCGCTGACATGATCGCCCGCAGCGGCATCCTCATCGTCTTGCTGGTGGCCGCGCTCAGCGCGCGGGCCCGCCTGGAAGCGCCACCGCCGGTGACGACCGCCGAGTCGCTTACACAATTTCCGGGATCAATCGGCCAGTGGACCGGGCGTGACGTGGCGCTCGATCCCGAGGTCCTGAAGATTGCTGCGGTGGATGACTTCCTGAACCGCCAGTACTCGTCCCGTCTGGGGAGTCTGGGCCTGTATGTGGGTTACTACGAGAGCCAGCGCCAGGGCGAGTCGCTTCACTCACCCCTGTTCTGCCTGCCCGGCAGCGGGTGGCAGCCCGTTTCGACCCGCGACGTAGCGCTGACGAGCGAGCCGGCGTCCGCGGTCGTGAAGGAACTCGTCGTCGAGCGCGGTGGCACTCGGTTGCTCGTTCTTTACTGGTATCAGACCGTGAAGCGGGTGACCGGCAGCGAATACGGCCGCAAACTGTTCCTGATGAGCGACGCGCTGACGTCAGGCCGCACCGACGTTGCCCTCGTCAGAATCATCTCGCCAATGGATTTTCGTGATCAGCAAGGCGAGGCGAACGCACTGGCCATCGCCCGGCCGTTTGGCGCGCAGGTGCTGCCTGAGCTTCAGACGCGCCTGTTTCGGGAGTGACAGCTGCCCTTATGAGCTCAAAATCCATCGTCATCCTGACCTCGATCGCCGTCTGCTCGCTTGCCGCGTCGGCCTGTTCACGTGACGTCGAAAAAGCAAAGCGGGAGTACGTCGAGCGCGGCGATCGCTACGTCAAGGACAAGAACGTCGAGGCGGCAATCATCGAGTATCGCAACGCGATCCAGCAGGACCCGCGATTCGGCGAAGCCTATCGGAAACTTGCCGCAGCGTACCTGAGCCGCGGTGAAGGCGCTGAAGCCATCCGGGCCGCGGCGACAGCAGCAGAGCTCCTTCCGACCAATCCCGACGCCCAGATTGAGGCGGGCAGCCTGCTCCTTCTGGCCGGAAAGTTCAACGAGGCACGAGGGCTTGCCGAAAGGGTCCTGGCCGCGAATGCCAGGGATGTTCGCGCGCGCGTCCTGCTCGGGAACGCCACCGCGGGCCTCAAGGACCTCGATTCCGCGATCAAGGAGTTCGAAGAGGCGATTCGACTCGATCCGCATCAATCCGGCATTTATGCCGGACTGGCGTCGCTGAAGGCCTCGAGTGGAGATCCTGTCGCTGCCGAGCGCATCTTCAAGCAGGCGATCGACGCGGACCCCAAGTCAACCAACGCGCGGCTGGCGCTCGCCCATTTCTACTGGTCGAACGACCGACTCGAAGACGGCGAGCGGATGATGAAGGAAGCGCAGCAGCTCCAGCCTCGCGACGCGCAGGCAAACGTGACGCTGGCGCTGTTCTACCACGCGACCGGCCGGCGCGCGGACGCCGAGCCGTACCTGCGGGCAGCAGCCGAGGCAGGCGAGGATCCTCGTCTGACGATGCTGCTGGCCGACTACTATATCGGCCTGAACCGCGGGGCCGAAGCCACTCGGCTGCTCCAGCCGCTGGTCACCGACCGCCGCTACGGCACGATGGTCAGCGTCCGGCTGGCCGGAATCGCTCAAGTCGAAGGTCGCGCGGACGAGGCCATCTCCATCATCGACAACGCGCTCACGAGGGATCCGACCAACGCGCGGACGCTCGCCGCGAAGTCGGATCTCCTGCTCCGCCAGAACCGGATCGATGAGGCCACTCAAGCGGCGGAAGCTGCCGTCTCGGCGAATGCTTCGTCGGCGGAAGCGCAATTCGTTCGCGGGCGCGTCCTGCGTGCGAAAGGCAGCTTCGACAAAGCTGAAGCGGCCTTCAACGAAGTGCTGCGGCTGAACCCGCGCGCGTCGGCGGCGCGTGTCGAGCTGGCCCGCCTCCGGATCCGGAGTGGTGCGGACGACGCCGTTGCGATGGCAACCGAAGCCGCGAAAACAGACCCCAGAAGCCTCGATGCGCGGCTCACCCTCGCGCGCGCGCTGATGGCGCGCCGCGATTACGCGAAGGCGCAGGGAGTTCTGACCGGGGTTCTAAGTGCTGCACCCGATGTCGCGGCGGTCCACGCCCAAATGGGAACCTTGCTCGCGCTCAACAAGGACGCGGCCGGCGCCCGCACCGCTTTCACCCGCGCCCTCGAGCTCGACCCGCTGCAGATCGAAGCGGCAGGCGGACTGACAGCGCTGGACTTCGCCGCCGGCCAGCGGCCGGCGGCGCTGGCGCGGCTCGACGCGATGGTGGCACGGGCTCCCCGCAACGCGACCCTTCTGGTCGCGGCGGCGAGCGCACATGCGTCCGCAGGCGCCATGGATCGCGCGGAATCCCTGTTGATGTCGGCAATCGAGGCCGACCCCGGATCGATGCGGGCGTACTCGCTGCTCGGAAGGATCTATCTGTCGCAGAAACGGCTCGACGCGGCGCAAGCGCAGTTCGAGAAAGCGGCTGCCCGGCAGGAGCGGCCGGTCGGTGCGCTGACGGTGATCGGAACCATCCACATGCTTCAAAACAAGACGCCTGAAGCGCAGCAGGCTTTCGAGCGCGTCATGCAGCTGGACTCGAAGGCTGGCGTGGCCGCAAATAACCTGGCCTGGATTTACCTGGAAAATGGGGGGAGCCTGGACTTGGCGCTCCATCTGTCCGAGGTGGCGAAAGCGGCCCTGCCGGATACCGCCGAAGTCAACGACACGCTGGGGTGGGCCTATTACAAGAAAGGGTCCCTTCCAAGTGCAATTACGGCTTTTCGAAGGAGCCTCGAGATCGACCCGAAGAATCCGTCAGCCCTCTATCACCTGGCCCTGGCCTATGACAAGGGTGGGGATCAAGCCGAGGCGCGGCGAGTGATGACGCTCTATCTTCAGGTCGACCCAAGCTCGGAGCGAAGCGCAGACGTCCGGAAACGACTGCAAGCGCTGGGGACCTAGCTCCCTGGCCCAGTGGTCCGCTGGGACTCACTTCGCACGAGCGCTGACGCCGCGGACTTTATTCTCTCAAAAGCAGGACTAATCGAAGGATCTGCCAGGGCCCGGACCGGGGCAATGGCGAAAGCCTGCGACTTTTCGTGGATTTTGACGCGTTTCACCGCCAGATGACGGTTGGATGAACTGGCCCGGTACTAGCAGTCGTCGGATCGCCCGCTGCCCCAGAAGATAGGAATCAGACACGGATTTTCGGCCAATGAACCCTCGCAACCGGCTTGAGCACACCCAGGGGATCGTTCTGGTCGGGACGCATCCCTGGACGAGAACGGCGTTCGACCGACTGCCGCCGAGGCCGCTGCTCCCGATTGCCCATCGGCCGCTCCTCTCTTACTCCTTGTCCTGGCTTCGCGATGGAGGGGTTCGGGATGCGGCTGTGTGCGCCAATCGGGAGACGCAGGCGCTCGAGTCGCGTCTCCATCGCCATGTTCCTGCTGGCCTGAGGGTGTCGTACCACGAGGACACGATGCCGCGTGGAGCGGCAGGCGCCATCCGCGATGCCGCCGACACCAGCCACGCCAACACGTTTGTCGTCACCGACGGTACGGCGATTCCAACCGCCGACCTGACCGCACTGCTGGCCTTTCACCACGGTTCGGGAGCCGCGATGACCGTCGTTTCGCACCTTGAACCGGCCCACCACGGCAAGGCACCGCTTCAGGTTCCGACCGGCATTTACGTGTTCAACCGGGACGCGCTGGACGAGATTCCCGAACGCGGGTTCTGCGACATCAAGGAGAACCTGATCCCGCAGTTGCATCGCGCGAACGAAACGGTCTGCGCTTTCACCGTGGACCATCCGAATCCGCGAGTGCTCGACGCATCGAGCTATCGCGCGGTGAACGAATGGATGGTCGACCAGCTGATCGCCTCCCGCTCGGTGCCGGAGGGCTACGTACTTTCGGGGAGTTCCCTCATCCATCGGGAGGCGATCGTCGCGCGGGACGCGACCTTCGTGGGCCCCGTGCTGGTCGGCCCCGGAGCGCGGGTGGCGACGGGCGCCGTCATCGTCGGCCCGACCTCAATAGGACGGGACGCGACGGTCGGGCGCGATGCGCTGGTGTCACGTTCAGCGGTCTGGCGGCGGTGCATCCTCCAGGAACAGGTCGTCGCCGATCGGTGCATCCTCGCCGATGACAGTATCGTCGCACCGGCGACCCGCGTGTTTGGTGAAGTGATGGCCATGTCCCGCGGGGAACTGGAGATGATGCGCGAATCGTCGGCGGTTCGCGAGAGCGTCCCAGGCGAATTGCTGCGGAGGATGAGCCGCGCGGTCTTCGGCAACGTCGCGTGGTCGCGCTATCCAGCTGCCCAATGAGAGTCTGGCCTGTCATTGTCGATTCGCAGCCGTTGTATCTGCGCAGCGCTGGGCACAGCGCGTCGCTGCTGTCCGTGCCGTTCGGCACCGGTGTGCTGATCGAGCACGTGACCGCCGGAATTCGGCTGGTCACCGACAATCCTCCGTTGATCATTGCCCCTGCGGGCGTCGACTCCGGACTGTACACCGACTGGCTGAAGGCGATCTGCCCGACTGGCCGGATCGCCTTCACGGCCCTGGATCTTGCGGCGGCCCTGGCCGCCCATGAGCTGTCGGACGCGATGCTGTTCGTCGATCCCCGGTGCTGGCCCGCGCAACCGAACGGCTTTACGCAACTACTACGGCACTACACGGCTGAGCCGCGCGTATCACACCACCTCGTCGCCTTCGAACAGGCTGTCGCAGGGACCAAGGAGCGGGTCGCCTTCGATCCGGTCGGTCAGATCCGCGGGATCCAACGACTGTACGAGCAGACGACCTGGCCGTTCATCTCCAGCGTTGCGGCAACGCTGGTTCCGAGCTCCAGCGGGGTGGTGGCCGAAGGCGCTCTTCCACAGTCGCTGCTCGAGCTCCGACAGACCTTGATCGGCATGGGGATTCCCAGCCGGGATGTGCCGATTGACGGCGTCGCACTGGATTTGTCGGACGAACGCGGGATGCTGTCGGGCAACGAGCGACTGATCCTGGACGCTACGGCTCACCGGGCCCAGCCCGAAGCCGTGTCGACGCCATTGTTCGTGGGCTCCGGGCACGAAGTGCAGCTCGGGGCGCGCCTGATGGGACCGATCGTGATCCACCCGCGAGCCTCGGTCGAAGCCGGAGCCACGGTTCTCGGGCCGGCGGTCATTGGTGCTGGAGCTGTAATAGCGGCCGGAGCCGTGGTTGCGCACGCGGTTATCGGGCCCGGGTGCACCGTTCCAGCCGGCATTGTGGTACGTGATCGCGCCTGGTTCAAGACCGCTGAGGAGGTCCGTTTCAACAGCGGCGATACGCGTCCGATGTCCTTCGGTGAGCGCCTGTCACGGCTCTCGACGGAAGCGCGTCATTCGGCATCGGTCTCGGGACGTCAAGAGAAGGCGGGCTCCCGCCGTCTCGCGCTGAAGCGCGCGCTCGACCTCGCGGTGTCCGTCGCGGGGCTCGCTCTCACGTCGCCGCTGCTCATCCTCATCGTCATCGCGATCCGGCTCGAATCGAAGGGGCCGATCTTCTATGGCGACAAGCGGGAAGGATTTCGCGGCCGCGTCTTCAACTGCTGGAAATTCCGGACGATGTATACCGGGGCCGATCAGGCCCAGCGGGAACTGAAGGGGCTCGATCACACCGATGGACCGCACTTCAAGGTGGACCGCGATCCGCGCGTGACCCAGGTCGGTCGCATCCTCCGGGCGCTCAACGTGGACGAGATTCCGCAGCTGTTCAATGTTCTCATCGGGCAGATGAGCCTTGTCGGCCCGCGGCCGTCTCCGTTCCGTGAAAACCAGGTCTGCGTGCCGTGGCGGGCGGCGCGGCTCTCGGTGCGCCCGGGAATCACCGGATTCTGGCAGGTGTGTCGTCACAACCGATCCGCCGGTGACTTCCACCAGTGGATTGAATACGACCTTCTCTACGTCCAGCATTTGTCGCTGGCACTCGACCTCAAGATCCTCGCGGCCACTGCATTGACGCTTGGAGGCAAGGTCGCCCACGTGCCTGCATCGTGGCTCGTGGGGCAGAACGCCCCGATCGCGGACCCCGGACCCAGCGATGTGGCGGAGCCGCAGCACGAAGAGCAGGTCGCCTGAGGCGAGCCAACTGGCGCACCCGCGCCTCTCGCTGCAGGCAGGGGCACCCTACTCGACGACGACGACGTCGGCTGGTTTGAGGCGGAACGTCGCGGCCGGACCCATATTGCGGGTCAGCGCTTCGTAAGTGAAATGGATTCTGACCGGTTTAGGGCTGGTACGGACGACGAAGATGCGGTCTCTGTGAGCGAAATTGGTGAACCCCCCGGCAGCGGCCAGCGCCTGGGCAACGCCGAGGCCGGGCTCGAACTGCTGGGTGCCGGGTTTGGCGACCTCGCCGAGGACGGAGATCGTCAGCGGCCGCGATTGTTCGACGACCACGGTGACCCTCGGTGCCAGAACGACGCTCTTGAGGCCAGCCTCGAGGTCAGCGGCAAGTCTTGAAGGCGTTTTTCCGGCGGCCTCGACGTCGCTGACGAACGCCAGCGAAATCTTGCCGTCGCTTCGCACGGGCATCTTACCGGACATCTGTGGCTGGTCGAACACCTGGATGGCGAGCGTGTCGCCAACCGCTATGACGTAGTCGCTGGCGCTGGTGCTGGCGTCGTCCTTGAATTGTTCGACGGGTATCGCGCCGCCCAGACTGCTGCCACAGGACGACAGGAAACCGCTCATCCCCATCAGGGCGAGCGCAAGACAGGCAAAGGGTCGGAGCGTGGTTCGCGCCATCAAGTCCTCTCGAAGCTGCCTTCGTAGGGCGTTCTGGAACCCGCTCAGTATACGTCACGTCCCGACCCGGGCTTTGCGACGGAGGCACTTGACCGAACGTGTTTGATATGCATTCTGCCGACTCCATGAAACGGCGGCTCCTGATCGGTGGAGTGTGGATAGACGTCGTCACCTTCGCCGGAGCGCTCAGGGAAATCGAGACTCTGGTCGACCGCCGGCGGGGTGGCGCGGTGTTCACGCCGAACGTCGACCACATCGTCAAGGTGTCCTCAAACGAGGCCTTCAAGCGGGCGTACGACCGTGTCAGCCTGTCCCTGGCTGACGGCATGCCGCTCGTCTGGATGTCGAAGGTGCTGGGATGTCCGCTCCCCGAACGCGTGGCCGGCTCCGATTTGCTGATGCCCACACTCGAACTCGCCGCCCGGCGCGGTTGGAAGGTCTATCTGCTCGGCGGCGCCCCCGGGGTGGCGGAAGCGGCGGCACGGAAGATGACTGACGAAATGGGGATTCAGGTCGTCGGGTGGGACGACTCGCGGATCGAACCGGACGGGTCGGATGCGACGGGACGGTCCTTCGCACGCGCGAAGGCCGCCGGCGCAGACCTCGTGTATGTCGCGTTGGGGCCACCGAAGCAGGAACTCTGGATCGATCGCGCGCGGGACGTGATCTCTCCGGCGGTTGCGATCGGAGTCGGTGCGTCACTCGACTTTCTGACTGGCAAGTACAAGCGCGCACCCCAATGGGTCGGATCGATCGGTCTCGAATGGTTGTATCGCCTGTGCCAGGAACCACGGCGGCTGTGGCGGCGCTACCTGGTGGAAGGACCCCGCTTCTTCGGCATCATCGCCTCCACCTGGCAGCTGCCACGGTCGATGCGCATTATCGAGCCTGGCGTCCAACACCAACCGAAAGGCGGGTCGGCGGCGTGATTGCACCGCCAGCACTTTATCGACCAGGCGGACGGGTCACTGAAATTCGGAGCACTCCCATGAAGTCACGAGCAGCTTTCACTGTGGGATTCATCGCCTTGCTG
>Ga0075428_100002106_pt1 | contig 21465 bp, 16 predicted proteins | sample RhiMetdeltSRZDD2_FD_75291 | JGI IMG/M metagenome (GOLD analysis project Ga0075428, IMG submission 75291) | Populus rhizosphere microbial communities from Tennessee, USA - Rhizosphere MetaG P. deltoides SRZDD2 | ecosystem: Host-associated > Plants > Roots > Rhizosphere > Soil | place: USA... | reverse complement strand
CCGGTGGTCCGGCCTCCGTCCCTCAGCTGCCCGGCTTCAGTTCCTGGCGAGTCTCGGTTCGGGCTTCCACCGCCGCTCGCGAGGAAACGAACGGCCAGAGCTGGTGATTGGCCCACAACGCGGTCTGGTCGTCGTAGTTCCGATGGAAGGCATGGCCCGACACCCCGCTCTGATTCACCCAGCGTGCCGCATCAAGATCACCAAGATCGACCAGCATCCGCATCGCCGGTGCACTCGTCACGGCATACCCCTTGAGATCATCGAACGCCATCGCATCGACGACCGCCGGACCCCCGCCAACTTGATACCCGCCGCGATTGAACAGACTCTCGATCGGCTTGATGCCGCTGCTGCCAAGAGTCTGGTTGCGCAGTTCGACCCTGTGCAGCTTGCCCCACTGCCATTGATCGGTATCCCGCGCCATCAAAGAGGTGATCTCCTTCCGCGCATTGACCATCGCGGCGAGCAAGATGTCGTCTCGGGTCTCGATCTTGTCCTTGGTCGTCACGTCGTCCCACCAGGGATTCCTGGGCTGCTTCAGCAACATCGTCAGTACGCCGTACCAGCGGTCGCCACCATCCGGCCACAGCTCCTGAGGCAGCTCGTCGCGGAAGGTCAGTTTGAAGATGTTGTGGCAGACCACGTTGAAGTACGCGGCTGCGGCGGAGTCCTTGCTCGAGGAGTAGTCCCAGCCAACAAGTGTCCGCTGACCCTCGACCACCCACGGATCGGGGACCTTGATCTTGAGCAAGATCGGTACCAGCTCAGCGGCAAACCGGATCGTGTCGTCATAGAAAATCTGTTCGGCGCTGTCCAAGGTCAGCGGTGGGGCCTCGCGGAGCCTGTCGATGATCTCCTGACTACGCCACCCGTACGAGAAAGTCGACCCGAGAGGATAGGGGTACTGCGCGCCGATCACCTGCTGATTTGCCGCGACAATGAAGCCGCTCGGCGGGTTGGAGACGTACGGCAGCCTCGCGAAGGGGATGAGGCCGCGCCAGTCGTAGCTCGGGTCCCAACCCGGTGATGGCTTGATCCCGTTGCCCTTGCGGCGGAGCGGAGCTGCGCCAGCCAGCTGATAACCGATGTTGCCGCTGGTGTCGGCGTAGATGAGATTCTGTGACGGTGCGCTGAGCAGCGCCGCCGCGGCGCGAAACTCTTGGAAGTTCTGGGCCTGATCAACGCCCAGTAGCGCATCCATGCTGTGGCCTGGCTGCAGCGCGGTCCAGCTCAGCGCGACGGCGTACGGCTCCCTGCTCAGATCGGATTTGCCGGCCGACACTTCTTGCAGTAGATGGTCGACATCGGAAAGCAGCGGCCCATGCCGTGAGGAGCGGATGCGAATGGTCCGGGGCTTGTCCTCCCCCCGGACTCGGATCTGCTCGGTGATCACATGGAGCGGGACATAGCTGTCACCCTGGCGTACCGTGTCACCACGCACATCCTCCAAGTAGAGGTCCTGGACATCGACGTAGCTAGTCGTCAGGCCCCACGCGATCTTGGTGTTCTTGCCGATCACGATGCCAGGCATCGAGGCCATGCTGAAGCCGGAGACGTCAAACGGACAGGCAGCCGAAAGATTGCGGCAGTGCAAGCCGACTTGAGCGAACGCCGACGGGATGGAAGTAGTCAAGTGCGGGTCATCGGACAGGATCGCCTTGCCACTCGCCGTGCCGGAGCCCGCCACGGCCCAGGAGTTGGAACCGGTCCCGGCATCTAGGGACCCAGAGCCCAGCACGTGGGGAATCGCCTGGTTGATCTTCGCTGCGTCCTCGAATGCACCGACGGCCTTGCGCAGTTGATCATCGCTCAGTCCGCGAGGAAGCGGGCGGGCAGAATTCTTGCTGGCATCAGGATCAAACGACTTGCCGACCACGTCTCCGCGTCTGAGAATCGGCGCGAAAGCATCATCAAGCGGATAGCGAGGAAACAGGCTTGCGGCGCGTCCTGCGCCCAGTTTTGCCGTGATGATCGCCCGTTGGGCCTCTTGCGTGAGATTTGAACCCAGATCCCAGGCCATGACCTTGAGCCACGCCACCGAATCGGCGGCCGTCCAGGGCTCAGGCGTGTAGCGCAGACCTTGGAGCCTGAGCAGCGAATACTCAAGCGAGAGGTCGGCAGCTGATCGACCTGCTAGGTATGCGTTCACACCAGCGGCGTAGGCGTCGAGGTAGCGGCGCGTCGAGGGTGCGAGCAGTGCGAGCTCCTGCTCGGCTACCCGCCGCCAGCCGAGAGTGCGGATGTACGCATCACTCTCGACCTGGGACGCGCCGAAGAGCTCAGAAAGGCGGCCGGCGGCGAGGTGACGGCGGAAGTCCATCTCGAAGAAGCGATCTTGAGCGTGCACGTACCCCTGAGCTAGGAAAAGGTCCTCGGGATTGTCGGCGTAGATATTCGGGACGCCGTAGGAATCGCGCAAGACCTCCACCTGACCCTTCAGCCCGGGCACCATCAGCTGGCCGGAGATCTGCGGGAACGACCTGCGTACGGTTGCAATGCCAACGCTGCTCAGGCCGCCAACGGCAAGAACCAGCACGATCGCTGTAAAGATCGTCCAGCGCGGGATGCGACGCACCGTCAAACTCTAATGTCCAGGCCTGTGGGAGACGGGTCGAGAACTCCGCACCGGTCGGAACTTCCGAAACGATCCCCAGCCAGTCCTCGCTCAAGCAATCGGCAAAGCGTTAGCAGTCGGTATGCTTGAGTGCTAGGTTGCGGTTCACCTTTGAGGGCGAGACCGCTTCTCGAGGAGAAAGACACCGATGCCCACCTACCAGTACCGCTGTACCGAGTGCGGCGAAGACCTCGAGGCCGTGCAGAAGTTCAGCGACGCGCCTCTCACCAGCTGCCCGGCCTGTGGCGGCCGGTTACGCAAGGTCTTCAACGCCGTCGGCGTGGTGTTCAAGGGTTCCGGTTTCTACCGCACGGACAGCCGCAACGGCTCCAAGGGCGGGGACGGTGCCGAGTCGGGATCCTCGGAGAAGTCGGGATCCTCGGAGAAGAAGTCAGGGGTCGAGACCAAGTCGGCTGACAAGGTGTCGACCGGCGCAGACTCAAATGGGTCCAACAACTCCGGCAAGGGCAAGCAGTCGGTCGCCAGCGGAAGCTCATCCACAGGGCAGAAGGCCGCAAGCTAATCCCCTGTGGAGGAAGCGCACGATCTTGCCGCGCATCCTTAGGGTCCGGATATGACCGATCACATCTCAGGACCACCGCGTCTGCTGCCTCGCCCATGGCATCGGTAAAGGATCCTCGGCGCCGACCGCTGCGCGGTCTGCTGTACGGCCTGGCCCGGGCGGCATCGTGGCACCGCAGAAAACTCGCGATGGTGGCCGCCATTGCGGCCGTGCTCACCGGAATCTCCGCCGCTGCGCCGGAGGGGCCGGCCATGATCACAGTGGTCAAGGCAAAGTCCCAGCTATCCGGAGGAACAGTTCTTTCGACCTCAGATCTCGTGCTCGGCAAGGTTGTCGCAGCCGACGCGCCGGAAGGTGCGCTGACCGACCCGAATGTCCTTGTCGGCAAGACGCTGGCGGCGCCTGTCGCCGAGGACCAGATGATGACGCTGCTGACCGCCGCGGCGGCGCCAGCCGCGGTCCCGGCTGGACATGTGATCGCGCCGCTGAGACTCGCCGACGCAGCGCTAGCCGCATTGTTACGGCCCGGCGATGTTGTCGACGTTGTGGCGGCCGACGTGGAAGCCAAGCAGGCTGCTGTCGTGGCGGCGAATGTCCGAGTCGTTACCGTTCCTGCAGTACCGGGAGATCGGGCAAGCCCAGGTCCGGATGGTGCCCTCGTACTTGTCGATGTTGAGGGCCAGACTGCAACGACTCTCGCCCAGGCCGCCGCGTCAGCGACGCTCAGTATTATCTGGCGGTAGTCACACACCCGCCCTTGGACCGACGAGGCGCGACCACGGTGATCGGGTGGCGGTCCCGCGTTTCGATGATCAGTCGATGCGTCTGGCGCTGGCCCCTATGTCACCGCAGGATTCGTCTCACTGGTAAGCATCGATCCGGCTGGGATGCTCTGGGGGATTCCGGGATCTCCGAGAGTTACATCACCAATCACACGAACATCGGGCTCGAATGTCCAATCGCCAGTCACGTCGAGGTAGCGCGCGTTCTGGAGCGAGGGTGCGCCGGACGGGAATCGTTGATCAAAGTCGGCGATGATCTTGTAATACCGGTCGTCAAGATCGACGACCGGCGTCTGATCGGCAACCTTGGCGAGCTGTCCACTTGCTTCGAGCTCGTACGCGTCGGAGCGCAGCACTAGCAGATCGCTGGTGGTCTTGACCGGCAGGAACCGATCACGACCGACCCCGATGGCAGTCGCGCCCTCGAAAACCTCGACCGCGGCACCCATCGCCGTCTCGATCTGAATGACCTTGGGCGAGGCGGAGTTCGACGGGTCGACGGTTTTCTCGTTCTTGATCAACGGAAGCCCGAGTACTGACTTCCGCTCACGGAGAGTGCGCTCGAGTACTTCGAGATCGAACCACAGATTGTTGGTATGGAAGAAGGGGTGGCGGAACTCGTCGGTAAAGAAATGCATCTCCGACTTCGGCGTCTGGGCGGTATCGCGCAAGATCAGTTGGCGGTCGGACTTGCGGATCGCCAGATGGCCGCCTTTGCGATCAGCGGCCGTGCGGCGACACACCTCCGCGGCGTACGGTGCACCGCTGGCGGCGAACCACCCTGCGATCGTGGCGTTCGGCCCAGCACCGAGATTGTCGGAGTTCGACACCGAGGCATAGCGATATCCCAACGACAGCAGACGATCCAGGATCCCCGATGTCTCGAAAGCGGTATAGAGATCACCATGACCGGGCGGACACCACTCCAGACTCGGGTCGGTGGGCCACTCAACGGGCGTCAAGTCATCAGCCCGGAGCTTGGGTTCCTGGTTCTGCATGAAGCCAAGATCAAGTCCGGCAACGACAAGATCACTGTAGGCCGCCAAAGCCGCCAGCGTGTCGTCGTGGGTACGGAAGCTGTTCATGAAGAGCAGCGGGAGCGGGATCCGGTACGCCGCACGCGCATGGCGTACCTGATCAACAATGATGTCGAGGAATGTCTTGCCCTTGCGCACCGGTAGCAGTGACTTGGCTTTGTCCATTCCCATCGAGGTGCCCAGACCACCATTGAGTTTGATGATCACCGCCCGCTCCAGGGCTGCTGCCGCGTCTGCCTCGCTGACGGCGACGTCGCTCAGCATCGGCGGAACCACGAGTGGCTCGATGGTGTCTTCGGGAATGAAGCCGCTCACGCCCTCCTCAAGCTGGCGGTAGTAGTAGGTGAAGACATCGATGGCTTGCTGCGCGATACCGGCCGCAGCCATCTTGTCCTGGGCTAACTTCAGACCCGTCTCGCTCATATCCCAGATCTTAGGGAGAGCCGACTACCGGCCGCTCCACACCATGTCGGATGACTATTTCTTGGCCGGCGGCGGGGCCACTGCGGCCAAAACTGCGAGCGTGGCCTTGTTGATCTCCATTTGCGCAGCGGATCGGTCGATGGTCGGTGTTCCATCGCCCGGCTGGTCGCCGTAGTCGCCGAACGAGCTGTGCACCGCGCCGTTGATCACCACAAGGTAGGCGTCGGGCGGGAGCTTCGCCCTCGAGGCCTCAATATCGGCCGGCGTCGCGAAGCCATCCGCTGTGCCCGAGATTGAGGCCACCTTGAGGTCGTTCCGGACGATCGGATCCGCAGGGTAGGAGGCATAGAGCACCAGGCCCTCGACCTGATCATCGTCGTCTGCCAGGGAAGCGGCTACGGCGCCACCGAGCGAGTGACCTCCGACAACCCAGTGGGAAATTTCCGGATGAAGATCGAGAACTTTCTTGCCGTGGTTGGGGTCGAGAATGGCGAAACCGAACGGCTCCTTCAGGACCGCAACCAGGTAGCCGGCCTCTGCCAGTGGGCGAAGCATGTGGGCATACGCGCGCGAGTCGACGCGCGCCCCCGGCACGAAGACGATGCCGGTCGTCGGCTTGATCTCCTCGCCTGCTGAATCCACTTTCACTGGGACCAGCTCGTACCAGCCAAGCCGGTCAGAAAGCCGTACCCCCTTCTCGGAACGGAGGCCCGCAGTGGCGGTCGGCGTGGCGACGAAGGGACGCGCATAGGCCAATGCGAGAACGAGAAGCAACGACAAGACGAGCAGGGGAACCGCGACGATGATCCGCCGCCGCGCCCGCCGACGGACCTGCGTGGAGGTCCGGCGCGCTGGATGCGCTGAGTCCCCCTCGCGATCCTGCCGACCACCAACGGCCAGTGTGCCGATTGACCATGCAACGGCGATGAAGCCAAGCAAGCCGCAGGCGATGCCGCTGATCAGCATGGCCGGATGGCCGTTCAAGATCGCCGGCCACCGTGTCCATCCGAGCCAGACCGGTACCGCGATCATGGCCAGACCGAGCAGTAGCCAAATGAGAGCCAGTACGGTTCGGCTGAGCGCTCCTGGCTGCCACATAGGGCAGAGTGTAGGCCGCGAAAATGTGCTCTGAGCCGCTCCAAGAGCGCGAGTCGCGCTTCGACAAGCTCAGCGCGCAGACGGCGCTAACTGGCGATGTCGGCGACCTTTGCGTCGTACGCGCGTACAAGATCATCGATATCGACGAATGCGCTGTAACCATGACCGCCGGCACCAAGGGCTGCCCGGCGACCGGCCAGCCGCCGATCAACAATCACCGGCCAGCTCCGCTCGCTGCCGATCGGGGTAATCGTGCCGCGCTCGTAGCCAGTCGCCCCGAGAGCCTCAGCCGCATCGGGGAGTTTCATCTTGCTCACGCCGAGCAGTGACCGCAGCTTGGGCCAGGCAATCTGCGTGCCGCCTGGGATCAGAGCGAATAGGTAACTACCACTCGACCGACGAACGACAATCGTCTTTACCATCTCCGAGGGATGTATGCCGAGCAGCTCGGCCGCTTCCTCAAGGCTGCCCGCGGCAGGCCGGCGTCGCAACTCGACTGCCAGCCCATGCTGATCGGCGTCCGCCAGCATTCGTCGCACGCCCTCCCCCAGCTCATCATTCATGATCATCTGAGGCTGCCCGAAGGATGCCGAGGTAACTCAACACGGCCATCACCGCGATCAGTATCAGAAATGACAGCGGACCGATAGCGTCAAGCGGTCCGCGGTCGCTTCCTGCAATCTGAAGCACCAGACGTATCAGGCAGAAAACTGCTACCAGTGCTGCCAACACGCCGAGAGCCGGGAATCTTCTGCCAAGCCGCACTGCCACGGCGCTCGCAAACATCACAATCCCCACGAACAAAATGTCGTCGCCAAATGGTTCCAGCAAATTCCATCTGCCAGCCGGGGCGGGCTGACTCGGATCCGCAACAATCGCGATCACCAGCGTGATGAACCCCGGCACCAAACCGCACCCGGCCATGATCATGCCCGCTGCCGCGACCACAAGGTCGACCGAGCGTAGCCGCCACGCGTACGCTCCGAGGAGCGCGGCGGCCACCAGGCCGAGGATCTGCAAGATGATGATGAAGGTCCGATGCGCCGCGTAGAAGTTCGCGACGAACACCGGGCTGTCGGCCTCGTCGGGAAGCGAAAGGACCAGCTCGGTCGCCAGCAGCAGCACGACGAAGCCACCGGCCAGCGCGCCGGCTACGCGATCGGGCCTGCGAACGGACTCGATGCGTGGCGAGAGCGTCAAAGTTCTTCCTCTCCGTAATCACTAAACCTCGCACTGAAATGCGCGGGATAGTGGGACCGTGGAACTCACCGTAGATTCACGGCCGCGGGCTACCCGTCTCGCGCGAGCCCGTCCGTGGGTTGCGGTGATTGTCGCAGCTATCATCTTCGCCCTCATTCCCGTCCTCGGGCTCCAGTTGTTCTTCGTTGTGCCGCTGATCGGCCTTGTGCTGGCCGCCGGTGCCCCTCCGGACTACGTGGCTGACGCCAAAACGGTCGATCGCCGGCCACGCAACCTTGTCCTCGGCATCGTGGTCCTGATCTGCGTGGCGCTGGTGGTCCTGCAGCCGCAGTTGATCCTTTGGCTGGTCGTGACGTTCGGGATCGACGCCGCGGGCCTCGTTGTCGCGATCATTGCAGTGGCATCGCTGGCCCTGCCGTTGGCGATGGCAGACTCAACCGCAGTGATCAAAGACATGCCACAGAGTCGAGTCGTACTCACCCGCCGCAACCTCATCCTGTGCCTCACGGTGGCAGTGACAGTGGCTGTCTGGTACGCCGGGCCTGGCTTGAGCTATCTCGCGATCGCGGTGCTCGTCGTGGGACTGCCCATCCCGCTTGCCCTGAGCCGACTGCTGGCGGCGCGTCGGGATCGTCTGGATCTGGGGCTGCTGCGCCAACCATTCTCTATGGGAGCTGCTCGCGCAATGCCGGCGCTCGCAGCTCCACAGTCGCGTGGCAACCTGCTGCCGCACCGGCTGCAGTTCCTGAACATGCTCGTGCTTTGCGGGTTGCTGGCATTCACGCTGTTCACGGGCGCGTACGACGCCGCAGCCTTTGGCTTCTCTCACAGTGGCTACCGGGCCTTCCTAATCGCATACCTCGGTGGCTTGCTGGTCCTGCTGCTTGCTGCGGCCGTGCCACTCAAGCATGTGCGATCGGCATCGAACCTGCTAATGCTGTGCGGCTCAGTGTTCATCGCGGCCCAGACGTTGATGATCTTCCGGCCAGCAGCGAATCCGGTGCCGATCGCATCCCCGCTGGCCGATGAATGGCTGGTTGGTCAGGGCGGACACGCCGAACTCGTGAACTACCATCACGTCACCTCGACCCAGCGTGATGCACTCGACATTCTCCAGGCGCGCGACGGCCGCACACACCAGCCGGGAAACACCGAGCTGACCAGCTATTACATCTATGGCAAACCGGTACTCGCGCCAGCCGATGGCACAGTGACGTTCGTCCAGGACGGTAGGCCCGACCAGCAGATCGGATCGACGGACAGCCACTTCCAGAGCGGCAACAACATCGTCATAGACATCGGCAGCGGGCGTTATCTGATGATGGCGCATCTCAGCCCAGGCAGCATTCACGTCAAGGTCGGCGACCACGTCAGCCTGGGCCAGCCGATCGCGAAAGTGGGCAACTCAGGCAATACCACGGAGCCCCACCTCCACATCCAGGCTCAGACCATCGGTACCGGTATTGGGGACGTTGCCACCATGGACGCCCCCGCCCTCATTCGTACGCTGCACACGTACCCGCTGGTGTTCACCGACGTCGTGCTCACCAGAGGAGGTAACGAGTCGCAAACAGCCAACGTCGATCCTCGGCGGGGCGACCTGGTCCGGCCAGCCGGCTGATGCTCAGCCTGGATATCTGTCCAGCAGCACCTCGGCAATGGCGCGGTGCGAGGCATCGAGATAGCCCTCTTTGAATCTGACAAGGTCCCAGACGGCAACCTGAAGCACTCGTCCGAACGTCCAGCCGGCGGCGCGCGATCGATCGAGCCGGAGAATCTCCGTCATGAGATCGAAACGACGCAACAAGGCCTTGGAGATGTCGCCGGTTGCCACCAGATCGTCCCAGCGGTTCCATAAGGCTGGCAACAGCTCGAACCCCGAATCGCCGCTCAGAGGTTTGGGGTCGATCGCCTTCCATTCGCTTCCATCCAGTGTGGAAAGTGTGTTGAAGTAGTGCAGATCCCAATGCAGCAAACGATTGTCGATCCGATCTGTGATCAACTCCCGGAACCGGTCGGCACAGTTGATCAAGAGTCGACGCTCATCCGGATCCTTTGCCAGCCGAACTGCTTCCGGCGTGTCTGCCAAGGTGGCCGCTGCGACATCGCTGAGGCTGCGCAGACTCTCCGGGGCGGCCACCGAGTTGAGGTGCACCAGCAACTCCGCAATGATCTGGGCGGCAGCGAGATCATCTTCCATTGTCGAGAGGTCCCGCGAGGCATCGAGACGCTCGAGCAGCATCGCACCCGACGCGGGATCGTGCTCCAGCAGCCGTACGGCGCCTCGTCCCGCCCATGCCTTCAATGCAGCAGGCTCGCCGCCGGTCTCGTCGTCAACCGGTTGCAGTTTGAGCACTGCCTTGGACCCGTCGTGGCGGGCAACCGGAATGATCAAGGCGACGGCCCCCGATGCGACTGGACCTTCTAGTGCCAGCTGCCATCGATCCAGATAGGTGGCGGCCATAGTCGGTAGCCCAGCAATCCAGACTCGACCAGCCTCGCCTGACCACTTCTGGTGTAGGGCAGCCAGTTCGGCCGGTACGACGATCCCGCGTTCGCTCAACACGCACTAAGTGTGCTGGAGGTCGTTGGCGGTCCGGAGGACCGGCGGCCTATCAAGCGGCTGTTCAAGTTTCCGACCCCTCGTCCGAACCAGGAAGGTCGTGCTCTGCCCCGCAGTCAAGGTGACGAGAGCGTCGTCGACCGTCGCGTCCGCGACCGCTTGATCAGCTAGCAAAGTGACGTCGCGGGCCAGCGAGCGAGCTGTTACCTGCACGGCATACCCGTCGTCGACCTCCTTGACCGTGACGTCGACCGGATCGGGACTCAACGCCAGCTCAATGTCTTCCACGAACGTGTGCACTCTGGTCAGGTCTTCAATACGGGCCACCACAATCTCCGCGCTTGGCTCACCGGGCCGGCAGAACTCGGCTGCCAAGGCTATCGACCTGGCGGTCCGCGGCGGAATATTGACCTCGACCACTTGGCTTGCGAGGGTTTCGCCGTCGAGCTGATCCCGGCTCAGCAGCATGTCACCCTGCCAGGGCAGATCGGTGTCGTTGATCACCACGACCGAGACGAGGCTGTTGGCGGCGGCGAAGACCACGTTCCGCGGCGCAAAAGCGCGTCGCAATGCGTACCAGAGTGGCTTGGGCCGCTCCTCGAAGTCGATTGCGGCCCACGACGTGACGGGCCAGCAGTCGTTGAGCTGCCACACGATCGCACCGGCAGTTCGCGGCCACCATCGCCGGTAGTGATCGATCGCGTACGTCACCGCACGCGCCTGATTGAGCTGGGTCGCCCAGTGCCAATCCGCGAAGTCCTTCGGTACGCCGAGGTGTGGGCCCAAGCCACGGTCGAGCTTGCCGTTGCCGTCCTCCGCTTTTTGATGAAGCAGGAAGTTGGCGTCGTTCTTGGGGTCGCTCACCGCCGCCAGTTGGCCGCCGTCGACGGAGTGCACCCAATCAGTCAGAGTCCGCCAGGCCGGCGGAGCCTGAAATCCGAACTCCGAGCAAAATCGCGGAATCTCGCTGCGATATGCGGTGTAGTCGATGCGATTCCACACCTCCCACTGGTGGTGGGTGCCGTGATCGGGATCGTTGGGATGGACGGCCTTGCCGTCCTGGCGCGGTGAGTACGGGCTGTTGTCGCAGTACGGGCGGGTCGGGTCCAGCTCGGCCACGATCGTCGGCAAGAGCTCGAAGGCGTACCTCGCTCCCCAGCTCCGGCCGTGCAGCGAGTCCCGCCAGTTCCAGTCCGCCTCACCCCAGAGGTTCTCATTGCCGCCGTTGTACAGCACCAGCGACGGGTGCGACGCCAGTCGCACCACGTTCTCACGCGCCTCGGCCTCGATTTCCTCCCAGAACGGCGACTCCTCCGGATAAGAGGCGCATGCCAACAGGAAGTCTTGCCACACCAGCACTCCCCGCTCGTCGCACGCTCGATAGAAGTCGTCGCTCTCGAAGATGCCACCACCCCAGACACGAATCAGGTTGACATTGGCCGCCGCGGCCTGGTCGAGCCGGCGCCCGATTCGTTCAGCGGTGATCCGGGTCAGAAAATGATCATCAGGTATCCAGTTGACACCCTTGACGAACACCGGCTGGCCATTGATCGAAATGGTGAATGCAGTGCCAACCTCGTCGCGGGATGTGATCAGGTCGACACTGCGGAAACCGATTCTCCGCTGCCAGCTGTCCAGTTCTTGATCGGCTGTCGACAGGGTGAGATTGAGATCGGCCAGCGGTTGGTCGCCGTAGCCAACAGGCCACCACAGCGGCGCATCGGGAACATCGACGACGAGTATCGCGCTGGTAGCGCCGGGCTCCATCTCGATCACGGCCTGCTGGCCGAGGATTTCGGCGGTGACTGTGAGTGGTGTATCGGAATCGAGTCGTTCCAGATCGATCCGGAGCTCGACTCGACCGTTTCCCCCCTTGTCCACCGTGACCAGCGGCATCACCCGAGCCAGTCGAGCAATGCTCCAACGCTCCAGCCGCACCGGCTTCCACAGACCCGCGGTCCGTAGGTCGGGCCCCCAGTCCCAGCCGAAACTGCAGGCCATCTTGCGAATGAAATTGTACGGCGCGGGGTAGGGCCTCGGAAGGTCTCCGAGCCGTTGCTGCTCGGCCTCCGCGTACGCGGTCGCTGAATGAAGATCAACTTCTACGTCGACCGGCCCTCCGGTGAGATGGCGCGAGATGTCGAAGCGATACGAGCGGTGCATGTTGTAGGTACGTCCCAGCTCGACCCGATTCGCACCTTGGTTCAGCCATACGGTGGAGACGGTGTCAATGCCGTCAAAGACGAGGTCGACCCGCTCCCCTACTCCGGGCGGTTCAAGCGGAAGATCAGCAGGATCCAGCACCGTCGCGTAACGCCAGTCGATCGGATACATCCACCTGATGGCGGCTTCATTCCCGTCCAGGTAGGGATCGGGGATGACACCAGCCGCCATCAAGTCGGTATGCACGCAACCTGGCACCTCTGCCGGATACGTCCCCGACACTCGCCCGTCCGTGTCTCCCGCGATGGCTCGCACGGTCCAGCCAGCGCGCAATGCAATGCGTAGCATCTTTCGGGGCGAGCTCAGGCGGGCTCGGCCACCTGCTGCAGATCCTCCTGCAGGTCGTGCAGCTCGATCTCCTCATGCAGCTTGGGTACATCGGCGAGCAGCCGTTTGGTGTACTCGTGCTGCGGGTTGAAGATCACCTCATCGGTCTTGCCCTGCTCAACCATGACGCCGTGCTCCATGACGAGCACTCGATCAGCCAGGTAGCAGGCTTGCCCGATGTCGTGAGTGATGAACAACACGGTCATACCGAGTTGGTCGCGAAGGTCCTTGAGGACGTTGAGCACGTTGACCCGCAGCGATGCATCGAGCATCGATGTCGCTTCGTCGGCAACCAGCAGCTCCGGTCGCATCATGAGCGCTCGCGCGATCATCACCCGTTGCCGCTGACCGCCAGAGAGTTGGTGCGGATAACGGTCCATAACGCTGAGGTCCATGCCGACGTAGCCCAGGGACTCCTCGAGACGCTCCTGGCCAACCTTCTTACCGACCATCAACATGGAGCGATCCAGGAGCTTGCCCACAGTGAAGAACTGATTGAACGCGGAGAACGGATCCTGGAATACCGCTTGCACGTCGCGCCAGTATTCGGTGCGGGCCCGTCCCTTGAGGTTCGTGACATCCTTGTCCAGGAAGATCAACTTGCCGGACGTGATCGGCATCAGGCCAAGCACCATCCGGGCGATCGTCGACTTACCTGAGCCGCTTTCGCCGACGATGCAGGTGACCTGTCCCTTCTCGAGGCCGAATGAGACATCCTTGACGGCCTGGACCTGGCTCTTGCCGTGACCGAAGGTCTTGACGATGTGCTCGGCCCGGTAGATCACTTCAGTCATTTGTGGATCACCGCCGGTGCGTCGAAGAGCGAGCGGTCGAAGCTGCTCATACCCTCGATCCTGGTGTTGGCGTACGCCGGTTCCGGTGCCAGCACCGAACTCATCAGCGCCTGAGTATATGGATGCTCCGGACGCTCGACCACGATCTCGGTGGGCCCTAATTCGACGATCTTGCCCTGATACATCACCGCGATCCGATTTGCAGCGGTGCGCAGCACGGGAAGGTCGTGGGTCACGAAGATCACCCCGGACATGATCCGTTCCTTGAGCATCTCCAGCAGCATCTCGATCAAGATCTTCTGAGATGTCACGTCGAGGGCAGAGGTTGGCTCGTCGGCGACCAGCAACCGCGGATTGAGCAGAGTGCTGATGATCGTAACGGTGCGCTGCTTCATGCCGCCGGACAGTTGGTGGGGGTACGCATCCAGAACCCGAGTCGGGAGGCCCAAGGCCGTGATGCGCTCCCGCGCGCGGTCTAGCGCCTCTCCTTTGGAGATCTTGCTGTCATGCGACCGCATCACGTCGTAAATGAGATGACGGATCCGTTTGGTGGGGCTGACCGAGTTCATGGCGCCTTGCGGCAGCATGGACACCACGGCGCCGCGCCAAGTACGAGGAATCTTGGCATGACCACCGAGCTCTTGGACCTGGCCGTCGATCTCGAGCGTGCCGTGCTCCACATGCAGCGGCGGCCGAGCGATGAGCGAGATGATCGAGCCGAGCGTGGTCTTGCCACTTCCCGACTCGCCGGCCAACCCGAGAACCTCGCCCTCCTCGATCTTGATCGACACATCGTTGACGGCCACCACATCCTTGGCACCGGTGTAATACACGCCACGGATGTTCTCTGCATTGACCAGAGTGCCCATTAGCGCGCCTCCCCGTGCCCTGCCGAAACCGGCGTCTCCAACATTCCGCCGCTTCCAACCGGTCCGGCGTCCTCGCCCTCCACCGACACTTCCTCGAGCTCTTCGCCTTCGTCCTTGGCCTTCTTGCGCGCGGCCCGACCGCGACGGAGCCGTGGATTGAATACCTCGTTGAGGCTTGACTGCAACAGGAGCAGCGAAAAAACGATCAAGGTCAGCATGAGCGTGGGCGGAACGAACGCCCACCAAGCGCCGGTTCGTATCGACCCCCACTGGATGGCCCAGTAGAGCATCGTGCCGAGGCTGGTCGTGTTGGAGGCGCCCAAGCCAAGCATGCTCAGCGTGGACTCGAACAAGATCGCGCCGGAGATCTGCAGGATGCAGGCCATCACGACATAAGAGAGCAGGTAAGGCAGGACGTCGCGGCGCAGGATCGACCAGAATCCGGCTCCGGAGAGCTTCGCCACGTCGATGTGTTCGCGGGTGCGGATGCTGCTGGACTGCGCGCGGACCGCCCGAGCCACCCAGAACCAGGCAGTAAACCCGATCACGAAAGCTAGGGTGTACAGATTGCGCTGCGGCAGTGACACCGAAACCAAGATCACGATCACAAGCGTGGGGATGGCGAGGCCGACGTTCACGAGGGCGCTCAGCACGTCGTCTACCCAGCCGCCTCGGTAACCAGCTACCAGACCGACAACCAGGCCAATCGCGGTCCCGATGAGGCCGGCCACTAGTCCGATAATCAGGGAGGTCCGCGTGCCGTATACAAGATTGGCCATGACGCTCTGGCCCTCGTTATCGGCACCGAGGAGGAGAGGACCGCAGCACCGCGGCTTGTCGTATAGCCCGCCGACCGTGGCATCCGGGCTGGTCGAGACGATCAGGGGTCCGATCAGCCCGACGAACAGCACGAAGCCGACCAGGGCAACGGACACCCAAAACCTAGGACTCAGTCCACGTAAACTCATCAGCGCTCTCCGCTCTGGACTGCCCGTATCCGGGGATCGATAAAGCCAGTGAGGATGTCAGCGGCGAGGTTGGCAATGAGCACGGCGATCGTGATCAACAAGGTGATCGCCGAAATCACCGGGTAGTCGTTCTGGCCGATGGCATTGAACAACAACGTGCCGAGGCCGGGGTAGGAAAACACCAGCTCGGTGACCAGGCCGCCAGTGATGATGGCGGCGATGGACAGCGCCAGGCCCGTGAACTGCGGCAGCATGGCATTGCGGAAGATATAGCGGACCGTGTGGCCCTCCTTGACCCCCAGGCCACGGTTGTAGTTCACATAATCCGAGCCGAGCTCGTAGATGGCCATGGACCGCATGCCGACCGCCTGGCCTCCGATGAATACGAGGACGAGCGACCAGAACGGTAACCAGAAGTACGTAATGGCGTCACCGAAGAACGCCAAGGAGAATTCCGGCGTCAAACCGAAGGAGTACGCTCCGCCGATCGGCAGGATGCCCAGCTGCACGCCGACCACGAACAGCAGGATTATGGCCAGCGCGAACGGCGGGACGCTGGAGAGGAACAGTGATCCGATGAACGCGCCCCGGTCCAGCCAGCCGCCCTTGTACGCCGCCACCGCGCCGAGCAGGTTGCCAACAATCCAACCAATGAGGATCGCTGGCAACTGGATTGCGATGCTCCAGGGCAGCGCTTGCGAGATCAAGGAGCCCACCGACGCCGGATAGTTCGCGAAAGAGGTTCCCAGATTGCCCTGAAATATGTTGCCTATGTAGATGAAGAACTGCTGCCACAACGGCTTGTCCAGGCCGAACTCCTGCATGTAGTGCTGGTGGATCTGCTCCAGTTGTTCACCTCCACTGCCACCACCCCGGGCCATCTGGCCGACGATGGCGTCGACCGGATTGCCCGGGATGAGGCGAGGCAGGAGGAAGTTCAGCAGCAGAGCCACGATGAAGACCACCAGGGTCCAGGCCACTTTGCGACCGATGTATTTCGCTAACGCCATGGTTGCCGCCTTCGCTCCTTTGCGTCAGGTCAGATTGATCAGGTTCCAACCTTCTTGATCTTGAACAGCCACTGGATGCCGGCACCCTGCCACATGGGAGGAGCGTACGGGTTCTCCTCGGTCGGGAAGTTCTCCCAGTTGTTCGCATTGAACTCGTAGAAGTCGAGCGGACGGTACATCAGCGGAACTACCGGAATGTTTTCGCGGTAGATCTTGTCGAGAGCTGAGTACGCAGTCTTTGCTTCGGCATCGGACTTCGCCGCCGCCGCGGCGTCAACCTGCGCCGCAACGTCGGCGTTCTTGAATCGGTTGTAGTTCCAGAACGCGGTCTTTCCTACTGCGGGCACCCCGCGGTCGTCCATTGCGTCCCGGAAGCGGATCCATGGGCTGGCCGGACTCACGCCGCCGTAGTTATACATTGCCAAGTCGAAATCGCCGTTCTGGAGCTTGGCATACATAGTCGGGAACTGCGGAAACTCCGTGCTGATGCCGATCCCGATGTCCTTAGCCGACTTGGCGACGATTTCGCACGCAGTGTTCCAGTCGGTCCACCCCGTTGGAGTGATCAACTTCCAGCCGCCGAGCTTTGTGCCATCGGGCAGCTCATAGATGCCATCTGAGCCCTTCTTCGCCTTCAGCTCGCCCTCCAAGATCTCGATCGCCTTGTTCTTGTCGAACGTCCAGCCCTCCGACTGCACCGCGGCGGCGTCGTAGAACTTCGACTCGTACCCGGTCGGGACGATGAGGCTGGCGTTGGCTGGATCCGAGTAGTCCGACATGGCGGTCGTGGCGATATTCGGGTAGTCGATTCCGTAGGCGATGGCGAGCCGGACCTTAGGATTCTCCAGGCCCGGCTTGTTCAGGTTGAAGATCAGCAGTGGGATTTGCCCGGGAATGTAGTACGGCTTCTTCTTCATCCAGACGCCGACCGGCTTACCGGCCTCCCACATCTTCCAGATCTGTGCCGTGAACTGCTGGCTGGCATCGATCTCGCCGCTCTCCAGCTTGAGGTCACCGTCATTGTTGCTCTTGAAGATCGGGTGATTGATCGTGGTCATCGGCGGATTGCCAAAGGCTGTTTTGCCCCAGTAGTTGTCGTTTCGCTTGAGGTTGACCTGGGTCTGATCGTACTTATCCAGCAGGTACGGACCGGAGCCGATTGGCTTGAGATTCGTATCGGCCGGGATCTTGTCCGGCGAGATGCTGCCGAAGACGGCCTTGGGAACGATCAGCGTCTGGCAGATGAATTGCTTGACGATGATCGGGTTGAAGGGCTTGGACTTCAGCTTGAACTCGACGGTCCGCGGATCCTTCGCCGTAACCGAGTCGATGTATTGCCACACCGTTGAGAAGTTCACCGACGCGGTCTTGCCGAGCTCGAAGGTGAAGGCAACGTCGTCGGCGGTGAGTTCCGAACCGTCCGACCACTTGGTGCCTTCCTGCAGCGGCAGCGTCATGGTGTGATCGTCAGGCTGCTGGATCTCCTTGGCAAGACCGGGAGCCAGCGAGCCGTCGAGGAGGTTGAACCGCAGCAAGCTCTCATAGATCATCTGGGGATGATTGAAGTTCGTCGGCCAGTCGGGGTTGGCCCCCATGGGGTTGAAGCTCTTCGGTGGACCCCATTGGAAGCCCGCCACGAACAACGTCTCCCCGGCCGCGCCAGCACGGCCCTTCCCCGCCTGTCCGGAACTCGTACCCGTCTGAGCTGTGCCGCACCCCGATACTCCGAGACCGAGAGCAGCGCCGCCGACGGCGAGACCGGCCACGGTGAGGAAGTGCCGTCGACTTGGGGTCCAGGCGGTCCTCCAGTCAGTGTCGGGGGCAGTCGCCTGCGTTGACGGCTCGATGTGATCGTGATTGTCGTTCATTCTTTCCTTCCTCGAATGGTTGGAACTCGTGGTCACCAATCAGAGGTGACCTATGTCGGTCGCTTGGCGTATGGCGGGAACGGGGGCGTGGCGCATGCGCCCGGCCCCGAAAAAAGCGTCGGCTCTGGATGTGACACGGCTGCCAAGCGAGAGTGCGATGCATTCGGACAGCGCAGTCGGGCGACCCGGCGCCTTGCGGCGACCTGCCCAGATCTGCCGCGATCTGCCAAAATGCCTCGCCTCGCTCTCAGCAAGATCCCAGGAACTAACTCATCATTTTTGAGTACCCAGAATCAATGCGAGCATGCTGCGCGTATCCGGATTGTTGTGGTTGATCGTGGCACTTGAAACGCTCCGAGTAAAGAGTCCCGCGCGGGGAGACATTGAGCCGGGTATTGCTGGAACCCCTTTGCCGAATGCTTGGTCGAGACCGCAACTTGTTGCGCAACCAACGATGCCTATTGACTCTCTAAGCCGTTGTTCAAGATCAACCGTTGCTCCCACAAGGCTCGACCAGGCAGTGTCGGTTGCGCCTCGATGACTACGATCAAGCTGTGACGACCGCGTCGCCGCAGTTCGAACCCGAGGTCCTGACTGTGGGCTCAGGCGAAGCGGGCCGGCTGTCGCGGCGAGGCAAATACATCCTGGTCGCGATAGCCCTGGTGCTGCTCACCGGACTCCTGCTCTGGAGATTTTGGCCGACACCGGCGCCGCTGTTCTCCCTTGATGATGTGCAAGGCGTGTACGCCGGCATGGTGCGCCACGATGGCACCAGTGACGCCTCAGTAATCGACCCCCATCGGATGAGCCAACAGGACGGCTATGTCCTGCCCGCCGCCTGCGAGCCATTGTTCGAAGCGACGGTGTTGAACCGACCCCCACCAGAAGCGCTCGATGGAGTAGGCACCTTCTGGGAGCTCAATCGCTCGGCAGTTTCGCTGTTCACCTACCGGTTCCCAGATGTTGCGAGCGCCGATCGGGAATACCAGCGACTTGCCGCCGTACTCGATAATTGCCGGGATGTTCCCGTTGAGGTCCACGCACCGCCAGCCAGCAGAGGAATGCTCACGGCCACACCGCTGACCGTCGACGCCGGCGCGCCACCGCAAATCGCCTACGTCTTGACGACCAATGCCGACACGAAGCTGGCTGTTCAGGTACTCGAGTTCAACAACACGATTACCTGGCAATTTCGCTACGAGCCGGTCCCTGGGGCATATCAGCCGCTAACTGCCGAACGGGTGATGGATTCGCTGAGCGATCAGCTGCAGGCGGTGCAGGACCTGATTGTTACTCGCTAGCGTCATGGCGCACGTGCCCAAACTCACCGCAGACCGATTCACCCCGGGCGGGTGATGCCCGGGCAGCGCGGACATGCGACTCTTCCTTCCACGGATGCCCCCGCCGTAATTCGCTGCGTCGTCTTAGGAAAATCAGCCTGATCCAGGAGGGGCCGCCTGATGACCGAACCGCTTGCACCCGAGGACTTCCCTGGCCCTCAAGGACTGCCGATCATCGGTAACGTACGGGCCATCGATCTGGCACAGCCAATCGACAGCCTGATGTCCATTGCGCGCGAGTACGGGCCGATCTTCAAGCTGACCTCGCCCGCTGGCATCTCGGCAGTGGTGTCCGGCGTCGACCTGGTTTCGGAGATCTGCGACGACGCTCGCTTCGACAAGGTCATCACCGCGGGCCTGTCGATCTTGGCCGAGGGCCCCGTTGATGCTGGCCTCTTCACGGCCCACACCGATGACCCGATGTGGGCCCGCGCGCACGGCATCTTGATGGCGCCTTTCAGCATGCAGGCGATGCGGGACTACATGCCGGCAATGATCGACATCGCGGATCAGCTGATGGACAAGTGGGATCGGCTCAATCCTGACGAACAGATCGATGTCGCTGGCGACATGACGCGGCTGACGCTCGACACGATCGCTCTGTGCGGATTCGGATATCGGTTCAATTCGTTCTATCGCGAGACGCCGCACCCATTCGTGCAGGCGATGATCCGGGTGCTCGACGAGTCACAAGCGCGGCTCCGGCAGTTGCCGATTCAAACCCGGCTCAAGATCAGTGCACAGCGTCAGTTCGAAGAGGATCAGGCCTTCATGGCCAACCTGGTGGATGATCTGATCCGCAAGCGCCGAGCGATGGGTGATGCAGCGGACAACACTGACCTGCTCGGCCGGATGATCACTGGAGTCGACAAACAGACCGGACTAAACCTTCCGGACGAGAACATCCGGGCCCAGTGCTTGACGTTCTTGATCGCCGGCCACGAGACGACCAGTGGACTCCTGTCGTTCGCCACCTACTTCCTGCTCGAGCATCCGGAATACCTCGACCGCGCGCGTGAGGAGGTTGATCGAGTGCTCGGCGGCACTCTGCAGCCGACCTTTGATCAGCTGCATGAGCTGACTTATGTACGCCAGGTTCTTGATGAGGCGCTGCGGCTGTGGCCGACGGCGGCGGGTTTCAGGCGCCACGCGAAGGAGGACACCGTGATCGGTGGCGGGCGCTACGCGATTCCGAAGGACCTGGCGATGATGGTCTTTTCTCCGATGTTGCATCGTGACCAATCGATTTGGGGCGAGGACGCCGAGGAGTTCAATCCCGACCACACCAGGCCGGAGCGGATGAGCACGATCCCTCCGAACGCGTACAAGCCATTCGGCACCGGGCAACGGGCCTGCATCGGGCGGCAGTTCGCCCTGCAGGAGGCGGTCCTGGTATTGGGCATGCTGCTGCAGCGGTTCGAGTTGATCAAGGATCCGAACTATCGGCTGCACACCAAGGTGACCTTGACCGTCAAGCCGGCCGACTTCTCCATTCAGGTGAGGCGCCGTGCAGATCGGCCGATCGACAAAGCACAGCCCGTAACCGTGTCCCCAACAGCTCAGACCACGCCCGGGCCAGCGATCAGCAATGGGCACCATACGCCGCTGGCTGTGCTGTTCGGGTCGAACCTCGGGACCGCGGAAGGCCTTGCCACTCGCCTCGCGCAAGAGGGGACCGAGCGCGGCTACGACGTCACCCTGGGCTCCCTCGACGATTACGTTGAGCAGCTGCCCGCTAAAGCAGCGATCGTGGTTTGCTCCTCTTATAACGGGCTGCCTCCAGACAACGCGATCAAGTTCCACCATTGGCTCAACGAGGCAGGCGA
>Ga0075428_100002104_pt1 | contig 21467 bp, 20 predicted proteins | sample RhiMetdeltSRZDD2_FD_75291 | JGI IMG/M metagenome (GOLD analysis project Ga0075428, IMG submission 75291) | Populus rhizosphere microbial communities from Tennessee, USA - Rhizosphere MetaG P. deltoides SRZDD2 | ecosystem: Host-associated > Plants > Roots > Rhizosphere > Soil | place: USA... | reverse complement strand
CCCGACGGCTTCCCCGGCTTGTTGCCCGAGCGGCGTCCCCCGCGTGCGCCCCGGGTACTCGGCCTCGACGGCGCGCGCGGCCTGGTCCGCGAACTGGCTCGTCTCGACGCGGCCCTGTTCATCCGTGCGGACGTTCGTTGGCGCCTCCAGCACGCCGGGCGCGGGCGTGACGCCGGGCTGCGGCGCGACCGTGCGCGGATCACGCGCGGCCATCGACTCGGCACCGGTGTCCTGCGGCGGCGGCCGTTCGCCCACGTAGTTGTACGTGCCTGCGCGCGCTGCCTTCAGCACCTCCTGCTTGTCAGGCAGCGGGAGGGCTTGAAACTCCGGGTCCGCGAGCATCCGGTCGAACGCGGCCTTGTTCATGCTATCCGCCCGTCTTGTCCATGAACGTCTTCGCACCGGATCGTGAGCCCGGTGTCGCGCCTGGCGCAGGCGTCGCGCCCGGCTTCTTACCGCCGCCTTGCTCCAGGGCTTCCAGGTTCGCGACCAGTTCCGCGCGCGTCTCGCGGCGCGCCTGCTCGTCCGACAGGCCTGCCTCACGTTTCTGGTGGTACTTCGCCGCAATCGCGAGCGTGCGTCGCGCCACGCGCAGGTTCGCGTAGAACACGTCCTTCGCCTGGCCGGGACTCGGCAGGAACGCCGTGTAGCGTTTGATCTCGCCGGCCGTCAGCGCGGAGCCGGCCAGTTCATGGATCTTCTCGGCCGTGAACGAGCCGAGATCGGCCGCGAAGGCTGCGTAGCCTTTCGGCAGCGACGCCTGGGCCGCAGCCTGCGCGCCGGGTATCCCGGGCGGCATGTTGTATGCGGTCCACCAGACGGTCGACATGGGGCCTTCGACGAACTCAGGATTCGCCTTCACCGCGCGATTGACGTTGTCGAGCGCGACCATCATGTTGGCGCGCAGCGTGTCTTTGTCGAGCGACGCCTGCGTGGGTTTCACCGCGCCCGAGCCCTGCGTCGCGGACACTTCCTTCTTGCCCTTGAGTTTCTCGTCGTACACCCAGCGCGCATCCGCACGCATCTGCGGATCAGGATGCGCGCGCACGATCGAGAGCAGCGTGTCCTCGTCGAGCCCCTTCAACTGATCGAGTCGCGGGGACGGGACGCCGGGGATCGGTTCTAGCCGCACCGAGCCGTCGTCGTTGCGGATAGGCCGGTACGGCACGTTGTCCACCATGACGATCTCAGGCTTCTTCGGTGCGGCGCCTGACACCGGTTCCACCCGCATCGTCCCATCCGCGTCGCGCACCGTGCGATACGGGACGCCGTCGTGCCAGACGATCTTGCCGGCTTCTTCGGTCTGCTTCGCCTTGGCCTCGGCGCGCTTGGCGGCGAGTTCCCGTTCCTGGTGGAAGATCGTGCCGAACTCTTTGTTCTGGAGACCGAACTCCAGCGCGTCCGCGAGGTCGTGATGCGCGGTGTCGTCACTCTTGCGGAGTTGCTCGATCTTCTCCCGCGCCCACGTGCGCGCCTCTTCGTCCTGGCGCAGTTGGATCTCGCTCTTCTTCGCCGCGAGCCGGTCCTTGTACGCGTCGAGGATTTTCAGCCCGGCCGGCGAGAGCGACAGATCCTGGCCGTGCTTGTCGTACGCCTCCTCGACGGTCATCTCGCGGGTGTTCACGGCGCGCGCGAACTGGAGCGCGGCGCGATTGCCGCGCTGCTCCAGATCGGCCTGCTCCAGCTTCGGATACCACTCGGTCGCGAGCCGCGCCATCGACGGGTCCGCGCGCACGATCTCTTCCAGGCTCTTGCCCGGCGTCGTCACCGTGCCCCCGGACTCGATCGGGGACCGGCGCGGATACGCGCCCGATGGTTCGACCCCGAACTCCTTCGGTTCTGGAAGGAACGCGCGCGGCTCTGGCAGATCCGGCTCGGTCAGCGCGAGGCCGCGCTCATCCGGTCCCGCGAGGGCTTCGGGGAAGGTGCGGATGCCACTGCCGGTGCGCGCGTAGGACGGGGTCTCGCCCGGCGATTCGGGGCGCGGCGGCGGCGGGGGCACCGGGAACACGCGGTCAGCCATGCTCTCCGGGGGCGCGCCGGTCTCGGTCATGCTGAACGATTGCTCGCGCGGCTGGAACTGCGAGGTCGGCTGCATCTGGGTGAGGAGTTGGCGCTTCCGCTCGTTCTCCGCGTCGAGTTTTTCGAGGATGCGTCCGTAGTCCGCGCCCATCCCCATCGAGGGGCCGAACGTGCGGATCATGCCCTCGTAGTCTCCGGGGTTCGCCGCGAGGTACTGCTGCGCGTTCAGGCGCGACAGATTGATGGATTCCCGGTCGGGATTTTTCCAGTCGAAGATCCGCGCGAGCCCTCCTGCCAGCGGGATCTGCGGGTAGCCGGCCATCTACATGTACCCCCACCCACCGGACCCGGAGCCGAGTTTCTGGTACGTCGGCCCCCCTGACGACTGCTGAACATCCCCGCCCTTCTGGCCCATGGGCGACCAGTTCGAAAAGGCCGCGTTCGCCTGATCCACCCAGGACGGCCCGGTCACGTACGGGACCGGCGTGCCGGCGGCCGTGCCCATGTACTGGAGCAGCGAGTTGATCTTCTGCTGGTCGAGCCCCATCGACGCGAGGATGCCCTGGATCTGGTCGATGTTGCCCTTCTGCTGCCCGGCGCGGAGCGTCTCTTCGGCGCCGAACACCTGCTTCGCGAGGCTGGGCGCGAGGGCCATCGCTTTCCCGGCTGCCGCGTCCTGCATCTGGCGCTCGGCGCCGTACTGGCCCCAGCCGGCGCCCGCGACCTTCTGCCCGATGTTGCCCGCGATCTCGCCGCCGGCCCCCACCTGCTGGAGTCGACGCGCGGAGGAGTTGACGTTCCCGCGCGCAGCCGCACGCGCGCTGAGTTGCCCGGCCGTGTCGCGGAAGAGCATGTTGCCCAGCCCCATCTGCGACGCCTTGAGCCGTTGGTACTGCGCGGTCTGCGTTGGATCGAGGTACGCGCCGGCTGCCGTTTGCTGTAAGAGTTTGGCGCCCTGGTTGAACGCGGGGCGCGCCTGGCCGAGATAGCCCTGCATCGCGTCGAGGGCGCCGGTCTGCTGGGCGCTCGGTCCCACGTACGGGTTGCCGATCGCGCCCGATCGATCCTGGCCCAGTTGGCCGGCGAGGTAGCCCTCGGCCACCTGTTGCTGGGGGCGCAGGTTGCTGAACGGATCGGTCTGCGTCGTGCGCGGCGCGGTCTGCGACTTCTTGAAAATCTCACCCATGGCGCAGGGCCTCCAGCGCGCGCACGATGGCGCGATCGAACCATGGGCGGATCAGCCGGCCGAGCGCCGGCCAGCGCGTGATCGCGCGGGCGAGCGCCGGCCCGCCCCGGCGGTAGAGGGCGCGCGCGCCGTCGGCCATCGGGCCGCGCCACGCGTCCATGATCCAGTAGCGCGCGAGTCGGAATCCCGGTGTCTCTGCCCCGTAGAGGGCTGCCGCGACCCAGCACCCCGATGCCTTGAAGACGTTCGACGCGAACTTGTCGGCCTCGACAGCCGGCACCCCGCCCACCACCGGCCCAAGGGTCTTGCCCGATGCCATGTCCAGGTACTTGATCGCCTGGTTGATCGCCTCCTGGTCGTAGCCCTGCGCGCGAAGACTCGCCATCATCGCTGCCGTGTTCGCTTCCTGCTCGCCCGACCGGAGGGCCTCGCCCCCGGTGAAGAGCGCGGACGCGAGATCCGGCGCGAGCCCGAGTGCGCGCATCATCGCAGCCTGCTGGAGTCCGCGTTCCTCGCCGTACTGCTTCCACTGGGCCTCGCCGACGTCGGCTTCCGCGCGCGTGCCGATGCGCTGTTGCTCGCGGGCTTGTTGCGCCCGGGTCACGGCCGAACCGTAGAGCGGATCTTCCTGCATCGCGGGACTCGCCATGGCGCCGCCGAACAGCGACTCCGCGATCGACCCCCGATCCTTCGCGACGTTCGCGAAGCCGGATTGCTGCATCGGGTCGAGGAACTTGCCGGCCATGGTCTGCTGCGTGGTGCGGACGCCTTGGCCGAACGCCGGGGTCGCGGCGGTCTGCATCCCCGCGAGTTGTTCGACCGCGCCGGTCTGCCACTGGTTCGGGCCGACGGCCGGGTTGTTGACCTGGAACGAGCCCTGGCCGAGCGATTGCCCCAGCGCGTTCTCCACCACCTGCTGCTGCGGCTTGTAGTGCTGGAGCGGGTCGACGTTCTTGTACTTCGCCCCCGACTGCTGCGGCGTCGTCCACTTCGTCCAGAGATCACCCATGGGACGCCTCCAGCGGGAACTCGTAGATGGCCGCGACCGGGACGGCCCCCGTGAGTTTCCGCAGTGCGCGTGCTTCGGTGCGCCGCGTGGTGTAGAACGCACTGGTTGCGCCGCCCGCGCGTGCCCAGTCGAGCATCGCGCGGAAGAGCGCCGGAAAGGCTGCGCGCGGACTCTTGCGCGGGTACATGTACGCGCACGGGAACTCCGCGACGAGCGACCCGGACCACGCGGCCTGCCGCAGGCGCGCGGAGGCGAAGCCCAGCAGCCGGTATTGACTATCCACCACCAGCCACACGGCGCCGCCGTGCGTGAGCGCGTCATCGAGTTCCGCGACCACGCGCGTTGCTTCGCCGGGCTGATGCCCGCGCGTCAGAAAATCCTTCGCGGCCACACGCAGGATCGGCGCGTACTCGCGCAGCCACGCGCTGTCGTCGCCCTCCAGTCGGACGAGGCGCACCCCGCCGGCCAGGATCTGGATGCGCTCGTCGACCGCGTTCATCGCGCGAACCCTCCGGGGATCACTGACGCGCCGTACGCTGCCACTTCCCACTCGGTGTCGATCGCGTTCGACTCCATGCGGATCTGCCAGAGTCGGCCGTACTCCCGCACGTTGACCCATGGCCGGTGCTGCGCGGGATCGAGCGCGAGGGGACGCGGCGCCGGCCACGCGGGCATCGGCGTCCGCGGGTCCATCGCCGCCCGTACCGACACCTGGAGCGTGCCGGTTCCGCTCGCGTAGATGGGGGCCGCGACGATGCGCGCGGGGTTCAGCGCGTCGCTGAAGTGCTTCGACTCGGCCCAGGCGTGGATGGGATTCGCGCCGGCTGTCTTGCCCCCGTAGACATGCGTGAGCCCGTCGACCGTGGCGAAGAGCCCGCGCACCGGGGGCGGCGTCCCCCCGAGCGGGGGCGCGAGCCCGGCCACGGCGGCGCCCGGCACCTCGGTGAAGCAGAGCGCCGGATCGTGGTCTGTCAGCGACCACGTCTGGTCCCGGTAGTTGTAGACGATCGTCAGGCTGGGCTGGGCGCTGCCCAAGGTCGGGATCTTCCAGCAGACCTCGTCATGCTCCAGGCGCCGGTACGCGTAGATCAGGGTCGACTGCGTCCAGTCGATCGCATCGGCCACTTCAGGCCAGATCCCATCACCGATCGGCTCCGCGAACGCCGCGAGCCGATAAAAATTAGTGCGGCCCATGTAGAACTGGTACGCGCCGATGGAGAGGGGCGACCGCGCGCTGATCGCGCCGTCGTCGGCCGGAATCCCCTCGGTGATGTAGTATTCCGGCGGCCCGATGAAGAGCATGCGCGCCAGCCGATTCGGCTTATGCACGATGCAGTGATCGCCCAACGTCTTGAGCGCGGTGATGCCCGTCGAGTCGTCGAGAAAATCGACCCAGCCGGCCTCGTCGCTCGTCCAGTCGAAGGGATCAGTTTCCTTGGAGTACTGCACGCGCCACGGCTTCGCGCCGGGCGCTTCGGGATCAGGGTCTTCGGTGACATGCCCGATGAGTACGTGGTCCTTGTGGATCTCGACGAGTTTGCCGATCGGGGCCAGGGTCGCGGCACCACCGGGACCGGCCACGCCGAGCGGGATGGCCGGCCCCGCGCCGGGCCACGTGTACACGTTCCGGCCATCGGCCCAGATCAGATGCTTCTTGTACTGGTCGATCGTGACCACGTCCGTGATGAGCCGCGTGTCGATGCCGTAGTCGAGGATCACGTCGCGCTGGCCGACCGGGCCGAACCAGGCGCCCTTCGTCGTGATGGTGACGAGCGCCGGCTCGGAGGAATCCGGGTTGACGTACCACCAGAGCACCACGATCGGCTCGGCCGGTGACAGCCGGTCCACCTGCGCGTAGCCGTCCGTCGAGCGAATGCGCGCGCCCCCGGTGGGGAAGCGCACGTTTCGCGCGTTCGACCAGTTCTGGTCAGGGACGTGGCGCGGGTTGACGTGGCGCACCACGCCGCCGCCGGGGGCTTCCACCAGCCGGGCTTCGATCTTCGTCGGCATCTCAGATCACCTGGAGCAAGAGGTCTTGGGACGCGGCGCTGTCCACGTAGATCCGCGACCGCCCGATGGACGCATCCCGCGACGCGCACCAGACCCGCCCGTTGTAATAGCCCAGCGCCGTCAGTTGGTTGGTGTCGGTGCCCGTCGGCAGCGTGGGCAGCAGTTGGTCCTCCCAACTGTTCCCGTCCAGGCTCTTGTAGACCTGGAACGGATCGTGGCCGACCACATAGAACTCCGGCGGCTCCCGGGGGATCGCCACCAGATGGTCGATGTGCGACGACGCGCCCATGGTGTGGACGGCTCCCCACCCACTGCCGTTCCAGCGCCAGACCGTGTTCCCACCCATGTGGTTGCCGCCCGCGTACATCTCGCCGTCGAACTCTGCGGCACACGCAACGTTCGAGGTCGGGGCCTCGATGGCCGTCCCGTTGAGGTAGGCCACCGCTTCGGTCGTCCCCACCTCGTGCCAGAACTCCCAAATGTTCCCGGCAGCGTCCCGCACGATCTCCCAAAGGAGACCGGGCGTCATCTCGCGCTGAAGTTCAAACCCGCCCCCGGTGTTCTTGTAGAGGCGGCCTTTCCGGCCCCCCTCGTTCCACTCAGCCGACCCCCCGGCCCAGACGGTGTCGCCGTCCACCTCCAGGCCGCGCCCGCCCACGAAGTCGTCATCCTCGGGGGTGGACATGCTGGACCAGCCACCGCCATCGACCGGGCGCGAATCGATCCAGGGACCGTCTGTCTCGTGGAAGCAGTAGAGCGTGCCGTTACCGTCGCGGATCTTGTTCAGGGTCTCCGCGCCGCCGGGCGCGCCGTCGTCGACCCAGGCGGCGTCGCCGGCCGCGTCGTCGTGCCGAAACATGCGGGAAGAGCCGCCGCCCGCATCGGGCCGCCCGCCGGTCGCCAGCCAGAGCGACGGGAGTGTGCCGTCGGCCCCGCCCCACAGTTCCAGCACGTTCGGGTTGTCGATCTGCGCGACCTCGCGGAACTGACCGGGCATCAGCGGCACCGCACCTGGCAGACGACGTCGGTCGCGCCGCCAGCGCCCTCCGCATCCCCACCCGTCCCTACGATGTGTGCCCGCAGGACGGAATTCTTCTTCACCTTATACGGCGGGGGCGCAACGGCCCTCGCAGGCGGCGGGGCCGGAAGCGTAAAACTAAAACTCACGAAGTGCCCTCCCGCGGGCAGCGTGAGCGTGCAAACCGTCGTCGCGGGCCGGCCCTCGGTACTGCCGGCAGCGTCGGGCACCACGTGTTCGACTGCCACCGTGCAGGACGCGGCAGGCGCCACCTCGGCCGTGAGCGTGGCCTCCACCACTTCCTCGTCCCGCACCACCCGGAGCGGGAGCGCGATCAGGTCCAGGGACGGCGGCGCGCCCTCCACCGGGACCGCCAAAGCCAGAGCCCCCTTCTGTCCGAAGGTGTAGGTATCGGCAACCCGCTGCTCCAGCGCGGTGATCCGGTCGTGAAACTTCTGCAACATCTCGTTCAACTTGAGCCACGCGTCCTTCATCACGCGCTCGAAGTCCTCGATCCACCGGGAGAGGAACGCGTCGTTTCGCTTGAAGTCCGGGGGCTTGTCGGCCGTCACCGGGGGCGGCACCGTCGGCAGTTCCGGGGGTCGCGGGGGCAGGACGAGCGCGGGAAGGATCGGCACTCACAGGCTCCGCTCGATCTCGTCCATGGCGTTCAGCAGGATCACGGCGTGCCGCGCCCACGGGACCGGCCACTGCGTGGCTTCCATCGCCCCGCGCAGAAATTTCCACTGATCGACCGAGATCTCGATCGGCGAGACCTTGCGATCGAGTTCGTCCTCGATCCGCGCCCAGAATCGCAGTTCCATCCGCGGCAGCCCGTCCGGGAACTTCTTGTTCACCGCGTAGCGCCAGAGGGCTGCCGTCGTGGCGAGTTCGTCCGCGTCCGGGGGCAGGCTCGGATACGCGAGTTTGAGGTCGACCTGCATGGGGTGCCCTCTAGGCCGGCAGCCAGCGGACCTCAAACTGCTGGATGGTGACCCGGTTCGGGTTGTTCGACGTGGCGACAGCGAGGCGGATCGATTGCGACACGCCCATGTCGACGGCCATGACCACGTTGGACACTTCGGGGTACTGCCGGTCGACGAGGATCACGGCGTTGGAGCGTTGCGAGGTCACCGCGATGCGGAGAATCTCCACTTCCATTGCCCAGTACGAGCCGTTCGCGGCCGTCGAGAGTTCGACGAGCATCGTCGGCCCATAGTAGAGCCGCACCTTCTTGGTGCTGCCGTCGGTGTACATGTTCCCGCGCGCGCGGACCCGCAGCCGGTCATTGTTCAGCGGCGGCGTGTTCGGGGGCGCCACGTAGTTCTTCAGCGTCTGCTCGGCAGTCGTCTGGTTGGAGTTGACGATGTCCTTGTCGAAATGGAGCGTGCGCTCAACGGGGGGCGTCACCCACTCTAGGAAGCCCCCCGAACTCGTCCGCAGCGTCTGCCCGTCACTCCCTCGCGGGAGCCGAATCGGCACGCCTGACGCGTCCCCGACGATGAGGTCGCCCTGTGTGGTGACGATCGACGCCGCGCCGGCCGGTCCCCACCCGAGCAGCCCTGATGCGAGCGTCGTCAGCACCTGACTCGTCGCGCCGCGGGCGAGACGGGCCGGCGCCCCGGCCGCGTCCCCCACCATGAGATCCCCAGGCTGGTTGATCGGGATGACGATCCCGACCCCGGCCGGGGTGCCCCACGTCGGCAGGCCCGCGTTGACGACGAGGATTTGCCCTGCCGCGCCAATCGGCAGCGGGGCGAGGGTGTCCGTAGCGGGGTAGTGGAGCAAGCCCCCCTGCGCGCCCGCGGGGAGCCCCTGGCCGGGCGCCATCGTCACCCACCCGACCTGGGGGGGCGTCCCCGGCAGCACGCCCAGGACTTGCCCCGGGTCGCCCGGCGGGAGCGTGGCCGGCGCGCCATCCGGCCCGCCGACGATGATCTCGCCTGGCTCTTGGACCGTGGTGTCGTCCGGGGTCCACGCGACCACGTCCTCGATCGTGACCGGCGTCGTGCCGTCGTACGTGGCTGACACGTCGTAGAGCCCGATCGGCACGCGCACCGCGACCTGGCCGAGCGCGTTCGCCTGGATCGGATTCCCGATGGTGGTGACGTCGTCGTCCGCGTAGCACGGCGCGAGCGCGAACGTGTTCGCGAGGTAGATGCTCACCCACGCGCCCGGCCGCGCGCGCCCGCTCGATGGATCTTGGATGACGAGGTTCAGCTTCGGTCGCAGCATGAGCGTGTCTCCCTCACCGTTTGGGCGACGGGGTTGCGGGTTTCACCGTCTCCTCGTACTGCGCCCGGGGATCGTCCTGGCAGTCGTACCACTGGTCGGTGGATTCCGACGCTTCCGCGTTGTGGGCACACACGTGCAGCGACACCTTCTCGCCGGGATCGGCGCGCGCGATCTCGGCCTCGTACATGCCGCGCGCCGCGTTCTCGCTCGCGTGCGCCGAGCCCCGGCCCTTGCCATCTTTCACCACCCAGCGCATCTCAGCCCCTCCGCCCGCATGGCCGGATAGGGGGATTGTCCGCAAACACCGGCCCGCTGCCGACGTAGGCCCCGCCGCCCGACCCGAAGGTTTGATTGCACCCAAAGTCGAATGGCGTGTAGTCAAAGTAGTCCGGCACCGCATTGACTCCGAGATGACATACCGCCGCCACTTCGGCTGCAAGGAGCAGCCGCTTCCACACACAGACTTCCCCGATCAGCCCGTCGTACGAGCGCGTGGTTCCAAAGTTGTTCCCGATATAGATGGTCTCGTTATCCGCGATCATCGCTCCCGATGGGGCAAGGGCTCGGTTCGTCGTGATCGGCACCCCGTCGCGATAGAACTGGGGATTGTTCGCCGTGAGCGTGCCATCGTAGGTGACGGCCAAACAGCGCCACTCCCCAGGCATCAGGACGTTATCGTCGGACGCCCATCGTCCCTGTTGCGTCGCGCGGGCCGATCCGAACCCAAAGCCCTTCGCGAGCACGCCGAGTTTATTGTCCAGCACGCGAAACGCGAGCCGCGCCCCGTCAGCCTGGTCGCCCTGCTGCCAGATCGCGCCGGATTGGTTTTCCCCAAAATCGTCCAGCTTGACCCACGCGGACACCGTGATGATCGCCCCCAGCGTCGCGGTCGAGAATCTCTTGATGACATCGTCCAGGCCGTCAAAGTTGAGGCTCATGCCGGGGTGTACTCGAATCGAGCCGCGACCAAAATGGCAATATCGACTGCCGTGTCTTCGATAGCGTCGCTGGCGCGTCCGACCGAGAAACAGACCTCGCGGTTAGCCGCTAACTCGGTGGTGGGGCTAAGAGAGATCAGCGTCTCGCGGATGACGTAGGTGCCCCCACTACTCACCGGCACGATGCTGGTCCCAACACAACTCCAAGTGTTCGCCCCTTCGGCGACCCCATCACTCGTCGGCCACGCGCCAACCAGCCAGTACACGTCGCCCGCCGTGCTTTGGATGTACCACTTGAGCCGCAGCGCCCCACCCGACCCATAATTGGCGGGCAGCATTCGCGTCCACATCAGAAACTGCCGGATGGCCGGGTCGAACCAGGCGACGGTGCGCGTGATCTTCGGAAACCCCGCCCGGGGTGCCGTCCCGACCCATCGCTGGAAAACCGGGGGCGCGTTCTGCGTACCCGTGCCATCGGGGAGGTCTGCCTGGACAATCGGGAGAACCTCGGTCGTCGGACCCCCGCCCCCGCCCAGCGGGGTTTCGACCCCCGCGTCGTCCTTCTGGTACAGCTTCTTGTCGGTCTTCGCGTAGAGACGGACGCGGTTGGCCGAGGGCGTGGCGGGCGCGGTCCCTGTGGGGAAGTCCACTATCGGGCTGACGAGCGACGTGAGCGTCGGGCTCGCGGACCACACGGGGGCGACTCCGACCCCGGCTGACGCCAGCACCTGGCCCGTGACCGGCGCCGCGAGCCGTGTCGGGGCGCCACTCGCGCCCCCCACGATCAGATCGCCCACCGCAATCATCGGATTCGTCAGCGCCGTCAGCGGTTGCCAGGTCGGCACCCCACTGATGACCGTGAGCACCTGATTCGCCGCGCCAATCGCGAGCCGTGTGGGCGCCCCCGCGGTGCCCCCCGTGATGAGGTCGCCGGGCGCGGTCATCGGATTGACCAGCCCCGCGCCCAGGAGGGTTTCGAGCCCCGCGTCATCCTTGACGTAGAGACGCTTGTCGTTCTTGCCGTAGAGCGCCAGCTTTCCGGCAGCCGGCGTGACGGGGGCGCCGCCGAGCGCGGCGTACACCGTCTGCCGCGAGAGATGGAGATCACGCACGCGTAGCGCGGCGCTGCCCACGTCGCTCGCGCCATCGACAGCCGGCGTGAGCATCCCGGCCACGTCCATCACCCAGCGCGCGGCCCCACCACTGGTGAAGCGCAGCGCGCGCCCCGCATCGGCCGTGAGGACGAGATCCGTCCCGCTGAGAAACAGCCCGACGGCGGGCGCGGACGCGAAGCTATAACTCGGCGCGGTCGAGAGCCCATCGGGAGCGAGCAGCGGCCACGTGAGACCGGCCGCGCCCGTGGCCCACGTGGGAACGCCACTGACGAGCGTGAGCACCGCGCCGTCGGCGCCGATCGCGAGCCGGCCGGCGAGCCCCCCACTGGCCCCGACAATCAGATCCCCGGCCGCGACCATGGGATTCGCGAACCCGATCGGCGCCTGCCACCCGGGCACCCCGCTCGCGAGCGTGAGCACCTGCCCGTTGGTCCCCACGCCGAGCCGGCCCGGTACGCCCGACGCTGCCCCGACGATGAGATCCCCCAGCGTCGTCATCGGATTCGACAGCGCGCTGCCGGCTGACGTCGTCAGCCCGATGGCGACCTGGACGGTCTCGGCGTCGGTGAAATCGGCGCCCTGCGTCGCGCCGTACTCGACGACGGGGATGACGGCCGCGCCGCTCCCCACGGTCGCGATGCCCGTCACGCGCAGCCGGCGCCAGCGCGTCGAGTTGCTCTGGTCTTGAATGTAGATGCTGTCGCCATCCTGCAACGCGAGGAACACTTGCGACGTGTCGACGCCGGTCCCGTTGATCACGGCCGCGACCACCGTCGTCGGGGTCGCGATGTTGTCGAACGCGATCTGCCCCTCGGCGATTGGCGGGCCGGCTGTCGGCGTCGCGAGCCACGTCCACTCGCCCGAGAGCACCTCGCTGGCCGTGAGCGTGCGCCAGATCGGTTGGCCGGTCGCGTTGACACTCAGGATCTGATCGGCCGTGCCGATGGGGAGCCGCACGGGGTCACCGGCCGTACTGCCCACGATGAGATCCCCGACGGCCGTCATCGGGTTGTCCATGGTGCCGCCACCACCGGTGCCCCCGGATGGCGCGCGCCACGCCGGCATCCCGCCGAGTAGCGTCAGGACGTACCCGTCGGGGCCGATGCCGAGTCGCGTGGGTGTACCCCCGCCGCCGCCCAGGATGAGATCCCCGGCCTGCGACATGGGATTCGGCATGCCGGGCGCGGGGGGCGTGACCCACGTGGGCGCCGTGCCCACCACGGTGAGCACCTGGCTCGATGCTCCAGGCGCGAGCCGGTCGGGCACGCCCCCGGCCAATCCCACGATAAGATCCCCCGCGCCGATCATCGGGTTCGACGGGGGCGTGTACCAGTCGAGCAGGCCCGTGGGCTCGACGCGCAAGGACTGCCCCGTCTCACCCCGCGCGAGCCGCGCTGCGGACCCGCTCGCGTCGCCGACGATGAGATCCCCGGGCGTCGTGATCGGCAGCGCGGCCGCGGACGGCACCACCCAGCCGAGCGAGCCCCCGGGTTCGGTGCGCAGTACGGTGCCCGGCGCGCCGGGTGCGAGCCACGTCGGCCGGATGGCCGGCGCGCCGAGCATGAGCAACGCGCCGGGCACCGTCGGCCCGAGCCACGCCACGCGCATCCGATCGGGCGGGCCACTCATGGCGTGGTCAGATCATCGAGATACGGGATGCTGCCTTCCGGCCCGGCCGGCAGCACGGTCGGCGGCGTCGGCGGAATCGGCGGGGCCGGTCCCGGCCCATAGCCACCCGGGCCGAGCATGATCACCCAGCGCGGCCCCACCATGTTCTCGACGCCTTGAATCCAGCACGCGCGATTCGCGACCCAGCGCGGATCGGGACACGCGGCGCCCGCCAGCGGCGGCGTATGCGCGACCGGGATCGGACTCGTCCCCATCAGCCCGGCACCTCCATCACCATCACCGGAGGCGATTCTTCATGCACGCGGTCACTGATCCACTCGTCGACCGCTTTGCCGGCCTGCGCCTCCCAGTACGTGACCTGGGCCTCGTCGCCAAAGAACAGCCACGTCTCGCGGCAGGCCGCATAGATCACGGCATCCGGCGCTTCCTGCGTGAGCACGGTCTCGTCGCTCGGCTCGCGCATCGGATCAGCCCACCCGGTGCCCACGATCTCCAGATCCATGATCGCGTTCGGCAGCGGGCGGATCTGGAGGGACCGGCCGAGCACCGCGAAGTAGGTCGGTGTGCCGAGCGTGCCCGTGTTGCGAAGATCGATCTCGATCCCGTTCGCGTCCGCGAAGGGTTCGCGCAGCGCGCGCGGGATGATCCGCGTCAACGGCGCGCGTTCGGGCAACGCGTACACGCGCAGTTCCGCGGACGCGCGATAGCACGCGGGCAACGGCACCGCGCCCACCCCGACCGCGATCGGATCAGTTGTCGCCCAGTAGCCGTACAGGGCTTCCTTCCCGTGGAACTTGCGCTCCAGCCAGCGATGGCCCGCGTGGATGAAGTGATCGAGGTTGTCGAGAAAATCCGGGTCGTCGCGATTGGTGTACGCCTTGACCTTCGTCCGCAGATCTCCGAGTGTCATCGGCGCTTCCGTTTCTTGGTGCGAGACGGCCCCCGCCGGGCCGCAGGCACGTCAGCCCGACGGGGCGTCTCGGCGCGCGGAGGGGACTGCGCGCCTAGTTCTTGTTCCGCGGGGCCTTCGTCGCGAGCGGGTCGTGCGGTCCCTCGGTCTTCCCCTTCTTGCTGGAGTACTCCGTCGACGGCGGGCCTCCCTCCAGGGCCTTGGTGTAGTGCTGCGCGCGCATGTTCCGCGCCGCCTCGTCCGGGTTCTTCTTCAGGGGCTTGCCGTACTCGGCCATTGGATTCCTCCTCGTCGACGCAGAAGCCCGGCTCTTGCCGGGCTGCCGCGATCACATCGGGATTGGTTTCGTACCAACGCCATGAGGCGGGGCGCAGTTGGCCCGCGAGCAGCCACGTGGTGCCACTGGGGGCCGTGATCCACGCCCCGCCCGATGGCGTCATTCTCAGCGACCCGGGGCCGTGTACGGCTGCGACGTGCGCCCCGGAATGAGTTGGCCGAATTGCGGAGGCTGCCCGGCCGGCAGTTCGGGCGTCTCCGGTCCCACCACGCCGTACTGGAACTTCGCTGGCTCCGGGGCATCGACCGTCGCCGTGCGCGCGACCGTCGGCGTCGCGGCCGCGAGGTTGCGGATCATGCCGTGCGCCAGCGGAAAGTGCAATTCGAACCCGCACTCGGCGAGGAACTCATTTTTCTGCGCGTCCTCGCCCGGGTTCTGCCTGTGCTCCAAGTACATCAAGTCGTCGATGTACCGGTACTTGATGAACGGGAGGTCGATGATGAGCATCATCTTCCGCCAGTCCGGGTACATGTTGAAGAGCGGGTGCATTCTCAAATAGCCATCGCCCAACGTGGTGACGAAGTGTCGGAGGCGCATCCCGTACACGTCGTCGCCGGCCTCGATGTTCAGCACCGAGCCCTGCCGCGCGATGGCGTTGAGCGCCATCAGGGCCGTCGAGCCGCACAGCCAGAGTTTCTCACTGCTGCCGTACCGGTACATCGGCTCGATCGCCGTGAGGAACTCGGCCTCGGTGACACTGCCCGCCCCGGCGACCGTGATCGCGTTGCCCGGCGCGAGCAGTTCGATCCACTTCACCAGCCCCCGCGTGGTGCGGAGGGGCTGGCCGAGCGAGCCCGTGGTCTCCAGACGCTCGCCAAAGAGGAACGAGAACTCCATGTCGATCGCCTGGTTTTCCAGGGCCTCGATCTGCGCCGAGACGATCGCGTCCTCGGTGCGGAGTCGCGTCTTCTTCGCCGTGCGCGTGATCGCCAGCGGCGTCCGGAAAATTTGCGTATAGTTAAACTGCTTGATCGGATCGGTCGCGACCGGCGTGCCGAGTGGCGCGCCTTCCTCGTTCGCGTTGCCGATGACGCGGAGCGTGCTGTCAGCCGGGATGATCGCCTTCGCGGTCTCCCCGAATCCGCGCTGCACGTTGACGACGAGGCCCGATCCGGTCTGGTCCGCGAGGACCAGCATCTTCTCGCCCGTGCCCCCGGTGCCGGTCGACATCAGGATGTAGTTCTTCCGCAGCAGCGGGCCGGGAGACCCGGCCCCGGCCGGGCCGGCCGAGACCGTGAGGTTGGAGGTGGTATCCGTCGCGTTCCCGCCCGCGGTGTACACCTCACGCGTGCCGAGATTCTTCTCCCACCAGTTGAACTCGGGGTCGGAGGTCTGCTCGGCTTCCAGCAGGGCCGAGAGTGCGGTGAGCACCGCGCCCCCGTTCGGGTACAAGCGCAACACGCCCTCCCGCCAGTTCTTCGGGCGGGCGTCAGCGATGAAACTATTCGTTCCGCGTAGACCTTGAAATGGCGGCACCCTGTCTCCTCCTCATGGAGCGTGGTTCCGACAACGACAGCGCGGGCGAGCGGGCGCGTTTACCTCATCGCGGCCCGAACACCCGGGCCAGGTACTTGTCCTGGCCGGTGAGCACCGGCTCGTCCGTACGCGAGGACGGGGCTTCCGAGAAGGGTGCCGCCACTTTGGCGGATCTCGGGGCCGGCGTCGCCGGGGCCGGGCGAGCAGGGTTCGCGGGCGGCGCGGGCGCGGCAGGCACTCCGTCACTGAGACGAAGTTGCGTGCGGGCGATCCGAGCCGTCTCCGCGAACCAGTCGCGCATGAACTGCGGGGTTCCGTAATCCGACCGCGTCGCTCGCATCGCGCGTTCCGCGTCCAGCGCCACTTGGCGCAGGAGGGACTCCGGTGCGGACTTCACGTCGGGGTACTGCGTGTAGAAGGCTTGGCGCAGCGTCTCCAGTTCCGCGGCTTGCGAGGCGCGCGCATCGTATTCCGAGAGAGCCACGTCCGCGTACGCGCGCCGGGAGGCCGCGTCCTGCTGGCTGGCCCACGCGACCGCGCGCACCAGGCGCAGCGTGTCGCCCTGCGGATCGCCCACCGCGAGCAGTTGCAGTTCGTTGTTCACCGCGGCGAGGGCTTCCGACAGTTCGGTGGGGCGCGGCGCGGCGCCGGTCGCGGCCGGGCTCGGCGTGGCTTCGCGCTCCCGCCACGCGGCCTGGAGCAGACGCTCCAGCCGGTCGGCGGCATCGGCCGCGCGCTGGCGCTCGGTCTCGGCCCGCGTGCGCGCGGTTTCGGCTTCGCCGTACGCGGTCTCCAGGGCCTCGGGCGACTCAAAGCGACCGGCCCACTTCTTCGGGCCGGGCGCCTCGGGCGCGGCCGGTGCCGGGGCGCGGGGCTCGCGGCGCGGCGCGCGCGGCGTCTCGGGTTTCGCGGGCTCGTCCGGTTCGGGCGCGGTGCCGACCTGGTCGCGCATCCGCGTCCACATCGACTCCTCGGGCACCGACCGTTCGTCGAGGGTGGCCTCCGGGGCCGGCGACGGGGGCGTCTCCGGGGCGACCGGGGGCGGCGCCTCGGGCGCGACCGCGGGCGCGGACTCAGGCGTCGGGGAAGAAACTGTGTCGTCGGCCATGCTCGGTCTCCTGCTGCGACTTCACCATCGCCTCACGGTCTTCCAGGGCCTTCTTCAACGCGGTCGGACGATACCGCAGCCACTCGATCGCGTCCAGTTCAGCCCGCAGGGCTTCGGTCTCCAGCGCGCCGAGCCCGCGTTGCCGCAGGGCCTGTGCGACGTGCTTCGCGTGCGTTTTCAGCACGCGATCCAGCACGGCCCACTCCGGGTACTGCGACAGCCGTTCCAGCGCGCTCGCATCACTCAGCAACTGCTCGGCGCGCGCGCGCTCGTCGTCCTCGGCCCGGCGCCGCGCGATCTCGGCCGCGACAGCCGGGTCCACGTCGAACTCGCGCGTGGGGTTCACGCCGGCACCAGATTCCCGTTCTGAACCTGCTGCATCACGTCGTTGTCGGGCATCACGCGCGGACGCATCGGCCCCTGCTGCGGGGGCATCCCCGGCGGCGTCCCACCCCCCGCGCCCGGCATCCCCACCGATGGCGCGCCCGGCATCGGCACCGTGCCCTCGGCCATCGGCATCTCACGCACGTAGTCGTCGATGTTGGTGATGCCGGCCAGGCGCGCGACCGGTTCGAACAATTTCACCAGATCGAAGCGTTGCCGCAGTTCCGGTTCCTTCGCGACGGCCATGAAGATCTCGCGCAGCGCCATCAGCATCTTCTCGTCCTGGCGCACCACCATGTCCGGTTGGCTGTAGGTGAACTGGCCCTGTACCTCGTCCGGTCCCACGCGAAGGAACCGCGTGTCAGCCATCAGGCCCAGCGCGCGCGGGTACGTGCCCAGCACTTGAATCCACCGGTCCTCGGACATGAATTGCTGGATGTTGGAGATGCGCTGATGCGTGACGCGCGTCATGCCCTGCAACCACGCCATTTGCGCTTCCAATTTCAGGCGCCCCTGCGCGGCCGAGACGGCCATCTGCTGCTCGCCCAGCGTGCGGTCGCCGGCCATCAGGATGCCCTGGAGATTCTCGGGCGCGGCGGCAACCCTCTGGATCATGTTGATGACGCTGTCCATGTCCTGAAAGTGCGACTTCGTCACGTCGACCACCGGGAACTGCTTGAGCGCGGCCTCCAGGGCGCCGGGCTTGCCCCACGCTTCGCGACGCAGGCGCGCGAAGAGCCCCGGCTGCGGCTGCAAGAGGTCCGCGATCTCGACGAGCGACGGGTCGACCAGGAACTGGTTGTTCAAGGTCTTCCGCACGTTGGCCGCGTGCGAGTTCCACAACCAGGACAGGTAGTCCTGCAAGTCCTCGATGTGCTCGACGACGCCCGGGGTCGAGTACACGTGCTGATCGGGCGTGAGTTCGATCACGGCCGCTGGCAGTTCGTCGTGGTCGTACTCGTAGGGCTTCGCGCGGATGATCACCGCGTCGTTCGCGACGACGACGACGTACTTCTGGGGCGCGGTCTCCCCGGACAGTTCGTAGGTCTTCGGGACCACGCGCATGACGAAGACGTCGACGTCCACGGTGCCGCCGTCCTGGCCCTGCTGGGAGTCGACGCCCACGGACGAGAGCCACGCGCCCAGCGCGGGACCACTGGAGGCGACGGCCGGCTGGCCGGATGACCCGATCGTGCGGCCAAAGGTGTCGTTCGCGAACCCGCTCCGCGACGCGCGCCGGCCCTTCGGGATATCCTCCACGTTCGCGTACTGCCCGTCGCGCTGCATCAGGAGGAGTTCGTTGTAGTGGCGCTGCACGCGGTAGCCCACGTACTCACCCTTGTGGGCCTTGCCGATCGGCACGCGCGGGTCCGGGTAGAACGTGAACGGGTCCACCGGTTCCAGCCGGTTCCCCTCGTAGCGCACGCGATCCTTCCAGACCTTCTTGGTGCCCATCGGCAGCGAGATGCCGAGCAGGGGCAGATCGATCGTCTGCGGTTCCTCGACGTACTGGCGCGTGGCGTCGCGCACCCAGTTCGTCCAGACGATGCCCACCCCGTAGCGGCGCCGATCGAGCAGCCACTGGTACAGGGAGAGGGACATCTTATCGCCACTCCACTCATGCTGGAGCACCTGTTCCATGACCTTCGCCGGCTTCACGTCCTCGGGGCTGACGCCATCCAACGGCACGATCGGCGTGCGCTGCGTGAACGCCGTCATCTCCCACGCGAGTTGGGTCTGCACGATCGCGAACGTGAGCGGCACCACGATGTCCCGCGCCCACGGGTAGAGCCGCTTGCCGTCCTTGTCGACCTGGCTCGGATCGACGTAGTGCCGGTAGATGCGATCGGCCGCTTTCCATGAGGGATGCAGCCGGCTCATCGCCTGCTCGGACGCCTGCCGGCGCGACCGCACCAACGCGAGCAGGCGCCCGTGGCCGGTCGACGACACCGGCGGCGCAGCCTGCGTCCCGCGCGCGGCCCACGTTACCGCCATCGCGCGTCCCCGTTCCGGTGCGAGGGATAACTCGCGACCGCGTGCGCGAACTCCAGGGGCTCTAGGCTCGGCCGCATCACGTCGACCGGCGACAGGCTCGCCGAGTCCAGCATCGCGACCCCGTACGTCAACCCGTCCGCTAAATGGGACGCCCAGTTCTTCTCGGGCAGATCGTGGTAGCGCGCCTGCGGCCCCGGCAGGGGCTTGTAGTGGTACGCCGAGCGCAGCGCGTCCTTCAGCCGCGGACAGCCGGGATCGAGCAGGAACGCACCCGGGGGCTCGCCCGGCGCCGCGTTCGGCATCATGCCCATCAACGCCCGGCGCAGGGGCTCATGGCGCTCGGTCAGCGTGCGCGGCCCGGGGCGCAGATGAATCCCGCACGCCCGGCGCAGGATGTCCGCGCAGGATTGCGTGTCGTTCGCGCGCCGGTCGAACGCCGCCGGATCGGCGAAGTCCACGATCTCGGTCGCGCCCGGGAATTCTTCGGCTGTCTTCGCGAGCACGGCCTGGCCGGCTGCTTCGATCGAGCCGTCGCTCAAGAACTCCGCGAGCACGTGGATGCGCGCGAGCCCGTCGTACTCGGTGCCGTGATGGCCCAACGCCTTCAGATGCACGCGCTGCAACCAGACCACGCCCACCGGCCCCGGAATGTCCCACCCGCGCACCAGCACGCGGTTCGGCGCGTACGCCAGCGCGCGCGTCGCGGCGTGATACCGGTCCTGGTACTCGGGGAACACGGGCTTGCCCGCGTACGCCCCAAAGTCCATGCCGTACTCGCGCAGGAACTCGTAGGGGGGCATCGTCGCGCGCTGCGCGTCCCACCACGCCTGCGAGTCCTTCGCGGGATCACTCTGGACGCCGACCGCCATCACGCGGGCGCCGGCTGCGACGTCCCACTGCCACACGCCGCGCGTGATCTCGTCCGCATCCGGCGGCACGATGGCCGGCACGTGCGTGACGGGGTCGCTCATCGGCCGAACACCTTCCGCGCCATCGAGGGCTCGCCCTCGGGCTCGGCCTCGGCCGGCGCCTCCTGCGACCGGCGCACCGCGTTCGCGATGATCGCGGCCCCGGCGCCGCCGGCCATCAACAGTTTCGTCACCAGTTCAGCCTGCCCGTCCTCGTTCAGCCGAGTCCAGCCGGGGATCTTCGCGAACTCATCGGGGCGCCGACGAATCGCGTTCACGATCATGTCAGCCATCGAGACCTCTTCGGTGGGACCGCGCTGCCCGCGCTTGCCGTACCACTGGCCGGCCTGGAACTGCCCGGCCTCGATGCCCATCCCCTTCGCGCGCTCGCGCCCCTCATGCGTCGTCAGCATGCGCCGCACGTCCGTCTCCAGGTCGCGCCCCGTCGTGGGCCGCATCACGCCTTTCTTCGGGTCGAAGCGTTCCGGCAACGTGGCCGCGTACGGCCCGTAGTGGATGTCCCACATGTGCCGGTCCATCACGTACGCGGACGGGTCGCGCACCATCGGGTACTTGGTCGGGTCGCCGCCCATCGCGAACCCGTAGGGTGTGATCTTCGGCCCCGACGGGAAGCCCCCCTGGCGGATCGATTCGAACTGCGCCAGCATCGCGTTCCGCAGCTTCGCGTCCACCGCATAGGCCTTGCCCGTCTTCGGATCTTTCGCGACCTCGAAAATGTCGTGACTGAGCGGCCGGCCCATCTTCTCCCGCAGGAACGCTTCCAGGCCGAGTTCGGCCTGCGCGCGCGGCTCGGAGCCCAGCGCGCCAGAGGTCTGGTACTTCATCGCCTGCTGCACGTCGCGCGGATCTTGGAGGCGCCGCTCAAACACCGGCGGGATGTCGTGGTAAAAGTTCTGGCCGTACTTGCCCTGCTCGTAGAGTTTCTCGCTCTGACTGAAATCCGGCCGCACCGTGCCGGGCTTCTTCAGGATGTCCTCGATGAGTTGCTGCTCCTCGGGCGTGAACTCGCCGGGATGCAGCACGGCGCGACCGGCACTCGGGCGCAGCCCCTTCGCGGGCTTCGCCTCCTGCACCGCACGCTCGGCGGCCGCGAGGTTCGCGGACGCGGCGCGGGTCTCTTCCTTCCCGCTCTTCGTCCCGTAGCCCAGGCGACTCTTGCCGGCCTC
>Ga0075428_100002101_pt1 | contig 21478 bp, 15 predicted proteins | sample RhiMetdeltSRZDD2_FD_75291 | JGI IMG/M metagenome (GOLD analysis project Ga0075428, IMG submission 75291) | Populus rhizosphere microbial communities from Tennessee, USA - Rhizosphere MetaG P. deltoides SRZDD2 | ecosystem: Host-associated > Plants > Roots > Rhizosphere > Soil | place: USA... | reverse complement strand
CCGGTTGCTGCCGAATCCGTCGCGGTCAGGAATGCGAGAAGCAATGCGCGGGCCGCGGCTGCACCGGACGCGTCGAAGCGTGGCAAACGGTCGCCGCTGCCGTGCAGCGAGCGGATCGTCCACGCCCCCGGTTCGATGGTCAGCAACGTGAGCCCGGGGATGCCCGCGTCGAGAAGCGGGCCGGCGTCGGTCACGAGCGGTGCCCGTAGCACTCGCAGCGGGCGTGCTGCCGCGTGCTGCAGCCGATCGGCCACGGACCGATCGGCGCGGCGCGGAGTCGCCCCCGACATTTCGAACGCGGCGATCACGGGCTCGCTGCCGGCGCCGATGGCCTCGAGGTTGACGAACGCCTCGGCGCGAGCCAGCGCGGCTGCTGCCGCAGAGCTGCCCTGAGCACCCCATTCCTCGGCGGCGAACCAGGCACACACGAGCCGCGTGTGCTCGAATGGCTGAGCTGCGACGCTCTGCGCCAGGTCGACGAGCAGCGCGCAGGCCGCACCGTTGTCGACGATGCCGTGACTGCGTTGCGGCAGGATGCGCCCGAGCGCGAGCTGCGCTGCGGCTGTGACCAAGAGCACGGCGGTCGCGCCGCCGAAGCGGCGGACCCTGCGCCGCCTGGCGATCGCAACGAGGGTGGTGATGCAAGCGATGGCGACGCTGCCGAAGAGCGCGCTCCTGCCGACATGATCGAGCGGCTCCGTCTTGGTGTCGTAGTGTGCGGAGAGCAGGATCTCGTGATGGACCGCGGCGCGCGGTTCGACGCGCAGGAGAATGTTGGTCGCGGGCGCACCGGGGAGCAAGAAATCCAATCCCCCGGCGATGGCGGCGAACGCGAGGCCCCAAGCGCAAAGCAACATGAGCAGCGAGCGGCGGCGGGGATCGCGGCCGGCGCGGAGCACGAGGATGGCACTGCAAAGGAGAGCGAGCGCCGCCGCCTCACTGCGGCCGGCGTGGCAGGCGAAGGGTTGCAGCTCGGGCACGTGTCCCGATTGGCGCAGCGCAGAGTCGAGGACAGCCCGCGCCTCGAGGAGACCTGGCGTGCCGTTCTCGCGTGGCATGGCGAGCCGGACCAAGAGCGGCGATGGCCCGTGTGTGGAATCCTCCGAGGCCATGGCGAGTGCTTCGCGGGTCGGCATGTTTTCTTGTAGCATCTCGTGCCTAGAGCACTCCACACTCCACAGGGCATGCCTCTTGCTGCCTGGAGCGGTCGACGTCGTTGGATGGGAGGTCGATGCGATGGGGCCGGGAGACTTCCTGCGCAATCATTTCCGGATGTATCGCCTCTGGATCCTCGAGCGTGACCTCGACGCGACGGCCGCAGAGGAGCCAGAGCCGGCCCCTGCGAACGTCGAGATCCGCTTCCTCGATCGACATGCGCGCCGCGATTGGATCTGCCAGCATGCAGGCCGCGAGGCCGACTGGCCGCAGTTCAGGGCGGCATTGCTGCACGACCACGACCTCGTCGTGGCGTGGCAGGATGGACAGCCCATCGGCTGGGCTTGGATCGGCTACGTGCGTGTGTTCCTGCCGCCGCTCGGGCGAGAGATCTGCCTTCCGGCGGGCACCGCATACCTCTACGAAGCCTTCGTTCGGCCGTCGGCGCGCGGCCGCGGCATCGGACGCGCACTCGTGGGCGCGCGTTGCCATCGCGCAGCGAGCCTCGGGTACGCGCGGCTGCTGACGCACGTCTTGGACGGCAACGTGCCGTCGTTGCGCGCTCTCCGCACCCACGGGTTCAGTACCAGCGGGCGCACGCATTTCCTCCGCGCGCCGCTTGTCCGCGTATGGACCCGTTCGCCGCTTCCGGCTCCCAGTGCGGTCCAATCCTGAGTGGCTATCCCGGTCCAGACACGAGATCCGCTAAGATTCCGAGCATGACCGAGTGGGATCTGCACCAGGAACACCAGATCGAGTTGGCGCGACAGCTCCTGCCGCTCGTGACCTGGCATGAGGTGGCACGCGACGGGTTGCTGTGCATCGCCGGGATTCAGGGCATCGCATCCGGAGCCGTGCTCTGGCGCGGCGACGACGGCGGGCCCATGCAGCTCCTCAGCCATTTCGGCCTCGGCACCGGCCGTGTGCGGCCGCGTTATCGACTCCCGGCGGCAGTGCAGTCTTTTTTCCTCGAGATCGGGCCCGTCACGTTGGATGGCGCGCGCCGACGCGCGGGTGGGCGCGGCCTGCGTCGCGCCTTGCGACCACTCGACGCGCAGCTCGGTGAAGCCTGGGCGCTGCCGTTGCTCGCCGAAGGGCGCTTGCGCGGCATCCTGTTCGCCGGGCCGTCGCTCGTGACACAAGAGCTGGCCGCGAGCGAGACGCTCGTGTCGCTCGTCGACTTGGGTGACCTGTTGCGTCTGCGTCTGCTCGGCTGCAGCCCCGACGTTCCCGCTCGGCCGGCGACGAAACGTGTCGCGGCCGTGGCTGCGGCCGCGCAGAGGGCGGTACCGGTCGCCGGACGCTCGGTGACGGCGCGCTTGCAGGGGCTCCGACGCCGTTATCCAGAAATGGCGGAGCTCGTTGGCGAGAGCCCGGCCATGTTGGTGCTGCTCGAAGAAATCGTGTCGTTGGCGGACACGAGCTACACGGTGCTGGTCGAGGGCGAGACCGGCACCGGCAAGGAACTCGCGGCCCAGCTCCTGCACCGCTTGAGCCGCCGTGTCACCGGCCCGTTCGAAGCGGTGGATTGTTCGTCCATCCCGCAGGAGCTGATCGAGAGCGAGCTCTTCGGACATGTCAAAGGCGCGTTCACTGGTGCGTCGCGCGATTTTCGCGGCGCTTTCGAACGCGCCGACGGCGGCACGCTTCTACTCGACGAAATCGGCGACATGGACATGCGCAGCCAAACGCGCCTCCTGCGTGTGCTGCAGGAGGGGCAGGTGCGCCGGCTCGGGGCAGACCGGCCTGTCCCCGTCGACGTGCGTGTGGTGGCGGCCACGAACCGTGATCTGGTCGAGATGGTGCGGCAGGGACTTTTCCGCGAAGACCTGTACTACCGGATTCACGTCTGCCCATTGCGTGTGCCGGCGTTGCGCGAGCGCGGGGATGATCGCTTGGTGCTGTTCGCGCACTTCATGGCCCGGCACGCCGACGAGCTGGAGCGAAGCGGCCGGCGATTGAGCGCGGCGGCACGACGGCGATTGCGCGCCGAGGCTTTTCCCGGCAACGTGCGTCAGATGGAGAACGTGGTGCGGCAACTGCTGGTGCGCCGAGATGCGCAAGGAGATGTGGACGAGGACGAGATCGAGCGCGTGCTGCTGCGCGCCTCGAGCATGACGCGTCCGACGTCGCGCGCGCCTCTGGCTGCATCCGAGACGCAACCCGCGCTCGAAGCCCCCGATCCATCGGCAGCCTCGATGCCCGCGGGGAGGGAAGATCCGGTCCACGCGCGCTTGAGTGCCGGCGACGAGGTCGGGACCTGGGTCCTCGAGCGCTTGCGCGCCCATCGCTTCAACCTGTCGGCAGCGGCCCGGTCGCTCGCGGAGCAGCGTCGCAACGGCGCCTCGCGCGACGCCATCCCGGTGTTCGACCGCGGCGCCTTGGATTACTACCTGTGCGGAGAGTTCTTTCGTGCGCTGGCGGCGCACGCCTACGATCTGGACGCTGCGGTGCAGGCCTTGGCAGTTCGAGCCCCGGCGGTGCCGCGCGTGCGCCGGAAGGTGTTGTCCTATGTACGGCCATTGCGCAACCTGAACCGGGCGCGACCGCCGCAGGTGCGCTTGCGGCTGCGCCAAGCCTACGAGCGCATTCCGGAGGAATATCAGCCAGAGATCGACCGCGCGGCGCAGGCGTTACGCAAGGGACGCTGGCGATTGCCATGAAAAAAAATCGGGGAGACGCTCGTCCATTCGCGTCTCCCCGTCATAGCCTGTGTGGGGACTCAGGCTCGCTTCGCGAATCGTTCCCCGCTCTTTGCCCAAGGTTCCGAGGGGGATCGAAACCATGTGCCCACGACGGGCCGAGGGGAGCAACCTGGTCGTGAAGCGGGAGGGCACCTCGGCAGCTCGCGTGCTACCCAGCAGCCCGGGACCGCATCCTCGCGATCTCGATGTCATTCCATGCAGGGGACGGGCCAACGCCGTCGGCTTTGCCGGCGAATTGCCAACCCATTATCCGTGCACATGTTATCAAGCGCGTTCGAGGGGCCCACGGCCCTCCGGGTTAAATGATGAAACAGCATTGTTGTGCTGACAAAACGATGATTCGACGATGATTCATCATTCAGACGGCAAAACCCTCGCGGTGGCCGTGGTCGGCGCCTCGACACGGAGGACGAAGTACGGCAACCGCGCCGTCCGCGCTTATCGCGCCGCGGGATGGGTGGTGTACCCGATTCATCCCACGGCGAGCGCGATCGAAGCGGTGCCGGCCTTTCGCAGCGTCCTCGACGTTCCGGGGCCGATCGACCGTGCCACCATCTACCTTCCACCCCACAGGGTGCTCACCGTCCTGCCCGAGCTCGCGGCCAAGAGCGTGCCGGAGGTCTGGCTGAACCCCGGCGCCGAGAGCGAAGCCGTCATCGCCCGGGGCGAGGAGCTGGGCCTCCGCCTCGTGCTGGCCTGCAGCATCATCGACATCGGCCGCAGCCCGGAGAATCCAGACTGAGGCCTCGGCGGGGGCTTGCTCCCGCGCCCGCGAGAGCTTAGTACTGTGGGATCAACGGGGAGAGCCAATGTCCGAACCACCCAAGCTTCCGGATGCCTCGGAAGGCGCTTCGCGTCGGCCCAGTCTCGACGAGACCAAACCCCCACGGGAATGGCGCTCGGCCCGCGCACCGTCATCCGCCCCGGCGCCTGCACCAACGCCCACGCCAGCGCCCATGCCCGTGGCCTCATCCGAAGTGCCGTTGCCCTCGGGTCTCCCCACGAGCCGAGATCGCGCCGAGACCTCGACCGGGCTTCCGCGGGGAGCCGCGCCGACGCCGCAAGTCCACGTGCCGGACATGGGGCCGCCGCTGCCGCAGCAGTATGGTGCCGATCGTCTGGTGCTCTTGGTGCGCGACCCGCACTGGAGCTACGCATGGTGGGAGCTCACCGAACCCGCGCTCGACAGCGCGCGCCAGTCACTGCAGGAGCGCGGGCAGTTGGTGCTGCGCTTCTATGATGTGAGCGCCATCGAATGGAACGGCAACAATCATCATTCGAGCTTCGACATCGAGCTGCAGGAGCAGGCCGGAAACTGGTACGTCGAGATCGCGCGCCCTGGAGCGGATTTCGTCGCCGAGGTCGGGCTGCGCGGCCGCGACGGACGTTTCATCCCGCTCGCTCGTTCCAACGTCGTCGCCATGCCACGCGATTCGATGTCGCCGATCACCGACGAAAACTGGATGATCGTCGAAGAGGAATATCGGCGCATGTTCGAGCTTTCCGGCGGCCGGTCCATCGGCCTGGGTTCGGGAGAAATCCTGCGCGCCCTGGAAGAGCGCCAGCGACGTGAGCTGAGCGTCGGCGGTGTGTCGAGCTTCGGGATCTCGAGCCTGGCCTCGCGGCGCGAGGTCTAGTCTCCTCTTTCGTCGGAGCCAGCATGCCCCAGGGCTACTTCGCGCTCGTGTTGCACGCACACCTGCCGTTCGTGCGCCATCCGGAATACGACGAATTCCTCGAGGAAGATTGGCTGTACGAGGCCATCACCGAGACCTACATCCCGCTGCTGCACGTCTTCGAGACCCTGGCGCGTGACGGCGTTTCGTTTCGCGCCTCGATGTCCATGTCGCCGACCTTGCTGGCGATGCTCACTGACGACCTCCTGATGTCGCGTTACGTCCAGCACCTCGAGCTCTTGATCGAGCTCGCCGACAAGGAGGTGCATCGCACACGCCACGAGCCGCCGTTCCATGCCCTGGCGCAGATGTACGCCGGTCACTTCCGCGATTGCCATCGCACCTTCGTCGATCGCGCGCGGCGCAACCTGGTGCAATCGTTTCGTGCCTTGCAGGATGCCGGCTTCCTCGAGATCCTCACCTGCGGGGCCACGCATGGCTTCTTGCCCCTCATGCAGCATGTGCCGCAGGCGGTGCGGGCCCAGGTGCGGGTCGCGGCCGCGGACTACGTGCGCCACTTCGGCCGCCGTCCGCGCGGCATCTGGTTGCCCGAGTGCGGCTATTTCCCCGGCGTCGAAGAGCATCTGCGCGCCGAGGGGATTCGTTTCTTCGTCGTCGACGCGCACGGCATCCTCTACGGCTCGCCGCGCCCGCGCTTCGGCATCTTCGCGCCGGTGTATTGCCCCGGGGGTGTCGCTGCCTTCGGGCGCGATCTCGAGTCTTCGAAGCAGGTGTGGAGCGCCGAGGAAGGCTACCCGGGCGATCCGAACTATCGCGAATTCTATCGCGACATCGGCCACGATCTCGAGCTCGACTACATTCGCCCGTACATTCACGGCGGCGACCTGCGCATCAACACCGGCATCAAGTACTACGCCATCACCGGGGGCACACCGCACAAGCAGCCGTATCGCCGCGACGTCGCGCTCGATACGGCGGCGCAGCATGCGGGCAATTTCCTCTTCAATCGCGAGAAGCAGGTCGAATACCTGCACGGGCTGATGGGACGAGCGCCGCTGATCCTGTCGCCGTACGATGCCGAGCTCTTCGGCCACTGGTGGTTCGAGGGACCGCAGTTCCTCGACTACCTGTTCCGCAAGATGCACTTCGACCAGAAAACGCTGGAGCCGATCACGCCGCTCGAGTATCTGGAGCGGCATCCCCGCCAGCAGGTGTTGCGCCCGAGCTTCTCGAGCTGGGGACACAAAGGCTACGCCGAAGTGTGGCTGGAAGGATCCAACGACTGGATCTATCGCCACTTGGATCAGGCCACGCGCACGATGATCGCGCTCGCCAAGGATCGCCCCGACGCCAGCGGGCTCGAGCTGCGGGCGCTGAACCAGGCGGCGCGCGAGCTGCTGCTGGCCCAGAGCAGCGACTGGGCCTTCATCATGAAAACGGCGACGATGGTTCCGTATGCGGTGAAGCGCACCAAGCTGCACGTGCATCGCTTGCTGCGCCTGGCGGAAATGTTGCGCAACGGTGGCGTCGACGAAGCCGAGCTGCGGCACATGGAACAGAGCGACAACCTGCTGCCGGAGATCGACTACCGCGTCTACGCCGACGAGTGAGGGAGGCGAGGCGCCGCGGGAGGAGCGGATGCTGACGTTGCGCAAGCCCGATGCCCGCGTCGTGCTGCACGGCCACTTCTACCAGCCGCCGCGCGAGAGTCCGTGGACGGACGAGATCCCCGAACAACCGAGCGCGCACCCGTACCACGATTGGAACGAACGCATCCATCGCGAGTGCTACCGGCCCAACACGGTATCGCGCGTGCTCGACGGCTACGGTCGCATCCGGCGCATCGTCAACAATTTCGAGCAACTGAGCTTCAACGTCGGCCCGACGCTCTTGTCGTGGCTCGAATCGACGCACGCCGACACGTACGCGCGCATCTTGGACGCCGACCGCCGCAGCCGCGCGCGGCGCCGCGGTCACGGCAACGCCATCGCCCAAGCCTACCACCACATGATCCTGCCGCTCGCGAACCGGCGCGACCGGCGCACACAGGTGTTGTGGGGGCTCCGGGATTTCGCCCTGCGCTTCGGCCGCCAAGCCGAGGGCATGTGGCTGCCGGAAACGGCGATTCATGCCGACACCGTCGAGGTCTTGGTGCAGTGCGGCGTGCGCTTCACCGTCCTGTCGCCGTTTCAGGCCCGGCGGGTGCGGTCGCGCGCGGGCGGGCCCTGGCACGAGGTGAGCGGCGGACGGGTCGATCCGCGCCAGCCCTACGTGGTGCGCGCGCCGGGCGGCGGCGAGCTCGTGGTGTTCTTCTACGACGGCCCGGTGTCGCAATCGATGGCGTTCGAGAAGCTCTTGCACAGCGCCGATCGGCTGGCGGAGCGCTTGGCGCTCGTGGTCGATCCCGAACGCAGCGGGCCGCAGCTCGTTTCCGTCGCGGTGGATGGTGAGACTTTTGGCCACCACCAGCCGTTCGCCGACATGTGCGTTGCCTCGTTCTGCAGCGACAAGGCGGCGGTGCGCGGATTCCGGCTCACCAACTACGCCGAACTGCTGGATGACCTCGAGCCGACGCACGAGGTGGAACTGGAAAGCGGCGACGGCGGCGAGGGCACGGCGTGGAGCTGCGCGCATGGTGTGGGCCGCTGGTGGCGCGACTGCGGCTGTTCGACGGGCGCACAACCGGGGTGGAATCAGGCATGGCGTCAGCCGCTGCGTCAGGCACTCGATGGGTTGCGCGACGGCGTGGCCGCGCTGTTCGAACGCCACGGCGCCGCGCTCCTGCACGACCCTTGGGCCGCGCGCGACGACTATGTCGAGGTCGCCGACCGACACGACGCGAGCGCGCGACTCGATGCTTTCCTGTCCCGGCACCTGCGGCCCGGCCTGGGCGAAGAGCAGCAGATCGCAGCGCGGACCTTGCTCGAAGCGCAGCGACACGCGATGGCCATGTACACCAGTTGCGCCTGGTTCTTCGCCGATGTGAGCGGGATCGAAACGATCCAGAATCTGCGTTATGCCGCGCGTTGCATCGAGCTCATGCGCGAAATCTCCGCTCTGGATCTCGAAGGCCCGTTCCTGGCGGCGCTGTCGCGAGTGCCGAGCAACCTGAGCGGCGAGAACGCCGCCGGATTCTACGAGCGTTGGGTGCGACCCGACGTGCGCACGGCCGAACACGCCGTCACCTCGCGCGCGCTGCTCGGAGCGCTGGATCTCGGGCGCGGCCGCCGGCGGTTCTATGGTTTCGACGTCGTGTCCGCCGACGAGAGCCCAGTGGTCCTCGCCGGTCATGGCGGCCGGCGGGGCCACTTGCAGCTCGTCGAGCGGCGGACCGGCCGCGTGCGCGAGTACGCCTATGTCGCGCTCCAGTACGCGCCCCGGTTGCTGGCCTGCTTCGCGGCGCCGGCAGGAGCGGCGCGGCACGAACAGCTCGGACGCGAACTCCTGCGTCTCAAGTCGGACCTGACGCGGCTCGAGCTGGAACGGATTCTCGCCGGGCTCTACGGCGCGACGATGCGCGGCATCTCCGACCTGCTGCCGGCGGAGCGGCATCATATCGCCGCGACGATGGCGGGCGAGCGCGTGGCGGCAGTGCGCGTGCACGCGCGTGCCGTGTTCGACGAGAGTCTCGAACTGTTGCGCGACTTCGCCGAGATCGGTCTCGATCTGCCCGAGGAGCTGCGGCAGGCGTGCGAGCTCAGCGTGCAAGCCGACGTGCTGGCGGCTGCGACATCGTTGCGACCGCCCTATGGCGACGAAGCGACGCAGCGTCTGCGCGATGCCCTGCGTCTGGCGCACGAGCTCCGTCTGCATGTGCGTCTCGAACCGGTGACGCGCATCGCGAGCGAGCATCTACTCGAGCAGACGCGCCGGCTCGGAGCGCGTCCCGACCGCTTCGCCTTCACCGCCGCCGGCAATCTCTTGGGGCTAGCCGAGACCTTGCAGTTGCCGTTGGACCGCACCGAATCGGAGGAGCAGGTGCACACGCTCGTGGAGAACCTGCTCGCGGCGCTGGCCGCTCCCAGCCCCGAGATTCCGGAAGCCGCGATGCTCGACGCCGCGCTGGACCTCGCGGCGCGGCTCAACTTCGCCGTCGACGAGTTGCGCTGGCGTCTGCAAGTACCGGGCGGGGGGGCCGTGCCTCAGAACTGACCGGCGTTGATCTGGTGCACGCTCGTGGGATCGAGCATGCCGGCCAGCAGCGTGCGCAGGACATGATAGGCGCGCATGTCGAGTTTCGTGCCCGTCGCCACCGGACCACGCGGGAAGCGCGCCGCACCGAGCGTGTGCGTGGTGGTGTCGATGTCCACCTCGATGCCCTGGCTCAGAAACGTCGCGCAGCCGCGGGTCGCATCCCACTGCAACAGATGCTCGGTGCCGTCGGCCAATCGGCCCCAGATGCCGGGGTGCCGGCCGGGTCGGACGTAGAAGCCGACGCCTGGATCGCGCCCCCACGTCTCCAGGCTGGAGAAGAAGCGCGGCTTCTCGATGAACGGGCCGCCATCTTCCGGGCAGAAGACATCGCAATTGCCGCAGTCGTTGCAGAAATCGGCGTAGTTGGCGATCTGATGCGATTTGGCGACGACGAATCGACCGCCCGGCTCGGCGACGAAGGCGCCATTCTCGTAGCGGTAATCGACGTAGTCGAAGTCCGCGGGCTCGACGCGATAGACGAAGTTGGCGTCGTTGGGACACACGGGAATGCACTTGTCGCAGTTGATGCAGTCGTAGAGGTGCAGCTGCGAGCCGATCTTGCGCGGCAGGCGCGTGTTGCGTGGCGCGGCATAGCGCGGGTCGTGCGTGGCGCGTTCGACCACCGGCGCGACGTTGCGCGCGCCGGCGAGCTGCACGAGCCGGGCGTAGAAGCTCGCCGCATCCGCCTGCTCGTGGCCGGGACGCAGCACGCCGCGCAGCGACGCGGGCCGCGACTTCCACACCGCACCGATGGCGGCGCGGATGTCGTGGAAGGGCGAGCCGCGAATCGCGTCCGTGATCCGTGATTCGACCACGCTGCTCCATTCCACCAGTTCGGCGCGGTGCGTCGCCGGGGCGCCCTCGGGTGCCGCCGCCTCGAGCGCGCGGCGCAGTTCGGCGACGGCGGCGCGCAATGCGTCCACCCCTTGGTTCTCGGCGCGAAGGATGTAGTCGCCGACGCTGCGCACGCCGAGACGCTGCATGTCGTTTTCCAGGTTGATCAGATACGCCGGCAAGCGGCCATAGCCCCCAGGACGCAGCAGGTCGGTGCAAGTGGTGATGGGGGTCAGGTTGCAGGCCATGGTGCGCCCGAAGTTGTGGGCATCGATGCCGGCGGAAAACGAGATGGGGATCTCCGGCCCGAGCGCGGCACGCACGTCCTGCAGGATGTGCAGCGCCAAGACGTGCAAGGGTTGCCCCGACAAGTACATCACGTCGTCCGAGAACATCTTGCGGTGGTTGTGCACGACCAGCGTATTGGTGAGCTTGAGGCCGAAGCCGAGCCCGCGCTCGGCGGCGGTCTGCTGCAGCCGCCGGGCCATCGGCACGAGATCGGCGAACTGCAGATCGCGCTCGAAATGTTCGGCTGCGACACGGACGTCCTCGTAGCCGAGCTCGCCGTGCAACAATTCCTCGCAGCGCTCGACGCCGAGCAAGGTCGGGTTGAGCTTGATGGTGACATGCAGGCCGAGCTCGCGCAGGAGGAACTCACCGATGGCTTCGATCTCGTGCGCGGGGCAGCCGTGAAAGGTGGAGAGCGTCACGCTCTTGACCAGGTCGGATGTGAAGGGCAGATCGCGCAGGCCGGGATACCGCGCGGGGATCTGCGGCCGCAGCTCCTCGATGATCGCGCGCGCGTCCATGCAGCTCTGGATGCAGTCGACGACACGCGGGCTGCGCAGGCCCTTCAGGTCGTAACCCACCGACAGATCCAGGATCCATTCCGATTGCGCGAAGGCCTCGTCCTCGGAAGCGCCGTCGAGCACGCCGCTTGCACGCAACATTTCGAGCAACATCTGAGCTCCGACGTACTCGCGCAACGACTGTTCGAGGCGCAGCTCCTGCGACCACTCGACGTTGTAGCCGACGTTGGTGGCGTCGATGCACGGGCGGGGGATCACGAGGTGGTCGTTCACCTGGATGGTCTTGAGCTCGAAGATGCGTGCGCCGGCCAGCCAGGAAAGCACGATGTTCTGCAGCATCTGCGCCTGCGGGCCGGCCGCCGGCCCCAGAGCGTTGCTGGCGCGCTGGCCATGGAACAGGACAGCGAGGTCGAATCCCGGGCGCGCACGATAGAACTTGCGCTCGGGCAAGTCGAAGATCTGACGCGTGCGCTCGAGCTCGACGAAAGCTCGATGCACGAGCGTGCCGAAGGGCGCGGGAACCAGCTCTGCCACGATGCCTCCTGAATCGCCATTATAGGCACGAGCGCAGTGGGCACCGGGTGCTCTTGCGGCTGGAGGCGGGAAACGATATGGTCGTTTTGGTGTATCTTGCTTCTTGACTGTAGTTTGCGCTGCAAGGATGAGGGCGAAATGCAGGCGTGGGGCAGGGGTCTCGCGCGGCTCGGAGTGTGTTTGGCGATGGTCGCACTGCTCGGTTCCGATCGGGCCGCGGGGAATTCCGACGCCGAAAAGCGCACGGAAAAAAAGCGCCAGGCGATGGTGCAGAACCAAATCGTCGCCCGCGGCGTCGACGACGCACGCGTGCTGGCAGCGATGCGCCAGGTGCCGCGCCATGAGTTCGTGCCGGCGGACGTGCGCGCGAGCGCATACGACGACCGACCGCTGCCGATCGGCTGGGAGCAGACGATTTCCCAACCGTACATCGTTGCGCTCATGACCTCGGCGTTGCGCTTGCAGGGAAGTGAACGAGTGCTCGAAATCGGCACCGGTTCGGGATACCAAGCGGCCGTGCTCGCGGCGATCGTGCCGGAGGTCTACAGCATCGAAATCCTGCCGGAGCTGGCTCAGGCGGCGCGTGCCACGCTCGATCGCCTCGGGCTCGAGAGAGTGCGTCTGCGGACGGGCGATGGTTTTCGCGGCTGGCCCGAGCATGCTCCCTTCGATGCCATCGTGGTGACGGCCTCGCCTCTGCAGGTGCCGCAGCCGCTGCTCGAGCAGCTGGCGCCGGGCGGCAGAATGGTGCTGCCCGTGGGCGGCGAACAGCAGCTCCTCTTGCGCATCACGCGCGGACCGAACGGCTACGAATCCGACACGCTGGCTGCCGTCCGCTTCGTCCCCATGACCGGAGAAGCGGCGGAGAAACCATGAACCGCCGCACGCTGCTCCTTGCGCTCCTCGGATTGTTGCTCGCCCCCACCGGCGGCGCTCCGCGCGTGCCGGCGCAGCTGCACGTGGTGGTGTTCGAGGACTCCGAGGATGTGGTGCTGCGCGCGCTCGCGGCGGCGTCCGAGATCGATGTTCGCTGGGTGGAAACGGGGCTCGTGGTCGCCGAAGTTGCGGACCCGACACGTCTGCGACCGGAATGGCGTGGTCGCGTCGTCGGTGTGCGCGCGGCTTCGGCAGCACTCGCCGTGCTGCGCGCGCCCGAGCGCGAGGATCTCGCCGGTGAGTCCAGAGTTCTAGCCAAGCTCGGCGACACTCGACTCGGCAGCGCCACGGCTGCACGTGGCGAAGTCTGGGTGCTGGCCGCCTCGCCGGATACATGGCCGGCGGAAGTGTTGGGGTGCCACGGCGGACTCGTGCTCCCCAATCACCACGCAGACCCGCGCAGTCTGATCGACACCGGCCCGCCGGAGGCACTGCGTCGATGGATTCGCGCCGACAGTGCGCCGACTGCGGCGCAGCAATTGGTGCTCGCCGAGGTGTCGGAAGACTCGCTCACCGCAGTGTGGATGTCGTTGACGCGCGCACCGAGCGGACAAGCCGCCGACCGCCACGTGTTTTCTCCCGACCTGGATCAGATCTACGTGCCGCGCGTGCAGGCGTCGATGCAGCGTTTCGTCACCGGCATCGCCGGTGCCAGCGTGCGGCGCGAGCGCTTCTCGAAATCGCGTGTGTGTGGCACTGCGACGGTGGTCGATTCCACCGAGAACGTCATCGCGCGCCTGCCGGGCTCGGTTCCCGGCACCGGCACGTTCGTCGTCTGCGCGCACCTGGATGCCACCGGCAGCCGGGATCCCGCCTGGGCGGCCGATCGCAACGCCTGCAACCCGGTGTCGGCCACGCCGGGAGCCGAGGACAACGCCACCGGTGTCGCCTGCGTGCTCGAGGTGCTGCGCTGCGTCGCCGACGGCGTGCGTAGCGCCGGCTTGAGTTTCCCATTCGATCTCGAGTTCGTGGCCTTCTCGGGCGAAGAGGCCGAAGGCAAGCTCGAACCAGATCTGGGTGGCAATGCTCTCACCGGCAGCGCGCGCTACATCCAGCGCCGCGAGCAAGAGGGCACCAAGCTGCTCGCGGCGCTCAATCTCGACATGGTGGGATCGGACAGCCTCGGAACGCGCTTGCAGGTCGTGCACAACCCGGCCTCGCGTTGGCTCGCCGACCTGCTGATCGCTGCCGCCCGCGCGGTGAGCCCGCCGATCAACCTCGACCTGCGGCGCGATCTCGACGAGTCGCTGGCCTCGGATCACAACAGCTTCTGGTTCGCCAACGTGCCGGCGTTGCTCGGCGCCGATGGGCCGGTCGACGTGCTGCGGCGTTACTCCTCGTACCACCGGCCGCGCGACACCGGCCAGGACGTGCTGAGCTCCAAGATGAGCGAGGTGACACGCGCGTTCCTCGCAGGCGTCCTGCGCTTCGAGAGCGGACAGCAGACTGCGTCCGCGCTCGTGTTCCCTGAGGGCGTCAAGTTGTTCATCGCGCCGCAAGGGGACCCGCTGCCCTACGACGCCGACACGGGCTTCTTCCGACTCTGGCCCGGGAGCCCGCTGCAGGCCTCGCTCGTGGTGGTCAGCACCGGCGCACCGTACGCGGGGCCGCTACAGATCGAGATGTGGGTCGAGGCGAACGACGGAACCGAGCGCCCGATATTCACTTGCACCGACGCGGCCTGCTTCGGGGCCGGCGGCGCGGCGATGCCGTTGCAAACAGGCGACCGGCTCGATGTCGGCGTCGAGTCTGTGCCCATCGAGCCACAGGATACGGGCGAGATGAAGGTGAGGGCGCGTGTGACCTACGACCTAGGCGGTGGCAGCACGACGCAAGACTTCGAGACGCGCTTCATCGTCGCCGCACAGAGCGGCTTGTCGGTGCACGCGGTGCCGAACCCAACACGCTCCCTGAGCGCGGTGAACCTGGCGGTCGCGCTCGAGCGCCCCGGCATCTTGCAAACCGAGATCTACAACGCCGCCGGGCGGCGCGTCGCGACGCTGGTGCAATCGGTCGAGCCCAATTTCCAGACCCGCGAGGGAATCGTCGATGTGCCTCTGGCCGGCACGATGTCCGATGCGACCGTGCCGAGCGGTGTGTACTACGCGCGCGTCCTCTGGCTCGGTCCCGGCGGGCAGCAGGAATCCTCGATCGTGCGCCTCATCGTCGTGCGCTGAGAAGGAGTGTACGTGGTGGGCTTCTTGGTGCGGTTGCTGTTCGTCGCCCTGCTGGCGCGGCTCTTCATGCGCTTGCTGCGCGTTGTCCAGGGCAGAGGCCAGCGCGACCAGCGCAAGTCGCGCGCCGAAATTCCACCCCACCTGCGAGACGACATCGTCGACGGCGAGTTCGAAGAGGTGCCCTCGGAGCGCAAGCAATGAACCCACCGCGGCGATTGGCGCGCCCGCGACGCCGGGCGGTGGTGCCGTCGGTCGGATTCCTGCGGCCCTTGCACCGGCGCACAGCGGAAGACGCCGCCTGGCGCGCGCGCATCCGTCAGGAGCCCGCTCTGCGGCGCGAGTACCGCTCGGGCCTCGTGCTGCAACTCTGCGTCGTCGGTGCGCTGGTGCTCTCTTGCGTCGTGCTCTTGGTGCAGAGCCTCGGTCTCATCGCCCGCTTCCAGAAGATCGCAGCGCTGTCGTCCTTCGCATGGTTCCTGCCGATCGTCATCGCCGGATTGGGCTTGGTCGCACTGCGACGCTTCCTGCGTGTCGTCTCCGAGCTGCGTGCGCTTGGCCGCGACGCGCGTTGAGCGACACACTTCCGGTATGTCTCTTGCTCGCTCCAGACCATCACACGATTCTTTTGGAGCGTCGCGCGTGGACAGCAGGGAATTGGATCTCCTCTTCGAAGCGTTTTTCGACATCACGAGCCTCGCTCGGGTCGAACGCGGTGAGGGGCCGCTCTACGAGCGCGTTCTGGATTGCAGCCGCGAGCTGTTGCACGCCGATCAAGTCATGCTGCTGCGCATGCGCAAAGCACGCGTCGAACGCTACACACTGCGCGGCAGCAGCTCGACGCCATTTCGCGACGAAGTTCCTTGTACGCAGATGTTGTCGGAGTGGCTGGAACGCGAGGCGACGCCGTTCATCGGCCCTGCGGGCGAGTGGCATCCGCCGTGGCCGCAAGCCCAGCTCGTGCGCGGCTCGGGCTCGGTGCTCGCCGTTCCTCTCGTCACCAAGGTGAGCCAGGTCGGCATGCTCGTGGTCGTGCGCGAGGGGCACCCGGGTGAGTTCGACGCCTCCGACCTCAAGCTGCTGTCGCTGCTCGGCAACCAGGTGGCGATCGCGCTCGAAAACGCCGACCTCTACCAGCGCCTGCAGCAGGAGGCGCTCCTCGACGGCTTGACCGGGATCTTGAACTACCGCTCGTTCCTGCGCGCGCTGCGCAGCGAGCTGCGCCGGGCGCAGCGTTACGGTCAGACCTTCGCCTTCGTCATGGCCGATGTCGATCACCTCAAGATCTACAACGAGCGCTTCGGGCATCTGGCCGGCAGTCAGGTGCTGGTGCAGGTGGCGCAGCTGCTGGTCGGTCACTGCCGCGGCACCGACATGGTCGGCAAGTACGGCGGCGACGAGTTCGGCATCATCCTGCCGCAGACCGGCGCAGAGGGCGCGCTCGCCGTCGGCGAGCGCATGCGGCGCGCCATCGAGCGCCAGCACTTCAAGCACGTCCAGCCCGGCGACGTCACTTGCAGCTTCGGCGTCGCCACGTTCCCGCACGATGCCCGCGACGTCTACGGCCTGATCCGTCAAGCGGACCAGGTGCTGTTCCTGGCGAAGCGCGCCGGCAAGAACGTCGTCCGGACGACGATCGAGGGCGATCCCATCCACACGGACGCCTGACACCCACTCCATGCATCGGGCCGCTGTGCTACATTCCGCACCGGCGCTGGAACATGCCTTGCTGTGGCATGGATGGGCGGCGCGCGAAAGGGTTGCACGTGAAGTTCCTCGTCACCGGCGGTGCCGGTTTCATCGGCTCCAATCTCGTGTCCGCGCTGGTGCGTCGGGGCGACTCCGTCGTCGTGTTGGATGATTTCTCCACCGGCAAGCACGCCAACCTGGCAGAGGTGGCGGATCGGATCCGCCTGGTCGAGGGCAGTCTCACCGATGCCGACGGGGTCCGGGAGGCGATGCAAGGCGCCGATTACGTCCTGCACCAGGCGGCGCTCGCGTCCGTGCAGCGCAGCGTCGACGATCCCGTCACGTCCAACGCCGTGAATGTCGACGGCACCCTCAACGTCCTGGTTGCCGCGCGCGACGCCGGCGTCAAGCGCGTGGTCTACGCGGCCTCGTCCTCGGCCTATGGCGACACCGAAGTGCTGCCGAAGCACGAGGACATGCCGCCGGCACCGTTGTCGCCCTACGCGCTGCAGAAATGGGTGGGCGAGGAGTACTGCCGCATCTTCAGCGCGCTCTTCGGGTTGGACACGATCGCTCTGCGCTATTTCAACGTCTTCGGGCCGCGACAGGATCCCGCATCGCACTACGCCGCCGTGATTCCGATCTTCATCACCAAGATGCTGGCGAACTCGCCGCCCACCATCTATGGCGATGGCGAGCAATCGCGCGACTTCACCTACATCGACAACGTCGTCGCCGCCAACCTGCAAGCCTGCGAGGGGGCGCCCAAGCGCGGCCAAGTCGTCAACATCGCCTGCGGGGAGCGCTTCACACTCAACGATTTGTGCCGGAGCCTCGCCGCGAAGATCGGCGTCGACATCCGGCCGCGCTACGCGGAGCCGCGCCAGGGCGACGTGCGTCACTCCATGGCCGACGTCCGCCGGGCGGCTGAGGTGCTCGGTTGGAAGCCGCAAGTGGATTTCGACAGCGGCCTCGAACGCACCGTCGACTGGTACCGGAACGTGCTATCGGCTTCACGCTAGCTCGGGGCACGAGCTGCAGCGGCACGGGGGCTCCTGACGTGGAGCCCCCGTTTGCGATTCGCCCATCGAGCGAGGAAACCCCGTGAACAAACGGTTGCTGCAGGGACTCGGCGCCGGGTTGGCCGTGGCGGCGCTGGTCTATCTGGGTCTGGCGGTGTATGCCGACTGGGACGAGCTGCACGCGGCGCTGCGGCGTTTCGATTGGCGACTGATCGTTCCGGTGTTGGGCTTGTCGCTGATCAACTACTCGGTGCGGTTTCTGCGCTGGCAGGGCTACCTGCGCCACTCCTCCATCGCGCTCGCCGTGCCGCTTTCCTCGCGTATCTTCGCCAGCGGGCTGATGCTGTCGGTAACGCCGGGCAAGATGGGTGAGCTGCTCAAGGCCTACCTGGTGCGCGCGCACACGGGGACCCCGCTCAGCCGCACCGCTCCGGTGGTGGTGGCGGAGCGGCTGACCGATCTCGCGGCGCTGTTCGTCCTGATCTTCACCGGCAGCCTCGTGTACCACAGGGGATATTGGACCGTGGCGGCATCGGGAGTGGTGACGGTGCTGCTGGTGCTCGGCTTGGCGTCGCCGCGCGCCGCGCGCTTCGTCCTGCACCTGGTCGAACGCTTGTCGCCGTTGCGCCGATTCGGTGTCAAACTCGAGCACGCGCTGGAGAGCATGCGCTTCCTCCTGCGTCCGGCACGCCTGTTCGAGGCCACCGCACTCGGGGCCCTGGCCTGGTTCGCCGAGTGTCTCGGCTTTGCGCTCGTGTGTCGCGGCTTCGGGATCGACGTCGATCTGGCCTACACGACTTTCGTCTACGCGTTCGCCACCGTCGTCGGCGCGCTGGTGCTGCTCCCCGGCGGTCTCGGCGGCACCGAAGTCACGATGGTGTGGATGCTCGTCGATGCCGGCGCCGGCAAGGATCTGGCGACGGCTGCGACCTTGGTCACGCGCGTTGCCACCTTGTGGTTCGCCGTCATTCTCGGCTCGCTCGTGCTGCTGTTCGATACCCGCCTGCGGGTTCCTCGCGAAGAAATGCACTGACGCACGGAATCCCGCACCCTCCTCGCTCTTTGGACGCATCCCCGGTTGGATAGAAAGTTGCTCTTCCCTGCGTGGTTTTTCCCATCGAGGTTCCACGGGGTGACAATACCCGCGACGGGGGATTTGGCGCATGGATGCGCGACGGATCGGACTCTGGATCGTGGCGGCGCTCGCCTGCGTCGTTTCACTCAGCACGTTCCTGCCGATGCAATTCGCAATGGTCGCCGGCGCCGGATGTTTGCTGGCGTGGGGCTTCGTCGCGATGCGGCGGCAGCGGCGGCTGTGTGCGGAGGCCATTGCCGCTGCGCGTTCCGTGCGCGGTGCGCAAACGCAGGTGCCGCCCGCGGATTCCTTGCGTGATCCGGTGGCCGCTCTGGTCGCCACGACGCAAAGCCTTGCCAGTGAGCTCGACGCCGCCTACTTCAAGCTCGTCCATACCAACATTCAGCTACTGGCGCTCAAGGAGCTCGGCAGCCAGATCATCTCGGCGCTCGACCACCAGAAGATCGTGGCGGCAGTGATCGAGTATCTGGATCGCGGCGTCGGCTTCGCCGAGTTCGGCGTCTTCACGTGGTCGCCGGACAAGGGCGTGTTCGAGGGCGGACTGCGTCGTCGCAACGCGGGCGGCTTCGAGTGGGTGGACGAGAGCTTCGCTCTGCCCGAGGTGAGCGGCATGTTGTCCCGCTGTCTCGGGCACCAGCGTTCGTATTTGATTCGCGATGCCAGCACGCATCCGCTCGGATCCTTGCATGGCGAACCGCTGCTGCCGCAGACGGACGGCGGCTCCTACGCTGTGGTGCCGTTGCTGAAGAAAGCCCCCGTCGGCCCGATCTGGACGCGCAAGGGCTGCGAGGCCGAACGCTGTCCACTGTGTCCGGAAGCGGTCGTCGATGACTGGGTGGAGAAGTTCGCCAACGAACCCGACGCCGACTTCTGGCAGGGCGGTCGCTTCCGCTGCTGGGCCTGCACCGGCATGCCGCTGCTGGGCTGCATCGTCGTCACCGACGCCGAGCGCAGCATGTCACTGTCGCGTGTCGATCTGGTGATGCTCGAGACCTTGGCGGCGCACGTCGCCACGGTGCTGGAGAACGCGCGTCTCTACGAAGAGCTGCAGCGCGAGGAGCGCTTCCGTGACCACGTGATCGGTTCGATGTCCAACGGTCTGGTGTCGGTCGATCTCGACGGCTGCATCACGCTGTTCAATCAAGCCGGCCAGCAGCTGTCGGGCTACCACGATGCCGAGGTCCTCGGGCGGCCGAGCAGCAACTTCATCCGGGATGCCGCCGGCCGCGATCCGCTGCGCGAAGCCTTGGAGGGCGAACGCAGCATCCGCAGCGTCGAAGCGGTCCTGCACGCCGCGAACGGCGCGACGCTGCCGATCCAGCTGTCCACCGCGCTGCTGCGCGACGAGGGCGATCGCGTGCAGGGAGTCATCGGCGAGTTCGCGGATCTGAGCGCGATCAAGGACATGCAGGTGCAGATCCGCAATCTGGACAAGTTGGCCGCGCTCGGCCGCCTGTCCTCCAGCATCGCCCACGAGATCCGCAATCCGCTGGCGGGCATCACCGCGGGCATCCAATACATGACCAAACAGATGCAAGGCGAGCGCGCTCAGCATGCCGAGTTCGTCCTCGACGAGGTGGATCGTTTGAACCGCATCATCGAGGATCTGTTCACCGCCGGCCGGCCGATGGAGCTGCGCCTGCGCGACACCGACATGCAGGCGCTGGTCGAACGCAGCCTGCAGGCGCTCGCACCCAGCTTCGGCAAGTTCGATGTGCGCTGCCAGATGTCGGTGCAACCGGGGCTCCCCTCGGTCGCCATCGATCCCGGCCGTATCGAACAAGTCCTCATCAACCTGATCCAGAACGCAGTCGATGCCAGCCCGCCGGGTGGCGTCGTGGCCATCGAGTTGCGGTTGGGCACCAGCCAGCAACCCCACCTGCGCCGCACGCCGGGGGACAGCCTGGTCTTCAGCGTGCACGACCAGGGCGGCGGCATCTCGGAGGCCGACCGCGAAAGGATCTTCGAGCCGTTCTTCACCACCAAGTCGAAGGGAACGGGGCTCGGTTTGTACGTCTGTCACCACATTGTCGAAAGCCACGGTGGACAAATCGTGGTCGAAAGTCGTCCCGGAGACGGAAGCTGCTTCTACTTGTGCTTGCCGCTGGGACGAATCCTGATGGGAGGACCCAGTGAAACCGCTGATCTTGCTCGTCGATGATCAGGACTCGATCCGTTATTTCCTGAGCAAGACCCTCGTGGAGGAGGGCTACGAGGTGCGCACAGCGGCCACCGCGGCGCAGGCGCTGGAGACCATCGGCAGCGAGCTTCCCGATCTGGTGCTGCTCGATCTCAAGCTGCCGGATCGCACTGGGTTACAGGTCCTGGCGGATCTCAAGGACATCCTCGGAGAGATCTGCGTCATCATGATGACGGCCTTCGGCGACATCAAGACCGCCGTCGAGGCCATGAAGCTCGGCGCCTACGATTACGTCAACAAGCCGATCAATCTCGAGCAACTGATGTTCGTCATCGAAAAGGGCCTCAAGTCGCGCGAGCTCGGCCGCGAGCTGCTGCAGCTGCGCCGGCGCCACAAGCTCGACAGCGACTCCACGGTGATCCCGAGCCAGAGCCCGTCGATGCTGACGGTGTACAACACCGTGCAACAGGTGGCGAAGAGCGATTCGACCACCGTGCTCATCGAGGGCGAGAGCGGGACCGGCAAGGACGTCATCGCCAACATGATCCACCGA
>Ga0075428_100002100_pt1 | contig 21478 bp, 19 predicted proteins | sample RhiMetdeltSRZDD2_FD_75291 | JGI IMG/M metagenome (GOLD analysis project Ga0075428, IMG submission 75291) | Populus rhizosphere microbial communities from Tennessee, USA - Rhizosphere MetaG P. deltoides SRZDD2 | ecosystem: Host-associated > Plants > Roots > Rhizosphere > Soil | place: USA... | reverse complement strand
CGCGAAGCGGGGCCGCATCACCGGCCGTCGTCCAACAGGTGGCGAGAAGGTCCTCCATCGGTTTCTCCCGTCAGTGTGAACGGTCGTACTTCCATCGGCTGGCCGATGACCTGCCGGGCGTAGTGGTCGACGCCGGACTCGTCATCCACCTTGATTCAGGCGGGTGGCGCGCCGAGGGACGCCAGGACGGTCTCGACATATCGCTCGTCCAGGCCGGGGGCCAGTTCCGGTGTGCCGTGACGCAGCGCGGCGGCGCCCAGATAGGTGCAGTATCCGGCCAGGGCATGGTGACGGGCGCGTTCGGGGTCCTGGCCGAGCGCGATGAAGCAGTCGGTAAGCACGTCGAGTCGGCGGGCGGTGACGCGATGGACCACGGCCTCCACACGCGGGTCGGCGGCGTCGGCTAGGAGGAGCAGGGCGACGGCCGCTCCGCGGGTGCCGAGCAAGGCGCCGCGGACCAGCTGGCGGAGCCGCTGAACGGGATCGGGGATCTGCTCCAGCATTTGGACGATCTGCTCGGTGTGGTGTTGTTCCCAGCGCCTCAGCGCCGCCCGGATGAGGGCGTCGCGATTGGTGAAGTACCAGTAGAAGCTGCCCTTGCTGGCCCCCAACCGCTCGGCGATCGGCTCGATGGCCACCGCGGCCAGTCCGCCGTCGGCCAGGGCGTCCAGGGCGGCGATCTCCCAGTCTTCGGCGGTGACCTTGGGCGGCCTGCCGCGTCGTGTGCTCGTCAGAGCTTGCACCTTTCTGTACGGCGCCGTACGTTAATAGCATTCTGTACACCATCGTACGGAAAGGTGAGGGATGCGTACCAGCTCATCCGCCGCCGCCGAGTCGGTCAGCCCGCTCGGCGTTGAGCGCCTGTTCCGCTTCGGTGTCTGGTGCACGATTGCCGTCGGGGTCAGCCACCTCATCGTCACGGCCCTGACCGCCCTCGGCTCGCCGGATCCGGGCACCGAGCGTGCCTTGGACGCGATGCGTGGTGTGTCGACGACACTGCCCGGAATCCGCAGCGACATGGCGCAGCTCTACTACGGGTTCGGCGTGACGATGGCGCTGCTCGCGATCGGGTTCGGCCTGCTCGACCTCGTCGTGCTCCGGCTGGCACCAGGCATCCTCGGTCGGAGCACCGCGTTGCTGTGGGTGAATATCGCTGTCTCCGCGCCCCTGCTGGTGGTGGCGGTGCTGGCGTTCCCCCTGCCACCGATCCTGGCCACAGCAGGGTCACTGGCCGCCTACGTGTGGGCGCTGGCCATGACTCGCAGGCGTCTCGCACGATCCCCGTCGGCGGGGTTCGAGGGGCGATCGACATGACCACCCTGACATCTCGACCGGCAAATTGGTTGCGAGCATTCACCCATCGACCTCGGCCTGACACCCCGGGTTGGCGACCTGTCGATCAGCCTTGCGGCAACGCCGCGGCGATGAGCCACATACAGCGAGTTCCCTGCAAGGAACCTGACATGCGACATCGCAAATAGGACTCTGGGAAAGGCGCCATCATGGAGATTCCCCCTGGCCAGCGCGTGACCGATGAATTCCCGCGCTTCGGCGTCCCCGGCTCGGCGCCCAGGGTCCCAGACGATCCCGTGATCGAGATCAGTGGCGCTCTCGCCGAACCGCTCATCATGCCGGTGTCTGCGCTGGCGGAGCTGCCTCGCCACCAGATGACGGCCGATCTCCACTGCGTTGCCGGATGGACGGCCACCGACCTGCACTGGGAGGGGGTCGCATTCTCCGACCTCTTTCGCCTCGTCATCGAACCGGCACTACCCGCCGGGACCTCGATCACCCACGCCGTCTTCGGCGGCCTCGACGGGTTCCGCTCAATCGTGATGATCCAGGACGCCCTGGCCCCCGACGTACTCCTGGCCGAGCACCTGAACGGGGAGCCGCTGACCAGCGACCACGGCGCCCCGCTCCGCCTCGTCAGCCCCCTCCAGTACGGCTTCATCAGCACCAAGCATCTCTGCGAGATCGGGCTCCACACCACCCGGCCACGCGAGATATACCATCCCAGACGACGCATCCAGCTCGGTCTGCAGCTGCTCAAACCCCACCCGCGGGCGAGAGTCTGGCACGAAGAGCGCCACCGCTACCTGCCCGGTTGGGCGGTGCGACCCATCTACCACCGTCTCATCCGGTCCTTTCGTCTCCGCAGCGCCCGCGGCGGTCGCCGGCCAGACTAGCGAGACTCAGGGAGGCCGGCACGGACACCGATCCGCCAGTCGTCGATCGGACCCGGAGAGCGGCGTCGACCCGCTCGATGGTCACCTTGTGCCAGGCTAGTTCGAAACCTGACCGGGAGCCGGGTCATCGCCACCGGTCTGTGGTGGCGTGCACGTAGTTGCGCCACACGTACCGCCACGGGGTGACGGCGAGGATGACGACGACCAGGGAGCGGTGAGGAGGCAGAGTGTCACGCCTTCGTAGAGCGGCAGGTCGGCAGCGTCGGGAAGGAGCGGCCACTTCACGAGCGCGAGTCCGACACCCATGAGGAGGTAGCCGGCGCGCATCAGGTGCATGCGGGTCAGTGACAGATCGGTCGCGGTCGAGGGTGGCGCAGCTGTGGTGATGGACATGTGCCGTCTCCTGTTCGGGCGGGATGGCGGTGGTCGCGCCGGTGAGCATGTAGTTCGGACGCGTGGGCCAAGTTCGTTGCGTAAGGCCCCGAAGATCTACCGATGTTGCTGTTGCTGGGAATCAGCGTCATGGGCGGCGGCATGGGGTGTGTCGATGGGCGTGACCGAGAGAGGGTGACTCCGAGGTCGCGGACCTTGGCGAGCAGGCCGTGCATCTCCGCCTGGTCAGGACCCTGCCGCCGCGGCTCGTGCTGGCCGTGCCCGGCGGGCTCCGGGTCGGCGGATGACCCATTCGGCGACGGCAGCGTTGATCACCCAACCGGAGCTGACCGACAGACCGGTGCTGAGGTCGCTGGTGCCGAAGAGGCCCTCGCCGATGCCTTGAGTGAACACTTGGGTGCCGGCAGCCACGGCAAGGGCGTAGGCGCGGATCATCCAGGCGCGGTGCGCGGCGATGTCGCGGCGTCGGATGGCGGTGAACCCGAAGACGATGCTGGCTGCGATCGCTGAGCCGACGACCAGCCGGACGGTCCACAGCAGGTCACCGCCGGGCGCCCCGGGGTAGAACAGGGTCATCCAGAGGCTCGAGCCGGCGACGACCAGTCCGGATGCGATGAGCACGCGCCCGGCTCGGCGGTGCCAGGCGCGACGCCCGCGGCGGAGTCGGGCGGGGAACTGGAATGCGCCGGCGACGGCGTACACCGCGGCGGCTGCGACGTGCAGGACGAGCGGGGCTGGTGAGGCGTCGATGCGCGGGTTGGTGGGCAACAGTTGCGGGCCTCCGGCAACCTCGAGGAGCCGGAGCGACCCAGCGGTGAGCGGGATGATGGTGAGCGCCACCAGTGCGGCAGGAACCCGCCAGCTCGACCCGTCCCGGGAGCCCGGCCGGCGCTGCGACGCCGGCCGGCTACGAGGAGCGGTGTACTGGGTCATTGCGCACCCGCTGTCGTGGCGCGCGGGCTGTGGACAGCGGCGGGCTGCGTCGTGGTGTCCCTGCGGGTCGTGCTCCACAGCGAGTAGCCGAGGGCGATCATGGCGATGCCGTTCGGGAAGGCCAGCAGCCTGTAGAAGGCGTCCGGCATCACGGAGAGCGCGACGGTGACGACGCCACCGACGGCGAGGAGCGCGGCCGCCCAGCGGGCCAGAACGCGCGCGCGGTACAGGGCGATGCCAAAGACGAGGCCGCCGGCCAGGTAGGTGATGTCCTGGACCTGGATTGCGTTCCGCAGCAGGCCGATGTCACCGGTGGCGGTGCCGCCGGTGGACGCGGCGATGACGTCGTTGACGTAGCCGGGGTCGGTCTCAGCGATCGAGGGGAGGACGGTCGCGGCGACGAAGGCGGTGCTCATGATGAGGAGGTAGCCGGTGCCGAGGAGCAGGTATCCCATCAGGCCCAGCACGCCGATCTGCTTCACCTGGCGCAGGTACATGCCGGTGATGCCGACCAGGGCGAGGGCGGCCATCAGCACCTTCAGGGAGTTGCGGACGGCCATTTCGGTGGTGGTGATGGAGGTGACGTCCAGCTGGACGCCGATGAAGATCAGTCCGGCTCCGGCGGCGGCAACGCCGGCCGCCCGGCTGAGGATGGTCGGTGTGATCGCCATGTCGGGCCCCTTCCCCGGGTTGGTCCGTGGCGGCTGCCGCGGGGATGTCTAGAACGTAGGAAGACAGGGGGCGTCCCGGCGTCACCAGATGATGTGACTGAGGTGGTGATTGACGGCGCGTCGAGAGGCAGACGAGGACTAGAGGAGGCCGCGTTCGTGAGCGCGGACCGCCGCCAGTTCTGTGAGGCGCTCCCGCTGTTGTGGCAGGACGCGTGGAACGTTGCCGGGAATTTCTTCCACGTCAGCGCTAGACCTTGGTATCTCTTTACGGTTGAGTGGCAACTGAGCCTAGGCAGGCTCCTGTCCCCTGTCGTACGCGTCATCAGGAGGTTTGACGTGCAAGGTCGATTAAGTCGTCTGACTCTCGCGGCCGCCTTGACGGCCGGCGCGGCGCTGTCAGTCGCGCCGCCTTCGGCCGCCGCCGAAATCGCCGCACCAAGTGCCTCGGAGCAGAGCGTCGGCGGTCCCGGTCATCCCGAGGACGCGCCGTACCGCGGCAAGATCATCAGCATGCTCCGCCACATGACGGTGGAGGAGAAGGTCGGCCAGCTCTTCGTCGTCGAGGTCTTCGGCCAAGACGCGAATAACGTCACCGACGCGCAAGCTGCCAGCAATGAGGCGAAGTACGGCCCTGGCGTCCGCACACCGGCCGACATCGTCAACAAGTACAAGCCCGGTGGCGTCATCTACTTCGACCCCCGTCGGGGAGGCGGCGTTGGCGGCATAGGGCCGGACAACGTGCAGAACCCGCGACAGATCGCCACGCTGTCCAACGGTCTGCAGACAGCCGCCACCAGCCAGCGGACGGGAATCCCGCTGCTCATCTCCACCGACCAGGAGGGTGGCGCGGTCGTCTACCGGCTCGTGGCGCCGGCTACGGCCATGCCTGGCAACATGGCGCTCGGAGCAGGCCGGTCGGCTGACGACGCGAGGCGGTCCGCCGAGGTGATCGGCACCGAGCTTGCTTCGGTCGGCATCAACCAGAACTACGGTCCGGTCGCGGACGTCAACATCAACCCCGCCAACCCGGTGATCGGCGTGCGGTCTGTCGGTGAGGACGCCGGGCTGGCCGCCGAACTCGTCGCGGCTCAGGTCGACGGCTACCACGCGGCTGCGATCGCCTCTACGGCCAAGCACTTCCCCGGACACGGTGACACCGCCGTGGACAGCCACTTCGGCCTGCCGGAAATCACACACAGCCGCGCTCAGCTGGAGGCAATCGACCTGCCGCCGTTCAGGGCTGCGATCGAGCGCGGTATTGAGTCGATCATGACCGCTCACATCGTGGTGCGTTCGGTGGACCCCAGCGGCGCGCCCGCGACGATGTCCGAGCCGATCATGACTGGATTGCTTCGTGAGGAACTCGGTTTCGACGGGCTCATCGTCACCGACGCGCTGGGCATGGGTGGGGCCACCAGCACATACCCACCTGACGTCGCGCCAGTTCAGGCACTCAAGGCCGGCGTCGACCAGCTGCTGCTCCCACCAAATATGGACGTCGCCTACAACGCTGTGCTGAACGCGGTGCGCAGCGGAGAAATCTCCGGAGAGCGTCTCGACGAGTCGGTCTACCGCATCCTGCGGCTCAAGTTCCGCCACAGTCTGTTCGACAACCCGTACGTCGACGTCGACAGGGCCGTGGGTGTCGTTGGTGCGCCCGACCACCTTGCCGACGCGCAGGAGATCACGGACCACACCACCACGCTCATCAAGAACGACGCCGGCGTGCTGCCGCTGTCCGGTGACTCGCGTCGAGTCCTGGTGACGGGCCGCTCTGACGTGGTTCTGTTCGGCGACACAATCGCCAACCAGCTCAGTGACGCCATTGAAGCGCGTGGCCAGACGGTCACGACGTTCGGCACGAGCGCGAACCCCACCCAGGCGCAGATCGACCAGGCGGCCGCGCTGGCTGCCAACGTTGACCTTGTCGTCGTCACCACGAACAACGCGACCGCTGCCCAGCAGAACCTCGTCCGTGCCCTGCTGGCCACCGGAAAGCCGGTGGTGTGGGCAGGAGTACGCAACCCGTACGACATCGCGGGGAACACCAGCGCTCCTACCTACCTCGCGACCTACGGCTTCACACCTGGATCGATCGAGTCATTGGCCAGGGTGATGTTCGGCGAGGTGAGCCCGTCCGGGAAGCTGCCCGTGACGATTCCAACCGCCGACGGGACAGGCGTGCTCTACCCATTCGGGCATGGCCTGAGCTACTGATCTAGTAAGCAAGAAGAGGCCGGGGTGACCACCCACGAGGTGGTCACCCCGGCCCCTGCCATCGTGGGCGGAATCAGCAGCGCAGCAGTCTGCTTCGGCTCAGGTTGTCGGCCGGACCCCGGGAAGGGGCCTCTCAGCAGGGTCGCGGGGTCACCATGACCAGCCGCGCGTGGCCAGCTCCTGCTCCTCGAGCCAGCGCTTCTGTTCGCCACGTTCGAGGTCGGCCTCCCCAGGTACGCCGGCGAGCCGGCACGCCTCGTCGAGCAGGTCGTCGTACGCGGCCTCAAGGGCCATCAACCGGTGCGCCTTCGCGTAGATGCGCGGCGTGGCCTCGATCCGCTGGATCTTGCCGGCGAGATGGCCGAGCCTGGTTTGCAGCCGCAGCGTTTCGAACGGATCGGCCTCAGCGACGGTGTGCCGACCAAGCCGTGCGGCGAGGCGCTCCACCAACGGCTGCAGACGCCGACGCCAGCGCGACGGCGGGTGCGGTAACACGTGGTTGAGCAGCGCGCACAGCAATATGAACACGACCAGGACAGCCGCCCACTCCATCGACCCCCACCTCCCTCTCTTCAAGACTACGTCGGCCCGCCGACAGGGGCGAGGTCGTCCCTTGCCGCTGACGTCGGCCAGGGTGCACACCGCCGACGGGAGCAGGCCTCGGGCGTAGGCGGTGCTGGTCGGCGCCCGACAAGACGAGCGAGTGCCCCGGGGGCATGACCTCGGACCGTCGCGGTCTGACCCCGCCAGGTAGCGACAGGCGTAACAGGGCCGCTCAGGCCAGACTGTCGACCCAGCGCTGCATGGCACGCATGTGCGTGTGCATCAGCTCCGCGTCGTGCAGCGAGTGGCTGAGCAGCGCGGCGCCCTCGACGCCTCCCACCAGTGCCACGGCCAGGTCGTCGGCATCGCGGCGACCCATCAGCCGGAACTTCGCGGCCGACCAGTCCAGCAGAAGTCGCAGCAGCACGGTGGCTTCGGTGGCGATGTCGTCGTGACGGCGACCCAGGTCCGCGCAGAGCGTGCCGATCGGGCAGCCGTGACTGGCCACGATCTCGCGCATGTCCGCCCAGCTTCGCAGGAGCGCCTTGAGCGCGGCAGCCGGTGTGCGTCGCTTGTCGGCGGCGCTGATCAGGCCGTGGATCTGCTCGGTTCGGGCCTGGATCACAGCCCGGACGAGGTCGTCCTTGGTCTTGAAGTAGTAGTAGACGTTGCCGGGCGGTACGTCGGCTGCCTGGGCAACCTGGGCAAGCGTGGTCACCGGCACGCCGTGCCGGTGCATGAGGTCTGCGGCGCTGGCGACAAGTCGTTCGCGCTTGCCGCCCCGTTCTGCTCCAACTAAGTCAGTCATCTCACTCGCCACTATAGCCAGAGCGCCGGATGGCCTGCTACGGTTCCGAGTTAGTCAGCTAACTGACTAACCGTGACTGGCTAACTCGGAATCACCTACGGAGGAAGACATGACCACTCGGAGCATCAAGCTCGACCGCCAGCAGTTCGGCCCGTGGGCGGTCGTGACCGGGGCCTCGTCCGGCATCGGCCGCGGCTTCGCGACCCAACTGGCCGCGAGCGGCATCAACGTGGTCCTCGCCGCCCGCCGTCCCGAGCCGCTGGAGCAGGTCGGTGGTGCGCTTGCCAGCCGCTATGGCGTGCGGTACCGCGCCGTGCAGGTCGATCTGTCCGCGCCGGACTTCATGGCTCCGCTGCTGGACGCCACCGACGACCTGGACGTCGGGCTCATCGTGTCGAACGCCGGCGACGCAGGTCTCGGCGACTTCCTGAACGCCGGCCACAACACGCTGCTGACCGAGTTGCGACTCAACGCGGAAGTGCACCTCAGCCTCGCGCACCACTTCGGCCAGCGGCTGACCGGTCGGGGCCGCGGCGGCATCCTGCTCGTGTCCAGCCTGCTGGCCGCACAGGGCGTGCCGTACGTCGCGAACTACTCCGCCACAAAGGCGTACACGCTGGTGCTCGGCGAGTCGCTGCACCACGAGCTCGCACCGCACGGCGTCCACGTGACAGTGCTCGTACCCGGGCCGACCGAGACGCCGATGATGGGCCGGCTCGCGGCCGACAAGACCATCATGGCCAGGATGACCCAGCCGGTCGACGCAGTCGTCGCAGAGGGGCTCGCCGCGCTGAAGGCCAACCGGGCGGTGCGCATCAGCGGTGTGATGAACCGCCTCACCGTCGCCATGGCGCCGCGATCAGTGCGGACGAGGATTTTCGGAACCGTGAACAAATCGATGGTCGCGCACGTGGCCGCCCGCGAAGCCGTGGTGGGATAGCGCCACGCCGGAGCGGCCGCGCTGGCCCCGGCCGTCCCCCGGAGCCGTGATGGCAAAGATCTCAGTAGCTCGTTATCGGGCCGGAGCCGAGACAGCGCGGTGGCCTCGGCGGCCGGACTCACATCGGGCCAGGCCGCAGTCGGCGGTCTGGCCGACTGCGCTGGGCTTGTTCGGATCCTCCGAGGATGGGCTGCGTCGTGCGCGGACACCGTCTGTCGCCGGCTCACGTAGTCGGTGGCGCGATACTTTTCGTGGTCGGCGCGGTGTGCGGTTATCTGGCAGCGGTCGTCGGCCGCTCATCTTCTGGCCTCCGGATTGCTTCGCCCCATAGCGTCGAGACATCGCTCCTTGAGGAGGCAGGGCGATAGCACAGCACGACGCGCGCCCGGGGCGCGGCGCCCGCTCGGCGGGTGTCCGCCGGATCAGCCGCGGAGCTTCGTGATATCGATCGTCGTGGACTTCGGCGGTGCCTTGGGCTCAGTCACGGTGTTGTAGTCGCTGAACGTCATCCGGCCCCGGATCGACGCACTTCTCCGGGTTTCGAGCTGGACTGGTCGCGCATCCACCTTGTTGATCCACAAGGTGCCGTCGCTCCCGGCCAGACCCAGGCACTGTATTCCGCTGATCGTCTTCTGACCGGCTTTCCGCGGATTCGTCACCCAGTCGGCAAGCATGCTGCGAACGAAGCCGTCGCGGGTCCCGAACTCGGAGTACTCGGCAAACTCCTTGTCCGTCGTGGTCAGCTTCAGCCACTTGCCGGAGAGAATGGCGAGTGCCTGATCGGCTTCCGCGCCGAACTGCTTGCGCCAGATCGTGTCCGGCGCCCGCATATAGAACGCCTTGTCGATCGTCAGGATGTCCACCTTGGCGCCGTTCACGGTCATGGTTCCGTGGCTTCCAGTGGTGCCATAGCTCACGTCGAGGGCGAACGACTCGCCTTTCTGGGCCGCAGACAGCGAAACGTGGAACGTCCTGGCCTCGTCGAGCGCGACCCTGGACCGCTTGGACAGCTCCGCGGCCGACAGCGGCGAAAGATCCGGTGTCGGTGGCGGCGTGGCGCTGGGTGCGGATGCGCTGGTCGTCGTACCGGTGGACGCCGACGACGATCCGTCGCCGTCGTCTCCGCCGCACCCGGCTACCAAGCTCGCGATGAGCACCGTGACAAGAGCCCAGATCCGACGAGTGGACATGACCCAGCCCTTCCGGTTCGTGCGCGGGAAGTGCTCCCGCGAGCCGCGCTATCGCTCAACGTAAGGCGGCGCCCGTTGAGGCGCTCACAGTAGGCGTGTCACCGTGATCGAGGTCCGCACACTGGAGCCGATGGCGCGAGGGTCGTCGACAGGTTGCACGCCACCGACTTCCAGCTGATTCCGCCACCGGGGACTCGCCTTTCCCGAGCGGAGTTCCTTGCGGCAAATCGTCTGGGAGGAGTCCACAGCGGTCGGCGGCGTGCCGTCCCCGAGGTGCCGAGGAGCGCGGTGCTGGTCTGATCCAGGCTCAGGGGGTGTGCCGACCGCGAGGCGGCCGATCGAGTTCGACCTGCTCGTTGTTCATCGGGTGATCCGGTCCAGGAAGTCGAGCAGCGCCGGCTTCGCGACAGTGCCCTCGGTGCCGACGAGGAGTTCGACGCCGTGGGCGCCGGAGCCCGGGACGACGACCAGTTTCTTGTCCTTGGCGGGTACGGCGGCGAAGTCCTTGCGCACTTCGGAGGCCGGCACCAGGCTGTCGTCGTCGCCGGCCAGGTACAGCGCCGGCACCCGGAGCTTCGCGGCCAGCGGCGTGGTCGGCAGCCGGTGCTGCACGTCGTACCAGGAGGCGCAGCTCAACACCGCGACACCGGAGACCGCCGGGGTGATCTTGGAGCCGCCGATCATCGAGACGCAGCCGCCGAGCGAGCCACCGGCCAGCACAACCTCGGTCGCGCCGGCCTCGCGGACCTGGTCCACGACGGCCTGCAGCTCTTTGATCCGATCCAGTCCGGTGAGGGTGCCGTACTCCCACAGTGCGACCCGGTAGCCGCGGCCGACGAGCTCGGTCGCGAGGCCGGACCAGTCGCACGGTGATCCGCCCCACTCGTAGGACAACACGACGGCCCGGCCGGCGTCACCCAGTTGCAAGCCGCTGACCGCGGTGCCGCCGGCAACTGGGGCCGTGAACGCTTTCGCACCCTCGGGCATGCACGCAGCCAGCATCCCGGCCGGGCTGGGCGTCGTCGGCGAACTCGGTGCCGACGCGGCTGGATCGGACCCGGATCCGCACGCGGCCAACCCGAGCGCAAGCACGAGGACCAGGACGAGGACAGCGGGGCGGCCGGCAGTCGGCACGGACGGCTCCAGACGCGCCGTAGCAGTGTGGTCAGACCAGGATTATCCAGTACGTCGCACCATGCGGTGAAGGTCTGCATCTCGGGCCAGGCTTCGAGCGCTCCTCTCTGACGGTGACCTCGTTGTGGCATCCGGTCCGGCCCGTGGCGCCGATCCGGGCACGGTGAACGATGAGTTCGACCACCTCCACTGGTTCGAGCTCCCCGCCGTCTGCCTCGCCTGGTTCGGAGCGTTTCCCAGCCCTTGACGCTAACGGACTGTCGTGATCAGTTTGATCGATAAAGGGAGCAGTCAACTGCAGAAATCCGCCCGCATCGATGAGCGATCGAGGTGCTCGTCATGGCCCTGTCCTCGAAGGCAGCACGTGCAGTCATCGCCGTACTCGCGATCGGGCCGCTCGCCGCGGCGGCGCAGGTGCCCGCGGCGCCCGCCACTCCCGCAGCGCCCGCGGCCTCGGTGGCCGGGAATCCCGCCCCGCAGGTGGTGCCGAGCCTGCGCGAGTGGTCCGGCGGCTCTGGAAGCTACGAGCTGACGCGCGGATCCCGCATCGTCATCGACGCCAGCAACCTGCGCGACGAGGCCGAGCTGCTGCGCGACGACCTCTCCGAGGTGACCGGGATCGCCCCGCGGCTCGTAACCGGTAGCACGCCCGAGGAAGGCGACCTGTTCCTGTCCGACCGTGGTGCGCCGGCCGAGCTGGGCCGGGAGGGGTACCTGCTTGAGATCGGTGACCGGGTCGAGCTCCGCGGCGGCAGCGACGCCGGGGTGTTCTACGGAACGCAGACCGTCCTGCAGACGCTGCGATCGACGCCGGGCCACCGGACGCTTCCACGTGGCGAGGCGCGAGACTGGCCGCGGTTCGGCGAGCGCGGCTACATGCTGGACGCCGGTCGCAAGTACTGGTCGCCGGACTACGTCGTCCAGACGATCCGGGAGATGGCCTACCTCAAGCTCAACACGCTCCAGCTCCACCTGTCGGACAACAACGCGTTCCGGCTGATCAGCGACCGATTCCCGTACCTGGCGGCTCCGCAGGCGTACACGAGGGCCGACATCCACCGGTTCGAGGCGGAGGCCCGCAAGTACCACGTGACGCTCATCCCGGAGATCGAGATGCCCGCGCACGCGGGTGGGATCCTCAAGCTACGGCCGGACCTCGGCATCGACTGCCAGGGATTCAGTACGACGCTGGACGTGACCAGGCCTGAGGTGCGCGACTTCACCAAGGCACTCATCGACGAGTTCGCGCCGCTGTTCTCCGGCCCCGAGTTCCACATCGCCACCGATGAGTACCCGAGGCGCGACCAGCAAGGGCGCTGCACGCAGCTGGTGGAGTACGCCGCTGAGCGCGGCTTCGGGTCGACCGCGGACGTGTTCGTCGACTTCATCAACGAGATGAACACCGTGGTTCGCAGCCACGGCAAGACGATGGTGATCTGGAACTGGTGGGACGTCGACCAGGACCCGACGATCGCGCCGGATCTGACGATCAAGGTGGAGGCCTGGACCACAACCGCGACCGGCCCCGGGTCGGAACGCAACGCGCAGCACTACCTCGGCCTGGGCTACCAGGTGGTGTCATCGCCGAGCGACACGCTCTATGTAACGCCGGGCCTGCGGTTGCTGCCGAACCCGACGTACCTGTACGAGGAGTGGGAGCCGATCGAGCACCCACGATTGGCCGGCTACCTGATCTCGGTGTGGGCCGACAACGCCATCACCGAGCCGGACAGCGCCTTCGACGCGCAGCTGCGCCGTCCGCGGGAGGCGATGGCGGACCGGGTGTGGGGAGGGCCTCGGCGCGGCGGTGTCGCGGACCTGTTCGCGCGCGCCGACGCCATCGGCTCCCCGCCCGGCGTGCCGAGCAACATCCTGCCGGGAACCCTGTACGGGACGCCGTACGGGACGAGCCCGGCCTGGGGCAACCTGCCGAACACGTATGACAAGGTCTTCGACGGCGATCCGTCGACCTTCTTCGACTTCGCCGAGCCCAGCGGCGGATACGCCGGGATCGACGCCGGGCGGGCGACGGCCGTCAGCACGATCCGGTACATCCCGCGCAACGGGCAGGGCGCACGGATGGTCGGCGGCCGGTTCGAGGGCTGCGCCGACGGGCCGGCGAGCGGTTGCCGGACCCTGGCGACGGTGACCGAGGCACCGACGCTCGGCTGGAACGAGCTGGCTGTGTCCGACCCCGGCCGGTACCGGTGGCTGCGGTACGTCGGGCCCGACGGCTCGTTCTGCGACGTGGCCGAGGTCGAGTTCATGGCACCGGCGGACAGTGTCGCGGTGTCGGGGCCGCAACAACTGCGTCAGCTCGGTGACAACCAGGTCGTGACGACGTACCGGAACACCGGCGACCGCCCGGTGCTCGACCTACGGCTCGGCCTGGACGCGTATGCGATCGACGACCGCGCGGCCCGCACCGTGCGGCCGATCACCGGGACCCGGTTCCCAGTCGTGGCGCCCGGCGCGAGTGTGTCGACGCGGTGGCAGGTCGACGTGCCGCTGTCGGCGACGATCGGGAGCTACCACCTGATCGGCAGGGTAGGGTTCCTGCCGCCTGGGCGCGGAGTCGAGTACACGAGCGGGCTGGGCCGAAGCACGCTCGGTCCGGCACTGGAGACGGTGTTCGACCCGGGGCTCGTCGACCTGAACGTCGGTGAGACCGAGACGACGAGCTTGCGGGTGACCAACCATGCCGCCCGCGCCGTGACGGTCGGCTGGACCTACAACCGGCCGCCCGCCGCGAACCCGGGATTCGCCCTGTCGCCCTCCTCGGGCACCCTGACTATCCCCGCCGGCCAGACCGCGGCGGCCGCGGTCGCCGCCTCCGCCGCCAGCGATGCGGCCGGCGCGAACCCGCGCTCGGCAAGGGTCGACCTGACGGCCTCCGCCGCGGAACAGCCCGAGACCAGGACCGGCTCGGCCGAGCTCCAGGTGCTCTGGTACCCCGGGGCACATGCGACGCTGGCCACGACGTTCAACAACAAGGGCATCACTGACGACGCGAACCCGACGGCCGGCTCCTTCGACGGCGGCGAAGCCACCTTCTCCGCGCAAGGCCTGGCGGCCGCCGGCCTGAGCCGCGGCGCCACGTTCGTCCACGACGGTGTGACCTTCACCTGGCCCGACACCGCGCCGGGCGAGCCGGACAACACCGCGACCGACGGACAGGTGATCGCCCTGACTGGTGCAGGCACCAAGCTCGGCATCGTCGGCTCGGCCTGCTGCTCCCCGACGGGTGGTCAGTCCGGCACGGTGTTCATCACGTACGTCGACGGCACCATCGCCCAGGCACAACTCACCTTCGCGGACTGGTACTTCAACAGTCCGGCCCCTGGCACCGAGATCGTGGCCACGGTTCCCTGGAACGTGGGGCCCGAGAACACCGACCAGGACCATCCCGTCAGCGTGTTCTACGCGGGCCTGCCGGTGGACCCGACCAAGACGGTGCGGTTCGTGACACTCCCGTCCAACCCCGACCTGCACGTCTTCGCGATGGCCGTCGGCGGATCCTGACGGTCAGCTCGGGACGGGCAGCTCCCGGCGGAGCGCCCCTCGGCAAGTCCGGGGCGCTGCCGCGGACCGAGGAGCCGGCGCAGCCGCGCTCGGCGGCGCGGGGCCTGACACTCGCCGGAATGCGGCGTAGCGAGACTAGCCCCTGGTCAGCTGATCCCATTCGCCACGCCGCTGTGTTGATTAACCAGCTCCTGCCGTCGCGTTGTCGGGCGAGCCGGCGGCTTGTATCGGGGCTGTATATGGGGAAGTGATCCTGATGGCAGCTTGCGGGGGCGCCGTCGGCCAAGCTCGGTCCCCTCGTTCGTATCACCGATCGCCGATGGGGTTTGGCGTAGAGGCGGGCCGAGAAGGGGGAACCAATCATGGACACACCCATCAAGCGAACTGGGGTGGGCGCGGATCTGCCGGCCACGGCGGGGGGTGCAGCTGGCATGACGAACAGCTTCGATACGCCCGTACGCAGGGCACTCGAGGTGCAGGTCGATCTGATCGGCCATGCCGAGCACTGCTCTGCCGATCCGGGCCGGCTGGCCGCCATCGGCCGCGACCGCGGTCATCAGGTGCGGATCACTCGCGACGAGGGAAGCAAGGCGATCTACACGATCAGCGAACTGCGCGACGAACAGGTCGTGCGCATGGGCAAGGTCGGCCGGGAGCGGATCGGCACCAGCGACGAGTTCGACGCCACGGTCTCCGCGCAGGTCGTGGTCGACGGCCTCTCGGACGAACAGGCCGAGGAGACCGACGAGTTCGTCGAGCGCCTCAGCGACGACGGCTCACAGTCCGGTCTGCTGGTGCTGGCCCCGCACGGCGGCGACATCGAGCCGCACACCGACGAGCAGGCCATCCGGGTGGCGCTGCGCGTGGACGGGGCCACGGTGTGGTTGTGCAAGGGCTTCTCGCAGGGCCCGGGCACCGCGGCGCGGTTCCACATCACGTCCGACGAGATCCGTGAGGAGTGCTTCCCGCTGCTCGGCAATGTCGCCTCGCGCGGTTTCCGGTACGCCGTGTCGTTCCACGGGTTCGTCCAGCCCGAACCGACGATCCTGGTCGGCGGGGCCGGACCGGACTGGCTCAAGCTATGGGTGGCGGCCGCTGTCCGCCGGCGCATCAGCGACGCCGGGATCACCGTCCGGGTGGGCCGCAAGGGTGAGCCGTTCAACGGCGACGACCCGGCCAACATCGTGAACCGGCTGACGCTGGGCGGCCACGGCGGCGTACAGCTCGAGCAGACGATCGAGGCGCGATCGGACCACGGCTTGGCTATCGCCGACGCGGTGGCGGGTGTCTTCCGGTCGGTCCTACGCCGGCGCTACCTGCTCATCTGGTGGTGGCGGCTCCGCGCGCTCACCGTTCGATGAACCGGCCGGCCGGCTGGGACGGGTCGGGGTTCTGCCCGGGCACCAGATCGATGTCACGCGGGGCTTGAGCGCATTAGGGTCGGCGCATGCGCGCGGGATTGTTTGTGCCGCCGTTCGACCAGCTGGCCGACCCGGTGATGTTGGCCCGGCTGTCGGCCGAGGCCGAGGAGGCTGGTTGGCATGGTGTGTTCTTGTGGGACCACGTGCGGTGGCGGGAGCCGGTGGCGGCCGTGGCGGACCCGTGGATCGCGCTGGCGGCGATCGCCACTTCCACCGAGCGCATCCGGCTCGGCCCGATGGTGACTCCGCTGCCGCGGCGCCGGCCGGTCAAGGTCGCGCGAGAGACCGCGACCCTTGATCGGCTCAGCCGCGGCCGGCTGACGTTCGGCGTCGGGCTCGGCACTGACAGACACCATGAGTATTCGATCTGCGGCGAGGAGGTCGACGAGCGGGTGCGGGCCCGGATGCTCGACGAGTCGCTCGAGATCTTGACTGCGGCCTGGTCGGGCGAGCCGGTGCGTCACCGAGGTGAGCACTACACCGTCGACGGCATGCGGTTCCTGCCCCGGCCCGTGCAGCGTCCGGCCGTGCCGGTGTGGGTCGCGGGTTTGTACGGCCGGCCGAGGCCGCTGCGCCGCGCGGCCCGGTACCAGGGCTTCTTCCCGGTCGACCTGGAACACCCCGACCAGCTCGCCGAGATGGTTGCCCAGGTCACGGCACTGCGCCAGGACGCAGGACCCTATGACGTCGTGGCCGCCCTGCCACCCGGCGCCGATCCCGCGCCGTACGCCGCGGTGGGCGCGAGCTGGTGGCTGGTGGAGTTCGCGGCGGCCACGGTGTCGGTCGACCGGGTTCGTGGTGTGATCCGCGACGGACCCAGGTGAGGTCCTCGGGTTCGCGTCGAATCGACGGTCTGCGACATTCCTCTCTTCGTCGCCTGGTCTAACGCGCCCGTGGCCCGGAAGGATGCAGGTGGTCGACACGACGGGCGCTCACCGTATCGCGACCTTGCCCTCAGGGCGCCAGGCCGCCCGCTGGTAGATGGGCAATACGCCGTGCGGCACTGATTCGGATCACCCAGACGGCTGTGAGTTTTCTTGCATCGTCCCGGTGGGCGCCGGCCAGCTCATCCACGTATTCCCTGATGCGGGCCGCGCACAGGCGTCGGCCGCAGATCCGGAAGGACAAGCACCATGACTAGCAGCACGAAACGCCGCCTGGCCCGCGGCATCGGCGGCGCCCTCGCCGCGGCCGCCACGTTGGCCACGCTCACCGTCAGCGCGGCCTCGGCGGACAGCGAGGTGGCACAGGTGGCGGAGATCACCGTGCCGGGCGACTCGACCATGGCCCCCGCGGTGTTGGTCGCGAGCCTGGAGGGCCGCAACGAGGTGACGGCCGGCGCTCAGGCCGGGCAGGCCCTGGAACTCATCGGCATTGAGGGCAACACACTGAGCTTCTCGGTCTCGTGGCGCGGTATCGGCACGCCGACCGCGGCGCACATCCACGCCGGCGTTCGAGGAGTCGACGGCCCCGTCGTCGTGCCCCTCTTCACATCGCCACGCGCCGGGGGCTTCGCATCCGGCAGCGTCACCGTCGCCGACCCGACCCTGCTCGCCGCGTTGCAGTCCGACCCGAGTGGCTTCTACACCGACCTGCACACCACCGCGTTCCCGGATGGCGCCGTGCGTGGACAGCTACACTCGCTCAACCACCCGGTCAGCACCAGCGGAGTGGCCGCAGTGCAGGAGTCGGTGGTCCGCGGCAGCCAGATCTACGCCTGCACCCCGCAACCCGACGGCTCATTCGCCTTCACCCAGCACGATGTCGAGGCGCGTCTCACCGACGGCATCCACCACACCTTCGTCCAGCCGACCGCTGGCCCGCCGCAGTGGCAAGCACCCGACGGCAGCGCGGTCACTGGCAAGCTCGTCACCAGGAACGACAACGGCTCGGGCAACATCGCCGAGCTGAACCTCGACGCCACCCAGATCGGCGCCTCCACCGGACTGCTCGCCAACGCCGTAGAGGTGCTGCGCCTCAACACCGTCGGCGGCGTCGCCCCGGCCGGCACCTGCGACCCGCAAGCCACGCCGACCGTCAACGTCCCCTACCAGGCCGACTACGTGTTCATCAACGGCTAGCCACTTCGATCTGAAGATGTCGCCGCCTGCCGGAGCCTGACGCGGCGTTGTTGATCGGCACGATGGCCCCGATCCCTGGCTAGACGGGATCGGGGCGATCGTCGTTCAGGTGTGGTGTTGAGGGGGATTCGACCTATGCACAACCTCATGCCGAACAGCGATGCGTACCATTGCGCACTTGGCGCCACAGGATGACGGCGCCGATGACGCCCCCGAGGTGTGCGAGAGCGATAGCGGCGGCCAGGACGGCCAGGCCGTCACGGTTGTCCGTGGTTTGGTGGCTGATCTCGGTGAGGTCGAGCGCGGTCGCTCCGGCGGCGAATAGCGCGACGGCGGTGCTGACCCACCTGGTAGGCCTGCGCCAGAGCAGACCCGCTAGCGCGACAGAGACGATGGCGGCGGCGGTCACCGCTCCGGGTGACTCAGTCCGCACGCCCAGTGCTGTCTCGTTGGCCGATTCGGTGTGCGTTGGTGGTTCGGCGGCGTGCTCGTCGCTGCCGCCTTCCGCGTGGACTTCGGTGTCACGGTGGCTTGCAGGTTCCGAGGCGCTCGAGCTGGGGTTGTCGGATCCGCTGCCGTGGTTTTCAACGATCACCCCGAGGACCAGTAGCGCGGTGCTGAGCAGCAACAGCGCGGCTACTGTCGCGGGCAGCGACCGGACCAGTTGCCTAGTTGTGTTCACCGCGGGGTTCCGGTGTCGGTTCGGCCGGTCGGCTGCCCTGACCAGGTTGTGGTGTCGGTATGCCCAGATCGACCGGGCCGGCGGGCTCGGCGGTGCCGGTCTGGCAACTGCTGTTGCGGCGGCGTCGCAGGATCCACACCGCGCCGGTGAGCGCGGCGACGGCCACGAGTGCCAGGGCCGGGATCCTGATCGAGGCCGCGAGCGACATGATGGACAGGCCGCCGAAGAACGCGAGGACAGGTCCCGCGCAGCACACCGCGCAGGCCCCGACGGCTGCGATCCCGGTGGCGAGAGTGGTCCAGCGGCGCGGCCGGGTCGATGGTTCGGTCACGTGAGCGCTCCAAGGTGCTCTCGGCCGGGAGCTTCATTCGCACCTAGATCGGAATCGTGGTCGTCGCGGCCTCGCCCGAGTGTGACCGGGACGGGGCCGGCGGGTGCCGCGGTGACGCAGCCGCAGTTTGGGCCGCAGGTGCCGGTAGGAGCGGGACGCGACAGGTCGGCGTGGACACCGGCGAGATGGGCGTTGAAGGCGGACAGTTCCGCGATCCGCCGGTCGGTGTCGGCGATCCGGGACTCGACCAGCCGCAGCAATTGATCGCGCACGGAGGCGCAGACGTCGCGGTCACGGGTGTCGAGGAGTTCGCGGATCTCGTCCAGGCTGAGGCCGAGATGTTTGGCCGAGGCGATGAATGTCAGCCTGTCCACGGCGGTGTCGTCGTAGACGCGGTAGCCCGCCGGGGTGCGTTCGGCGGGTAGCAGTCCGACCGATTCGTAGAACCGCAGCGTGGTCGCCGGGACGCCGCAGCGTTCGACCAGTTGCGAGATGCGATAGGTGGTCACAACGCCGACCGTAGACCTTCGATCTGGCTCGAAGGTCAAGTCGCGGACCGCCGTACTTTGGCGAAGGCCGTTGCACTGCACACCGACAGCGGGCCGAGCGGGGTCGGCCAACGGCACCACGATGGACGAGACCGCGACCGTGGCCGATGCCCTCGGCATGTACGACGCCATCAACCTCGACGGCGGCGGATCCACGGCGGGTGGCCGTCGCCGGCACCGTCGTCAACCACCCAAGCGGCCCCGAACGCGCCGTGAGTGACGCCCTCGTCTTCGACCCCTAACCGCCGATCCGCCCAGATCGCCGACCGCCGAACCGGGCCGTCGACGACAATGCTGGGCCAAGTGCACCGGCGCACCTGCCCAGCGGCCCACGTGGCCGGGAGCGAGTGAGCCCAACCCGCGGCTAGATATTGGCCTGGAGCAACCGTTCGCGTCTGTTGACGGCGCAGGCCGGCGCCGCGGCCCTGGCGATAGCGGGATGATGCGGCCGTAGATGTGGCCGTTCCCATCGATCCAGGATCCATCGTGAGGGAGGATGCTCGTCGTATCCGGGGTGCAGACATCAGCTTGGCTGAGCGTTGTATCGACGAGGAGAATCGATCCGCTCAGCGAGCCGTAACCCGCCCATCGCGAAGCTACGCAGCGTGGTGCCGAGCATGGCCCGGACGCCGGCTCTTGGAAGACGAGAGTCTGGCACGACCGGCGCATCGGGCAACGCCGATCGTGTCAGCTTGCGGGTGTTTTCGACCGCAGGAATGGCCGAGATCGAGGAAGACATGTCTGCTCCGTTTCGAGATGTCGTAGTCCTGTCTCGGCCACGATGCGCGCGGGGAGGGCACGACGTCCAACACCTAAATCGCAGCGATTCACCGTTGCGTGGTGTGAATGAGCGAGCGCCGACCCGGGTCGGCTCAGGTTCAGGTAGCCGGGAACCGACCGGAGGGTAGCGGTAACGGCTCGGCGTGGGCAGTTTCCGAGTCACTCCCGGGGTTCCTTGGTGCACTGGCGCGTGGGCCGTGCGCTAGGGGTTGGTGCTGAGCCCGAGGGCGGTCGCGTCGGCTTCGCAGATCCATGCATGCTGGGGGAGTTGGTGCCAGTGTTCTTGCTGGGCGAGTTCGTCGATGCTGGCTTGTAGGGCGTCCAGGCCGGGGTGTCGCAGGTCGCGGCGGAAGACCATTGTCCAGGGGTAGAGCGGCACAGGGTCGGTGAGTGGCCGGACGACCACGTCGGCAACCAGGGGTCGCTCGAGGAGGGTCAAGATCGGTCGGCCGTGGCTGCGCGGGTGCTGCACGGTTTCGTCCACCCCGTCGGCGTGCTGGTGCGGCGGGGACGGCTCGGCACCGAACGTGGTGAGTAGGCGTACGCCGAGGTCAACCCACTCCGGTGCGTGGTCGTTACCGACGCTGGCGTCCACCTGTGTGCCCCGCAGCGCTGCCATCGGCACCGTCTGCTGGGTGGCTAGCGGATGCTCTTGGGGCAGCAGAAGTGCCATCGGCTCCAGGCGGACGAGTCTGCGGATGAGCTGGGTGGCGGGGAACGGCTGCGCCAGTCCTTCGCTACGGCCGAACGCGACGTCGAGTTGCCCGGCGAGCAACTGCGGCAGTGCCGCGCCGAAGCCGCCGTTGAAGCGGCCGATCAGCTCCACATCGGGTACGCGGTGACGCGCGGCCCGCAGCGCCCGTACCGGTGTGTGTCCTTCGGCGAGCAGGTCAACCAGCAATGGCCGATCGTTGCGGAGGTCGGACAGTTCCCGGACGGCCTGTTGCTGGAGGGCGAGCAGCTCGCGGGCACGCACCAGCAGGCGCTCACCCTCTGGGGTGAGTGCGACTCGGCGGGTGGTGCGGGTGAACAGACGAACGCCGAGCTGCTGTTCTAGTCGGCGGATGTCGCGGCTGAGCGCCTGCTGCGCCACGT
>Ga0075428_100002099_pt1 | contig 21488 bp, 22 predicted proteins | sample RhiMetdeltSRZDD2_FD_75291 | JGI IMG/M metagenome (GOLD analysis project Ga0075428, IMG submission 75291) | Populus rhizosphere microbial communities from Tennessee, USA - Rhizosphere MetaG P. deltoides SRZDD2 | ecosystem: Host-associated > Plants > Roots > Rhizosphere > Soil | place: USA... | reverse complement strand
ATGCCCGCCTTGCCGAAATACCGGCTGACGTCCGGGAAGACGTAAAACGCTCCGTCCGGATCGGCACAGCGGAATCCCGACAGCGAGTTCAGCGCCGGGACGAGCCACGCGCGACGCGCGCGATATGCGTCGTACATCCGCTGCACGTCTTCGTCGACGCCGTTGAGCGCCTCGAGCGCCGCATGTTGCGCGATCGTGCTCGGATTCGACGTCGAATGGCTCTGGATCTTGCCTAACGCGGTGATGATCTCCGGATGCGCGACGCAGTAGCCGAGGCGCCAGCCGGTCATCGAGAACGTCTTCGACATCGAGTTCACGACGATGACCGTCTCCGGATAGCGCTCGAACCAGCGCATCGCCGACGCGTGTTCATTGCCGTCGTACACGAACAGTTCGTAGGTCTCGTCGAACACCAGAAACGCATCGCGCGACGCGCACCACTCGACGATCTGCTCGAGCTCCGACGCGCGGATCACCGCGCCGGTCGGATTGCACGGCGAGTTGAGAATGACGCCGCGCGTCCGTTCGCTCGCCACCGCGGCGATGCCCGCCATCGTCGGACGAAAATGATTCGCCGGATCGGTCTTCGCGAACACCGCCTTGCCGCCGGCGAACTCCACCTGATCGGGAAAGCTCACCCAATACGGCGAGGGAATGATCACCTCGTCGCCCGGCCTAACAAGCGCGAGGGCGACGTTGAACAGCTCCTGCTTGCCGCCGCTGCCCGCGATCACGGACTCCGCGGTCAGCGACGTGCCGTAGCGGCGGTTGTAGCGCGCCGCAATCGCCTCGCGCAGCGCCTTGGTGCCGCTCGCATTCGTGTACTTCGTGAACCCGCGGTCGATCGCGCGCTTGCCTGCTTCGCAGACGCTGTGCGGCGTAGCGAAGTCGGGCTCACCGGGACCGAAGTCCACGACATCCACTCCCTGCGCGATGAGCGAGGTCGCGCGATTGAGCACGACCAGCGTCGGCGATTCCTGCATCGCCGTGACGCGTTCGGAAAAACGGATGGTGGAGGTGGTCGTCGTGGTGGTCATGCTCGTCGTGGAGATGCTGCTGGGTGTTAGGTGCTGGGTGCTGGCGGGTTTTTCGCACGATTCTCACGCAAGCGAGAACCCGCCAGTACCCAACACCCAGTACCCAATACCCAATACCCTTTGTATCACCCTTCGCCCGGTGCTGCGAAGCGCTGTGCAAGGGTCTTCCGCAAGCCGACCCACGCCGCCGGTGCCTGGCGCGCGAAGATCAGTTTGACAATCTCGATTGCGCACCACCCGAGGTAGACCCAGATCATCTCCTCGCGCACGGACGGAACGAAGAACTGGATCGCCCAGAAGACGAACAGGACGAACGCCTCGTAGAGCACGAGCTGCAGGTTCATCAGCAGCAAAAATCCGAGGAAGCTCTGGAGGATCGTGAGAAGAATCTCGTGGCGCTGGAACTCGTCGAACGTGAGCGGCTTGATCTCCCCTGCGCTGATCACGAAAAGGATCGGGATCATCGCCGAGAGAATGCTCCACTGATTGATGTTCGACGAGACCATGTTCATCAGCGCGACACTCGCCGTGCTGACTTTGCGCGCCCAGTAGAACGCGCTCAGCTTCTCGGGGAACTCGGAGAGGAACGGCGCGACCCACTGCACGAACACGAACGTCGAGACGCCCATCGTGTTCGCGATGGCGAGCATCGAGTTCAGGAACGGATGCGCGGAGAAGAAGAGAATGATGCCGCCCGCGAGGAAGAGCGCCCAGATCGCGGCGTTGCGCATGCGCGGTTCCATCGCCAGGATCTTCCGCGGCACGGTGCCGAGGTCTTCGAGTGATTCTTCGGTCTCCTCCTGTGGCGGGATCTTCCAGAGGGTCCAGAGATACACGACATAGAAGAAGGTGAGTGGAATCGCGTCCCAAATCGAGAGCGATCCCTTCCACCAGATGAAGACGAAGTAGAGGATCGGCAGCAGCAGCCCGAAGACTTCGATCGAGTGCTCTTCCTCGAGCTCGACCGCGATGAACTTGCGCGATCGCTTCCATCCAAAGCCGGCGGCGACGAAGTAGATCATCGGCCATCCGAGGCCGACGAGAAGACGGAGACTGCCGGTGAAGTTCGCGATGGCGAGATGCGTCTGCGACGGATCTTTCCCCGCGTTCCAGGCGATGACCGCTTCGACGGCGAACTCGGGGAGCGTCTGCAGCCACGCCAGAATCGCGAGCGCGAGTCCCTGAGAGATGAGGAATTGCGCCGCCTCCGCGCCCCACGCGATGACGAACGCAGAGACGAGAATGCTGGGAAAGGTCCAGAATGCGGACCATGGCGACGCTTTCGCAGCGCTCGCCACGGCCATCTTGATGAGCTTGAGTATCATCGGCGGCGCATTCTAATGGCAATCATCAGCAGCCGGCACAACGCACTGATCAAACGCGTTCGCGAAGCGATTCGCGAGCACCGCGACGAGATCGTGCTGGAAGGTCCGAAGGCGGTTGCCGATGCGATCGCCGGCGGATGGAACGTGATCGCGAAGATCGAGCGCGGCCTCGATGTCACAAACGAAGTCTTCGATTCGCTGACCGAAACGCGCTCGCCGCAAGATGTCATCGGTCTCTTCGAGCGTCCACGCGTCGATGCGACGCAGATCCTCGCACAACGCGATCGCATCGCCATTGCACTCGATGGCGTTCAGGATCCGGGAAACGTCGGGACGATCATTCGCCTCGCTGCCGCATTCGATGCCGCGGGCGTGCTGCTCCTCCCCGGCTGCGCCGATCCGTTCGGTCCGAAAGCGATCCGCTCCTCCGCTGGCGCGATTCTCACCACGCCGGTTGCTTCGATCACATCGCATGAGCTGCGCGACACCAATCTCGTCGCCGCCGACATGCACGGCGCCGCGATCGATCCGCCGTCACGCGATGCAGTGCTCGTGTTCGGGAACGAAGGAAGCGGCGTGAGCGCGGAGCTGCTCGCGCGCGCGACGAAGATCGCCATCCCGATGTCGGGACGTGTGGAGTCGCTGAACGTCGCATCGAGCGCAGCGATTCTGTTGGCGCGGAGCTTTGTCCTTCGATGACCGGCAGACTTCTCCTCGTCGGCACGCCGCTCGGCAATCTGCAGGACTTCTCGCCGCGCGCGATCGCCGCGCTGAAGTCCGCGGATCTCATCCTCTGCGAGGACACGCGGCACACGCGCAAGCTGCTCACGCATTTCGGCATCGATCGTCCGGCCGACAGCTATCACGAGCACAACGAGGACGAGAAAGCGGCGCTGATGATCGCGCGCATCGAGCACGGCGAGACGATCGCATTGGTGAGCGACGCGGGCATGCCCGTGATCTCCGATCCCGGATATCGCATCGTGCGGCTCGCGCGCGAGCGCGGCATTCGCGTCGAACCGATTCCCGGTCCGTTCGCCGGCGTTCTCGCACTCGCCGCGAGCGGGATCGCTCCACTCCCCTTTTCGTTCCTCGGATTCGCTCCCCATCGCCAAGGAGAGCGCCGCGATTTCTATCGCCGCGCCGCGGAGCTCGGACACACGACCATCGTCTACGAGTCACCGGAGCGCGTCGTGGCCTCTCTCGAAGACGCACTCGAAGTGTTCGGCGACACCGAAGTGAGCGTCGCGCGCGAGATGACGAAGATGCACGAGGAGCTCGTCAGCGGCAGCATCACCGAGGTTCTCGAAACGCTTCGCGCCCGCGAACGCGTGCACGGCGAGATCACGATGGTCTTCGCCTCACCGGCGAAACAGGCGGAAGAAGTCTCACCCGATGCATTGCGCGCGGAGTTCGAACGGCTGCGCGAGAGCGGGATGCGTCGCAACGACGCGGTGAAAGCGGTGGCCGAGAAGTTCGGAATGCGGAAGAACGACGTCTACCGCTTGCTGGCCGGCTGACCTTTGATGATCGCGCGCGCGAACTTGATGAAGTAGTCGACGCCCGACGCGAGCGCGAAGAGCATCACCGCCCACAGCGCGATCGTGCCGATGGCGCGGAATTGCCCGAGCTCGTAGCCGAGGATCAGCAGGGAGATGGCGATGACCTGCGAGATCATCTTGCCCTTGCCCAGCGGCGACGCCGCGATCGTGACGCCTTGCTGCGCGGCGATCGAGCGCAATCCCGACACCGCGAACTCGCGTCCGATGATGATCACCACCATCCATGCGGGCACATGGCGCGGATCGATCTCGACGAGCGAGATGAAGGCCGCCGACATGAGCAGTTTGTCCGCGATGGGATCGAGCAGCGCGCCCATGCGCGTCATCTGATTGCGCCGCCGCGCGAGCCATCCATCGAAGAAGTCGGTGACCGCGGCGATGAGAAAAATCGCGAGGCCCGCGTACTCGCGCCCGCTGAATTTCGTGAGCAGCACGACCACGAGAAACGGGACGAGGAAGATGCGAAGGAGCGTCAGCGAGTTCGGAAGGTTCCAGATCTCGGTCCGCAAATCCTCGGCCGCAGGAATCGGAAGGGGCCGCTCGAGTTTCGGGAGCTCGGCTGGAGAGGGTGATACAGACATCGAAGGCTCGCGGTCGCGGTCTTCAGAATAGTCGTTTCGCCGGGATGTGGGAAGCATTCGCTCTTGGAATTTCACTCCAGGCAATTGACATTCCTTCGCTTGCCAATACAATCGCGGTCCCTTCAAGCCCGGGTGGCGGAATTGGTAGACGCGCAGGTCTCAGAAGCCTGTCCTCGCAAGGGGGTGCTGGTTCGATTCCAGTCCCGGGCACCAATCGAGCACAACGAGTCCTTCATGAGACGTTTTCTCGTCTTCGCGGCTCTCGCACTGGCGGCGTGCCACGCCAAACCGTCCGCGCAAAAGACGCGCTCTTCCGCGCCGCAAACCTCCCAGATCCAAACCATCCACTCCGTCTCACCGCAGCCCGCGCAACTCGATCCGCCGCCGATGCTGCACGACGAAGCGCCGCCGCCGAAACCGAAAGCGATGCCGTGGGAAACCCCGGCGCCGATCGTCTTCTCCCCCGAGGACGAAAAGCTCCGCGCGTCGCTCCCCTTCACGCCCGCGATCGCGATGGATCCCGTCGACGGCAGCAAGATCTCCATCCGCGCATCCACTCCTACGTTCGAGTACAAGGGAAAGATCTATTACTTCTCGAACGAGATGAACAAGCGCGTCTTCACGGCGAATCCGGAGCATGCGCTCAAGGGTGGGTTCATGAGGTTGTAGTTTGGAGTGCGGCGGCCATGCCGCCGCTTTATCGATAGCGCAGGCGTGCCGCACCGTCAAAGCGGCGGCACGGCCGCCGCACTCCAAAGAGCGAACGCGCGCATCACGTCTTCCGGCGCCCTAACGGGTTTCCGCGATTCGCGATCCAACCACAGGTGCGACGAGTAGCCGCTCGCGCGAAGCTCACTCCCCGACTCGTCATACAACTCGTATCCGAACCTGAGGGCGCGGCTCGCGGCTTCGCGGATGGAGGTGCGGATCAGCACCTCGTCGTCATAACGGAAGGGTGTCCGGTAGCGGCACTGGATCTCCGTCACGACGAGAAGGTAGCCGCGCGCTTCGATCGTGGTGTATGCAAATCCGGCTTTCTTGCAGAGGTCCGTGCGTCCGATCTCGAACCAGACCAGGTAGTTCGAGTGATGGGCGATACCCATCTGGTCTGTCTCTTTGTAACGAACCCGCAATCGAGATTCCACGTAATTCAAAGGGAGCGAACTGTAGCACGGCAAAAATTTTGCTCCGGAGTTAGACTGATGGAGAGCCCACAGTTCATGCGCAAGCGCAAACGGACGGTCGGTGACCACATGGCGGTGCCGCTGATGGTCGGAGGCGCCACAGTCCTCGCCTTCGACATCGGCCGCCGCGTGTATCGGCACACGCAGCTCTTCTGCCCTTCGCGCGAGCCGGCCATCAGTTGGAATCCCAGCGACTACGGCATTCCGGAAGGCGCGGTCGAGGAGCATTGGATCGAGACGCCCGACGGCGAGCTGCTCCACGCGTGGTACTGCCGAGCGGAGAAGCCGGTCGCGAGCGGCGTGTTCTGTCATGGCAACACCGGCAATCTCACGAACAGCGCGGACGTCATTCCGCTGATGCTGCAGGCGGGCTTCAACGTTCTGTACTTCGACTATCGCGGCTTCGGCAAGAGCACCGGCATCGCGTCGTTCCGCGGAGTGATCTCCGATGGGGTCACGGCGTCTCGTTTTCACGACAAGATCCGTCCGAAAGGACTGCCGTCCGTTCTCTATGGTTACTCGTTAGGCGGCGGTGTCGCCGCGCAGGTCATCCGCCGCCATCCGTTCGACGGACTCATTCTGCAGTCGACATTCACCAGTCTCCCGAAGATCACGCGCGTGCTCTTCCCGCGCTTCCCTCTGCATCTCCTCGCGGGAAATCTCTTCGACACGTTGAGCGTGATTCGCAATCTGCAGGTCCCGCTGCTGCTGATGCACGGCAGCGAGGACGAGGTCTGCCCGTGCTCGATGGCGCACGAGATCTTCGATGCGTGCAGCGCGCCGAAGACGATCCAAGTCATCGAGAAAGGTCTGCACAAGAACCTTCACCTGTGCGATCCGAACGCGATGATCTGGGCGATCTCGCAGTTCGTCGCCAGCCTGCCGACTCCGGGTCGCACGTTCTCCGTCGACGAGCCGCCGGTGATCGAGCGCTGGATCGATTCGGTGTTCGGCGCGTTGCGAAGATGGGTGCGGCGCAAGTCGCCGCAGCCCTCGTGATAGCCTCCGCGATCGAACATGATCGCCGTCGTCAAATCCGCTCCGCTCGACGGTCCCGAGGGGACCGAAATCCGCGAATGTCCCGTCCCTGAGCCCGGAGCCGGCGAGGTTTTGATCCGAGTCGCCGCCGCTGCGATCTGTGGAACGGACAAACACATCTATCACTGGGATCCGTCGATCCAACCTTCCGTCAAACCGCCGCGCATCTACGGACACGAGTTCTGCGGATTCGTCGAGAAGATCGGCGCAGGCGCGGCGCGCGCGCACGAAGGCGCGCTGCAGGTCGGCGACTACGTTTCCGCGGAGATGCACATCATCTGCGGAGAGTGTCCGCAGTGCCGCTCCGGCAACGGTCACATCTGCATTCGTACACAGATCTACGGTCTTCACGAGGACGGAGCATTCGCCGAGTTCGTGAAGGTGCCGGCGTCGAACATCATCAAGCTCGCGCCGTTCGTGCCGCTGCGGGTCGGCGCCTTTCTCGACGCCCTCGGCAACGCGGTGCACACGACCCAGATCGTCGACCTCGCCGGAAAATCGGTGGCGATCACCGGCTTCGGTCCGATTGGTGCGATGTCGGCGGCGATCGCGGAGCACAGCGGCGCGTCCGTGGTGATCGTCACCGACGTGAGCGATCAGAAGCTCGAGATCGCACGGCGATGGGCGGCCGCCCGCAACTTCGAAAACTTTCACGCTTTCAACTCACGCACGGCGGATCCGCGGACGATCAAGGAAATGACGGACGCCGTGACCGGCGGCGTGGGCGTGGATGTGATCTGCGAAACGTCAGGAGCGGAGCCGGCAATCAACCTCGGCCTCGACATCGTTCGCATGGGCGGTACGGTTTCGCTCCTCGGTCTTCCGGTGGGTCACGAAGTGAGAATCCAGGAGTACACGCGCAATCTGATCTTCAAAGGCATCACCCTCCACGGGATCATCGGCCGCCGGATGTACTCGACGTGGCAGCGCATGCTCGCCCTGCTGCGGTCCGGCCTGGACGTCGCGTGGGTCGTACAGGCGACCTACGACTCCTTGCACGACTTTCACGAGGGTCTGGGCCGTTTCGATCGACACGAGGCGCTGAAGGTGGTGTTCTTTCCCGAGGGCGAGGAGAAGGCAAATGCGCGGCTACGATTGTCGCGCGCGAGCGATGTGCGGGCTGAGCATCGCGCGGAGCTTTTCACATAATCGATTGAGTTCGAAGCGATCGAAGGGTATGTAGTCGACGTCGCCGCCAAGCCCGCCGGTCTCGTTCGGAACGACGATGCCTTTCTCCACTAGGAGGACGATGGGACGGCGGGACGAGCGACCGAACGCGTAGCCTTTCTCCTCGATCACCCACGGACTCGTTGTCCATGTGTCGGCGTCGATCCGATGCCGATGCGTGAGCAGAGCGACGAATACCTCGCAGGCATCGATCCGGGCGCGCACTTTCTTCGCGACCCCCTTCGCCTCGGGGCGCTGTCCTGTCGTGACGGTGAATCCGAGCTGTCGCAGGGTCTTCTTGACATAGTTCACCACGGCCGCGTCACGCTCAGCGAAGCTGTGGCCGAGGAACGCGACCGGTCTCACTCCCACGGCGACCGCGTCACAGTGAAGTCCGCGGGCTCGACGCCGGAGACGAGATAGATCCCTCCCATGAGCTTGTTCGCGCTTCGTCGCTCGTACAGCCGACGCACGACCGCAGGCCATCCGGGCAACACGGGCAGCGGGTCGGGAAGCGGTTCGCGTCCGATGGCGATGATCACGGCCTCGCCGATGCCGCGGCTCCAATACGGCCCCGCGAACACGTGATCGGCCACCTTGACGAGTCCTTTGTCCTGCACCCGTTCACGAATGGGATCGCACGTAATCGCCAACTCGTCCAAAACGTGGTTGAACGAGGCCATGTCGCCCTTCCCGATTGCCATGGAGACCGAAATGTCCCATTCATCGGGTTTATCGTTGCCACAAAATGCCCGTGCGCCACGAGCCTTGTGTGGGTTCACGGATTTATCGAGCACCTTCTGCAACGCCGTTGCAACCGGCCCCTCCCACGTTGCGGCAATCGCAGTTTTCTTGAGAACGATCGCACCGTACTCGTTCTGCGCAGTCACGGCATCGTCATACTCGCCGTGTCCGGTCAGCAGAAAACAATCGGTCCCCTCGTTTCGTGACTTCAGCATACTGAGAACGATCAATCCGTCCTGGTCCAACGGATTGCTCTCGACAAGGCGCTTGTCGACCAGAGCCGCCTCGAACCGTCGCCGGTCGATCGCCTTGGTCGCACCGGTCAGCGACGCCGCGGTCACGGGCTCGAATCCGAGTCGTTTGCCGAGATCGCTCAAGGCCTCGAGGACGATGGCGTTGTCGTCAACGATGAGGAGGCTTTTCTTGCGTAGCCCGACGTTCATTCACTCCCTCCGACGGATTGAAGCCCTCGCGCTACGCCGTCCGGCATGAGCGGAAGACGCAAGACGAATCTCGTTCCCCCACCGGCTTCCGGCCGCGACGTGATGGAGCCTTCGTATCGTTCCACGAACAAGCTCAACCACCAGAGACCGAAACCGAGGTGGCCGGCGCCGCTATCCGTTTCTCCGAGCTCGAACAGTTTCTCGCGCCTTTCGGGCGGAATTCCCTTGCCGTTGTCGGCGACGTGGATTTCCAATGCCTCTTTTTCGTTCGTGTATTCGCCGACGATCAACTGAGTTCTGATCTCGATGCGCCCCCGCCGTGTGGACGGGATTGCAGCTTTGGCGTTGCTAATGAGGTTCTCCAGCACGTCACCGATCGCCGATGGCAACATCAGCGCTTCCATCTTTTCATCAAGATCGAACATCACTTCAATGTCCTCACGCGTCACGATGTGAGCAGCTTTCTGGCGCGCTATTTCGTTGATGTCGATCCGAGCCTTCCCTTCCTCGACGGCGCGCTTGTACCGATCGTAGATTTCGTTTGCTCGCTCGTAGATCTGCGTCAGCGCACTCTTGATGTGGCCGAGCTCCTGACGCAATGATGCAAAGCTAGCCTCCTGAGGAACGAGCGCCTCCACATTCTGGAATCGCTGATAGGCCGTCATCACGCCGCTATTGAGGATATGCACGAGATTGGCGGCAGCATCGCCCACAGCGGCCATCTTCTGGAAAGCGAGATTTCGGCGTGCATCGCGGAACTGCTGCCAGACCGCGGCCTGAGCGATCGTTGAGAGGATGTATTTGTCGTACTCGCTGAAGGCGTCGAGATGCGGGCTTTCGACGTTGATGACGCCGATGACTTCGCGTGCCGTGCGGATCGGCACCGCGAGCTCCGATCGCGTCTTCCTGCCGCTCTTGTCTCCGACCGTGTCCTGGAAAGAGGGATGCTCTTCGACTACGTCGTTGGAAAGCAACGGCTCGCCCGTCCGCACGACCTCTCCGCAGAACGAGTTGCTGATCAGGACTGTGATTTTTTCCGTGGCCGGCTCGGTACTGGCCTCGATCGTCAGCACGTCGCCGTCTTTCAACAGGAACTGGATCACCACGTCTTCGGGAAAATAAACGGATACCTTGTGGAGAATCTCGCGGATCGCATTCGCGCCACCGGCCGCATGAACGACCTTGGTCATTTCCAACGCGATGTCGAATACCTCTCGCAACCGTGCGGTGTGAATCGCGCCGCCCGCCTGCCAAGCGAATTGTTCGATGAGATCGACTTCATTCGGTTGGAAGGCATCGATCTTGGGCGACTCGACGTTGAGCACTCCAATCACGACGGGATTCGAGTCGGGACTCACGATCGGAACGATCGCTTCGCTGTGCATCGGCGTCTCTTCGCTGCCCAAAATTGCCTGGTAGAGTTCCGGATAATCGCGCTGCACGTCGCCGGATACGATGCGCCCCCGTGTCTTGACGGCCAACCCAGACAGGCAGGCATCGATCTCGTACGTGTCGCCGATGTCCGTACCTTTCGTGCTGTGTCTGATTTCCAGCGTCGAACCGCGGCGCAGCAGGATTTGGGCGTACTCTGCGTGAGTCACCTTCTGCACGCCCCGCAACACCTCGTCCAGCAGTTCGTCGAGGCGCGGCATGGCGAACATATGTCGATCGAGCTCGAGAATGACGTTCAATGCATCAATCACCCGCGTGAACTCACGGCTCATCTCGTGCAGCGTCTTCTGCCATGGACGAACTTCTTCCGTCATCGTATGGACCCCAAAAAGTAGGAGTGGGCTCAAAGAAGGAGTGACACGCAGATCGTTTTCCCTACCCCCCCGCTTCCAGGCCCGGGCCGCACGGATATGGTAGAAGCGCATCCGCATGATGAAACGCATCGGCATTCTCACCGGCGGCGGCGACGTGCCGGGACTGAACGCGGCGATCAAGGCATTCGTGTGGCGGATGCTCGACGAGCCGTGCGAGGTGATCGGTCTGCGTCGCGGATGGGCGTCGCTGATCAACATCATCCCCGATGCATCCGCGGACAATTCCGCGTGGATCATGCCCCTCAGCCGCGTGCTCACGCGCGCGATCGATCGCACGGGCGGCACGGTGCTGCATACGTCGCGCATGAATCCGTCGATCAGCCGGCTCGATCACATTCCGCCGCATCTGCTCGACGAGAAAGGCCAGCCCGATGATCGCGGCCGCTACGACCTGACCCGTGCCGCGCTGCGCACGATCGATTTTCTGAAGCTGGACGCGCTCGTCGCGTTAGGCGGCGACGGCACGCTGACGTTCGCGCGGCGGCTGCATGAGGAAGGCGTGCCGATGCTCGCCATTCCGAAGACGATGGACAACGACGTCTTCGGAACCGACTACTGCCTCGGCTTTTCCACGGCGGTCACGCGCTCGGTCCTGTTCATCAATGATCTGCGCACCAGTGCCGGATCGCACGAGCGTTTTCTGGTCGTGGAGCTGTTCGGACGCAATTCCGGCGAGACCTGTCTGCTCGCGTCGTATCTGTCCGGCGTCGATCGCGCGGTGATCGCCGAGGTGCCGTTCGATCCGGAAATGCTTCACGAGATGCTGTCGCGCGACAAAGCGGACAACCCGAGCAACTACGCCGTGGTCGCGATCTCCGAGGGAGCGACGACGACGACGGGACTCACGGTGGAGACGGGAGAGGCGGATGCGGCCGGGCAGCGAAAGCTCGGCGGCATCGGCGGCGTGCTCGCCGATTATCTCGAGCAGCGCGGCCGGGACAAGGTCATCTACCAGCGGCTCGCCTATCTGATGCGATCGGGCACGCCCGACTCGCTCGATCTGCTCGTCGCGAACAACTACGGATCGCTGGCCGCGGATCTGCTGCTGCGCGGCGAGAGCGGACAACTCGTGGCGGTGGTCGATGGCCGCTACCAGGCGGTTCCGATCGACGTGACCGGTCAGGGACGCAAGCGCGTCGACATCGAGCGTTTCTACGACGCGGCGGAGTTACGGCCGAAAGTGGCCGAAGTGCTGGGCATGCCGATGTTCCTGCATTAGACCGGCTCGACGATCTCGATCCCGGGAATGGCGAGCCTCTCCAGCTCTCCCCTTCGAAACGACAGCAACGTCTTCGCACCGGCGTCTTTCGCGATCTCGACGATCGTCGCGTCGTAGACATCGCTCCCGCCGATCGGCGCGACCGAGAAGCGGCGGAGCAGCGACCAGGCGTCGCGCGTGCGCGGCCCGGCGATGCGCGCGGAGGAGAAGCTGCTGCGGAGAAGATGGAATGCATCCGCGTGCGCGAGTCGATGCTGCGCGGGAAGCTTGGTGAGAACGACGTAGCTATCGACGAGCGCCGGCGCCGGAATCACGAGCGACTTGCGCGCGAGCGCCGCATCGATGGCCGCGCTCGCGGGACGATGGCGCTCGTGCCAGGCGACGACGGCGGCGACGAGCACGGTCGCATCGGCAGCGATGAGCGCCGGCATCAGCCTCGCTCCTGGGTCTTACGCACCGCCGCGCGCGTGAGCGGCTGCCCCGCTTCCACCGACTCCGCAACCTGCAGCCGCCCCTTCTTCACGATCCGGATCGGCCGCCGCCGCGGCTCGATCTCGATCCGCCCCTCCCGGCACGTGATCTGTAGCGGCATGCCCGGCTCGATCCCGGCCTCCTCGCGGATCTCCTTCGGAATGACCAGGCGGCCGACGCGATCGATGGCAATTGTGTTGGGATCTTTCATGGCAAGATAAATGGTAGTCGACGAGTCGTCGAGTCGCCAAGTCGCCGAGATGAAGAGTCTCAAGGTCTCAAAGCCTCAAGGTCTCAAAGAGCGGAGCCTTCTTTGCGACTTTACGACTTTGCGACTCTGAGACTCCTTGACGACTCGGCGACTCGGCGACTCGGCGACTCGGCGACTAGAATCACGCCATGAAACGCCTCCTCCTCCTTCTCGCCCTCTCCCTCCCTCTGGTCGCGCAAGACGCCGCCGTAAAGGCCATCGAGTCCCATGATCGCGGCACGGATCGCTCATTCGAGGACACGCAGCGCTACGTCGACGATGCGCTGTGGTACTTCAAGCTCGGTGACGTGGCGAACATCGACAAGTTCGAGATCGCGTCGAGCAAGCCCCGCCGGGAGAAGAATCCGACCGACCGCAATGCGGGGAACGCGGTGATCTTTCCGGTCTACGTCTTCTCGCCGAAGAATCTGAAGGGGAAAGCGCCGATGCTCGTGTTCGCGCACGGCGGCGTGCACGGGAGGCTCACGTCGAACTACGCGCACATCTTTCGCGAGGGGATCGAGCGCGGGTTCGTCATCGTATCGCCCGAGTATCGCGGATCGATCGGCCACGGCGGCGATCTCTACAACCAGATCGACTACGGCGGCGCGGAGATCGACGATACGCATGACGCGCGCGACTGGGCGGTCGAGAACCTGCCGTTCGTCGACGGCAGCAAGGTCGGCATCTTCGGTTGGAGCCACGGCGGCTTCCACACGCTGATGAACATCCTCACCTGGCCGGACGACTACGCGGTCGCGTATGCGGGCGTGCCGGTCAGCGATCTCGTCGCGCGGATGGGCTACACCGGACAGGAGTATCGCGACACGTTCGAGGGATTCATCGGCAAGCAGCCGGAGGACAACGTGCAGGAGTACCGGCGGCGCTCGCCGGTCTTTCACGCGGAGAAGCTGAAGACGCCGCTGCTGATCCACACGACGACGAACGATGAGGACGTGCACGTGCTCGAGGTCGAGCACATGATCGCGGCGCTGAAGGCGGCCGGGAAGAAGTTCGAGTACAAGATCTACGAGAACGCGCCGGGTGCGCATCGCTTCAATCGCATCGATACGAAGCTGGCAAAGGAGTCGCGGAAGGAGATGTGGGATTTCCTGGCGCGCTATCTGAAATGATGCGCGCCGCTCTCTCTGCCGCCGTTCTTCTCGCCCTGGCCTGCACGACGGCCACGCTCCCACCGACGGCTCCGTGGCGCGAGCACGCGCTCGCACACAACGACGTTCCGGACGTGTTCCTCACCGAATGGCAGAAGGCGGAGAACCGCGACACCTGCGCGCTCATCGCCCCGCGCGCCGTAGGCGACGCAGGCGCGAACGCGACTCCGCGCCCGGCGCGTTTCGCGGGCGGATGGGCGGTCGCGTACGACCTGCCGGATCTGCGCAGCGCGTTCGGCGTCGCCGGCGCCGGCGTCAGCGCGGGCGATCCCTCGTACAACAAATGGCCGTACGTCCATGAGTGGGGCGACGGCAGCAAGGTCGAGTACGGACCGGAAGGCGGCGAAGGTCCGAATCAACTCGCCTACCTCCGCATCCAGGGCCAGGATTGTCTCTACAACATCTGGTCGCGACTGGGACGCGAGCATCTCGAGCTGCTGCTGCGCGAGCTGAGGCGCGTGGAGTAGAGTCTCCATCTGCATGATGGACCGCGTTCTCGCTCTGATCGTCGACGAAGGAAAGTGGCTGACGGCATCGATGGGCGTCGCGCTTTTCTGCGTGCTGGTCGTCGTCGCGCGCCATCGAGCAGACCTCCCGGCCCGGCGTGTCGTGACGGCTGTGATGAATCTGTTTTTCGCGGTCACCATCGGCGTGATGGCGTTCGGTCATCTTCTCGCCGTGAGCGTCAAGCTCGCGACGGGCACGCTGCAAGGTTCCGTGCCGGTCGTCTACGCGATCGGAATCGTTCTCGCCGTACCGTCATGGTGGCTCGTCGTTCACACCCGGGCGCTGCTCGCGCCGGATGGCGGTCCTGCGCAAAAGACCCTGGTGCTGAATGCGTGGCTCGCGGTGACACTCCTGGCGCTCGGCATTCCGAATCTCCCGCTCGCCCTGCCGGCCCTGTTCAACATCGGCTATCAGCTCCACTCGCGACGATTCGTCGGATGGGCGATCGTGAGCCTCGCCACCGTCGTGCAAATCGGTCTGTTCGTCGGATCGCTGATCTTTCTCGCAAGCGGACAGAGTTTCGAGCAGTTCAGCGGCATGGAGTAGGACGTCATCGCACCGGTCCGCCGCGCCACGTGGGCATCGCGCGTTGTCCGACCGCGACTTCGAACGCGGCGCGAGCGAGAAGGCGTGTCGAGTCGATGGTCGGGAGCGGCGAAACATCCGGTGTCACCAGCATCGGGATCTCCGTGCACACCAGCGCGACCGCATCACATCCGCGCGCCGCGAGCGATTCGATGATGCGCGCGTACTCCTGGCGCGACGTTTCTTTGATCACGCCGTTCAGCAGCTCTTCGAAAATCACTTCGTTGATGAGTTGGCGATCCGCGGCGTCGGGAATCTCCGCCGCGATTCCGCGGCTCGACAACGCGGCCGGGTAAACCGGACCGTCCATCGTGTAGCGCGTGCCTAACACCCCGACGCGTTTGCGTCCGTCGCGCGCGGCACGATCGGCGACGACTTCCGCGATGTGCAGTCCCGGGATCGCGAAGTCTTCGCCGGGAAGCTCGAGCGCCATGTGCGCGGTGTTGTCGGGGCAGACGAAGAAATCGGCGCCCGCGCGCGCGACGCGATCGATGCTCACCGACAACAAGTCGCGTACGAACTTGTGATCGCCGGAGTCCCACGCCGGCATGCAGCGCGCGAGCGCGATGCAATCGAGCGTGACGTCGGGATGATCGTGCGGCCCGAGCTCGCGGAATCCTTCCTGACAGAACGACAGGAAGCAGAGCGCCGCGCCTTCCGTGCTGTGGGCCAGGATGCCGAGGTGTTTCATTCGTGCTCCATCAATTCGAGACCAGCGACAGCCCGCGGCGCGACGGATAGCGCAGCCGCGCCGCGACGAAGCCGCCCACGAAGCCGAAGAAGTGCATCGTCCATGAGAACCATCCGCGCGGCACCAGCGCCATGACTACCGCCGACGCGTAAACGCCGGCGACGATCAGCGTGATGAGAAACGACGACAGCCGCCGGTCGAACGCGGATCGAAACAACAGAAAACCCATGAAGCCCAGGATCACGCCGCTCGCGCCGATGTGCTGCGTGTTGCCGGTACCGAACAGCCATGTGCCGATCCCCGACACGAACGCGGTCGTGAGCAGGACGAATACATACTCGGGCACGCCGCGAAACAGAATGAGAATGCTCAGCACGAGCAGCGGCGCCGTGTTCGCGAGCAGATGACTCCAGTCTGCGTGAATCAGCGGCGCGACGATGATTCCGGACAGACCGCTCCATGTGCGCGGAACGATTCCGATTCCGGCGACGGAGATGCCGTCGTTGTCGAACGAGTCCAGCACGCGCACGATCCAGATCGCGCCGACGAAAATGACGAGCGCGATGACCATCGGCATCGCGCGGCGCGGGTGAAATCGCGTGTCGTTCAAGGCAGCGACATTCTAGTTTGGAGTGCGGTAGCGGCAGCTACCGCTTTGGGAGGGTGGGTGGCGCTCCGCGCCGTTCGAAAGCGGTAGCTGCGCGCTACCGCACTCCAAACGTCACGCTCGAGGTCAGGAACTGGTAAGACTCGACCAGCTCCTGGAACGCGGGATACGCACGCTCGAAGTCTTCCTTGGTTCGCGCACTGAGGACGAGCATCACCACGATGAGCTCCTCGTCGATGTACGCGACCGCCTCGTGATTTCCGTACTCGTCGCCGATGAAATGCCGGACCTCGGCGCCTCGAATGTTAGGCGCCGATGTGACGCGCATGTGCGGCGCGCGGGACTTGAATTGCGCAACGTCGAATTCGATCAATTGCTCCAGCGTGCTCTGACCCTCGACGCGCTTGCTGGCCGTGTTCGCATACAGGACCACGTCCGCGCCTTGCCACGATTTGCCTTCTTCGTAAAACACGACGCAGAGTCCGTGGTTCTTTCCGGACGTGTTGTCGAGCACCCAGCCGTTCGGCGCCCGAATCGCGAACGCGTGATCGGCGCCGTAGACGATCCCCGCGCCGCCGCCCGTTTGTGCGGCGGCGACGCTGGCGATGAGGAACGCGATCAGGAACTTCATGTTCCGAAGCGTCGGTCGCGATTATGTCGAGGGTGTGACGAACGTCGGGAATTGTTCGCATTAAGATTCACCGCGTGAAAAAGCTCCTCCTCCTCGTTCTCCTCGCCGCTCCCCTCCTCGCTTCGGAAGGGAAATGGACGCCGCAGCAGGTGCTGGCGCTCGATCCGAAGTGGTTGAAAGCCGAAGGGCTCGAGTTGCCGCCGTCGCGATTGTGGGATGCCAAGCGCGGGACGGGACTGCTCGCAGCGGCGATCTCGGTCAGCGGGTGCTCGGCGGGTTGGATTTCGGACGAGGGATTGTTCATCACGAATCATCACTGCCTCTTCGGCGTGCTGCAGGAGCACGCGACGCCGGAGAACGACATCATCACGAACGGCTATCTCGCGCGCACGCGCGACGCGGAGCTGCGCAGCAAGATCCTGCGCGTGACGATTCCGCGGCGCTTCACCGACGTCACCGCCGACGTGCTCGCGGTCGTTCCGAAAGGCGCGAGCGATGCGGAGCGCTATCGCCTGATCGAGCACAAACAGAACGAGATCGTCGCGGAGTGTGAGAAGCAGCCCGGCGCGCGATGCCGAGTCGCCGCCCACGACGGCGGCGTGCAATACGTGCTGCAGGAGATGACCGAGCTCGCCGACGTGCGGCTCGTCTACGCGCCGCCGCGCGCGATCGGCGAGTTCGGCGGCGAAGTCGACAACTGGATGTGGCCGCGCCACACCGGCGACTTCGCGATCGGCCGCGCGTACGTCGACGGCAAGCCGTACAAGCCCGAGTTTTTCTTTCCCATCTCCGCAAAGGGCGTGAAGCCCGGCGATTTCGTGATGGTCCTCGGCTATCCCAGCATCACCTATCGCGCGCTCACCGCCGATGAGATGGAAGAGCGGCACATCTGGTTCTCCGCGCGCGCGAACGTCTATCGCGACTGGATCCGCATCCTCGAGGGCTCGACGCGCGGCAACTCCGCTGGGGAGATCGCCGTCGCAGCGACGGTGAAGACGCTCGCCAATCGGCAGAAAAACGGCGAAGGACAGCTCGCAGGATTCCGACGCGGCAGCATTCTCGAAAAGCAGCGCGCGAGCGACAACGCAGTGCTCGCGTCGCGACCAGAAGTGCGCGCGGCGTACGAAGGGCTCGCGAAGATGGCAGCGGAGAAGAAGCAGACCTTCGATCGCGACTTCCTCCTCGATCACCTTCGCGCAACGCCGACCGGTCTTCCGACCGGAGGACCGCGAGCGCTCGTGTTCGCGGTGAATGTCGCGCGCGCGGCGCTTGAGCGCGAGAAGCCCGACGCCGAGCGCGACGCGCCGTTCATGCAGCGCAACCTCGGGCGTCTTCGCGATCAGCTCGATCGCGACCAGAAGAGCTTCTTCGCGCCTGCGGATAAAGCGCTCTTCGCGGATTTCGTTCGCCGTGCTGCGCTTCCCATTGCAAACATCGAGGAGCTCTACGCAAACACGAAGCTGTTCGATCTCGCCGAACGCATGAAGATGTTCGACGAAACGGGCGAGCAGCTTCGCGCGCGTCACGACCCGCTCGTCGACCTCGGCTTCGCGCTCCTGCCGGCGCTCGACGAGATGAAAGAGCGCAAGGATCGATGGGAAGGAACGGTCTTGCGGCTGCGTCCCGAGTGGCGTCGCGCCGTGATCGCGCACGCGGGAAAACCGGTCGCGCCCGACGCGAACTCGACGCTGCGCGTCACGTTCGGTCACGTCGCGGGCTACACGCCGCGCGACGGCGTGCGCTACGTGCCGCAGACGACACTGGCGGGCGTGCTCGAGAAACACACCGGCGCCGAGCCGTTCGATGTGCCCGACTCGATTCTTCGCGCGGCTCGCAACGCGAAGGCGGAGGAGGTTCCCGTCTGTTTTCTTGCGGACGCGGACACGACCGGCGGCAACTCCGGAAGCCCGACCGTGAACGGCCGCGGCGAGCTGGTCGGCGTCAATTTCGATCGAGTCTGGGAGAATGTTGCGAATGATTTCGGGTACAACCCCGAGGTCGCGCGTAATGTGAACGTCGATGTCCGCTATCTCCTCTGGATTCTGAAAGAAGTGGAGCGGGCCACCGAGCTCCTCGGCGAGCTCGGCGTAAAGTAAATGGCTGAGCGTAACGATCTTGCATCGTCATTCGTCGGAGGTATGAGGGAACGATGAGAGCAAGCGCAACGATTCTGATTCTCCTGCTCATCGCCGGTGGCGCCGCCGCGCAGCAACCGGACTACTCGAAGGATGGGCTGCTTCGCATGTTCGCGGCCGAGACGGTGGAGGTTCGCGCCGACCGGGCGATCCAGCATCAAGTCGGCGCGATCTCGTTCCGCGCCCTCGGCAGCGATTGGCGCTTCAACTACCTGCCGCTCATGATGCCGCTTTCGGGCACCGAGCTCGATGTAGTGATGAACAGCTGGCCCGATCCGTTCGCATTGACCGGCACCGCGATCGCGACATCGCCGCGCGCGTGGCGCACGCAGCGAGCCGTGAGCGCAGAGCTGCGCCGCATTGAAAAATTGGAACGGGCGCGGATCCGCGTAACGACGCGGTAGCACACCGAGTTTTGTCATCCCGAAGCGTAGCGAGGGACCTGGGCGGGTGTGTGGCATGATCTGCGCGCCACCCACCCACCAGGTCCCTCGCTACGCTCGGGATGACAAGGGGCGCTTCACCTTTTGTGCAAGCCCCAGCTCGTCTCCACCAACCACTTCATCAGTTCCGCCGCAGGCATCGGGCGCGCGATGAAGAAGCCTTGCGCGAGGTCGCATCCGAGCTCGGTGAGCATGCGCCACGTCGCTTCGTCCTCGACTCCCTCCGCACACACTTGCTTGCCGAGGTTGTGACCGAGATCGATCATCGTACGAACGATCGCCGTGTCCGCGTCGCTGGTCTTCATCCCTGCGACGAACGATTTGTCGATCTTGATCTCGTCGATCGGCAGCTCGCGCAGATGCGTGAGTGACGAATAGCCCGTCCCGAAGTCGTCGATCGACAGGCGCACGCCCATCGACTGCAGCATCGACAGGATGGCCAGCGCGTGCGCCGGATCGGCCATGATGCTGCTCTCGGTGATCTCGATCTTGAGAAAGCGCGGATCGACGTTCCACTTGTCGAGCGAGGCTTGCACTTTGCGCGGCAATTCCTGATCGAGAAGGCTCTTCGCGGAGATGTTGATGGCGACGTGAATCGGCGCGCCGAGCTCGAGCCAGCGGCTCGTTTGTTTGAGCGCGCGATCGAGCAGCCAATCGGTGACACCGCGAATGAGTCCGGTCTGCTCCGCGAGCGGAATGAACACCGACGGCGAGAGCTGGCCGCGCCGCGGGTGATTCCAGCGCAGCAGAACCTCGGCGCGAGTGGCGAGGCCGCTGCGCAGATGGAGCTTCGGCTGGTAGTAGAGCTCGAGCTCGTTCTTCTCGATCGCGCTGCGCAGCTCGACGACGAGCGAGAGGTTGTCGGGCGAGCGCGTTTCGCCGTCCAGCTTGTGAAAGCTGTAGCCGCTCTGCCGCTGCTTCGCGGAGTACATCGCCACATCGGCGTTGCGAAGCAGCGTGCGCGCATCGTTGCCGTGATCGGGATACAGCGCGATGCCGATGCTCGCGCCGACTTCGAGCACTTGCCCTTCGATCACGAACGGCTGCTCGAGCGTGTTGAGGATGCGCCGCGCGGTGATCGCGGCGGAATGCGCGTCGGCGGTGCGCGGCAGGATGACCGCGAACTCGTCGCCGCCGAGACGGGCGACGACGTCCTCGCCGCGCATCTGATTCCGCAGGCGAAACGCGACCTGCTTGAGAAGGGCGTCGCCGAAGTGATGTCCGAACGTGTCGTTCACTTCCTTGAAGCGATCGAGATCCATCAGCATCAGCGCGAGGCTCGTGCGCTGCGCGCGCGCTTCGTCGATGAACTTCTCCAGCGAGTCGAAGAGGAGCGTGCGATTCGGCAGACCTGTCAGGCCGTCGTGCATGGCCTGGTGGCGGAGCGACGAGACCTGATGTTTCGTCGACGTGATGTCGCGCAGGAACGCGACCCAGTGCGTGAGCTGTCCCGCGTCTTCGATCGGGACGAGCTGCAGATCGAGCTCGAACTCGGTCCCGTTCGCGCGCTGCGCGGTCGCTTCCGCCTCGAACCCGCGATGCTCGAAGACGTGCTGCAGCAGCGCGTCGTAGATCGAGTGTTGGCGATCGACGATGCCGAACGCGATGGGCGTCTGTCCGATGAGATCTTCGCGGCGCTTTCCGTAGATCGAGCAGAAGCCGTCGTTGACGAACGCGATGCGTGGGCCGACGACTTCGACGGCCGGAGTCAGGATGGCGATGCCGTCCGCCGCGACGTCGATGGCGGTGCCGAGGAGCCGTAACTGTTCGCTGTGGATTCGCTGCTCGGTGAGTTTGCGCTCGAGGCCGTCGGACGCGTCGAGGGTCGTCGTCCACGGCGTGTGCAGCGACGTCGCCGCATCGGGGACCT
>Ga0075428_100002098_pt1 | contig 21505 bp, 18 predicted proteins | sample RhiMetdeltSRZDD2_FD_75291 | JGI IMG/M metagenome (GOLD analysis project Ga0075428, IMG submission 75291) | Populus rhizosphere microbial communities from Tennessee, USA - Rhizosphere MetaG P. deltoides SRZDD2 | ecosystem: Host-associated > Plants > Roots > Rhizosphere > Soil | place: USA... | reverse complement strand
GCCTGACGATTATGTGCAGCGACGGCGACCGACAAGCGGTCCACCAGCCCAAGACAGCCACGCTAACGGCACGCACCAAACCGGCGGCCACACATAACGGGAAGCTGCGCCTAATAGAAGAAGTAGCGGACCTCATCGATGAGCGCGTGTTCGCCTTTGGCGCGGCTGATGTTCTTGCGTACCACCACGACCCGGTAGTCGCGGCCGCATTTGCCGGGCCGGTAGGAGAACTCGGCCACATCCTCGAAGTTGAGCCGCAGATTGAGGAAGCCGCGCGCTGTGATGACCTCTTGCTTGCGGTTGTGCCGCCGCGTCCAGGTGGTGCCGGTCTTGGTTTCGTATCGTGCCGGCCGAGCCAGCCGCTTCCATGCGTGGTCGGGCAACGCTTCGGCTCGGGTGCGTAGGGCGGCGATGTTGTCGGTGCCCAGCACGAAGTCGACGCTGTGGGCCCACCGGTCGAAGTGGGCGGTCAGGGCGAAGTCGGTGTCCCCGCGCAGGCACACCCGTGTGGCGTGGGGCGTCACCAAGGCGATGGCCTTGTCGATCCAGGCCGCGGCATCGGCGTGGCTGGGCGCGTTACCCGGCCGGTTGACCACAAACAGTGCCTCCCGGGTGTTGGCCAACGTGACCAGCAGCGGCGCGTACCCCCAGATCCCCTTGTAGCTGATGTCCATGCCCTGCTTACACTCACCGGTGGTGGGCACGATCGTGCCGTCCACGTCCACATAGGCCACCTCACCGAGCAGGTCAGCGCCCCGGGTCCGCCATAGCTGCGGCCGCACCGAGTTGATCGCGTCCATCAACACCACCAGGTCGGCCTCGGTGAAGCGGCGCAGGAAATCCCCGGTGGTGGTCGGATCCGGCAGCAGCCTTGCCCCCAGCCCGTTGAGCAACGGCACGTCGTTGCGTAGCCGGTCGACGTCTTGCAGCCGGGTGCCGCCGCACAGCACGCTGTAGGCCAGGGTCAGCACATGATCGGACTCGTGATACGGCAGGTGGATCTTCAACAGGTGCAGGTTGGCGTCGATCGCCTGGACCAGACCCAGCTTTGTCACCAGTCGGTGCAGCGCGAACAGTCCACCGAACGGCGTCGCCTCTACGTTGTCGCCGATCTCATAGTGGATCTTCTGCGAGGTCAGCATCGGCACCGGCCGCTGGCCCCAGTGCCCAGCCTGCCGATGCCGTGCCTGCACCCTGCGCCGCCGCCGGGCCGAGTTCTGCCGGCTCTGCTCGTGCGTTATCCTCTTCACCCAAAGGCCTTTCCTGTTGGGCTGCGTTGGAGTCGCAAACCCTAGCAGGATAAGGCCTTTCCCTATCAGACACCAGAAAACATTCACCGACACGCTTGCTGAAGGACTAGCGCTGGAAGATCTGGATTATTGCTTTGATCAACCTAGACGACTAGAGTAGTCGTCTAGATGTGGTCGCCGCACCGCTGGCAGTCGCCCCAACGAATTGCCGCGAGAGCTGATGGGATGCGAGCCACAGGAGCCCCGCCTCGGGCAGATCCCGTGGCGGGGCTCCACTTTGTTGCTTCCGGAATCGCCGCGCCAAGGCCGAGTGGGCTGAGCTGGACCTGCCCAGAACGGACGATGGAGCATCGCGACAATTTCACTACCTTTGAGATGCTTTACAGATTTCCTCCCTCGGCTGTTCGGCCAATCTTGTGAAAGTCGTTCTCCTGAGAGCGCTCTCTTTTCGGTACTGGGCAGCGCATAGAAACCGCGACGGTCGTCAGGCGTCTCGTCGGACGCGGCCAGGTGTCCTGTCCCATCGTTTCCAGGGCAGTCCCGTTGATCTGAGGCATCCGGCCTGTTGTCTCACCTATTCGGGGCATTGATTGACTAGGGCGTCTTTGTGCACGATTAACGGGTGGCCGTCGCTTTAGCAGGTTTGGCGCCCGTGGTCTTTCAGGGCGACTTCGCTGTGTCTTATGTGGAGCCCGGTGGCCTTGAGGTGAGGCGGCGCGAGCCGCTGGCGCGGTGCTGGGGTACCCGGTTTGAGGATGTGCCTCCGGTGCGGCGCCTTGGATCCTTCCAGGGGCAGCGGAGTTTTCCAGGTCTGTATTTCGCCGCGTGTATGAGCAAGCATGTCGGGTTTGAGTCGTGGCTTGAACGCGATCAGTTTGTGGCGCTCGACTTTTCACCAGAGGTGCTGGCGTTTTCAGCGCAGCCGTTTTGGCTTTGGTGGACTTCGGGTGGGAAGGCGCGCAGGCATGCGCCGGATGCGTTCGCCCGGCTCGTGGATGGAACCGCGATGGTGCTTGATGTCCGTGCTGATGACCGGATTGAACCGTGCGATGCGGAGGCGTTCGCGGTGACTGCGACGGCTTGTGAGTCGGTGGGCTGGTCCTATCGCAGGGTGGGGGCGCTGGATCCGGTGTGGGCGGCCAACGTGCGTTGGCTTGCTGGCTTCCGGCATGGGCGATGTTTGCGGGAGCGGTACCGGGATCGGCTGCTGGCGCAGTTCGCTTCGCCGGCATCGCTGCTTGTGGGAGTGAAGGCTGTCGGCGATCGGATCGCGGTGCTGCCAACCGTGTTTCATCTGATGTGGAAAGGCGTGCTGGTGGCCGATCTGAGCTCGGAGCTGTTACACGGGTCCACATTGGTTGCGGTCGCGAAGGACCAGCGATGACCGTGTCACGGCCGCCGCAGCTACGCGTTGGCGAGGACGTGCTGGTAGATGGCTCGGTCTATACGATCACCGGCCTGTCAGCGGCAAGTGTCCAGCTCACGGACGCTGCCGGGGTCAGATCGGAACGGGCGCTGGCAGAGTTGGTGCGCAGCAACGGATTTGGGGTGCTCGGTCAGTCCCGGGCTGCGCTGGCGCCGCGGGGTTTGCTCGATGACCTGCCCGCTGACGTTCTCGCGCGGGCATATTGGTGGGAGCGGCACATCCTTGAGATGCTGACCGGCCGGCGGCCGGATGCGACACAGGGCAGCAGACCCGGCACGATGTATGACCCTGCGACCCGGACCTTGCGGCAGCGGGAGCTGGCAAAACGGGACGAGCTGGCGCAGGCGGGGCATCCGGTGGCGTTGAGTACGCTGCAACGGCTTCGCGGCAGCTACGAGAGACAGGGGCTGTGGGGTTTGGTCGACGGCCGGGTGACCCGGGCGCATGGCGCCGGCACTGATCCGCGTGTCCTGCAGGCGATCGGCAGGCAATCGCGGAGCAGACCAGCCAGTCTACTGGGACGGTGGGCCGGCTGCGCCGGCGGGTGCAGCAGATCCTGGCCGAGCAGCCCGGGATCGATCTGCTGGCGGTGATGCCCGCCCGGACCACGTTTTACCGTCTGGCGCAGCAGATGTCGGCGGGCAAGCACACGTTCGGGTCCGCTCGCACCCGCCGGTCTACCGCCGCACCACCGGATGGCCCGTTCGGGACGGTACGTTCGCAGCGGCCTGGGGAGTGGATGCAGATCGACTCCACGCCGCTGGATGTCCGGGTGGTGCTGGACAACGGGATTATCGACGCGGTCGAGCTGACCTGGCTGATCGATCTGGCGACCAAAACCATCCCTGCGGCGGTGCTCAGCCCGACTACCAAGGCGGTGGACGCCGCGTTGCTGCTGGCCAGATCCCTTACCCCAGAGCCGATGCGGCCCGGCTGGGCCGACGCGCTGCGCATGGCCCGTTCCGTCTTACCCCACCGTCGGCTTGTGGATATCGATGCCCGGCTGGAACATGCGGCGGCCCGGCCGGTGATCGTTCCCGAGACCATCGTCTGCGACCGCGGCATGGTTTACATGTCGCAAGCGTTCCGCAACGCCTGCCGCGCGATGGGCATCAGCCTGCAACCCTGCCATCCCGGCTCGGCGTGGCAGAAGGGAACAGTGGAAACAAGTTTCTCCGCCGTGAGCACCTTGTTCGCCCAGTACGTCGCCGGGTACGTCGGCAACAGTGTCGAACGCCGCGGTCGTCACGCGGAACAAGCCGCCACCTGGTCCATGATCGAACTTCAGGGGCTGTTAGACGAATGGCTGGTCACCACGTGGCAAACCCGGCCCCACGATGGGCTGCGGCACCCGATCACACCCGGCAAAGCGTTGACCCCCAACGAGATGTATGCCGCATTGGTCGAAACCGCCGGATATGTTGCCGTCCCGCTATCGGAAAGCGACTACATCGAACTGCTGCCCGCGACCTGGCGGGCCATCAACGCCTATGGCGTGAAGATCGGCCACCGCACCTATGACAGCAAGGCGCTCAACGGTCTACGCCGCCAGCATTCCGGAGTCCACGCCCGCAAGGGCCTGTGGGAGATCCACTTCGATCCGTATGACGTGTCCCGGGTTTGGGTACGCAATCATCATGACGGCGGCTGGATCCAAGCCCCATGGACACTGCTCAAGACCGCACCCATGCCCTTCGGGCAACAGGCATGGGACCACGCCCGGCAGATGCTGGAGCGCCGCGGCCAGGACCCGGTGACCGAAGCCGAGATCGCGCAAGCGGCACAAGCGTTGCTGGACAAGGCAGAACACGCTCCCAGCGGCAAGGAGGCGACCAAAGGGCGCCGGGTAGCCGGGCGGACCCGGGCCACCACCGCCAGAGCACAACAGACCCCGCTACCGTCACCGCACACCCCCGACACCCCGCACGACACCGTCAGTGACGATGAGGACGACGGCCCACTGGCCGAAGTGATCCCGCTGGGCATCTTCGACGCGCACGAAGAGGCCAAGAAATGGTGGTGAAAAAGCCTGTCCGCCAAGCGGACCCGCCGCCAACGCCGCACAATGACACGGTCGTCGATGAGTGCGACGGTGACCGGCGTGAGCCAACCATGACCTTGGCCGGGTGGCGGCGTTTCATCGACACTCCAGCAGCCACCTTCCAGCTGCTGCCAGATAAGCGATGGCAGTCATTATCCCTGCCGGACAAGGACATCTACAACGAGGCACGCATCAACTACCACTCCGAGATGATTATCGTGGCCACCTCCACCATCCGCGAAGTCGCCCGGCAAGGCCGGCTGCTGACCCTGCTCAACCGGCGCGAGATCAGCGCCCGCCGCGGGCTGATCATCTCCGGCCCGCAAACCACCGGCAAAAGCACCGCGCTCAAACAACTGGGCCGCACCCACGAACTGATGATGCGCCAGCGCTTTCCCATCCAGCACGCCGAGCGGATACCCGTGGTTTACGTGACCACCCCACCCAAAGGATCACCACGCAAGCTGGCCATGGAGTTCGCGCGTTTCCTCGGACTGCCGATAGTCCGCCGTGGCTACAACACCACCGACATCGCCGACGCCGTCTGCCAGGTCATGATCGAAGCCCGTGTCGACCTTGTCTTGGTCGACTTTACTGCACAATTTGAATCTGGCCACCGCTGCGGGTGAGGACATGTCCGATCACCTGAAGTATTTCACCGAGCATCTGCCGGCCACCTTTGTTTATGCCGGAATCGAATTAGACCGGCGTCTCTTCACTGGTGTTCGCGGAAAACAGATCGCGGGCCGGTGCGTACTGGTCAACACGGGCGCGTTTGCCTGCACCGCCGAATGGAAAGCTCTCGTCGCCACCATGGAATCAGCGTTGCGGCTGCACCGGCACGAACCCGGCAGCCTGACCCGCCAGGCCCGCTACCTGCACCACCGCACCGGCGGCATGATCGGCAGCCTGTCCCATCTGGTCCGGGCCTCAGCCCAGCTGGCCATTTTGGACGGTGACGAGGCCATCACCCGCAAACTGATGGACAGCATCCCGGTCGACCACGCCGCCGAATCGCTGCGGCAGCACACCGCCGCATAATGTTTCCGCTCGGCCAGTACCACAGGAGGTTACCGGCACGGCTGCCCCGTCCCCTGGCGCCGTTGCCCAACGAAACGGTCGACTCATACATGCGGCGACTTGGTGCCGCCAACCAGATCCAGGCCGACACCCTGCACGCCTACCTCAACGGCACCGGCCGGCGTTCTTACGTCAGCGCCGCATCCCTGGCCGCAGCGGTAGGCAAACCCGTACACCAGCTTCGCCATGCCCTTCCCGAACTCGGCTACGACAGCACCGCCGAGGCCATCGCCGCCCTCACCACGACGCACACCCGCCGCGCCGTCTGCCACCGCTGCGCAGCACAGCGCGGCGTGTTCACCATCGCCACCGTCTGGCAGCACCAGCACACCAACGTCTGCCTCAACCACCAGATCTGGCTCGGAGCAACCGACCGTTCCTACACCCAATTCGAGCTAACGGACGCACCCGAAATCATCACCGCACAACGACGTCACTACAGGCTGGCCCGCCGGCACGGCCATCGCCTCACCCTCGAAGCCTTCACCTACGCCGCCCGCGTCACCGGCCGCTGGGCACGCCGCGGCGACTACCGCCACCGCCGCCAACCCCTGATCCCAGCACTGGGCCAGACCATACCCATCAGCGGCAAACTACAGCACGGCGACCTCATCCTCACCGCCGTCACCTACCCAGAAACCGTTGACCTGGCACGCGTCCTGGCTATGCCGCAATGGCGCACCCCCGGTGGCACCGACCTCCGCCGACTCGGACACGACATCCGGCTCCACACCGGCATCGAATACCACCCCTTCGAAAGCGGCCACGACCCCCTCATCCGCTGGTTCCAGCGGCCCGCCCCCCAGACACAACTTCAGCAATCTGCCTCAGATAGACAAGACAAAATCCCGCGCCGAAGTGTCCCACCAACCTGAGGCACCCCAGGTCAACGGCATACCACTGCCTCGGAAACGACGGGACGGGACACCAGGGACCACGCCGCCCGCACTATGAACGCCACACTGGTAACCGTGACGGAGGCCGACCGGGTGGCACAGCGACGGTGGCGGATGCTGCTGATCCTGGCCACGCACGGAGGCTGGTACACCACCGCCGACCTGCAGACGTTGACCGGCGCCAACCCGATGACCGTACACCGGGACCTGGCCGCGCTCCGCCAGGCCGGACTGCTGCACCGCAAAGCCATGGAAAACGACCGCAGCCACCGCTGGCTGTACACCACAAGCTCCGACGGAGACCAGCAGGTCGCCGAGGTCATGCAACACGCCGGGCTCGACGTGCCGGCCAATCTTGGCCTGTGGGCAGGTCACCGAGCGATTCCGCTGTTCGTGCTGCTGTCGGAGGCGAGCCGCCTCGACGGGGTCGGCCAGATACTTCAGTGGCGCAGCGGGGCGGATGTGGCGGCGTGGCTGCGCCACCGCCACGGCATCGACGGCGTGCAAGTCGACGCCTGCGGCGTCTGGGCCGAAGCGGACCTGGCGGTCCGCTTCCTGGTTCAGGTTCAGGTCGATGAGCACGGGGTACGGGAGGTGATCGACCGGCTGCTCGACCAGCTGGTGGCGCCCAACGGTTTGGTGTTGCCGGTCAACGCGGCGCTGCTGATCGCCAACACCGACGCCGAGGAAAAGGTTCTGCACGACCGGCTCCGCGGCGGCGCTGCCATGATGCTCGTGGCGACCACCACGACCAAGCGGATGTACGGGCCAGACGGCCCCGCCGGTCCCATCTGGTCCACGACCGGAGACGCCGCGCGCTACCTGCGACTGATCGAACTGGCCGACGCACACCAAGTCCTGCCGCCATCGTCATCTCGACCCGCGCCGTCCAGCACAAAGAGGCCACCGTAGCTGCCGAACCCAGCGCCGTCCTGGTTCAGTCCTCCTGACGCAGCCGCAAGACCCAACTGTCCGGCCTGCCGCGTCGATGGGTGCGGCCGACGACCGTGGCCTACAGGTCCTTGGTGCACTCCGTGTCACCTGTGCGGCACTCCAGCTAGGCACGCAGCAGTAGCGGCGTGCCGATGATCGCCAATCACCGGTCAGTCGGGCCACTCCGGGATCACCACGGCGGCGGCCACGGCGAGGAAGACCGGGTCGAGCCAGCGCAGGATCGGCCCCGTCGAACACGAAGACGCGGATGACGCTGGCGCAATTTAATCCACGGCGGACAAGAAGTCTGCGCCCCGCCGACTGACCGAACTCGCTGGGTGCCTTCTGATCCACGGCTAGACATGTCGACTGGTGGAACCTTGCCGATGTCAGTCCCACCGACCATGGGCCTTCGTCGCCCTGGCCGCCTTGCTATGTCATGTCGGGATCACGGTTACGCCGTGCTCGCTGAACGACCTCTTCTGTCGTGAGTGGACTTCGCGGGTGATACGACAAACACAGCGGCGTCTGTACCTTCTGGAACGAGAATCCTTCCCCCGACGCGTAGAACTGCCCTGTACCCAGTCGCGAGATGTCCGAGACGTCGCCAGACTTGGCCCGCGCCATCTCCTTCGCCGCCTCAATCTGCACCGGGGCGTTGAGCAGGCCGAAGAACTGCGTGGCCGCGTTCCCGGGAATACGGTTGTGGAGCCCTTTCGGCGCCTGCGTAGCGAACACCAACCCGAGGCCGTACTTTCGTGCCTGCGAGACAAGAGCCAAGGTGCTTTGCGTGCAAGCGGTCATCGCGCCGGATGGCGCAAGCGTCTGCGCCTCATCCATTACCAGCAGCCCGCCCAGCGGGCGATCTCCGGCTGGATTCCGTTTAATCCAAGCGAACAGCGTCATCTGCAGCTGGTTGACGAAACTCTGGCGCTGGTCGTCGGAGGGTAGGCCGATGAAGCTGATCACCGAGATACGGGCCCGCTTCCCGGGTGGCGGCGCTAGCAGCTCGCTCGGATCCACTGGGACGCCTCCTCCACCGAACAACGGATCGTTGACCATCGCGGCCGTGAGGTTCTGGGACATCTCATAGGCGATCTTGGCGGCGTCTTCGAGTGTGCTCACGCCATCCGGTAGCGTCGACAGCTCGCCAATGAATTGGCGCAGACCAGTACGGCCTTGCTGCGCGAAGTTGCGTAGCGTCTCGGTCAGCACTGCGCGGCCCCGATCGGCCTTGGCGGTGGTGCCGTCAACCTTGGCTCGTGGAGCCAGGCTCGCCACGGCCGTGTCGATCGCACTGTTGAACTCGTCGACGTCGCCTATGACGGTTCTGAAGTCTGGCAGCGGCTGGAAGCTCAGCGGCCGTCCGCCCTCCCATCGGGGCGTCCAGACAACAACATCGGTGTTGGCCAAGAAGTCCGCAGCTTTGGCTGCGTCGCCATCCCGCCAACCGGACGGAGGGTGTGGCCAAGCGTCGCCCAGCCTGGCCAGGTCATTGTTAGGATCGAGCACAATCGAGGAGACGCCCTGTAGTGCGCTCTCTTCCAGCAGGCGTCTGATTAGGACGGTCTTGCCCGAGCCCGAGCCAGCAAAGATCGCTGTGTGCCTGCACAGGGATTCAAGACCGATTGCGAGCGGTACGGAGTCCTCGAGACCTTCTCCCAGGATGATTGAAAGTCCGGGATGCGGCGCAGGCTCAGTCGCCACGCGGACTTCCAGTTCATCGGCAGGCACGTCGGCAAGCTGGAGGTTGATGTCCCCGAGCGCCGCCTTCAGCAGCACCGTCTGGCTGGCCGGCCTCCGATCGACCAGCCACGCGTGCAGGTCGGGATCGCGATCGATAAGCAGCTGTTTGAGCGCGGCGAAGGTCCGGAGGTCGTCCTCCTTGATGGGTAGGGTCAGCCCACCAGCCGCAGTGAAGTCGGCAATAGCCTCCTGGGTCTTCTTTCCTCCGCTCCATGGGGCGTTGCGCAGGAGAAAGAGCTTGCGCTTGCTGATTCCCTGGCTAAGGCCAGCCGCCGTGCGGGCGGCCTGGATTCGATTCAGGGCGGCAATCGGTGTGTCGTGCGAGATCGCTCGGAAGGCCCAGTGTTGTTCGTCGTCCGCGGAGTCGTTGAGGCTCTGGCGCAAGCGCGCATGCAACCCAGGCTTGCTGCCTGGCAATGGGTCCTGCGCGAAGACCTGGGCACTATTGCGCTCCTCGATCCACGCCGCAAGACCGGCCGCGAGCAGCTCAGGCATACTTGCATCCTCGGTGGCCGGCAACAGGGCCGCCTGCACGTTGGCGGCTCGGCGCAGCTCATCGAAACGAGCGTCCAAGGTGGACGACGGCGGTGGCGATGGGGGCTCAGGAGGCCCGACGTCCGTAGCCATCAGACTCCATAGCTCGGAAACGGCGCCACTGTCCAAACATGACTGGATGTGCTCATTGACGCGCCGGATGAGCCGTCGCGGCGTGAACTGAACTGCTTCCTCGAACGCCTCCGGTCGTATCGGCCATGTCTCGTAGGGAGGCTTGAAATCCAGTTCGCCGTACTTCGCCCGGAACCGCTTAGTAACCAGGTTCCGTCCCAGCTCAACCGAAGGTATTAAGGTCAGGGTCGTTGTTTCGTCGAAGCGATCACTAACGGTCTTGATGGCCTTCTCTCGGATTAGGGTCCAGGTCGCCGGGATGGAGGCGACCAGGGTGAGCGTCCGGCGCGTGATTTCACGGAAGGACATCAGACCGTCGGCGAGCTGGTTGATAAGCATGATCTGCGCGGCGCTCTCGTCACCTTCCCCGTCTCCAGCGGTTGACGTCGCCGATTGGGCCACCAGCGTGTCTATTTGATCCACGGCAACGACCGAAGGACCGGTCATCGCTAGCAGCCGGAAAATCTCCCGGATGAGCATCGGGGGTGACTTTGCCTCGGGGTGGATGCCCCATGCCGACCGCTCACCTGGCTCGGTTTCCTCACGTGACTGCAAGTATGAGTAGCCGACGTCCTGCGCCCGCATGTCGTTGCAGCCAAGAAGCGTCAGCGCACGGAGCGTATCGCCGCATTCCAAACCCACGGGCCGATCCATGCCGCGCACACCCATTATGAATGCGTCGAGTTGTGGGCGTGTAAGACGCGAAGCACCGGTAATCGATCGGACGGTCCTGGTGGGCAGACGGGTTCGATCAGTCAGGCGGGAGAGAAACCTTCCCAGCTGGGTGACGTCATCAGAACCTGGTCGCACCAGACCATCCACAATAGACAGGGTCGTGCTCTTCCAAAACGCGTTTCCATCGACCAGGCTGACTAAGAAGAAGTAGCCATCGCCAGCCTGCACCTGCCGTCGTACCCATCCCAGGAGGTGAGTCTTACCGGTACCCGCCCTGCCCTGGATAGCGATCCCAATCGGACTCGCATCAGGGCTATTTCGTGCGTCACCAAAGCCGGCCCGGATTCGACGGCTCACGTCACCATACAAACCGTCCACATGAAACGGTGGATCCCGCCAGACATGGTCAGGTGCCAGCGCCGAGTCAAACCTAAGCGCGGCCAAGGCCCGCCGCTCGTCGTCCCTCATCATGCTTCTATCCGCATCAGGTGGTTCGGCTCACCGCCAACAGGAACAGCCGCGTCGTGGTCGCGGCGGGTGAGAGTTTTTTGGTTCTCCTCTGGAATGAGGATGATCTGCCGGGCCAGTGCCAGCTTGAGCAGGGCGTCGGTTATGTCGGCCTTCTTCGCCTTGCTGGATCGAAGCGCGGCTCGCACATCGGCCAGCTTCACCCAAGCGTTCGGCCGTGGCGCTGCCCTGTGATATGCCTCGACCACTCGGGTCGCCAGGTCCGGCTTTGGTTTTGTCGTCCGTTTGGCTGGCGTCCGTTTGGCTGGCGCTGGCTTTTCGGGCTTGGGGGGTCGTTCGCTGGGAACGAATAGATCAGCAAGAGTCTGCCCGGATCCTGCCAGATACCGATGCAGCGCGCCTAGCAATGCATGCAGTGCCGGAAAGCCCGGTCCGGTTCCCTTCACATATGCTGCAGTGAGCTCCTCCTTGCACTGCGCCCAGCCCTGGTCGGTCAACTCGTGTGCATAACCCCTGCCAACCTTTCGGCTGGTCACGAGCTTCTGATCCTTGAGCGTCTCACGGGCCGTGCCCGTCAGCGAGATGCCATAGCGTTCCGTGAGTTCTGTGTTGTACACCTCCCGGTTCTCGGCCATGAGGAGGATCAGAAATGCTTTCTCCGCCGCAGTGAGGTCTTTGCCTGCCATTCGCGCTCCTTGACGAGGGTGCTTTCAGCGCCTGCCGAGGCGCTGCTGTTCCAAGAATTGCTTCAGTTCCGCGAGTACCTGATCGAGCTCGTCTGTGATCCGGTCGTTAGTGAATCGCAGGACGGCATATCCGTCCAGGTGCAGCAGGACGTCCCGGCGCCGATCTTTCGCAAACTTCAGCGGACGGCGGTGGTCCGGTCCGTCGATCTCGACCGCGCAGCGCTCATCTGTCCATATCAGATCGATTACGAACTCTGGCCTTTTTGGGTAGGGCCTGTTCCATATTCGGCCTTTTGCCCATGCCAGACGCAGTAGCGCCGCTTCAAGAAGCTTCTCAGCTGGACTGTTGTGGCGCGGCTTCCCAGCGATCGGTGGAAAGAACACTCGCCCTCGGTCAAGCTTCTTTTCTTGGTCGGACGAGGCGTCCGCAGCCTCAACAATCTGGGCAACCTGCGTCGGCAACTCGAGCCGGACAGTGTGGACATGTTCGGCATCTGGCAGGCCCGGCCCGCATACCCAAATACCGAAACCGCCCTTCGCAACCAGCCATTCGCATGCCCCGGCCAGCGCCTCCTGCGCCGCGGGCGTCATCGCGTCCGGGACGTCGATGAGGATCGCGGTACTTCGCCGGTCATAGCTCGCTGCAACTACTCTGGCCAGAGAAGGTGCCCTGACCTCGGGCGGGTACCCCACAACCTTCTTGCCGCGGCCCCTCAATGCCTGCTCGGCAAGATCCGCCAGGAAGGGACCGAAGTGAGCGGTATGCGCAGCCATCCGCATTGCGAGGGCGCGGACGGCAGCAACCCCGGAGCCAGCTGCGTCATCGATTTCCTCGGCTCCGGGCAGCCACTCGGGGTAGAGGTCTAGGGCGCTCTCTTCGAGCCTACGCAGCAGCGACTCGACGACCGCCATCGTCGTTGGTTCGGATCGCGGATAGTAGGTGAGGATGGCTGGTGCATCGGCAGGGAGTGATTCGGTCGTCAGTTCGAAAGCGCCGGTCGGCGCGCCGAGCACACGGACCACACGGTCCAACGGCAAGCTCGACCAGTCGAGACCCACTCGAGGCGCCCCCTCTCGGGACGAAGGTTAGACCAGCGTGATTTTTCCACTACATCGCGCTACCGCAACCACACGAACGGTCAATGACGGCGGGACGCAGGCGGGACCGGGCTGCGGTTCAGCAGTCGACTGATCAGGCTGCCGGAGGTAAGGCTGAACGGTGCGGCGGCGGTAGCCAAGATGGGCCGGCAGCGGCGTACCGGCCGCCGGACGCGCTGCGGTGGGCGCAGATGCGGCCAGCCGACACCCAGGAACTGACGGCCTGGCAGCACCTCGTCGCGATCCATATCCTCGCGCCCCAGCCGGGCCTATGGCCGTTCGACGGCTGACACGGCGGCGGCAAGCTGCACGATCCCGATTCTGACGCAGACCGTTCCAGCGTGGGCGATGACAACGGCTGACAGAATGTCCCGTGTGGGCCCGGTCACACGCTGTCCTGGGCCGGTCTGCAAGGAGACCCAAGAAGCGCGAGGGCTGCAACGTGTCTGGCGGACCCACTGTGCAAGCCTAGGCGAACCTCACAGGCATCACCGGCAAAACCTCACAGCCCGCGCAGGCCGTGGCTAAACCTCACAGCGTCGCCCGTTAGGAAACCCAGGACCAGCGCTGACAGGTTTCCGGGAGGGCTGTGAGGTTTTGGCCACGGTCCATTTCACCTCACAATCCGGTACTGGGAGAAGCACGTTTCATCCGCCCCGGCCGCCCTACAAGCGATCGACCGGCTTCCTCCACCGGCCGGTCCTGTCCGCGGCGACGCACTGAGCCCTGTCCGAGCAGACCGGGTGCGGCAGGCTCAGCCCAGACCACGCCGGACGGTCCGGGTCAAGTAGGTCCGTCCCGGACTGGCCAAGCAGCATGATCCGCGTCCTCGCGGGGCTCGGGATTAGGAAATGCGGCGTGGCGAGGTTGGGGGGCGCCTTGCCGCGGCGCCGCCGTCGGCTCACCCCAAACACCATCCACATGAGACAAGACCGCTAGGAAGGACCTCGTAACCATGTCGACTCCACTGCTTCTTGATCGTCCCGCCCGCGCGGCAGGAATGCCTTGTGCTGCTTCGGCATCGCTGCCGGATGACAGCCACATCAGTCGATGCGGTTCTGGTATGGGTTCCTGCGCCGGTTTGCGGGTCCGGTCCCGGGTCCGTCCTGATACGGACTCACAAACCGACCCCAGTAGCTGGCCAACAGCCCAGGTCAGGGCACGCAACACGCGCACGTCAAGTCCCCCGACAGACCCTTCTGGGGGTCTCTCCCGAGGGGGTATAGATGCTTAAGCCCAAAAACCCGAAGCACCACAAGGCAAACGACAACACACCGAACAACGGCTGCAAGCCCGGCAACGCTGGACGCAGACGCAAGCCGATCGATGTGCCTCCGCTGGTGCGGCTACGCAACCATGTCACCGACCGCGACCGGCGCATCCTGGATTGGCTTTACGATCACCACACGCTGACCACGGCACAGATCGCACATGCACTGTTCCCGTCGCTGGACTTCGCGCAGCGCCGCCTGCTCACCCTCACCGGCCTAACAGCGGTCACCCGCTTCCGGCCGAACAAGCTTGATGGAGGTTCCTACCCGTTCCACTACGTCCTGGATCAGCTCGGATTCACCTACATCATGGGCGAACGCGGCCAGGGCCTTCCCCGCCGCGACGAAGCCCGCCGCCGCCTGCAATCCGTGACCACCCGCCCCGACCTGCGCCACCTGCTCGGCGTCAACCAACTCTTCACCGACTTGGCCGGGCACGCCCGCACCCACGACGGCTGCGTGTTGGAGCGGTGGCGGCCGGCCTCGGCGTTTCACAGCTTCGGCGACTTCATGAACGACGGTGACGACCTCATGCTCGCGGTAGGAGCTGCCACCCGCATCCCACGCCCCGACGGGCACGGCGTCTGGCGCGAGCACGGGCGGGCGGTGCCCTTCTTCGTCGAATTCGATACTGGCAGCGAACGCCACGACACCCTAGCCGAAAAGATCTTCAAATACGCCACACTGAGCGCTGGAACGACCTGGGTGTGGCCGGCCCTGTTCGTCCTGCCCACCCAGCGGCGTGAAGACAACCTGCACCACCACATCGCCGCCATGAACCGGCCACCGGCAGCGCTGTGGTACACCACTAGCGTCGAATATCTCGACGCCGCAAGGCAAACCGCAGCCGAGGCGGTGTGGCGACCCGGCGGCCAGCTACGTCAGCAGGCGATCGGGCCAATACGCCTCATCGACCTGCCGTACCACGACCCCAACCACGACAGTCGATGGCAGGTACGCAACCCGCAGGGCGACAGCGAAGAGCTGCGCACCCTGTGGGCACCGTTCACCGGGCATCGTCGAGCTGCGTAAACCCTGGGGCTCGCCACCGGTTCTCGGAAGGGGCATGAGAGATATCCACAGCGCTACAGAACGTGTTCGGATTCTGCCACCTTGGTGGAGTTGAGGCAGAGGAATCCGAACCACATTCACGATGACCGGAGGCCAATACCTTATCCTCTGGCGCCGTTTGGTCCTGCATCCGCTCGCTGACGGCTGATGGACCTGGCTTGTGGCGAGGCGCTGTCACACTGCTGGTTGTTGTCCACTTCTCAGCTGATGGGCTGGCGATTATCGTGGCATCGTTGTCGGTTTGGTGGCGTGTCGCTTCGCGGGTGCTGGCGATGGCGGCAACTGCGCTGATGTTGTTCGTGGCCGGATTCTATTTTGGACACGATCTCCTCAACCGCACTCTCTTCTGGGTGACGCCGATGGCTAGGGACTGGAATCTAGCCGCGCAGGTCATCAACTGGCTAGCCAATCGTGAGCCGACTGAGATCGCGGTAACCGTGGCCGGTGTGGTCTTTACCCTAGGCAGCCCGTGGGCGCTGCGCCCTCTCCGCTCGCCGGGTCGGTCGAGGTCGACCGACTCCGAACTGACGTTGACGATGATTGCGGATCAACTTTCCACGGCGGTGCGCACGCAGTGGGTGAATGAGGCGCGGTGGCGGCGCCTCTACGATCCCTACGCCATACCTGTGCAATGGATTCCCACAGATCCCGACCTTGTCGTCGGCTGGCCGGCACTGCATCGATTGACCACCAGCCCAGGCTGGCCACCCACAGCCAGGGATAACTGGGCCTCTTCGCCAGATGACCTGAGGGGCGCGGGCAACGAGTTGATCGATGTGCTCGACCGGGTGCCGACCCACCGACTGGTCGTGCTGGGCGAGCCTGGTTCCGGCAAAAGTATCCTATTAGTGGGCTTGGTACTCGATCTACTTGAACGCCGGACGGCAGAGGACCCCGTGCCCATCGTGCTTCCCATGGCCTCATGGAACCCTGTCGACCAAGACTTGAAGACCTGGATGGAACACTGGCTGATTACGGACAAGTCCGCGCTGAGTCGACCGGCACCAGGACGAGCCGAGGTCACCCTCGCCCGAGCACTACTTGACGAGGGATTGATTCTTCCGGTTCTCGATGGCCTCGACGAGATCCCAGCAAAGGTCAGAGGATCGGCCATCGCGCGAATAAACGATGCGATGGGCCCGGGCCAGCGTTTGGTTCTTGCCTCCCGGACCGACGCGTACCTGTCGGCGGTGAAACCCGCGGATGACGCTGGTGTGCATCTCGCGGGCGCTGCCGGCATCGTCCTGTGCCCACTAGATCTCGAGGTGGTGGCCGAGTATTTACGGGCTTCCGCCGGCGGAGACAGCGGCGCAGCAAGATGGGAAGCGCTCTTCTCCGCAGTCGCCGGTAACACCCAGTCGCCGGTGGCACGGGCGCTGATAACGCCGCTCATGGCGGCGTTGGCGCGTGCGGTTTATAACCCTCGCCCCCTCGAGAACCTGACGGGAGCGGCAGAACCGGTCGAACTGAGCAACACGACTCGTTTCCCGACCAGCACGGCGATCGAAGGCTACCTGCTCGACCGCTTTGTTCCCGCCTCATACCGATTCGACAAGGAACTGCCCTACCGAACCGAGTGGACGGCCCGCCAGGCCGTCCGCTGGCTCACCTATCTCGCCAACGAACTGGAGCACCATCAGCGGACCACCGATCTTGCTTGGTGGAAGCTCCCACGGGTCGTGCCCAGATCATTGCCCCCTATCGTCATTGGACTCGTCGCCGGCGTCGCTGCGGCTATCGGCTTCTCCATCCCGGCCGGCAAGGGGTTCGACGTGCAGCACGGCGTGGGATTTGTGGTCACGGTCCTGACAGGCCTCTTCGTTCGCAAGCTCATCCAGGGCAAACCTGAACGGCACTGGACCCGTCACGGTGGCGAGGATCTGTCGCGCGGCCTCGCGGGCGGGCTCATCGGCGGCCTGCTCGGCGCCGCAGCCGGAGCATGGGTGTTTGGCCACCAACACGCGTCGGTCTTCCTGGCCATGGCGCTGGGATACGGCATTGCTGCAGCACCATTCAGTCGGATCTTCACCTCCTGCGCGGCCTCCTTCTTCGGTGTCTTCGTCAGCGGGATCTCTAGCTATTGGACGGCATTGCACGAATTTGGCCAGTATCGTGGTGGTATCACTATGCTCACCAACGGCGTTGGATTCGGCCTTGCCGCAGGTGCTGCGGTGTGGTTGATCAACCGCAGCAACCCCGCGAAAAGCATGCGATGGTCTCGGCTCGGCTTGCTGTGCGGCCTCGTCGTAGGCGTCGCCATCGGAGTCGTGACTGGACTCCAGGTAGGACCGATGGCCGGCATGCTGGTTGGCGTGGTTGGCGTGGTCACCGGCGGGTACGCAGGCGCGTTTCTGTTCGAGGTCGTTGATACCGACCTGACCATGGCGACGACGCCACGTGAGGTACTCGCGCGTGACAGGTCATCGTTTCGAGCTGGCGGGCTTGGGCCAGGCCTAGCCATCGGCGCCAACACCGGATTGGCCTTCGCCCTCTTTCCGAGTGCAACCGATGGCCTCCCCAATGGGGTAGTGCTTGGCCTCGGTGTGGCGATAGCCAGCATCCTGGGCATCGGTCTCACATGCGGCTTTATCCGAGCATCCTGGGGATCATTTGTGATAGCCAGGATCTGGCTAGCCGTCTTCGGACACTTGCCGTGGAGATTGATCGCTTTTCTAGACGACGCCCACCACCGCGGGGTCCTACGTCAAGCCGGTGCAGTGTACCAATTCCGTCATATCGAATTGCAACGTCATCTCGCTAGGGCACATGAAGCTGAGCCTTAGGCATTTGACACAGGCCCCTACCCTCATAGACCTGATCCACACCTACTCAGCGCGATCGTTTCAGGCGAGGTCAGCATGCGCAGACCGATTCTCGATTCACGACGCAAACCGCAGCGCGAAATGGTCGCGATTTCGGTCGTCATCGCGCTACCGTTCGTTGCGGTGCTGGCAGCGATCCCGGTCGCCTGGGGCTGGGGCATCTCGTGGCACGTCCTTGCCCTGACTATCGGGTTCTACGTCCTAACGATGATGGGAATCTCCACCGGTTTCCACAGGCTGCTCACCCACAGATCATTCAAAGCCAAGCGGCCGGTTCGAATCCTCCTCCTCGTCGCGGGAAGTCTCGCGATCCAAGGCCCGGTCATACGATGGGTCGCAGACCACAGGCGGCATCACGCATTTGCCGATCGGGACGGTGACCCGCACTCACCCTGGCGTTACGGAACAAGCACTCCCGCCATCCTCAGAGGTATGCTTCATGCCCACATGGGTTGGTTCTACGACCGGGACGAGACCAATCAGGAAGTGTTTGCCGCGGATCTTCTCAAGGACAAGGATGTTCTCGCCGTAGATCGGCTTTCGGCGCTGCTTGCGGTCACCAGCCTGGCGCTTCCCAGTGCCATTGAGCTGGGCCTTGGTGGCTCAGCCACTGATGCGGTGGCCGCCTTTTTCTGGGCGGGTTTGGTGCGCATCTTCTTTGTCCATCACGTAACCTGGTCGGTCAATTCCATATGTCACACGATCGGAACGCGGCCCTTCGCTACACGAGACCGATCCGCGAACTTCTGGCCTTTGGCCATACTCTCAATGGGAGATGCTTGGCATAACGACCATCATGCGATGCCCAGGTACGCCCGGCACGGCATGATCCGAGGTCAAATTGATATCTCGGCATATTTCATCGCGGCGTTTGAGCGCCTGGGCTGGGTCACCGAAGTCAGGTGGCCACCTGTGATGCATCGGGGCACGCAAGCGGCCGATACTCGTATGCATCCACGGCAACCTTCCACGATGGCCTAATAGAGCACGCGCGAGAACCCACGATACGGTGCTCACCGCGATCCTCCAGACCTCGTTCTATGTGGCAGCGGTCGTCAGCGGGCTGCTGGTTGCCGACAGTGTCGCCGGTGTCTGGTACAGAACCAACACGAGTGCGCAATTGCACATCACGGCAGGGTGTGCTCGCGTCGATCAGCTTGTTGTCATCTTCCCAGGATTCGCGATGCCCGGCGAGATGGTCAGTATGGCCTTCGCACCGTTATTGGGATCTGTTGAGGCCATGGCGGTCGTGCAGTATGCCGAGCGTGGCATCGACATGGATGACATTTGCTGCCAGCTGGTCTCCGAAATTGACCGGCTTCGTCCGATGCGCTTGCGAGTTTATGGCGCCTCGATGGGTGGTATGTGTGCGGCTGACTTTCTCGACCGGTACTGTCGCAAAACCCGGAGAGTCAACGACGTGACCTTGATTCTCGACACTTCACCGAGCGGTATCTACGACATACGACTACCACGTACATGCATCCCCGCGTGGTATCGAGGCGGCCCACTCAGCAGTCTTCTGTGGCGGCTATGGTGTCAGTTCTACCGGTTCGCTCCAAGCGAACCAGGTGTCGATCGACAGGTAGTGACAATCGCTCATCGGGCATTCGGCTCCACCGGAATGCCTACCCTTACGAGCCAGGCCCATTACATTCGATCCTTTTCCATGCACCACCGGGAAAAAGGCGGAGCATTCTCCGGTCGCACGGTATATCTCCGTGGCAACCCCTCGGGTGGTGATCCAGTCATCGCGATCGACCTGGCGATCGCGGGATGGAGAAGCGCACTGCCCAACCTGCAATTGGCTGAATTCAAGGAGCGCCTTGACATCTGGCACGTACCAATCATCGAGAGACCCAGGGAAACCCTTAAGATGATCTTAACTGTTTAAGTCTCACGCCAGACACGCGGCGATACCCGAACCGATCTGCCATCTCAGAGCTACGAACGCGTGGGCCGCAAAAGGAAGCCTGACAGACGCCGTCCCGAACCTTCTGGCCAACCGTCAGCCAGTGCAGAAACACCGGGCGAGGTCCCGGCACCTGTCAGCCCAGCCCGGCCGCCATCGGCTGGCCGGACATCAAAAGGGGAACTCCACAAGGACAACCCGCAAACTCATTGACCTCGAGCGCTCGCCGCACTCTTCGCGGCAGGCGGCATCGGCGCGCCTATGCCAAGGCGCACAACGAAAGGAGCAACCCGTGATGGCACACCTGACCTCACGCCAGCTGCGCACACACGTGGAGCATCATGACCAGCCAGCAAACGGCACCATCATCCAAGCCACGATTACCCCGACAACGCGACCCCTGCGACGGCGAAACCATCCCGAAGCAGGACAACGTCACCGGCCACGACGGCGGACCGGAAGGTGCCAGCACCCGGCTATCCGTGCCAGGGATGGCCCGCTACCTGACCGACCCGGCCATCGAGGCTGAAATACAGGCATTCATCGCCAGCGCACCACCACTACCAGAGGAGAAACGTGCCCGCCTGGCCCGCCTGCTACGCACCAAACACTGCCACCACCAGTAACCCGCCCACACCTGATGTGATGAAGGAGCGGGGCCTCCGCTCCTGGTGACGCTTCTGGTGATCACGCTTTGGGCGGTTCACTGGAAGTGGTCCTTGGTCGTCACGTCAGTCAGGAGGCCCCTGATGTCAGGTTACTGCGGTCGGCAGGTCGTGGGTATCGATCTGCACCGGCGACGTTCGGTGTTGGTGCGTATGACACCGCAGGGTGAGGTGTTGGGCAAGGCCCGCATCGACAACGACCCGGCGGTCTTCGCCGAGCAGATCGCGTTGATGGGTGAGGCACCCGAGGTGGTGCTCGAGGCCACCTACGGATGGTATTGGGCAGTGGATCTGCTGCAAGAGCACGGTGCGGCTGTCCATTTGGCGCATCCGTTGGGTGTCAAGGGATTCGCCTACCGGAGGGTGAAAAACGACGAGCGTGACGCGGCGGATCTGGCCGATCTGCTGCGGATGGGCCGGCTGCCCGAGGCGTGGATCGCCCCGCCGCCCGTGCGGGAGTTGTGGGAGCTGGTGCGCCACCGCGCGAAGTTGGTCTCGTTGCGCTCCGGGCTCAAGTGCAGCGTGCATGCCGTTTTGGCCAAGTGCGGCGTCGCCGTGCCGATGAGCGATCTGTTCGGTGTTGCCGGCGAAAGGATGCTGGCCCGGTTGCGGCTGGCGCCGGCGTATCAGGCCCGTGTCGCCAGCCTGCGCCGGCTGATCACCGCGTGTGACAAGGAGATCGACACGGTGATGGGGCTCTGGAATAGTCCTCAGAGTCGCTCGCTGAGATTCCCCACTTTGGGCGGGTCGAGTCTATCGGTGTGGTTCGGTTGTTATCGGACGTCGTGCGGCGTGTCGA
>Ga0075428_100002096_pt1 | contig 21509 bp, 23 predicted proteins | sample RhiMetdeltSRZDD2_FD_75291 | JGI IMG/M metagenome (GOLD analysis project Ga0075428, IMG submission 75291) | Populus rhizosphere microbial communities from Tennessee, USA - Rhizosphere MetaG P. deltoides SRZDD2 | ecosystem: Host-associated > Plants > Roots > Rhizosphere > Soil | place: USA... | reverse complement strand
GGAACTGATCCGTTGGCTACGTCCCGTAGCTGTCAGGCCATCCTCGGCGAGTACGGTCAGAAACCGAGAGATGACGTCGCGCGTGAGGTCTTCCGGCCGCGCATCGGGGCCAGCACGGTCGGTGAGCGCGCGAGCCAACTGAGTCAGGGTCGCGGCATCCCGGTGCATCCCGCTGGCGCTGTGGCCGATGTCGATGCGCCACCGAAGGAACTTCTTGATCGCCTCCCGCAGCCACGGCTGCTGGATTCCGCAGAAATTGAGCGTCCAACCCGCCTCGTCACCGGTGAAGCCCAGCCGGCGCAAGCGCCAACGGTCCCGAGCGAATTCGTGCTCGCGGCTGTAGGCGCCGCGGAGCTTGTCGAGTTCGTCGATCGCGAAGGTGAGGAAGCCGGTCCGCAGATGCGTGCTTGCCTGTCCGTGGTTGCGATCGGCGCGGATCACGGGCCATTCGTGCTCTGGGTGCTCAAGCAGTGACGTGATTCCCGACTCGGCGAGGCCGCGCACCATCGTGCGGGCAAATGTGAAGTCCTGCCGTACAACGTCGTTCGTTTGCCGGGCTTGCAGGATTCCATAGGCGATCTCCCAACGCAACGGGGTCGGCAACGCGGCCAGCGATAGCCACTGCAGCCCAGGCAGTTCGCCGGGATTCCAGTCACTGAGGGGCGGTCGGCCGGCCTTCGCCCATCGCTGCACATGAGCGGAACAGAGGCCCCCCGGAACAGAGGGCCGCGGGCATCCAGCGATCTGACATGGAGCACCACCACCGACGGGATCGTCAGGCTCCACGGTGATGCGATCCTGGATCAGGACCGGGCGGACCAACTCCTCGAGTCGATCTACCCATAAGTTGTCCGATCCATCCGCGAACGGCGCGACAGGCGTTTCCACCGGCGACAGCTGCGTGCTCACGTCCGTCCCTCGGTGTCTGTCTCTGTCTCCCCATTCGTCGCGTTGCTGCCGCCCAGGCATCCCGCCGTATCGAGCACGCGGCGAATGTCCTCGATCTCCAGGTGCTGGTAGGTCTCGGTTGTCGTCGTCACCGATGCATGACCGAGCAACCTTTGAACCACCTCGGCCGGGACTCCCCGCCTGAGCAAGCCCGTGGCGTAGGTGTGGCGAAATGCGTGGACTGAGAACGCGACTCCGCTGCGTTCGCGCAGCCGCGCGACGAGGTCGGTCACGTTCCAATACCGCCACGGCGTGCCGACCGATCCGCCCCACAGATTGACGAACACGTAGTCGCAGTCCAGGTCGCCATATTCCTCGACGAGATAATCGGTGTAGAGCCGGATCAACGATGGTGGGACCGGTACGTCACGCTGGCCGCCCTTGACCCGCGCGCCGTTGATATTGTGGCGGGCCCGGATTCGAATCAGCGTGCTGGCGGCGTCGATGTCCTCATGGCGCAGTCCGAGCGCCTCGCCGATCCGCATCCCGGTGCCCGCGAGAAGCTCGATCAAGAACCGATCACGCAACCGATCGCACGCATCGACGATCAGCTGGACCGACTCCTCAGACAACGCCCGAGGCAGCCGACGGTGGGTCTTCAACTTGATCGTCCGGCGACGCTGGTCACCAGCAGAACCGAGGTGGGCAAGAAACGGTCGCCACGCCCCTCGCACTCCACCGGCTCTCATCGTCGACAGCAGCTCGCCGCAATCCACGCCGTGTCGGTGATGGAACTTGTAGAACGAGCCCACCGCCGCGAGCTTCCGGTTGATTGTTGGCGCCGAACACTGTGCCTCAATCGTCGGAAGCGATGTCACCGATGGAGTCCGCATCGTCGGCGGAAGTCGCAGCCAACCGACGAATCGGCCGAGATGTTCCAAACGTACTGTTCGCCAGTTGATCTCATGCGCAGCCAAGAACTCGAAATAGTCCCGGAGATCGAACGCATATGCCCGGACCGTTCCCGGTGAGCGCTCGATTGCGGTCAGATGAGCGAGGAATGCGTCAACTGGCTCAATCACCGCGAGCCGCTCATCCAACACCGTCCACGACTCCGGACCACCGTCGGGCGGCAGGACCTGCTGAACCCGCAACGCCGCCTCCTTCGGTCCCAGCCAATGAGGGAGCACTGCAGGCGACGCTAACGGTAGGGCCGACAAGTCACCCGCAACGATCACCCGGCGACATCGCCGTCGAGGCGGCCGACCTGGTGGCTGCCCGCCCGGGGCTACCAGCGCTCTGATCACCCACCGGTTCGCAATCGAGGACGCCATGGAGGCATTCCGGATGGCGCAGTACAAATCTAAGGGCGTGCTCCGCGTGATTGTGAGCCCTAGCCCGACAGGTCGACCGCAGGCGCGGCGGCGGCCTGGCAGTCAGCCGAATCTCGAAACAGACGACATTTTGAGGGTCTCAAAGGTTGTAGTCGGAGGTGGCACGGCGATATGGCGGACATCGCTGACCAGCGGTGACACGATACTGACGTGGAGGAGAGCAGTGGCGGTGCACTGATGGCTTCGGCACTGCCGTGTGGATCGTGCGGCACCGATCGCAACGCGATCGCCGCGTTCGCCGAGAAGCGCCCCCCGAGCTACGAGAACCGCTGATGGAGCACTTCGACCTGGACTACTACGGGCGGCTCCGCGACCTGCCCAACGACGTCATCGCGCGGGAGTTCGAGTGGCGCTACCCCGAGCGCGCCAATGCCGCCATCGAGGTCTGCGACCGCCACGCCCAGGAGGGCCGCGGCCTGGCGATCCGCTGGCTGGGCATCGACGGCAGCACGCGCGACGTCACCTACACCGAGGCGCGCGCGACGACGAACCGCGTGGCCAACATGCTCGCCCGCCACGGGGTCGAGGAGGGCGACCGCGTCTTCACGGTCCTGCCGCGCATCCCCGAGCACTGGCTGGTGCTCATGGGTGCCTGGAAGGTCGGCGCGATCACCTCGTGCCTGTCGACCACGTTCGCCGCCGAGGCCTTCGCGGTCCGCATCCGCGACGCGCGGCCGAAGGTCGTCGTCACGATCGCGAAGCACCGCGACCGCGTCGCCCCTGCGTGCCGGGAGGTCGGCGCGCTGCTAGTCGAGGTCGACGACGACGGACCCGAGGGCCTGCACGATCGCCTCAGCTCGGAGTCCGACGAGTTCAAGCCAATCGTCCGCGGGATCCACGACGCCGCGTTCCTCTTCTACACCAGCGGCACGACCGGCCCGCCGAAGGGCAGCGTGCACAGCACCGCGCATTTGGTCGGCGGCCTCGCGCTCAACGCGGTCGCGCTCGACGTGCGCCCCGACGACGTCTACTGGCCGACGTCGGACCTGGGCTGGGTCGCCGGCTTCATCCTCACGTTCAGCGCGCTGTGCCAGGGCGTGCCCTTCCTCGCCGTCGAGTCGGACTTCGACGCCGATCTGTACTGGCGGATCCTCGCCAAAGAGGAGGTCACCAATCTCTTCGCGGTCCCGACGTTGCTGCGGATGCTGCGCCGCCGCGAGGCGATCCTCGAGGAGGAGGGCCTGACGCTGTCGTTGCGCCGCGGCGGCTCGGTCGGCGAGGCACTGGATCCGGCGACGTTGCAGTGGGCCACGGAGCGCCTGGGCATCACGGTCTTCGAGTTCTACGGCCAGACCGAGCACGGCGCCGGCGCGTGCACGAACCGCCCGGGTTACGAGATCCGCCCCGGCAGCCTCGGCCTGCCGTTCCCCTACCTCGACCTGCGCATCCTGGACGAGGACGGCGACGAGGTGCCGCGGGGCGAGGAGGGTGAGATCGTCACGAAGGCCGACTACCCCGCGCTGTTCAAGGGCTACTACAACCAGCCGGAGAAGACCGCCGAGACGCTGCGCGGCGACGGCTGGCACCGGACCGGCGACCTCGCGCACATGGACTCCGACGGCTACGTCTGGTTCCACTCGCGCAAGGACGACGTCATCAGCTCGGGCGGCTACCGCATCGGGCCGTCCGAGGTCGAGGGCGCGCTGCTCGCGCACCCCGCGGTCCGCGACGCAGCGGTGGTCGGCAAGCCCGACGACGCGCGCGGCCAGATCGTCAAGGCGTGGGTCGTCGCCGACGCCCCATCGGACGCGCTGGCGGCCGAGCTGCAGCAGCTCTGCCGGGACACCGCCGGGGGCTGGAACTACCCGCGCGAGGTGGAGTTCATCGCCGAGCTGCCGCGCACCGCGACGGGCAAGGTCCGGCGTGTCGAGCTGCGCGAGATCGATGCGCAGCGTGCCAAGGCCGAGGCCTAGGCGCGGAAGTCAAGCTATGTCTGACACGGAGACGTCGCCGGTGACGCTACTTGACGGACTCGCGAGCCTCGATCCGGAGGCCCGCCGCGAACTGGCCACTAACCTCCGGCAGGTATCTGCCACCTTCCATGAGGTGCCTGACGGCAGGACGACCTCACACGTGCTCGGCGTCCTGGCTCACCTGCTGGACCCGTCCTGACCAGCTTGTGGACCTGTCTCGAATATGACGACTTCTGAGAGTCTCGAAACTTCGTCACGGTTGCGCCCAATCTCTGAGAGCTCCCGTTGTAGACACCCAGATAACAGGTCACTACGAGGCCGTCGGTGCTACAGCGAAGCACTCTATGGACATTCAGGACAGTTCATCGGCGACCCTGGAGAACATACGTTCGAACAGCAAATCTGAGTTGCCGATGGGCCTACGCTGAACCTGCCATGTATATACCCCGACAGTTCGCCCTCTCCGACGAGGAAACCGAAGCCGCTCTCGCCCAGGCCGGCTTCGCGCATCTGGTCACCCAGGACCCGTCGGGGTTGATGGTCACGCCGCTGCCGCTGCTGTACAACCAGGCCAACCATTCGCTCATCGGTCACGTGTCACGGGCCAACCCGCACTGGCACGCCGACAGCCGCGAGTCGGTCGCCATCTTCTCCGGTCCGCAGGCCTACATCTCGCCCAGCTTCTATGCGACGAAAGCCGAAACGGGCAAGGTGGTGCCGACCTGGAACTACGAGGTCCTCAACGTCTACGGCCGCCTCATCGTGCACGACGACGCCGACTGGGTGCTCAACCTCGTCACGACGCTGACGAACAGTCACGAACAGCAACGTACCGAGCCGTGGCAGGTCACCGATGCACCCGAAACCTACACGCGCGCACAACTACGCGCGATCGTCGGCATGGAGCTCATGATCTCGAAAGTCGAAGGCAAGGCGAAGATGTCGCAGAACCAACCCGAACGCAACCGCGAGGGCGTGGTCGCCGGCCTCAAAGCGTCCGACACACCACACGATCACATCGTCGCCGACCGTGTCGACGCTCTCGGAAGCACGAAGGCGAACGGCCGCGGGTAGCCCAACCCAGTCAGCCGCGACCGCTGCACCGCATCCAGCTCAACCGCGCGCACCTGTCCCGACGACGGTTCGTAACACTGCCACCGCTGTCCGTCTGCTTCGATGATCAGCACCCAATGCCGAGGGACGAACCACCCGATCAACATCGCCACCGGCCAGCCCTTCGCCACCGCGCGCCGCACATCCGCCAACCCGTCCCGCCGACCGCGAAACAGCCGCCACCGGTAACGCACTCCCGATGCGGCGCTATGCCCAGTGAGGGCACGCGCCATCCCTGCCGGCGTGGTGCCCAGCCGGCGCGGCCAGACCCGGTTCAACTCCGCATGCAGCCTCGCTTGTTCGGCGGCGAACCACGCCCGGTCGGACAGCGCCGCCTGGTTGCCCGGATCCAGCAGGGCGCCCGCCACCACCGCGACGGTCGGTCCGCACGTGACGCCGTCGCGTTGCCGAAGGTTCATGGCTGCGAGCTTCATCGACCATCACGGTAGGCCTACGCTCAGGCACTATGCGTCTATCGATCCGAAACCAGCTCACCGGCGTGATCACCGAGGTCAACCTGGGAGCGGTGATGGCGACCGTGAAGATCCGCCTCGACGGCAGCGAGCAGATCATCACGTCCTCGATCACCAAGGACGCCGCGGAGGACCTCGGCCTGCAGACCGGGATGCGCGCGACCGCATTCGTGAAATCGACAGAGGTCGCCATCGGCGTCGATTAGCGCCCAGCGCTTCGCCAGCGCTGCCGCGGGGTACCCGGCAGTCGATGAGCTTCGACATCACGCCCACCGCCGCGCAGCACGACCTCGCCCGACGCACGCATGAATTCGCTGAACAGTGCGTCCGCCCCGTCGCGCTCGAGTACGACCAGCGCCAGGAGTTTCCATGGCCGGTGCTCGAAGAGGCGGCCGAACGCGGGTTCTACAGTCCGCTCTTCTACCGCGACCTGATCGGCGATCCGACCGGACTGTCGCTGCCGATGTTCATGGAAGAGCTGTTCTGGGGCTGCGCCGGCATCGGCCTGGCGATTGTGATGCCCGCCTTGGCGCTCTCGGCTATCGGCCAGGCCGCCTCTCCCGAGCAGATGCTGCAGTGGGCACCCGAATGTTTCGGCACCCCGGGCGATCTCAAGCTGGCCGCGCTGGCGATCTCCGAGCCCGAGGGCGGTAGCGATGTTCGCAACCTGCGCACCCGGGCGCACCGCGACGGCTCGGAAAAGGACGCGGACTGGATCATCGACGGTCACAAGATGTGGATCGGCAACGGCGGCATCGCCAACGTGCACGTCGTCAACGCCGTCGTCGATGAGGAGCTCGGTCACAAGGGGCAGGCCCTGTTTATCGTGCCCGGCGGCACGCCGGGTCTGGAACTGGTCCGCAAGCTCGACAAGCTTGGCTGCCGCGCGTCGCACACCGCCGAGCTGAAGTTCAACGGTGTCCGTGTTCCGGCCGAGAATCTGCTCGGTGGCCAAGAAAAGCTCGAACACAAGTTGGCCAAGGCGCGGGAAGCGATGGAGGGTGCCAAACATTCCGGATCGGCCACCATGGGAACCTTCGAGCAGACCCGGCCGATGGTCGCCGCCCAGGCGCTCGGAATCGCGAGGGCCGCATTGGAATACGCCACCGAGTACGCCAACCGGCGGGAGGCGTTCGGTGCGCCGATCATCGACAACCAAGGTGTCGCGTTCCCGCTCGCCGACCTGGCCACCGCGATCGACGCGGCACGCCTGCTCACCTGGCGGGCATCCTGGATGGCCGCGTCCGGCGTGCCGTTCGAGCGCGGCGAGGGCTCGATGGCCAAACTGGCAGCCAGCGAGGTCGCGGTAAGAACCACCGAGCGGGCGATCCAGACAATGGGCGGCTGGGGTTACATCAAGGACCATCCTGTCGAGAAGTGGTACCGAGACGCCAAGCTGTACACCATCTTTGAGGGCACCAGCGAAATCCAGCGGGTCGTCATCTCCAACGCGCTCGGGGCCGCCGACGGCAAGCCGCCCCTGCACGTGCACCTCGAGCCGACCGGCGGCCCACTGAACAAATGGTTCGGCAGGGGCACTCCGCTGCGCAGCAGGGCGGCGGATGCCGCGCTTTCCGCCAAGGATCGCGTCCCTCGGCCGATAATGCGCTTGGCAATGAACGTGTTGCGTCCGCCCCGCAAGTGAAAGGGGTCCGCGATGGCCGTACGAATGATGGATCTGCTCAGCGGCAATTTCGACACCCTGCGCTACGAGCCCACCGCGAAACGGATCCGGGCATACATCGGCGCCGAGCCGGTCGCCGAAACCTGTGAGGCCCGGCTGGTGTGGGAGCCCCGCCGCGTCGTGCCGACCTATGCGGTACCGATCGATGCGCTGACCGCGCAGCTAGTACCCGCGGGCGCCGAGTCCGGCGCCGACGAGGACGTCGGCGTGCGCCTCCCCGCGATCAGTTCGCGCCCCATCCTCGACCCGAGCGTCCCCTTCGATGCGCATTCGTGTGCGGGCACCGCGTACGACGTCATCGCCGGTGAGGAGACGGGCGCCGCGGCCGCGTTCCGGCCCGACGATCCCGACATGGCCGACTACGTCATCCTCGAGTTCGCCGCGTTCGAATGGCGCGAGGAGGACGAGCCGTTGGTCGGCCACCCGCATGATCCGTTCGGCCGCATCGACGTGCTGCGCAGCAGCCGCCACGTCCGCATCGAACTCGACGGTCGGCTACTGGCGGAGTCCACGCGGCCGATGGTGCTGTTCGAGACGCTGCTGCCGGTCCGGTTCTATCTGCCTCGCGAGGACGTGGCCGTCCGGCTCGAACCCAGTGACAGGGCAAGCTATTGCGCATACAAGGGCCGGGCGTCGTACTACTCCGTGCCCGACGGCCCACGCGACGTGGCGTGGACATATCACGAGCCACTGCACGACGCCGAACCCGTGCGCGACCGGATCTGCTTCTTCGACGAGCGCGTCGACATGATCGTGGACGGCGAACGCCGCGACCGGCCGATCACCCCGTGGAGTGACGAATGACGTTCAGGGACTTGCACTATGGCGAACTGCCACTGCTGCTGCCCAACGCGTGGGATGTACCGTCGGCGCTGGCGCTGCTGGAGTGCGGCTTCGCCGCGATCGGCACCACCAGCTTCGGCGTGGCGTCCAGCCTTGGCAGGCCAGACGGAGGCCGGTCGACCAAGGAGGCCAACCTCGGGCTGGCCGCCGCGCTACGGCCACTCGACTGCTACCTCACCATGGACATCGAAGATGGCTACACAGACGATCCAGATGAGGTCGCCGACTACGTCGCCCGACTGCCCGTCGACGGCATCAACATCGAGGACAGCACCGACGCGAAGCTGATCGACCCGCCGCGGAATGCGGCCAAAGTGCAAGCCATCAAACAACGTTCGCCCGATGTGTTCGTCAACGCCCGCGTCGACACCTACTGGTTCGGTCAGGACGCCACCGTGGCCGCGACAGTGGACCGGGCCGCCAGATACGCCGAGGCGGGCGCGGACGGCATCTTCATTCCCGGCGCCGCCGAGCCCGACCTGCTGCGCGAGCTCGCCGCGGCCATCCCGCTGCCGGTCAATGTCCTTGCCATCCCTGGACTCTCGCTCGCTGAGCTTGCCAAGCTCGGCATCAGCCGGGTGTCGACGGGTTCACTGCCGTACCGCGTCGCCATTCACGCCGCGGCGCAGGCCGCGGTCGCCGTCCGCGATGCCACCGAGTTGCCAGCTTCCGACCCGTATCCCGAGATGCAAGCGCGTCTCGTGCGCTACACAAATCAGAAATTCAGTGGGTAGCCGCCGCTGACCTTGAACGTCTCCCCCGTAATGAACGACGCCTCGTCGGAGCACAGGAACAACATCGCCGAGACCACGTCGTCCATCGTGCCGAGCCGGTGCACGAGCTGAAGCTTGTGAACGAACTCGTCGATCAACGGCTTCGGCAGATCGGCCAGCGCATTCTCCGTGTTCATCAGTCCGGGTGCAATGGCGTTGACGCGGATTCGATCCGGCGCAAGTTCGGTCGCGAACGCGACGGTCAACCCGCGCACCGTTAGTTTCGACACCGCATATGGGGTGGCGCTCATGTAGCCGGCCATCGACGAGATGTTGAGCACCACGCCGCCACCGCGCTCGTGCATCGAGTCCCGGCAGGCCAGCGTCACGTTGATCACGCCCATCACGTTGACGTCGAAAAGGCTGCGGATCTCATTGCGGGACAACGCCCCGAATGGCTGGTTGTACTTCATCAGGTGCAGCCCGGCGTTGTTGATCACGATGTCGATGCCACCGAACCGTTCGATCGTCGTCGCTACGGCGGCGTCCACCCGTTCCGCGTCGGCGACGTCGCAGTCCACCGCGATCGCCTGTCCGCCGGCTGAAACCAGTTCCGCTGCAGTGCGTTCGGCCGTGTCAACGTCGATGTCGGCGATCACCACGCTGGCGCCCTCGGCGACCAGCGCCCGCGCGAACGCCCGGCCGAAGCCGATCGCACCGCCGGTGATCACGGCGGTGCGCTTCTCGAATCTCATCGCTGGCATTCTCACCGCTGTCGTCTGCGCGGTCAATGTGGTGCTCACGCAGTAAACGGGTACTCCGCCGATCATGGATCAATCCGAAGCGCCGATCCTCGACGGACTGGTCGAATACCGAAAGAGCAACCGGTACGGGTACACGCCGCCCGGCCATCGTCACGGCCGCGGCGCGGACGATCGGGTGCTGGCGGTGCTCGGGCACGAGCCCTTCCGCGACGACGTGTTGATGAGCGGCGGCCTCGATGACCGGCGCACCAGCAACAAGTACTTGAAGCGGGCCGAGGATTTGATGGCCGAGGCCGTCGGCGCCGACCTCGCGTTCTTCTCGACATGCGGCAGCTCTTTGTCGGTGAAGGCCGCGATGATGGCCGTCGCAGGCGGCGATGACAGCCTGCTGGTCGCACGTGACAGCCATAAATCGGTCGTGGCCGGCCTCGTCTTCTCCGGCGTGCAGGCGCGGTGGATCACGCCGCAGTGGGATGCCGAGCGGCACTTCTCCCATCCGCCGTCGCCGCAGAACTACGCCGACGCCTGGGCCCGCTACCCCGACGCCGCCGGCGCCCTGGTGGTCAGCCCCAGCCCGTATGGCACCTGCACCGACCTCGAAGGCATCGCGAAGGTATGCCACGAGCACGGCAAGCCGCTGATCGTCGACGAAGCCTGGGGTGCACACCTGCCGTTCCACGAGGACCTGCCGACCTGGGCCATGGATGCCGGCGCCGACGTGTGCGTGGTCAGCGTGCACAAGATGGGCGCCGGGTTCGAGCAGGGCTCGGTGTTCCACATGCAGGGCGACCTGGTCGATAAGGACCGGCTGTCGGCATGCGCGGACCTGCTGATGACCACGAGCCCGAACGTGATGGTGTACGCGGCACTGGATGGCTGGCGGCGGCAGATGGTCGAGCATGGCCGCGAATTACTCGGAAGCGCACTGGAATTGGTGGACGGGCTGCGCGATGACATCGAGTTGATTCCCGACGTCGAGGTGCTTGACGACGAACTCCTCGGTGTCGAGGCATCCCACGACTTGGACCGGTTGCAGATCCTGATGGATCTGTCCGGCACGGGAACGTCGGGCTACCAGGCCGCTGACTGGCTGCGCAAGCACAAGCAGGTCGACCTCGGCATGAGCGATCACCGCCGGCTGCTGGCGACAATGTCATTCGCCGACGACAAAGCCACCGGCGAACGGCTGCTGGATGCGCTGTGGGCGTGGCGCAAGGCAGCCAATGACTTCGAGCCGCCACCCCCGATCCGTTTGCCGTCGCCGAAGGAGATCGAACTCGAGAGCATCCAGCTGCCGAGGGAGGCGTTCTTCGGGGACGTCGAGGCAGTGCCGGCCGAGAAGGCCAGCGGCCGGATATCCGCCGAGCAGATCACGCCCTATCCGCCTGGCATACCCGCGGTGGTGCCCGGCGAGCGGCTCAACGACGCGGTGATCGACTACCTGCGCTCCGGCCTCGATGCCGGGATGAATGTGCCGGACGCCGCCGACACCAGTTTGAAGACTTTCAAGGTGGTAGTTACCTGATACCCCTGGTTTCGGTTCGGGGAATTCTGGCAACATTACTCGTGAGTCAGTTCGGTCCGACGACAGTCAGCGGGTGGGATGGCAATGGGGACTTCGCACAGCTCAGAGCAGGTTTCGGTGCTCGCGCAGGGCGGTGAGGGCGGCGGCGCGGCGCTCGATCAGGTAATCGGAATGTCGGTGGCCACGCTCGTTGTGACCGCCGGGTTGCTGTGGATCGGCTATCTCCACCGGCAGCGCCGCATCACCTGGCTGAACAGCCTGGCGGAATATGCGGCCAGGAAATTCAAGCGGCCGACGTGGGTGGCGCTGCCGATGGCGTTGTTCATTGCGACACTGATCTGCGCGCTGTTCGGGTTCATCTGGGACGTCAGCCTGCACATCGGCAAGGGCCGCGACCCGGGGCCGCTGGCCAACCCCGCGCACTACTTCATCCTGTTCGGCTTGTTCCTGTTGTTCATCGCCGGCTGCCTGGCCTGCGTGCTGCCCTACGACAAGCCGGGTCCATCTGCCGTCCGAATCACGAAAGACTGGTATGCGCCCGTCGGCGGCATCCTGATGGCCGGCTGCGGCCTCTACGCACTGCTCGGCTTCCCCCTCGACGACATCTGGCACCGCATCTTCGGCCAAGACGTCACGCTGTGGGGTCCGACCCACTTGATGATGATCGGTGGCGCGGGCTTCTCGACGCTGTCCGCACTCATGCTGAATTACGAGGGGCTGAAGGCGATGGGTGAGGACGCCCCGACCGGCGGCGTCTTCATCAAGTTCGTTCAGTACCTCGGCTTCGGCGGGATTCTCATCGGCCTGTCGGTGTTCCAGATCGAATTCGATTTCGGCGTACCGCAATTCCGACAGGTGTTCGAACCCATGCTGATCGCCGCGGCGGCCGCATTCGGCTGCGTCGCGGCTCGAATGATGCTGGGACGCGGTGCGGCCGTCATCGCCGCGCTGCTGGCCATCGCGCTGCGTGGTCTGATGGCGCTACTCGTCGGCCCGATCTTCGGGGCGCCGATCAACTGGTTCGCGCTGTACCTCGGACCCGCAATCGTCGTCGAATTGATCGCGCTGACACCACTTTTCAAACGGCCCGTGCTTTTCGGCGCCGTCAGCGGCTTGGGTGTGGCGACCGTCGGCCTCTGGTTGGAGTCATTGTGGATCGGCGCGGTCTACCACTACCCGTGGCCGACCAGCATCTGGCCCGAGGCGCTGGCCATGGCCATCCCGGTCGCCATCCTCACAGGCGCGTGCGGCGCCCTGTTCGGCTTGGTGCTCACCTCGCGGCGACTGCCGTCGCGCGCCATCAGCATCGGTCTTGTGGTGCTGACAGTCCTGGCGATCGGTGGCGCGACCGCCAACGGCCTGCGCTACAACGTGCCGCAAAACGTCACGGCGACAATCGCTCTCACGGATGTGGCGGGCAGCGCGCCTGGTCAGCGGATGGTGAACGCCGACGTGCTGATCAATCCGCCGACCTTCGTCAGCGACGACCCCAATTGGGTGTCGATCCTCGGCTGGCAGGGCCATCTGCAGAACCAGCGTGGCCAGGTCGTCGACAATCTCGAAAAGGTCGGTCCCGGTCACTACCGCACCACCCAGCCCGTTCCGGTGTGGGGTTCGTGGAAGACGCTCCTGCGCCTGCATGACGGAACGACGTTGGCGGCGGTGCCGATCTTCCTTGCCGCGGACCCGGGCATCGGCGCAAAAGAGGTGCCGGCAGAGGCATCGTTCACCCGGCCGTTCGTCGCCGAGATCACCATCCTGCAGCGCGAGCGCAACCCCGACACCCCGATGGTGCTGTGGACGATCGGCGGCCTCGTGGTCCTGTTCTGCACGCTGGTCCTCATCGGCGTCCTCAGCTGGGGCGCCGGTAGGATCAACCGCATCGAGGCCTCGGGCAGCGAGGCCGAACTCCAGCCAACGGCGCAGGCGTGACCGGACAACCCGAAGTTGAGATTCTCGCCCATCACGGGCTGCTTCTTGCAATACCGGCCTTCGCGCCCGCGATCGCCGTCGCGGGGGTGGTCATCTACATCGCGATGCGGGACCGCCGCCGCACGAGCGATGCACCCCGAGGTGAGAACTCCGACTCGCCGCGCCAAGATGGTTGACCGTGACTTCATCTAGAACTCTTGTGATCTTGACGGCCGCTGCCCTCATCACGGCCGGATGTGGTGGATCTCACGAGGTGGCTGTCAGCACCTCGAGCAGCCAGCCCCCGTCGACCGTCAACCCGTCGGACATGTCGAACGAGCAGGCGCCGCCGTCGCGGCTCCTCGTCGACGTCACGATCAACGGCGGCAAGGTGACCCCGGCCAACCAGCAGCTGCAAGCCGCGGTCAAGGAGCAGATCGTCATTCGCGTCAACAGCGACGCCGCCGACGAGTTGCACTTGCACTCAACGCCCGAGCACAGCTTCAATATCGAGGCCAAGCCGGCGCAGTCCTTCGTGTTCACCGTCGACGTGCCCGGCAAGGTCGACGTGGAGCTGCACAAGCTGAACAAGATCATCGCAACCATCACCGTGCAGTGACGGCTGATCGGTCCGTTGCCGTACTGGCCCATGGCCTGGGTGGCTCGACCGATCTGCCAATCCCGTTGAGCTATGCGCTCATCGGCGCTGCGTGGGCGTTGACGTTTACTTTTGCGGTTGTCGCGGTTGCCTGGCGCAGGCCGCGGTTCGACCCGGACAAGCCAGGCCGGGCACTGCCGCGATGGGTGACGACGGTGATCGACGCGCCGGCCACCCGCTGGGTGGTGGCGATCGCGGCGCTGCTGTTCGCGGTCTGGGTCGCGGTCGCCGCGGTGTTCGGCCCGCAGGGCCCGGACAACCCGCTGCCCGGCGTCTTCTACGTGCTGTTGTGGGTCGGTCTGGTGGCGCTGTCGCTGGCCGTCGGACCCGTGTGGCGCGCGATCTCGCCGGTGCGGACCGTGCATCGACTGCTGGGCCAGTGGTCGCTGGGTCTGCGGTATCCCGAATGGGCGGGTTACTGGCCCGCGGCAGTCGGGCTGTTCGCGTTCGTCTGGCTCGAGCTCGCCAGCCCAGATCCGGGATCGCTTGGCGCGATCAAGGTTTGGCTGCTCGTGTACCTCGTCGTGACGTTGGCCGGCGCACTGTGCTGCGGCGCGCGGTGGTGTGCCCGCGCCGATCCGTTCGAGGTGTACAGCGTGGTGGCGTCTCGGCTTTCGGTGCTGCGCCGCAACCGCGACGGTCGCATCGCGATCGGCAACCCGTTCGACCACCTGCCGTCACTGCCGGTGCGGGCCGGCACGCTGGCGGTGCTGGCGGTGCTGCTGGGATCGACGGCGTTCGACAGCTTTTCGGCGACGCCGCAGTGGCGCGGCTTCGTCGACGATCACACGGACTCGGTCGCGACGGCGACATTGCTTCGCACCGCGGGGCTGGTTGTGTTCGCCGGGGTGGTCGCGGGCACCTTCTGGCTCGCTGCGCGGACGGCGGGCGGCGTCGATGCGCAGCGTCGCCGCGAACTGCCAGGGCTGATGGCGCATTCGCTGATCCCGATCGTCATCGGCTACGTGTTCGCGCACTATCTGACGTATCTCGTCGAACGTGGGCAGCAAACGGTCATCCAGCTGTTCAGCCTTGGCACCGACGTGCACTACGTGCTGTCCATGCACCCGTCGCTGCTGGCCAGCATCAAGGTGAGTTGTGTGGTGGCCGGTCACATCGCGGCGGTGATCGCGGCCCACGACCGGGCATTGCGGTTGCTGCCCGCCGGCCATCAGCTGACCGGGCAGCTGGCGATGATGCTGGTGATGGTCGGCTACACGTTCACCGGGCTCTATCTGTTGTTCGGCGGCTAACGTTGAGGCATGCGCGCACTGATCATCGTCGACGTCCAGAACGATTTCTGCGAGGGCGGTTCCCTAGGGATTGCCGGTGGCACAGCGGTGGTCCGCGAAATCAACGAGTACGTCGCCGCCCACCGCGACTACGCCCACGTGGTCGCCACCAAGGACTACCACATCGAGCCCGGCGAACATTTCTCTGAGCACCCCGATTACCGGGTGTCCTGGCCACGGCATTGTGAGGTCGGCACCCCAGGCGTCGACTTTCACCCGGAGTTCGACGACAGCGCCATCGAGGCGGTGTTCATGAAGGGCCACTACTCAGCCGCCTACAGCGCGTTCGAATCCGTCGACGACACCGGCACGCCGCTGCCCGACTGGTTGCGGCAGCGCGGCGTGGAGGAGATCGACATCGCCGGATTGGCCACCGACTATTGCGTGCTGGCGACCGCCACCGACGCCGTCAACGCCGGTTTCGCTGCACGGGTCCTGCTCGACCTGACCGCCGGCGTGGCACAGGAGTCAACCGACAAGGCAGTCGAGGACATGCGCGCCGCCGGCGTCGAGATCGCCTAGTCGGTCGGGTCGCGCGGCGGGCCCGTCCACCGGGGCGGGCGGCCTTCCACGTGCGCGCGCACGCCTTCTTTGGCGTCGTCGTGACGCATGAGGTGGCGGTGGATCTCGGTCTCGCGGGCGCCGACGGCCTCGCGATCGAGGTCGAACGAATCCCACAGCAACCGCTTGCTGGCCGCCACCGACATCGGCGCGGTGTTCTGCGCGATGTCGTGGGCCAGCTCCAGCGCGGCAGGCAGCACATCGGCGGCGTCGAGCACCCGGCTGCCCAAACCCAGCTGCACTGCGCGATGGCCGTCGAAAGTTGCTCCAGTCAACAGGATTTCGGCCGCATTGGCGATCCCGACCAGCCGCGGCAGCACCCAATGCGAGTAGGCATCACCGACGACGCCGCGGCGGACCTGCACCACGCCGTACCGGGCGTCGGCGGCGAAGAACCGGATGTCGCATTGCAGCGCCAGCGTCAGGCCGAGGCCGATGGCGTGTCCGTTGACGGCCGCGATCACCGGCTTGGACAGCGACCATGCGGGCACCGCGAAGCCGGCCGCACTGAAACTCGGTCCGGGTTCGGCGAAGGTCTGCTCACCGCCGGCGAGGTCCGCGCCGGCACAGAACGCGGGCGGGGTGCCGGTCAGCACGATCACCCGCACCGAGTCGTCGCGATCGCACGTCCGGAAGGCGTCGGCCAGCTCGTCGCGCATCCCGTCGCCGATCGCGTTGCGTTGCTGTGGCCGGTTGAGTGTGATTGAGGCCACGCCGCAATCGACGTCGAACAACAAGGTGCGGTAAGCGGGCATCGACGGACACCGTATCGTCGCCGTAGTGAGTAATGGCGCGGTGCCGGAAATCTGGCCGGGCAAGGCGTATCCGCTGGGCGCCACCTACGACGGTTCGGGAACCAATTTCGCGGTGTTCAGCGAGGCCGCCGACCGCGTCGAATTGTGCCTGTTCGACAACGGCACCGAGACGCGCGTCACGCTGCCGGAAGTCGACGGTTTCGTCTGGCACGGGTTCATCCCGAACATCGAGCCCGGCCAGCGCTACGGCTACCGGGTGTACGGCCCATACGATCCTGCCGCGGGACAGCGCTGCAACCCGAACAAGTTGCTGATCGACCCGTACGCGAAGGCGATCGACGGCACCTTCGAGTGGAACCAGTCGCTGTTCGGGTACAACTTCGGCGATCCCGACAGCCGCAACGACGACGACTCGGCGGCCAGCATGCCCAAGTGCGTGGTCATCAACCCGTACTTCGACTGGGGGGTGGATCGACCGCCCCAGCACGAATACGCCGACACCGTGATCTACGAGGCGCACGTCAAGGGCCTTACCCAGACCCATCCGGACATTCCGGAGAACATTCGCGGCACATATGCCGCAGTCGCGCATCCAGTCATCATCGAGCACTTGAAGTCGTTGGGCGTCAACGCGATCGAGTTGATGCCGGTGCATCACTTCGTCAACGACTCGACGCTCGTCGAGAAGGGGCTGACGAACTACTGGGGCTACAACACGATCGGATTTTTGGCGCCGGACGCGAAGTACAGCTCCAGCCCGAACCCGGGCGGGCAGGTCCAGGAGTTCAAGGCCATGGTGCGGACGCTGCACGAGGCCGATATCGAGGTGATTCTCGACGTGGTTTACAACCACACCGCCGAGGGCAACCACCTGGGACCGACGTTGTCGATGCGCGGTATCGACAACGGCGCCTACTACCGTCTGGTCGATGACGACAAGCGGTACTACCTGGACTACACCGGCACGGGTAACAGCCTCAATGTCGGCCATCCGCATTCGCTGCAGCTGATCATGGATTCGCTGCGGTACTGGGTGACCGAGATGCACGTCGACGGCTTCCGCTTCGACCTCGCAGCCACCCTGGCGCGCGAGTTCTACGACGTCGACCGGCTGTCTGCGTTTTTCGAACTCGTGCAACAGGATCCGACGGTCAGCCAGGTCAAGCTGATCGCCGAACCGTGGGACGTCGGTCCCGGCGGCTATCAGGTCGGCAACTTCCCTCCGCAGTGGACCGAATGGAACGGCAAGTACCGCGACACCGTGCGTGACTACTGGCGCGGTGAGCCTGCCACCCTTGACGAGTTCGCCTATCGCCTGACCGGATCGGCCGATCTTTACGAGCAGACCGGCCGCCGACCCGTCGCGTCGATCAACTTCGTCATCGCCCATGACGGGTTCACGCTCCGGGATCTGGTGTCCTACAACGAAAAGCACAACGAGGCCAACAAAGAGGGCAACCGCGACGGAGAAAGCCACAACCGGTCCTGGAACTGCGGCGCGGAAGGGCCGACGAAGGATCCGGAGATCAACGCGTTACGCGCGCGGCAGCAGCGCAATTTCCTTGCCACACTTCTGCTTTCGCAAGGCGTTCCGATGATCGCGCACGGCGACGAGCTCGGCCGTACGCAGCAGGGCAACAACAACGTCTACTGTCAGGACAACGAAACGTCCTGGATCGATTGGGCGAACGCCGACGCCGAGTTGATGGAATTCACGCGGTCGGTGTCGGCGTTGCGCACGGCGCACCCGGTGTTTCGCAGGCGCCGGTTCTTCAGCGGTAAGCCGGTCGGCCGACGCGGGGACGGCGGTCAGCCCGACATCGCATGGTTCGCACCGGACGGCTCGCAGATGACCGGGGACGACTGGGAAACGGGCTATGCCAAGTCGATCGCCGTGTACCTCAACGGCCAGGGCATACCCGGTCGCGATGTGCGAGGACAGCGCGTCACCGATGACTCGTTCGTGCTGTGTTTCAACGCCCACTACGAACCGATCGAATTCTCGCTGCCGCCAAAGGAATTCGGCTCAGCGTGGGTGCCGGTGATCTACACGGCGGACACCGCCACTGCCGAGGAAGCCAAGCCGGTGACCGCGGGCGCCAAGGTCGCGGTCGATGCGCGCGCGGTGCTGGTGCTGCAGGCCAGCGACCAGACCCCGGGGTAGCTCACTCGACGACCGGGAAGATCGAGTCGCCGTCCTCCGGGGAGCCGCTGATCTGGCCCTCGTCGGTGCCGTGGTGGGCCGGATCGACGTGGTCGACGTCCTCTGCCTCGTCGGGTGCCGGGAAGGACGCGTCGGGTTCCTCGGCGGCCAGTTTCTCGTCGAGTGACTCGCCCTCGGGCTCCTCGGCGATATGGTCCGCCGCTGCCCAACCCTCCGGCGGGTCGACGACCTCGTCGCCGTCTTCGTTGCGGACGTCGTCGGAATCCAGGGCTTCCGCGGGGCGGAGGGTGTCGTCGCTATCCACGTCTGTTCGGTTGCCCACTGCGGCTGTCACTAAACGCCACAGGACCGACCTCACTCGATGACGTCGTAGAACGAGTCCCCATCCTCCGGTGTTCCGTCGATCTGTCCGCGCTCACGGCCGTGCGTCTGCGGATCCATATGGTCGATGTCGTAGTTGCTGACCAGCCGCAGCCCTCCGCCCGCGTCGGAGTCGTGGGCGTCGCTGCGCGCGTCGTCGGCCTCGTCATCGCCCTGATCATCGGGCACTTCCTCGGCGAGCCGCTCGTCGAGGGTTTCGTTGTCCTTGGCCTCGATCCACTCGTCCGGAGGGTCGACGACCTCGTCACCGTCGGCATTGCGGACTTCGTCCGAGTCGAGTTCCTCGGCGGGCTCCAGCGGGTTGTCGTCGAAGTCGTCACGCGCCATGCCGCCCATGTTGCCTGACACCACCCCCTGCCACATAACGCGCAGAAGTGTTGTGCGGCAGGCCCTTGCAAACTGAGATCATCTGTCCGTACCAGGCCGTATGGTACGGTTAGCTGCTGTAGCAACCGTGGCCGCCGCGAAGGCACTCGAGATTTTTCGCACATCTCGCTGCCTCCGGCCGGGCGGGCCGGGAGTAGGAGCCGAAGAGCGGCGGCGCCCTACCTGGCGGCCACGGTTGCCAGCACCCCTCCCTCACGCAATTTTCGCTGGTGTCAGTGGTGCTACCCGTTAATGGCCGTATGCTGCCCAGCATGGCGCCGCGGCGCGGTTCCCCCCGCCGGCTCACGGCCGAGGACTGGATCGAGGCCGGATTTGCTGTGCTCGCCGAGGGCGGGCCCAACGCGCTGCGGGTCGACTCGCTCTGCGAGCGGCTCAACGTCACCAAAGGCAGCTTCTACTGGCACTTCACGGATATGCCCGCGTACCGCGGCGCGCTCATCAAGGCGTGGAGCGGCCTCCACGACCGCGACCGGCAACATTTCGAGACGATGCCGGACGTCGACCCGCGCGAGCGCCTGACCGTGATGATTCAGACGTGGGTAGCACCGCGGCACTGGCAGCTCGAGCGAGCGATGCGGGTATGGGCGCTGACCGACGACGAGGTGCTGGGCAGCGTCCAGCAGAGCGACGCTCGGGTGCTGCGCGCGGTCAGGCAGGCGTTCGTCGATGTCGGGTTCGGGCGCGAGGAGGCGGCCTTGCGGTCCTATGTGGTCTTCGCGTTGGGCATCGGGAGCCTGCATTCGTCGGGGTCGGCCCCCGCCACTGCGCCCGATCTGCAGGACCGCTTCCTGGACTTCATGCTGCGGCCGTAGCCGGTCACGCCCGGGTCGTCGGCTCCAAACCGGTCTTCTTGTCGAGGTATTGCAGCAAGTCGTGGGCGGCGAGCTCGACGTCCTTGTGCCGCCATTCGGACGCCCGGTACACGCAGGCGATGAGGCCGGTGCGGTGGATTCGACGAAAATCCCCGTACACGAAGGCATATCGCGCCTTAGTCTCGTCCGTCGCACCCTCTGTCAGCCCGAGATGCCACTCGGCGTATTCGTCCCAGGAGTGCGAATCGAGGTAGGAATTCTGCGCGTCGGCTTTCGGCTGCACCTCGCCCCAGTCGCTGTCGAGAACGTACTGGCGGGCATCGATCAGCGTGCGTGCCTTGGCCACGCCGGCTTCGTTGAGCAAGTAGGAGGCCATGTCGTCATTGTCGGGGCTCGCCGAGGCCCTCGTGCGCGTTCGCCAGGATGTCGTCGAGGCGCGCGGCATTCGGTAGCGGTATCTTCGCGGCCTCCTCGACGAATCGAGCGGCGAGGTCGCGGAGCTTGACGTTGGTCTGCTGCGAGCGCTGGGCCAGCATGGCAAAGGCCTTCTCGGCTGAGATGCCGTGGCCCAACATCAGCATGCCCATCGCCTGGTTGATCGTGGCCCGGCGCGCGGCGATGGTGGCGACGACCTCGTCCAGTGAGCGCCGCACGTCGGCATCGAACTCGTCGGTGACGTCGACGTAGAAGCCCGTGGTGCCGATGACCTCACCGGCATCGTCCTTCCACCGGTCCCCGACCACGACCACCACGTGAACCTTGCCCGCCGTGTCGATGATGCGGTGCCTGCTGGAAAACGGAATACCGAACTGGCGCACCTGTTCGATCAACTGGGCCACCGTCGGCTTGTCGTCGGGGTGTTTGTGCGACAGCACCAATTCGGTGGTCGGGGTGACGGTTCCCGGGTCATAGCCGTGCATCGCCGCCACCTCGTCGGACCACTCCCAGCGATCGTCACGAGCGTGATACTTGAAACTGCCCGCCGGCGGCCAGCCCCGTCCGTCGATGGTGCACCCCCTAAGACGTCCTATTGGAGTATGTCCCGCCGAAGCCTCCGCGGTGAGAAAATGGCTCTGAAACAGAGGTAATATCGGCGGGGTGGACACCCGCACCGATCTGACCGCCGAGCTCTTCAACGTGGTCGGCCGGTTCCGGCGCCAACTGCGCCGATCGACCGGCCACGGCTTCGACGCCACCGGGTTGACGCAGTCGCAGGCGGAATTGCTGCGCTTGGTCGCCCGCCAACCGGGTATCTCCGTGCGGGAGGCGGCCACGGAG
>Ga0075428_100002095_pt1 | contig 21518 bp, 25 predicted proteins | sample RhiMetdeltSRZDD2_FD_75291 | JGI IMG/M metagenome (GOLD analysis project Ga0075428, IMG submission 75291) | Populus rhizosphere microbial communities from Tennessee, USA - Rhizosphere MetaG P. deltoides SRZDD2 | ecosystem: Host-associated > Plants > Roots > Rhizosphere > Soil | place: USA... | reverse complement strand
ATGTTGGGCACACTCAAGGATCGCACGTCACGACTTGCTCTCGTCAATCTGGACCGTGGCAGTTCGTATCGTTTGTTTTGGTTTCAGCGCGTCTCGAAGTTGAATGAGTTCTCGCAGCCGTTCAAACAGAAAACAGAAGGCATAGCGTTCCTTCGTCCTCTTTTTCTTCCTGTTCTCCACTCCCGTTATCTCCGCCGTCGGCATAGGGTCTTCTCGTTCGATAAGGAGGCAGAGCCGCTATTCGGAAAAGACATTGAAACCTGGTCAATACTTGCATTGCCGAAGCGACAAAGGAAGCTGTCCCATCCGTCTTCGGTACTTGTATGTACACGAACATTATTTTTTTCGACCCGTCGTCAGAGCGACTGGATTGAGATTCAGTGCGCCTTGGCACCATAGATCATTCGGAGCAGACGCTTTTGGCCTGTGGATGCTCCTTCCGGCCGGCATACTTTTCGCTGAAAAAATCCCTCATTATGACCGGCTCTAGCCAGCGCGTGGAATACCCAGAAGCAAGCGACGCTGGGAGTACAGCATCGCGGCTGCGCCCGATCTTCGCGGCGATGACTCGATCGATGTCAGTCCCGAGCAGCTTTTCTTCGGCACGCGCCCAGGGACGAACCAGCGGAGCGGGATTGCGAATGCCAAGATACCAGCGGCGGTCCCGCACCGCCTGAAGCGGCTTTTTCAGCCTCTTAGCTATTTGAAGATCAGAAAGGGCACCAAGCAACCTGTCTTGCACAGGCGTCCAGTGCGCAACTTTGAGAATGCCGAGTTGCTGACGCCGTAGTCTCACGCCGCTCAGTCCCCGGCTCAGCTTCCGTGCCAATTCCCTGTCAGGCATGGTTCCCAACAAGCGCTCCTCGGTGCGGGTCCACGGACGGACCTTTGCAAACCGATCAACTATGCCGAGCTTGGACCTCCGCGCCTTCACGCAATCAACAGATCGCTTGACCAGACGTGCCACTTCGGCGTCGGGCTTCTTTCCAAGCAATCGGTCCTCCGTTTGTGTCCAGGGTCGAAAGCGCGGTGCAATATATGGGCGTTTGAGCAATGCACGCTGGCTCTGGATCGCACGGAGACTGCGCTTGAATTTGCGCGCAAGGTCAGCATCCGGCATAGTTCCCAAGAGCCGAATCTCTTTGGGTGTCCAACGCCGGAATTTCGGGCGCGGCCTGAACGCAGGGATATGGAGCGAGACGCGCTGCGAGCGCACTTTAGGTACGGTCCGCCGGAGGCGAAATGCCAGATCAGTATCCAGCATCGTTCCGAGCAATCGGATTTCCCGCGCAGTCCAGCGCCGTGGTAAAGGAGGATGAATTCTGCGAGCCTCGCGCTCGGCAACGACTTCAGCGATAGTTCGTCCCGTTCGACGGGCGATTGTACCGTCGGAGAAGATTCCGAACTGCCTGACGTGCTTCTTGGTCCAAGGACGAGGCACGCCCGAGCATATCGAACAGAGCATGGGCGGCAAAGTCTCTTAGGCGACGCTTGCAAGGTGTGACCCGGCAAGCAAAAGCTGCTGCGCAAGAGCCGGAACGGTCGCATCCATCACCGAAGGCGATCTCCGAAGGCTCTATATCCCAATCTTGGCAAACGCGTTCGAAAGATGTGGAAAGTGGGTCATCAGACGTTTGCCCTCGAAAGACCCATTTGTCCTCGAAGCCTAGGCTGATATCGGCAAATTCAGCCCAATTGCTGACCGTTTGCGTCGCGAAAGCCATGGTTTCATTGTGTGCGGAGTGCAGGTAAAATCCACAACTATCGTTTGTGCCGGCCACCTACGAGGAAATCCAAAATACTGTCTTCCCGCCACACGATCTAGCCACGTAGTCGCGCGCTGCTCCCATCGGTCCTGTCAATTTGCTGCTCAGCTGTGAAGCGCTTAAGCCGGGCTGGACACAATAAAGAGTAAAATTCAGAGACTTTGTGCGTGCACGGTCGAACAATGCTCTGAGTGAGTTCGCATCGCCCTTCAGGAAGCAAGAACCCTGTTTCAACCTAGAACGAATTTTTTCGAGCAAGTCTTGGGGTTTCTTCAGCCAAATCAATGATTTCACGACTTGGCCGGCGACTTCGTAGATATCATCGACCCGAGCCCCCGCCTCGAGGCCTGCTGAGCCTTTACAGTGAAAAACCGAGAATTCTATGGTGCCGATTGCTTCTTTGATGGTCAAAAAGTCGCCGATCTCACCGGTTCCGTGGTCATAGACAACAACGTCGTACGGCTCATCGGTTAACTGTCGTTTTAAATAGCCGTGAAGCGAATTATCAACTGCCGGATCAACTCCTTCGAGAAACTCCCTTTGAATGTCAACACCTACGTTTTTCCAGTCGACTTTCTTCACGGATTCAGCGGGAAACTCGGTCTCCTCATTGGAGTTGGATTGGAATAGAGCAGTGCCGGATATTCGCGAGAAATCGCTCAGGTAGATGTGAAATGGATGATCGGTCAGATACGTGAGCAAAGAAAAGCTCTCGCCTTTGCGGGTGATCTCCAAGCTCTCAATCGCGGCGTCGCCGGAAACAGCGATCCGGGCCTTGTCAAGCGAGAGCGTCAGAGGAAAGACATGCGAGCCATGCGTCAATTTAATCCTGACCTTACCTTTGGCACGCTCTTCCACTTCTATTGTTATATCATGCAATTGAGAGGGTGGCAGCCCCGGGCCACTTAGCTCAACCGAATGCTTGTAGACATCGTCGTTCCAAGCAACGGCGATCACGTCATCCGGCAACTCGTCCAGCGGTTTACCGACATCAAGAAAGTCTAGCGTTGTGCCGGTAACGACTTCCTCTTTCCGCATTAACTTTTCTCCGAGGTCCTTGCACCACGCAATGACCTCCGGGACCCTTAAGGTCGAGTTGCTCCAAACCTTTGATCCGCTGCTATAGCCGATCGTCAGAAACTTGCCTCTTACCTCTCCACGAAGAAACACATGACCCCGATGATACAATTTTCCGTCGGTGTTTGAGACCGCCTGTTTAAGGTCGGCACCCATTTTGGTTTGATAACTCTCGCTGTTGCTTGAAGTCACGCTGTTCTTCATTCCGACTTGAAACACAACTGCCTGCTTCAGGTCGTGAAGAACTCGGTTTATTTGGTGGAGCGATAGAATTTGATGGGTTCCCTCTGAATAATGTTTCCCAATGGCATCGTACAAACCAAGGCTAGCACGACGACTGGAGCAGATGAAGAGGTGCTTTGAAGCCTCATCATAGTACGTAAGAACAAAGTCATACTCCGTTTTTGAAAGCTCTTCGTAATCTGTCCACCGAGGGCGAATTTGTTCCTTCAGAAGCAGGATCGCACACTGATGCTCTTCGTTTACGTCGTATTGCACGACCTGAAACTTTCCCGGAAGACTCGGCTCTATCGAAAAGCCTGCGAACTTTTCAACAGAATAGACCTTGGCATGGCAGAAAGGCTTGATGGTGCCGAGATCGAATTCGAGATCTGCCTCTTCTTCGCGGTACGTCTTCAACTTTGTGAATCCGGAGATCACCTCGCGGACATGCTGTTCGTGAGCTACGCGCGCTTCACTCAGGTTGGGAACAATGTCATTCCATACTGCGCGCTCGTGGAAGAGTTCCTCAGCCTCACCCGCAATCTCATTGGGCACCGCCATAAAATGCGCATCACCAATGTTCGGCTGCGACGTTCGCGCAAAGCGGCCGATGAACTGGAGTGTGACGGCGAGCGAGTGGTGAGGGGTATGAATTGCAGCGATTTTCAAAAAGGGAAAGTCGAAGCCTTCCCCCATCATATTGACGCAAATAATACCATCGAGCGCATCCTCGGGGTTCTGCCCTGACACGCCATTCCGAAGCCGATCAAGTGTGCGCTTTACGAAAGATGCTGAGTGATCGCTGTGAATCACCTGCAGCTTGAGCTTTGTGTTCTTCGCGTAAACTTCCTTCAAGTCATCGGCCCTGCTCTTGCTGTCGGTTCTGACCATCAACACGTGGGCAAGCCCCGCACGGCGATCTTTTACGAACTGCTCTTCAGCTTTGAGTGCAATCGCAGTATCGGATGTTTGTCCCGGCGCAGGCTGCACGGCCACGAAATTAACCTTTCCGAATATCTTATCCTCGAATGCTTTGCGCAAAGGATACGTAAAAACGGACTTGGCACGTATCAACTTCTTGTCGCGACGATACGGCGTTGCAGTGAACAGCACTCGTTTTGCGTGAGCAAAGTGCTCAAGCAATGCTGCCCAGGTCTTAGCAGCCGAGTGGTGTGCTTCATCAAAAAAAACGACATCAAAGATGTCCGAAGGTGCCTTAGCTACGCCGTCCATCTCCGGACTGGTGCAGTTAGGAGTCGCAACAACAACGTCATAATCTCGCAGCTCTTCCCATTGGGCTGCGGAACTCAGCTTTTCTGTGACGTGGAAAACTTTTGGTAAAGCTATCGCTTCTGGGAGGGCTCCGGCGCCCTTCAGAACTGCAAGCTCCGCAGCGCCTTCAACAATTTGTTCGCGCACAAGCTTACTGGGCGTGATGATCATCGCACGGTACGCTTGAAGCACAAAAGGTGTGAGAAGCAAGACCGCTGTTTTTCCGGAACCGGTGGGCATCACGATCAGTGCGGGATCCGTGGAAACGCTAAAGTGTCCTGCTATCGAATGAATGGCACCAGCTTGGGCGATCCTCAGTCCTGGATTGCCGAGCGGATACCGCACCAATGAATAGTTCTCACTAAAGTAGGACATGTGCGTATGAAATTAGAAGCCGCGAAGCGCAAACGTCGCTGCTTTACGCTCCAGTGTACTTTTATTGGTTAGTTAGAACAAGAACGAACGGGCACGCCTAGGGTTGCTCGTTTACCCGTTCAAATTTGAGGTTGCATGCTCTTCTACTGCGGTAAAACGGTAACCGACGACTCTGAACACCTCGGGCCGACACCGTATCAAGGAGCCGCGATTTGCCGCCTTGGACAAGGGCTGCGGGTCGTGGACGATGTTCGAACCAGTGCTCAAATCGTGCGTCTTGTTACGTCAGTATACACCTTCCTCTACAGAAGATATCGCTACGCATTTTCCAGAGTGCTATGAAGTTTTACGCGTGTGAGACCAGTTTAGCGTGGAAGAGCTTGAGAACAAGGAGTAGTGTTTTGCCACAAACGGCAAGCTTCGGCGACCGGCGGTGTCCAAGCACTTGATCGTGAGTTGTGGCCATCCGAACGCGACACGACAAGATGTTTTCGAATATAGTGTCGCAGGGCGCTGAGACCGTCATCGCCGAACATGCTTAACGCCGAAGCGAAGTTGGCGAGCAGCTATGCCGACTGCACAGCACCCGGTGCTAGGACCTCGTGCTTAAGTGAAAACTCCTTGCACTCGATTAGCCAGTGGACGTTGCTCATAAATAATATTTCATGGATGACGTTCGCCTGCTCCGAGATGCGGATTTCGTCGAAATAAACCTCGGGATGAGCTTGGAATGGAGAAGGCGACTGTAAATCATAAGAGACAACACTTTTGTACTCGAAGCTCAACAGCTGATCACAAAAGGCGTTTAAGAACTTGGCCTCAATATTGCAACGTTCAGGACATTGGTCAGCGCCGAAAACGCCGGAGATGGTCACAGATTGCAGCCACGCGTCATGGATCCCCCTTGGATCGGTAATGCTGTAGTGCCACTCAGCTTTAGCATATTCGTACGCAGCCGCCGGCAGTTTGTCTTTAATTGACTCCACGTACGCCAAATACTCGGGATATGATCCATCTTCAGATAAACTCTTGATTAAGATACGCATGTTGTCTCTTCTTCGCTAGTTCTGACACCGACATTTTTCCATCTCTCGGCTCATTTGACGCATTGCCGCGCTTCCCATAAATCCCGTCATTTGATTTATTTCATGTCGATAAGTCAAGAGACCGACGTATGCCCAGTCGTCCCGTCCCGTTCTACAATCCTGGCGTATGCTCTTGACTGTCTCGATGATCGCGGCTGCCTGTGCTTGCGAATTGAACAGAACGCCGGCAGCTATCGCCACCGGTCCGCCATATCGTCCGCCAAATCGTGCTAGCCTACCCAACATGTGCTTTACGTTCTGGAAACCTCTTTCAAGAAGGTACCCGCTGCCCCTTGCCTCCTGTATATTCAGCCCGTTAAGGGCTACGGCAATCTTGCGCGGCAACGTCGGAACCGCGGCCTTTTGGTGTTTCCGAATCCACCCGTCCTGATTAAGCACACCGACCTCTCCACCCTGACGATTATACACGTGGATTTCATAGACCCTTCCTCCTGGAGGGCGTTGGACGTTCGCTCGCCAGCCGTCAGGCAACCGCTTGTCGACGTTCTCGAGCCCCAACGGGTCTATACCATTTATTGGATCACTACTCACGTACGCGTACAGGTTAACTCCATCAGATTCTTCGAAAGGATCCCTTGAAATCCACCTTGCCGTGTCCGCGTCCAAAGCGCGGAATTGTGCGAGATGCAACCCGCTCTTTTGATGAAAATAGTGTCCAGTGTACGCGAAGTCCGATTCAGTACTAGCTGAGATCTTCGTTCTCCTTCCGTACGGATCGTATTCATAGCGCGCCTGAATCGTCCCTCCGCTATTGATCATCTCGCGGATTGAACCCAGGTGATCCTGGGTAAAAACGTACTCGGTTCCCGAAATCTGTTCTCCCTGCGCAAAGAAGCGACGGCTAACCGTGCCACCCGTCGAGTTACGGTCCTCGCATAATTCCGTTCCACACCATACAAAGGTCTTCGTTGCGATGCCGTTGTTGGTGGTTTCGCTGAGACGCACCCTTCGGCCAAGCCCGTCGTAGCTGAACTGAGTCACGTTCCACTGTCCTCCCGCGGGACGTCGCGAAATCTTCACCAACCGGTCCGCAGCATCCCACTCGTATTTATTTGTGAGCGCCGGGGTGGCGTCTTCCGTCAGGTTGCCGTTAAGGTCGTAGGTTAGCGTCTTGGCGAGACCGTTGTTCGTCAGCGTCACCTGATATGTGTTCGTGACCCAGTTAGGCCCATCATCCACCGCCCATCTACTACTTCAATCGCTTTATCAAAAGCAGCAGCAAACGCAAACCTGATAAGCCCGAATCTGAATGGGGCAAAACCGAATGCGAACCAATCATTCCCGAGGAGCTATGGAACAAGGTCAACGAAATCACCGAAGAACAACTGAAAAGCTGGAAAAAGCCTGGTCCCGTGCCGGTTCAACTTCTCGGTAACATCGCCTACTGCATCTGTGGCCACAAAATGTATGTTCGAAGCGGAACTCCTAAGTACTTCTGCCGCAAATGTAACAATAAGATCCCCATCGTTGATCTTGAGGGCGTGGTTTACGACGAGCTGAAGGCCTTTTTTGCCAATCCCGAGCAAATCGCCGAACACCTCCGCGCCACAAAGACCAGACTGTCAGAAAAGGAAACAGCGCTTCAATCCCATCAGCGTGAAATTCAAAAGGTCCGCGATGAAATGACCCGGACGCATAAGCTCTACGTGGATGGCGAGATTACCGCCCAAGGCTTTGGCACCTTTTATCGCCCGGCTGAAGATCGCCTGAACCAACTCAACTCTGCGCTCCCCAAGCTCCAGGCTGAAGTTGATCTCCTCCGGGTCAACAACGTGAGCGGCGACGAGGTCCTAGCCGAAGCCCAAATGATCTACCCCCGCTGGCCCAAAATGACCATTGAAGAGAAGCGCCCGATCGTCCAAGCCCTGATTGAGAAGGTCATCGTCGGCAAAGGCGAAGTTGAACTAAGTTTCTCATACGCGCCTACTTCTGAAGAACTGTGTAAAAGCCAACAGCAGTTGAGAGGGTCAGGGTGAGGGACAGACTGGTTCTTTTTCCCCGTATTGCTCTCCCCCTCTCCCTCGGGCTGGGGGGATAAACTGCCGTCAGCAGGAATAGACAGCGACTCACCGATAGGACTTAGGTATGATTCAAATGCTTCCAAACGATTGGGAAAGTTGGCCCGGCAGCGTGACATTGACGTATGCGAGAAGAATTCCAAAACCCCAGTTGCCGAACCGCCCGGAAACGCCGCGCCAGGTCAACCCAACCGCCGAACGCGTACTCCGCCTACGTCGCCTGGCTGGCCTGCGCATTTCCCCGCCCACGAAACCAAAGGCGGCTGCCCCTCCAATCAGCGCAGCGCAATTCTCTCGTCCAGTGACTACTGGCACATATGACGTGACCCGCCCGGCGGCGATCGCGGCAGATACGGAATCTGAAGAAGACGTGTCGAGATTTGAAGGCGAGGGTGGTCGGATAGCAACCGGGCAACGCACCCACGACAAAGACGTTAGGCGGACAATGGAAACGACGAAGAACGAACCATGGATTGGTGCCACCGCTTTCATCTCTGTCAAAGACAAGCTGCCTCGTCTTGGCCAATGGGTCATGGTGGCGACCCCTTTTGCTTGCTGTGTCGGTCTTCTCGGACCCGGCTGTGTTTGGCGTGAAGCGAGTGACGGCACCCCCATCGAACAGGTTGAGTCATGGCACCCGGTGGACTCTCAGAACGGCGCTCCTGCGCAGTTGCCGCCATCTTGATGAGCAACCAATCAAGCGGTTGGTCCCACGATATTGGCGGGTATTCTTTAACGTAAACCCCGAATGAAAGTGCGACGCATACTTTCAGGCTCGCGAGAAGCCGAAGCAGAAGAAGCGGGATTGCCCCATACCGCCACAGTAGGACCGCCTATTTGCGGCGCAGTCCGCAACAGCGACGCTGTCTCCGTGGTGATGCGCGCGAAGGTTCTTCATCCTGATTCATCGCGCGTACGAATACAAAACGGCCCGGACACCACGTCAACGCTCCGGGCCATTTCGATTTAGGGGCAGGCAGCCCGTGCGGACCAGCGGCCAGGTGATCTCTTTCAGAGGCACCAGGGCCGCTTCTACTTGGCACTCCCCACGTTCAATGCCGCGACAGGTTCACACACTGGCGTTGCAAAACATGTTCGTCTCCGTCGCGAATATTTTCTCGCAACAAATCTTTTCGCTGAGACGGAAAGGTTGGATCTTCTCTGTATCTCTGTGGTTGCCTGATGCGCGCTGCTCAATACCCCGCAGCCGCGTCAGGAAAGCGCACCTGGATGCCTGGGCGCGAGATTGGCGGCTGCAACGTACTGCTTCCATTGGTCGGAAAGCTTCCTTCGGAGTGCAAGTTCTCTCTCATCCCCGCGATTGTTGTGGTCGATGCGCTCCAGTTCGTCAAAGCAGTTCTCCCGCTGCCCACGCTCAAACCAGCTTACGGCGGCTTCAAGATGGTGAATGTCAGCAAGTGACAGAGCAGCCATAAGGGCATGCTATCTGCGCCAGCAATGAATGTAAATCCGTACGCTTACTGGTTTGAAGACGACGGAACTAGCCCCACAGCCCGTGAGTGAAAAAGGGCCGGCCCCTTGTCAGGAGTCGGCCCGGGACAACAAGAATGCCCTTATGCCGGCGTCAGTCATGGTGGTGCAACAGTGACTCACACAGCGGCGCGGTTTTGTGCTCCCCGAAGCGATCTGCTCGAACCGCTCTCGTCTCACCCTTGGCTTCGAATCCCACGTTCCGAGCCGCATTCTCATCCACGTGCCCGTGCACTGGCCTGCTTCGTAGATCGAGCCGAAACGCCGAATACTCACCAAAAGCCCGCCAGGCCGAAGCCGGCGGGCAGCACCGAGCTATCGCTTGATAGCTTCCAACTATTGAAACCTTGCCTGCCGAAGTATTGGCCGCCCCTCTGCCGATGCGCGACAATTCACCCTGATGAACACGGAACCGGTCATAATCTCGGTGAACGACAGGCTGCCTCGTCCCAGTCAATGGGTTATGGTTGTAACTCCTTCGCTTCGCTGCCTCGGCTTCCTCGACCCCCAGGGTGGATGGCGCAGAGCGCGTGACGGAAGCGTTATTGAAAACGTAGTCTCGTGGCACTTGATGGGCGGCCCTTGAGGCAGGCGCACCCCGGCCCCGCCGAAATACGCCCGGTCATAGCGATCGCGGATTATGGCGATTCATCTTGTGGCCGACACGCAGTATTTTAGCCAAAGCAGGGCGCTCCACTATCCAGTCATTCACCGCGTGGAAGTCTCGATAAAAGAACAGCTTTTCGTTTCGGCCTCATAGCTGAAAGGTATGAGAGACCAGCGTTTACACAGGCAGGCCGTTGGCTAATGGTCTGGGACCCTGTCGGGGTTCCGAGACCCGGTGGCAATGGTGCTCGTGAAAACGGAGGGATTGTTACGTCTTGTGACCCACTTTACGCGAATGCGTTTGGATGCGATAAATAACCCGGCGGTGGAATCCATAGTTTAAAGCTATTACTGGCTGGACTCCTAAGTATTGGCGCTGCGGTGTCGTTGGAGCGACATGTTTATGAATGAAAACATCTGCCGGGCAGGTCTGTTATGAGCGTTGATTCAATAATTCGAAATGAACGTCACGTTGACTTCGTCGCGTGGAAGGAGATCGTCGCCCAATATCAGAAGCCTTCGGCGGGCCGCGCTCTCTGGCAAATGGTAAACACACTTGTTCCCTATGCGCTCCTCTGGTACTTGATGTACCTGACTCTTCCGGTCTCCTGGTGGCTCGCCGTGCCGCTCGCCGTTCTAACGGGTGCATTTCAGGTGCGCGTGTTCATCATTCATCACGACTGCGGGCATGGGTCCTTTTTCAGGTCCCGGAAAGCCAATGACATTTTGGGGTTCATCACCGGCGTGCTGACCTTCACACCGTACCATCATTGGCGCTGGGAACACGCCCTTCATCATGCCACCTCCGGCGATCTCGACCGGCGGGGAATCGGCGACATTTGGACGTTGACCGTCCAGGAATATTTGGAGGCTTCCCGATGGAAGCGGTTTGCCTACCGCCTGGCGCGCAACCCGTTTGTGCTCTTTGTCCTGGCGCCGATGTACGTCTTCCTGGTCAAGCATCGGCTTCCCAAAGCCGCGGCCAGCCGGCGCGAGCGCCGCTCCGTCTATTGGACCAATCTCGCCTTGTTGGCCATGGCGGGGTCAATGAGCGCGATTTTCGGCCTTGTCCCTTATTTGGTCCTTCAGTCGACCGTGCTGATCGTGGCCGGCGCCGCCGGGTTCTGGCTCTTTTACGTGCAGCATCAGTTCGAAGATGTTTACTGGGAACGCGGCCAGGACTGGGATTACGCCACGGCCGCCTTGCAGGGCAGTTCCTTTTACAAATTGCCGAAGATTCTGCAGTGGTTCTCCGGCAACATCGGCTTCCATCACATTCATCATCTCAGCTCGCGCATCCCCAATTACAACCTCGAGCGCTGCCACAAAGCGGAGCCCCTCTTTCAGACCGTCAAGCCGATCACCCTCTTCTCCAGCCTCAAATCATTCACCTTCCGTCTCTGGGATGAGCAGCGCAAACAGCTCGTAGGCTTCAGCCACCTGCGAAATATCCGAAAAGAACAAAGCTCCTGAGGCCCTCGCGCTGCCTCAGAATTCAGAACTGCGGTGAGTTCATGCGACTGCCGCATCATGCACCGAACGCCGAAACTCCGGCAGCATCACGATGCGAAAGAGCCGTTGCCTGCCGTTGCCGTAAAAGCCGCGATTGAGTACCTCCACTAATTCAACGAGCCGGTCGTAGTCGCTTGGCTTCACTAGATAGTAATCGGCCCCTTCCGCATAACATTGTCTGATCTGGTTTTCAGCGTCGGATGTGCTGAAGATCGCCACCTCCGTCTCCATCCCCTGCGCGCGGCGCATCCACCGGAGCAGGTCGATGGCTGAATCGGCGGCCAGCGCGAAATCCAGCAGGATGGCGTCCGGTAGCGGGAATCGCCGCCGATCAGCGTAACCTGCCTCGCCCGCAAGGTAGGCCTTGGTTTCGCTGACGCTCTCCGCAAATCGGAGATGAAATTGCGCGTTGGCGTCCTTTGTCGCCATCTTAAACAACAGGCGAGCGTCGGCATCATCTTCCACGTACAACAGAGTGCTCGTGGCCGGATGATATGCACGTAGCATTGGTACGCTCTCTTTCCAACGGAGAACCTTTTTTACGCTAAAAGCAGCAGAAAAAGTTTTAGAAGGCGATTCTCCGTTAGGCCTGGAAAAGCTTTTTGAGCGGTCTCATCCTCGTCCTGCCTCTGGCCTTGTGCAAGAAGAATCATGGTAAACTTGTTCACTGCCGGGGTGCGTTCCATAGCTTGCAGCCATAACTGAATTACTTGGCCAACACAGGACTTATGCCTTGGCGGGGCAATCCCCCCGAGTGGTTCAAAGCTGTCGTCGAAACGTTCCCGCAATCTCATCGAACATCTTGCCCACCTTGGACCGGTTCTTGAACTCCGTCCGCGTCATCAAACGGGATTTGCTCTTGTCCTCTTCAAACACTTTGACTTGCTCGAGGGCAAAGGCGGTATCGTAAATGTTCAAATTCGCCTCGTCGTTCAATCGGAAAGACCGGTCATCAAAATTCGTCGAGCCAACTGAAACCCACATGTCGTCCACAATGAGGACTTTGCAGTGATACATCGTGGGTTGGTATTCGTAGATCTGCACGCCGGCGTCCAGCAAAGCGCCCCACAGCGAGCGGCTGGCGCTCTGCACGGTTTTGGCGTCCGTATGCGGGCCGGGGACGATAATTTCAATCTTAACCCCGCGCTTCCGCGCCGCCACGAATGTCTCAATGGCCAAATCGTCGGGCACGAAATACGCCGCCTGAAGGCGAATGGTCTTCGTGGCGGAGGCAATCGAAAGCAAATACATCAGGCGCACGCTCTCGCTGCCTTCACCGCGCGAACTTTTGAACACTTGCGCGAGCGACGAGCCCGCGGGTTTCAGTTCCGGAAAGTAGCCGTCGCCAAAAAGAACCTGCGCCCGCGTCTTGATCCAATTGTCGGTGAAAGCGGCCTGCATCTGTGCCACCGCCGGGCCTTCCAGTTGATAATGGGAGTCTCGCCAATGGTCCTTCGACTGCGCGTGGCCCTTCCACAAATCGGCGATTCCCACCCCGCCCGTGAAGCCGATTTTTCCATCCACCACCAGGAGCTTGCGATGCGTGCGGTTGTTGATGCGCGTCACGCTGTACCAGCGCAGCGGATGATAGCGTTCTACCTCCACCCCGGCCGCTTTCAGGTCCTCCAGATACTGCTTCTCGATCTTTCCTGTTCCCACCCAGTCCAGCAGCACGTGCACCTTCACCCCGGCCTTTGCGCGTTCGCACAATGCTTCGGAAAACTTTTTGCCAATTTCACCCGACCAATAAATGTAGGTTTCGAAAGTGATCGTTTCGCGCGCGCTCGCTATCGCAGCCAGCATGGCCGGGAAAATCTCATCGCCGTTTTGCAACGCCTTGATGCGGTTGCCCGCGAGAAGGCCGGGACCGAGCAGATGGTCCATGCTGCGGAGAAACTGCGGGTCGCTCACCGCAAAGCGGTGCGTCAGTTCGTAACGGATTTGTTTCTCTCCCGCGCGCAGGTTCAGGAAGAGAATGGTGACGAAGAGGGTGATGGCTACGGTCACGGAAATTGCCAGCAACATAATCCTTTTGGGACGACGTTTTTTGTTCCCGCCCTGTGGAGTGGTCATGCGTTCAGTTGAAACACGAAAATATTTATAGTTCAGGAAGGCGGCTACTCGGAAACGAATCTGTTTGGATCGGGTGGCGGTTGGTTCAACCCCAGCCAAAAGGCATTGATGGTTTTGAGAACATCCACAAGCTTTTCAGGGTGGGCCGGCTTCAACAAATACGCATTCACGCCTTGCGCGTAGGCCCGGTGAATATCGCTTGCATGGTTTGATGAGGTGAGCACGACCACCGGGATCGTAGAGACTGCCGGATACGTCCGAATCCATTTCAATACCTCCAGTCCGGATAGGGCTGGCATATTTAGATCCAGCAGCACCAGGCAGGGCAGTGGATATCGGTCGCGCTCGGTAAATTTTCCGGTGCCCGTCAGGTACTCCTGCACCTGCTCGCCGTTCGGGACGATGATCAGCTCATGGGCCAGGCCGGCTTGATTGAATGCCCGATCCATAAAATAAGCATCCTCTTTATCATCCTCCGCATACAGGATCGGTTTCTTGGGCATATCAGTCTCGTTCCTTGAGATCGGCCCTTTGCAGTTCGAGCCGGAAGGTGCTGCCCTGGCCGACTTCGGATTCCACGTCTACTTTGCCCCCCATGCGCTCCATCGCCTTCTTCACGATGGCCAACCCTATCCCGGTCCCTTTGTAATCAGCGCGAAGCCGCTGAAAAATCCCGAAAATCTTCTCTTGCCCACGTCTGGAAATGCCGATGCCGTTGTCCTGAAAAAACAGGCGCACACAGTGGTCAGTTTGTTCGGCCCAAACGCGCACACGGGGTTTTACACCCGGCGCCACAAACTTGACGGCGTTTCCCAGGAGGTTGGCCACGCACTGACCCAGCGCCGTTTCATTGCCCAGCGCCGGGAGGAGTGTGCCTTGAATCTCAATGTCGGCGCTCGCCGGCCAAAGATCGGGATACGCTTCCACGATGCCCCGCACGAGGGAGTGCGTGTTCACGGGCCGCAGCGGCAATTCGCCGTGAGCCATGTGGCTGAAATTCAGGATGTCCTGGATCAGTTGGTCCATGCGCGTGGCCGCGTCGCTGATCCGCCGAAGGTAATCCCGGCCTCTCGCTCCTATTTTATCATGACATTCCTGTTCAAGAATGGTGGCGAAGCCCTGCATCGCCCGCAACGGCGCGCGCATATCGTGTGCGATGCTATAGGAAACAGACTCCAGCTCCTGGATGCTGATGAGAAGCCTGGCGGTGCGCTCAACGACGGTGTTTTCCAGGTTGTCGGCGCTGACCTGGAGTTTGGCATGGGCGCCCTGCAAAGCCAGTTCCGCGCGCTTGCGCTCGGTGATTTCGATTTGCAATTGGGCGTTCAATGTTTCGGCGGCTTCGGTGAGTTCATGCTGGTGCACCACCCCAAGCATTAACGCCTCGCTCATCTCAGCCGACCGTTGATGAAACTTTGTGGTTTCGGTCACCTGGAGCATGATTCCCACCGGGCGTTCATCCGCGCCGCGTACCGGCCATATCGTATAAGACCAGTAAAGCGAATCGGGCGCGGAGCAGTCTGGCTCGATGCGGTTTTCGGGCTCGCCCGTGCGGTAAACCCGGTCCACGAGTTCAAGGCATGAGTCCTTTGCCGGCAGAATTTCAGCGAAAGGTCTTCCGATCAGTTCTTCCCTGCCTTTACCCGTGAGCTCGCAAAAGGCCGGGTTGACATAGCGCACCCGGTGGTCGCCGCCCTCCACCGTGGCCATGGCCAGAGGCGTATGCTCGAGAAACGAGGCGCAGAGGCTCGACAGCTCCGGCCATTGCTCCGTGCTGCTCGATGTTGGTTCCACTCCATTCATCCATCACCTTGTCGCCTTCTTTTCCGGGGCGGCCTCTTCCTTCTGGGCCGGGCGCGCGCCCGTTCGCTTCGGAATTCCAGTGATCAGGCCGTAATAATCAGTTTTGCGCGGGCTGATGACCATTACCCCCTTTTCGTTGATGATGTATTCGCGAATGTCCTTGCTGTGGTTGCCGCCGCGCATCTTCACCACCACCATGATCTTGCGAAGCTGCCCATCGATCTCGACATAACGCAGCCGGATAATGTCATCCGTGAGAAACGAAATGGAATAATGGCTGAAGGGGAACGTCTCGAAAGATTCTTCGACCTCGACCGTGCTGAGAATCGTGACTCCCGCGCCGGTCAACGCCCCGATCATCCGGTAGAGCGATTCGCGAAAATCGGTCCGAAACCCGGGGGCCAGCGCCATGTCGAAGCCCGAGAGCGAATCGATGACCAGCCGCTTCGCGCCCACCTCTTGGATCGCATCCAGGATTTCCTGCATGGTTTCATCCACCGAGAGATCGAGGGGACGCAGGTAGAGGATTTTAAGTTTCTCTTTTTCCTGCGGCGTTTTCAAATCCAGGCCGAAATTCCCGGCCCGCCCTGCGTATTCCTGCGGGCGTTCTTCAAAAATCGCCATCACCCCCGGCTCACCATTCCGGAGGCCGGCGGCGATGAACTGCGTGGCGATGGCCGATTTTCCAGACCCTGTGGGCCCCGCCACCAGGAGGCTGTCGCCTTTGAAAGCGCCTCCGCCAAACATCTTATCCAATTCTGGAATACCGAGAGTAACCCGCTGGCGACTAAAGGTTTTCACTCTTTGCCCCGTCAGGCCGAGCGTCCGCGAGAAGGCTTGTATCCCGTCATCCCCAATGCGAATCGTGTGCAGCCCCGGCACCGAGGCTTGCCCCCGCAGCTTCTGGATTTCCAGTTTCCGCACCACGGAATTCCTCTCCGCCACCTGGGTAAGCCGGAAGAGGCCATCCGCGACCGTGAACACGGGATCACTCTGTGCCTCACTCTGCTCATACTCCCCGATCAAAAACGTGGTGGCTTCCCAACTGGTCAAAAACTCGGCCAGACGCTGGACGAAGGTCGCCACTTCGATTTTGTCGGCGCCGCTCACGGATTTGCGCCCCACGCTGCGAAAGGAGTCCACCGCCACCATGCCGGGGTTGGTCGCCGCCACCTCCCGGGCAATCTCAGCGAAGACCGCGTTCAAGTCTTTGTCCACCACCACGTCGCTCAGGTTAATGAAGCGGATGGTAGTGTTCAATTTGGCGGCGTCGAAGAACGAGTACTGCTGCTGGTAGCGCAGCATTTTTATGGGGGGTTCGCCCAGAATGGTGAAATAGAGCGCCGGTCTTTTCCGGGTCGCATTGGCGAACAGGATCTGATGCGCCAGCGTGGTTTTGCCGCAGCCCGGCCCGCCCGTGATGATGTTGAAAGACAACTCCGGAAGACCGCCGCCCATGATTTCATCCAGGCCGCGCACCCCCGTCGGCAGTTTGCGGATCGGCACTCTGGCGGGTTGGCTCATGGATCTTTTCGAGACTTTGTGCGTAACGGATTTCCTCTGTGTTTTCATTTTTCCTTCTTGCTGGCGCCCGCGGTAATGGAATCGAAATCCTTGATCGGCGCTCCCGGCCACGCATCCTGCACCAGCCGCGATGTTAAAGACTCGCCAATGAAAGTCACCAGCAGGCCGAGAAAATGGGCGATGAGAACAGCTTCGCCGATCGCAACTTCTTTTTTGTCAAGCTGCGCCACCTCCGCGGGACATTCGAGCGATCCATCCGCTTTGATGTGGACGGCGTTGAGCCAGCGCACTTCGGCGTTGGCCAGCGCCAGGGCCCGCGAAAGGAGCGCTCGAAAACCATTGACTCCAGTGAGCGCCACCAAAGGCCGGCGCAATTTCGCCACTACCTCGCCAAACGCCGCCCGTGCGTTCAGAGGCTTTTTCCCATTGGCCTCGCGATCGACAAGGCGCTGGGCCAAACCCCGCATCATTGAAGTGGAACGGCTCATCCCGACATCCGCCGCCATCTTCTATCTTTCTGCCGTCCGAGACGAGGCTTTATTCAAAAAGTTTCGGCTGACTGATCGTCCATACCTTAAAGGTATTGCCGGCGCCTCTGCGAAGTATTGGCCCACAGATGGCCGATGGGGGACACTGCATGTGGATGAAACCATTTATCTGCAGGGCCTCCGTGATTTGGCGAGGCAGCCACGCCAATGGCAACGGGGCGGTCTCTACGCCGAGCGAGGTGTTAAACAAGGCGTTGTACAGCCTGGGCAGGCACATTAAATCGCGCGGAACCAATCCGCCAGAGTTGATCGCCGCCGCCCACGCCGGCAGCTTTTCCATCGCCCTCGCCAATGAACTCGGCGACGAAGGTTATTCGCCGGAGCAGATTGACACGACCGTGGCCGTGACCATGGAGGATATTCCGGCAGGGTGGACGATGACTCAGATTCATTTGGATGTGATCGCAACCGTTCCCCGGGCGTTGCAGTGCGACTTCATCGATGCCGCCATGCGGGCGAAGTTGAGCTGCCCGATCTCGCGATTGCTCAACGCCAACATTTCCATGCGCGCCAAACTCAAACGGCGGCTCAACGGAGGACGGATGCAACCGAAAAAGACGAACGGAGCGGGGCGCCGCTTGAAGCAACGCAGAAAAGGAACGCCGTGAGCCCCGACCAAAACATGAAAAGACTATTCGCGTCTGAAAACGGCGCCGAACCTGGTTCGCTGCAAAACATGTTGGGGGCGGTGGGTATCCTGTGTGTTATTCGCGAGAATCCGGGTCCAGACGTGCCGTCGGCTCTTAAGCGGGAGCTGTGGGTGGGGCGCGACGCCGATTATCCGAAAGCGCACGCTCTCTGCACCCGATGGCGATATCCCTCTCCCGATCGGTCCTCCTTTTGGACTTGCGGCACGTGCGGCGCCGGAAGCGAGGACCGCTTCAACTCGTGCTGGAAATGTGGAGCCCAACGCGATGCAGCCGCGTGACTCAACGATGCGGACGAGGTTTGGCCGCTATCGCCGCCACGGCGCGCCACCGGAATGGGCGTCGCTCGTCATTGCCATTCATTTCCGACGCGACATGAATTTCACCGATCCCCAATTAAAGAAGTGCTATGAAGCCAGTCTGGCCGAGCCGTCGAGTTGTCCGGCGGAACTGCGCCCGATTTCGGCCCTGATCGCCGCTCATGATACTTTTCAGATGCTCGAAGGTCCCCACTCCGCGCGTGTCCATGAAGCAATTCAACATCTGCTCGTACCCCGGTCGCGGGCCGCGCTGCGCCTCTGGTATAAACGGGCGGGCTCTTCCGACACGCCCAATATGGCCGAGCTCAGAATGCACCTCAGCCAGCTGGCAGGAGAATCACTGTGAGCGCGCGGGCACGCATGGCCCCGGCTCGCGCGAACCGACCGTCCGACTAACTGCTTCAGCAGTTTTTCCTTTAAAATCTCAAATGTGAAATTCTGAACCCCGCTGGGTCTCGGATTCTGACTTCTCGACAACGGTCCCGTATTCGTCTTTCTGCGTTCCTTCAACTGGTGCCCTGGATTTCGAATTCCCTCGCCTGAAGTCCACTGCGGGCTAAACCAAAGAAAACGAACCAGGAAGGGTGCCCGTCCTGGTTCGCGCAGTTGGAACGAAGTTAGTTGCTAGCTGCTGCTGCAGCCGCAATCGTCGTCACTGGCGTTGTTGCCGCGCCCTTCGCGCTCTTTCTGTTCGCGCACCCCTGGGCCGAAAGCGCTGCTTCGGTTCGGTGTCGTTGCGGCCGCGGTCGCGACTGTTGCGCGACTCGTCGTCGTTTTTTGGTCGGCGCGTTTCGCTGAGCCCTCTTCTTCCGCGGTGGCGATGTCCTCGGCGCCGGCCCGTTCGAAAATCTCTTTCGCGCGGCGCACTTCCTCGGCGTCATCGGCGTGAACGGAGACAAGCACTTTGCCTTCCTTTACATTTTTTTCATAGCGCTTGGCTTCGTATTCGGGAATGCCCATGCCGATGAGCGCTCCCGTGATGCCGCCCGCCGCTGCCCCTACGGCCGTGCCGCTCAACGCGGCCATGATCGGGCCTGCGGCGATGAATGGCCCAAGTCCAGGAATGGAAAGCGCGCCAATGCCAAGCAACCAGCCCAGCACGCCGCCGACGGCGCCGCCGGTGAGTGCGCCCGTGACCGCGCCTTCGGGCGCTTTGGTTTCTTTTTCATGCGCGAATTCGCGTGAGCCGGCTTTGTCGGCCATCAGCACCGAGATATCCGTGTTTGGAAATCCGGCGTTCTTGAGTTGGTCGACGATGTTGCTGGCGTGTTCACGGTCGCGAGCGAGACAGAATACTGCTTTACTCATAATGATTCGTCCTATGGTTGATTTTTTTCTTCGGCGGTTTGTTTGACTTCGAGTTGATTGTCGACAAGGCCGCCGCCGGCGAGCGCCTGCTGCGCCAGTGCCGCGACCTGTTCGCGTTCTTCAGCTGTTTTCACCGGCCCGCGGAGGGTCACCTTTCCCTCGTTGGCGATGATCTTGACGTTCTTGGCGGTCATGGAGAGCTGATCGTTGGAGGTGAGTGCCCGGCGAATCTTGCGCGCGAGTTCTCGGTCAGCTTCTGTGTTCCCCTGGTCCCCGGCGGTCAATGCGCCTTCGGCGCGGTCCCGTTTGTTGATGCCGGTGTTGTCGGCGTCTTTTGTCGCGCTGGCGCTGGCCGAAGCCGAGCCGCTGTTGGTCGATGCCGATGAACCGGAATCTGTCGTGGCGGAGATTTCCGCATCGCCACTGGAGCCGGTGCCATTTGAACTGTCGGTTTTTCCGCAGCCGGCGAGCGCTGTGGCCAGGACTACCGCGGGAACAATGAATAATCTTACCTTCCTCATCGTGTAATAACGTTCACAACTGGCGGACTGCCAGTGGGGCAGAACCCGGCAACTGGGTAGTTGTCATCCTGTGCGCTGCCGGGCGCGGTTTGATGCATCTTGAAAGACAAAAGAGCCGATGAGCGACGTAAACGAACGGGTCGAAGTGGTCAGGAACGAAAAAGGGCAATGCGGTTTCCGCGTGCCTCCGAAGCTGCTGGAAAAATTTCTCGATGTCATCCGGGACATGGGGGTGGAGTTTACCGTGGAAAGCGACCCGTCAGGGTCAAAGATAGTACGACTGAACAGCGAAGCGGACCATGCTCGTGTCGCCGCCGCGATCGAGAGTTCAACGAAGGACACGTGGGACCTGATTAGGCCGGACGCGCGCTACCTGCTCCCGGCTCCTGAAACCGCCCGCTGTCTTCAGTTCAATTCCGGTCTCTTGCTGTCCCGCAGCCAATGCGCGCAGAGTGTGCCAAGAATCTCCCGAAACTCGCTCAGGTCTGTCGGTTTGGTGACGTACGAATTCGCCCCCAGCCTGTAGGCGTGGTTCACGTCCGCTCCGTTCGGCGAACCCGTCAGCATCACCACCCGCATCGGACTCACCGACGAACTCTTTCGGATCCACTCCAACACGTCGAAGCCCGTCCGCCCCGGCATTTTGATATCCAGTAGAATCAGCGCGGGCATCGGATACGTCGCGCGATCGGCATACCTGCCGTCACCGGTCAGGTAGGCAATAGCTTCGTCGGCGGATTGCGCCACTTTGAACGGGTGCATGATGCCGGCGCGTTGGTACGCTCGCTCGAACAGTATTACCGCGTCAGAATCGTCGTCGACCAATAGGACCGTATCAGAAAATGGATCTTTGGGCACTCGTATGAATTATCCCACGCGGCGCGCCCTCCAGCAAGGCCGTTCCTCTCAGAATTTTTCGCTTGCCCATTCCCCTCACTTTGCTCGCTCTCACTCCGCTACCGATCTTGTTCCGTGTAACTCACCTCAGCCGCCGCCGCCTCAGGGCCGCCTTATTGCAGGATCCCGAACGAACGTCAGCCGTCACAACTTTTCCGCCGCGAATGCACCGTACACCGCTTCCCGGAATTGCCGGCGCAACCGTTCATCGACTTTATTTTGGTCGCGGTATTGCAGGAACAGGATGCCAATCACGCCCGTCCTGGGATCAGCCCATGCCAGGGTGCCGCTGGAGCCTTCGTGCAGGAAAACGCCCTCGGACAGCGACCAACCGAGGCCCCACCCGTGGCTTTGCGGCTTCAACATTTCCGCTGCGGCGCCGCGCGACAGCACTCGCTCGTCGTTGTCGAGAAACAGTTGCAGGAAAGGCAC
>Ga0075428_100002094_pt1 | contig 21519 bp, 12 predicted proteins | sample RhiMetdeltSRZDD2_FD_75291 | JGI IMG/M metagenome (GOLD analysis project Ga0075428, IMG submission 75291) | Populus rhizosphere microbial communities from Tennessee, USA - Rhizosphere MetaG P. deltoides SRZDD2 | ecosystem: Host-associated > Plants > Roots > Rhizosphere > Soil | place: USA... | reverse complement strand
TCCACACCCACGCCGCGACCGACTCCTGGTCCGCAACCGGATGGAAGCAGGTTCCGCTCGACGAACGCGACGCCGGCAACACGCTTCCGCGCGAAGTGCTGCTCGAGCTCGACGCGCTGATGACGAAGATCGCCCCCGCATCGAGCGAGACCGCGTGGGCCGTGCGGCGCTTCACCGCCGGGGCGGATACCTACGCGTGCGTCATCGCGTCGTATCCCGATCTCGTCGACGATCGCGGCCAACGCGCGGGACTGCTCACCCACGCGCGTCTCGTGCGCGTGCCCGCGACCACCGCCGCGTTCGACGTCGCGGCGCTCGTGGAGCTCGCGGAAGGATTCGCGATCGCCGACGTGCACAAAGCTGCGATGGCTCAGAGGCTTCGCTGCTATCTCGATTTGTTGTCCGCGGAATCGGCGATCGCGATTCGCGACGTGTCGGTGAGCGAGCTCGATCTGCCGCGCGCGTTTTTGTGCGACGCGCTCATCGCCACGCTGGCCGGCATCAGCCGTCGCGAGCAGATTCGCGTCGCCCTTGCACCTGCGGAACGCACGCTCATCGCCGATCTCGCGCGCGCGTGGGCCGCGATTCCCGTCGCGCTGCAGCGCACGAGCGCGTGGGCGGTGAGCGTCGCCGATGGTTGTCCCGTCGACGTGATCTTCGCCGCGGCGGCGGGGAAAAAAGCGAGTGCGGTCGGCTCGGAGCGTCTCGTCGACTTCGTGACCCGCTACACCACACTGTTGCTCGACAGCTCGCGCGATTTTCGCAACGTGCTGCGCAATCCGGAGATGACGTCCGTCGCAAAGCTCGACGACGCGCTGCGCAAGGCCGAGCCGCTGGCGCAGCTCGGACATGTCCTGAGCGAAGTCGAAGGATCTGCCATGAAAAAAACCCGCATCGAGAACGACACCGGAAACGCGGAGCTCGACCGCCAATACCGCGCGATCGAAGCGTCGCTGCGCAACTACCTCGATCAGCGTCTGGCGGCGATGCCCCAGCGCGAAGCGGCAGGCGGATGGAGTACCGCCCGCGTGATGACGCTGCTGATCGCCGCCATCGTCGCTACGGCCGCGCTGATGGCCGGATTGCTCTGGATGTTTCCGCCGCGCGTACAGACGCCGCAGCCGCAGACGATCCTCCGCGAGGATCAACCCGTGACACCGGCGGAGACGATCACGACAACGACAACCGTTGCGGCGATCGATCCTCTCGAGCAAGTCATCGATGCCGCGGCGGTCGACGGCAAGTGGGCGGAAGGACTCAAGATCCTCATCGCCGATCGGCCGGCGATGGTGTCGTCCGCGGCTCGCAGCGCCGCGACGAAGCTGCCCAACGCCGCCGCACGAAACGAGCTCGAAGGCATCGCCAAACAGATCGACGACAGGAAGCTCACCTCGCGCGATCGCCTGCGCGTGTTGTGGATGGATGCGATTCAGGGCAAGACGAAGCTCGCCGATCTCAAGCAGCGCTACGGCGTCATGACCGCTTCGAACGACGCCGCGAACATCGATCTGCAGAGCGAGATCATCCTTCGCTCGATGCTGGAGGCGCGCCGGTGACGTTGCATCGCATCGAGCACGCGGTGGTGATCGACACGGACGACATCCCCGGCCGCGGCGGCTACGCCGTAGTCGGCGTGTCCGACGGCGTGCTCCAGGCCGAGCGCGTGCTCGTCGCGCACAGCTTCGGCATCAGCGATTTTCTGCACGATCCGCAAAACCAGCGCTCGTTCTACAGCTTCTTCCGCGTGCCCGGCGGCCAGCGCCACGCGTTCGTGCGCCGCTTCGCCAAAGGGCATCGCCGCAATCAGACCCAAAACAGTCTCTGCGTGCACACGCTCTTCCTCGACGACGCGCTGTTCGACGCGTTGCGCGGATTGCCGTGGCTTTTGATCAATGTCCTGAGCGATGACGTCCCCGGTCTGGTCCCCGACGCGCCGCTGCCCCCGCTCGAGATCGACCTCGGCGAAGGCGTCGTCGACTCGGTATCGCAGCGCCTGACGAAACGTCTCGAAGTGATCGACCGTCAGCTCGGCGCGACTGCGGTCGCGTCGGTGCTCACCATGCTCGCGAAACACGGACGCGTGCAGTTGCCGCAAGGCGTCGTGCACGAGCAGTTGACGATGCTGGCCTGGTCGATGCTGCCGTGGCCCGATCGCCAATCGATCGCCTGGACGCAGCACGACGCGCGCAACATCGCCGGTGTCGATTTCGCGATCGCAAACGCCCCCGAAGGAATGGCCACGCGACTCGAAGACGCGGCCGGAATTCCGGCGCGACTCGTCGCCATCGCGACCAGCTCCGATGAAGAACGCGGCGAGCTCGATTACCGCACGGCGAAGTACGGACTCACGATCCGCAAGATCGACGAGATTGAGTCTTGGCTGGCGTGGCGCGACGAGCTGCGCAACGTACGCGAGAACATCGGCCTGGAGAGCCTCAAGCGCCTCGCCGGCACGGCCCGGGCACGCCACAAAGATCCGTGGATCGACGGCGAAGAGGTGCTGCAGATTCTCTGGAGCAACGTCACCGCGGATGCGGCGGACGTGCAGCGATGGGCGCATCTTCTTCGCGACAGCGGCCTGCACGCGATCATCTTTCGCCAGCCGCCGGCAATGCATTGGCTCGACCGCGCGGCGAAAGACGTCGGCGCGGATCTGCTCGTGCGCTTTTTTCTGTTCGGCTCCGACGCCGAGCCGGCCGCCGCACCGGTGCGCGACGCGCTCGCGCGCTGGGTGCTCGCTCGGAGCGCCGGCGTCGCGCCGGCTGATGTGGCAGCGTCCCGCGCCGCCACCCGGGCGGGAGCGCGGGACGCTCCCGCATCAGCCGGCGTGGACGCCTGCGTTCCGGATACCCTCGCGCGACTGGCCCTCCGCCTCGCGCTCGATCACGCCGCGTCTTACAACGACATCCTCGAGCTGCTCCTGAAGACCGATGCCGGGCTCGTCGCCGCGCACGACCTCACACCCGCGCGCGCGGAGTTCGGCGCGTTCGCCTTCGACGTCGCGGAGATCGCCATGCGCGAGAAGCACGAGCACGCGTCCGCATTCGTCGCCGACGTTCTCGTTCCTCATCTCGACCTCTCTCCGCAACTCGGGAAGCGCATCGATGCGGACTTCGCGAAGGAGGTGGCGACGCTTCTGCGCACGAAGCCGGAGTCTTACGTGCGGTTCGCGGCCCATCTGCCGGTGGAGATCGAGAGCGGCGTCAACGACACGATCACCAAGTGGGTGCTGGCCGATCCTGCGCGCAACTCCGCTCTCGGCCGCACGATCCTTCCGCGCATTCGCGGCGCCGACAAAGCCGCACCCCTCACCTTCGCGCTTGCACGCGCGGGCGAGCCGGCGCGGGCATGGTTCGGCGTGCTCGTCGAGCGCGCCGCGGCACTCGACACCCGCGGCGACCGCAAAGCCGCGCAGGAATTCCGCGATCAGATCGCGCGCCTCGAGCCGCGCATGCTGCAGCTCGAAGGCGCGCTCGATCTGCTCGTGCTGCTCCTCGAGCGCGCCGCCGCGTCGGAGCTCCGCATCGGCGACTGCGTCCGCGCGCTCATCCTCCTGCTGCGTCCGGCGTGGAAAGAAAGTCCGGTCGCACTGATCGGCGCCGTGACGACGCTCGTGCAGCAGACCAAGCTCGCCGGCGGATGGGAGCGCGTGCTCGAAGCGATCGCCGAAGATTTCGGACACTCGAAGAAGATCCGCCATCGCGTGGCCCTGCTCGTCGTCGAGTTCTGGCGCACCGTCGATCCGCTGCAGGTACCGGAGCTCGACGACGGCGTCATCGCCACCATCGACACGCTCGACGACGAAAGCCGCCAGCGGCTCGCCAGCGAATGGCAGACCCGGCTGCGCCGCCTTCCGGAATCGCGCGCGACGGACATCTTCATGTCGCTCCTTTTTCCGAAACGCGGCGGCACGCCGAAGGAGCGGATCGCCTTCCGGCAGCGCGAGATCGATCAAGGCATCAGCTCGCACGACACGCTCAACGGCCTCGAGAAAGATCTGCATGATGCGCACGCCGACGTCGCCGACGCGATGAGCGACGCGATCGTCCGTCACGTGAAATCCCACGGTCGCGTGCGACGAATCGAGCGCTACCTCGATCTTCTCGACGCCTGGGACGTATCACCAACTGTGAAGCGAATCATCGAGTCGCGGCTGCTGCCGAAAGCGCTCGACGAGTTGAAGTCGTCGGAATGGAACGAGCTGGCGACGCAAAGCGCGCGCGTCTTCGCTCGCGGCGTCGTCACGATGTCGTTCGGTTACGCCCTCGGCATCGAGGGACCGACGTCCGCACAGCGCGCGTTCGAGAGCGCTTGCCGCGCGAACCGTCGCCTGGACGGACTCCAGGCACTGCGGGAAGGACAGCGGCGGCGCGGTGCCTTGCAGTGGGTGATGCGGAAGATGAGGATGGCGGATGGCGCTCTACAAATGTGACGCGTGCAACGCGTATCGCGACGATCCGATCTGCGAGAAGTGCGGACGGGAAACGCGCGAGATCCAACTGCCCGACACGACGCTCGAGGAAGTGGCCCGCGGTATCGTGCGGCCGGACGAGAGCCTGAAGTCCCCTCTCCCCCGCACCGGGGGAGAGGGCCAGGGTGAGGGGGATCTCCCCGCGCCGAAAGCCCCTCACCCTAGCCCTCTCCCCGCAGCGGCGGGGAGAGGGGAGCCTGAGCCACCGCCTGCTCCTGTTCTCATCCGCGGCCTCGACGAATTCGAAGCACTGCTCGATCGCGGCACGAAGGCGGTCATCATCTGCGGCGACTCGAAGACCGGCAAATCGGAGATCGCGTACGGATTCCTGCGCGCGCAGAATCATCATCGCGGACAGGCACAGTTCATGACCCTCCGTGCGCCGAGCCGCACCGACCAGGTCCTCGGCGGCACCGTCGCCGGCGAAGTGTGGTTCCAGGTCATCGACGACAAGCTCGCGTTTCTCGATCCGTCGGGCGAATTCTTCAAACAGCTCTCGCCCGAGGGGAGACGGCAGCTCGGACTTCCGGACGTGACCGAAGAGCACTTCGCGTTTGTTAGGCGCGCAGTCGCCAATCTCGCGGGCGTCGTGCTCGTCGTCGATCTCACGCGCGTGTTGGGTCCGAATGATTTCTCCGCGTGGAAGCGGCAGGAAGACGATCTCAACTTCATCCTCGCCGCATTGCGCTGGCTGCGCTGGGACAAAGAAGCGCGTCCGCCGAGGATCGGCGTCTCGGTCAACATCGCCCAGCGCGTGTCGGCGCTTCCGCGTCTCGACAAACCGGTGCTCGTGCTCTTCTCGAAAGCCGATCAACTGCCGCAGTACACGAATCGAGTTCCGCTCGAGCTTGCGCGGCGCCATCTGCCCACGTTGCACGGCGCGCTCATGACGCACGCGAAACGCTACCGCTACGATTTCTGCCACACGATGATCCGCACCGGACAGGGTGACGCCGCGATCGATCCGCCGTGCGGCGTGCTGCTCCCGATGGAATGGCTGCTCCACGATCCGCTCCGCTGGCTTCCGCTGCAGTTGCCTACACGTTCCCCGATCCTCGGAGGAGGCAAGTGACCGGCAGCGCGCACGATCCGGAGCGCGTCTGGTTTCTGTCCGCGGTTCTCGCCGCGGCGCTCGTCGCCATCGCGTCGGGCTACGGCTGCTATCGCTACTCCGTGCGGCAGCACAGCGTCGCCGCGCTGAGTGACACCGCGCGCGCGGAGCTGGCCGGCCTAACTGTGACGCCGCGCGCGACCGCGAGAGTCGAGCGATCGTGGATCGGCGACGCGAAGAACGAGTACCTCATCGCATCGAACGTCCCGATGCCGTGTATGGGTCCGGCCGAGGCACTCGCGGCGAGCGAGGATCCGGATCCGGTCGCGCGCACCGAACGTCTCGAAGCGATCGCCGACGCCGCACCCGACAACATGCTCGTCGCGCTGATTCACGGCACGCAGCTCATCGAAGCCGGCGACTACGCGCGCGCGGAGCAGGTGCTCCAGCGCACGCTCGACAGCACGAACGCGGACGAGAGCATCATCAGTGCGGCGAGAACATCGACGACGCTCGATCTCGGCAATCCGGAAGTCTCGACCGTGATTCATCTGCATCACGCGCTTGCCGTTGCGCAGCTCTCGCACGGATCGAACAACCTGTCGTGGAAGTCGCTGAAGAACGTCATCGGCTCGGTGAAAGTGTTGAGCAACCGCCGGCTGGCCGGCGCGACGCGCGATCAACCGGTGTGGAGCCGCCTGTCGATTGCCGCTCCCGGATGTCCGGTCTCTTCGGACTCACTCACGACCTACGATCTGTACAACAACCTCATCGTCGGCTACATGAAAAGCAGCTTCACCGATGAGAACGAACGTGAAAAAGAATTTCGCCGCCCGCGCGCATCCACGCCGCTGGGCAGCGTCGTCAACGCGCAGGTGCAGCGCGCGCGGGAAACAAATTGGCAGAACGAGTCGCAACTCTGGGCGCTCTCGAACGTAGAGCAGGTCATCGGCTGGCGATTGCCCGCGGTGCCGGATGATGCGCGCTTCGCCTTCAACGCGGTGCAAGTCATCGATTGGTGGACGAAGGGAGAAGGCAGGGGAATTCCGGAGTTGCGCGATCAACTCATCGAGCAAATGTTTCGCCGCCGCAACGTCGCCCCCGATCAGCGCGACGAGTTCGCGCGCGGCGCGCTGCGCATGCTCGCGAGCTCCGGAGTGAATCGCCAGGGGCTCGCCAATGACGCCGCGCAGATCCGCGCGTGGCTCTCGCCGCAGGACGCGAAGGCGCTCGATGATTTCCTCGCCGCCGATGCCGCGCGCAGTGCGCTGCCGAAGTGGCTCGTTGCACGCGAAAAAGATCAAGAGGCCCCGCAGGCGAAGCTCGGTCCGCGCGGCGAAGCGTGGTACTCGGCCGCGCTCACCGACTACGCCGCCGCCGCGTCGCAATGGGCCGCAAGTCGTCCGGCCGGCGAGCAGCGCGAGGCCATCGTCGCGATCTGGCAACTCCTCGGCAGAGCGGAAGCGCCGCCGGAGCTGATCGCGCTCGAGAAGACTCACGGCTGGCGCAGCCGCACCTGGATGCATCTCGCGTCGTGGAAAGGATTCTGGATCTTCATCGCCGCACTCGTGGCCGCGCTCGTCTGGCTCGTGCTCGCATGGATCCTCGCGCACGTCCGCGAGCGGCGCCTCCTGCGCACCTCGCTCTACAACGTCGAGTACGAAATGCTGTCGAAAGGCCCGCGCTGATGCAGTGGACCAGCGTGTTGCTGCTGATCGCGCCGGTAGCGTTGCTCGTGATGGCGTGGGGCGGGCCGCTGGCCCGCCGTATCGCCGCCGGCCCGGCGGCCGGCGGCACGGCCGGCCAGCGGCCGGCCCTACGACAGATCATCTTCATCTATCTCATCTCCGGCGCAGCTCCCTTGCTCTTCGCGATTTTCTGGCGCAACGACGCCACGCGCATCGTGATCGAGCTGCGGGCGATCGCGTTTCGCTCCGAGGGCGGGGGCGTGATTCGGAAAGCGGTGCACGAGAAGAGAAAAGGGAGCGGGCGCATCGTCATCGGCGACGCGGTGCGCACGAAATCGACGCAGAGATTCGGCACGCTCGTGTATCGCGGCGGAATGCTCAGCGTCGAGCTGCCGGAGCCTTCGCAGCGCTCCGGACTCATCGCATCGGCCGGGGACGGTTTGTTAGGCGCGGCAATCGTCGAAGACAACGATCGCGTGTGCGTCGCCGGCGCCTGCTGGACATACGACGCGAAGAAGCGCGCGCTCGCGTCCGGAAAGAACGTCGCGGAGATTCCGCGGCGTCAGGCAGAGATCCCGGGCGTCGGGTGGAGATTCCCGCTGCCGTTCGCGAAGCCGGCGACAGCGCCGCTGCGAACGTGGTCCGTCGACTGGCTCGCGCACGAGAGCGGCGCGATCGGATCGGATCAGCGCTTGCGCTCGTTCCTGGCGTGGTCGGATCGCGGCCTAACATTGATGCCGCTCGATCGCGAGGTGTCGCTCGTACGCGGCGGCAAGGCGATTCAGATTCCGGCGACCTACGAAATCCAGGACGGCCAGCGCCTTCGCTTCTACACGCTTCCCGCCGCGTCGGGCCGATTCGCGGCCGGAGGGATCGCGGAGCGGCGCAGCGTCGTCCATCACGCGGGCCGCCGCAGTTTTCAGCTCGACCTCGACACGCCGGAGATCCACGCGCTCTCCGCAGAAGAATTGAAAGTGCTCGAGACCGCGGTCGAGAATCGCAAGCGCGTCGCGCTCTCGATGGGCGACGCGCAGCTCGTCGATCGCAGCCTCTACTTCGATGGACTCAGCGAATCAGTGGCCGTGCAGGCGAACGCGGTCTTCGATCTCGCGCGCGAGTTTCCCGGCCAGTCTTTGTTCCGCATCGTCACACCGCGCGGCCCGGTCGAGAGCGCGATCGGCAAAGTCGCGTGGATCGGCTCGACCGATCTCGCCGCCGTGCGGCTCGACGTGGTTCGGCCGCCGTTTCTTCTTCTCCTCATTGGACTGGCGCTGCTCCTGCTCAAAGCAGTCAGCGCCTGGGCCATCGAGCTCGACCTGACCCAAGCTCTCATGGCCGGTACGATCGAGATCCTGGTGGGCATGCGCCTCCTCCTCGGCTACCGCGTCTGGGCCATGCCCCCGCACAAACTCGAAGCCGTCGAGCTCGCGCTCGTCGCCTGGATGGCGCTGCCGTGGATCTTCCTCGCCGCGAGCCTTCCCAAACTCCGCTCGCGCGCGGCATTCCCTGCGCTCGCGGGACTCCTGCTCTCTGCGGTCTTTTGTTTTCAGGTCGTCGATGGTCCTACGAAATGGGTTTGGCTCGCCGCGCACGCACTGCCGTTGATCGTCGTCGTAGGACGTCCTACGACGTCCTACGACGTCCTAGGACGGCTCCGCATGGATCCGATCGTCCTCGCGGCAATCGCCTTCACCGTCGTGCGCGCGATCCTTCTTCTCTTCGGCTTCAAGGAAAGCGCGTCGCTCGGCGCGCGCGTCTCGCTCAGCGTTTTGCACATTCCTGCCGCCGCGATTCTCGAAGGGATCTTTCTCTGGCGCGCGTGGAATCACGTGAAGGCGCACGGCAAGCTCACGAAGCAGGATCTGATCGCCGCGGCCGCGATCCTCGTCTTCGTCTGGGCGATCCCCGCCGCGATCACGAGCGACGTCGGACTGGCCCTGCTCAACGGTCCGGCGTTCCTTCTGCTGCTTCTCGCGCTCACGCGTCATGCGGAAGCGAAACGCGCGTCGTGGCTCTCCCGCGCACTGGCGACGGTGATGGTGCTCTTCCTCGCCGGCGCGCCGCTGCTCCGGCTCGCCCTTCCGTTGTTAGGCAACGAAGAGCGATTGCTCTCCTTCGCCTCCGACTCGAACTACGCGCGCTTCCTCCACTTCGCCGCGCCCGAGCGCCTGCAGGAGATGGCCACCAAGCGCGGCGAGAGTCTCGCCGTCACGTCGGCGATCCTGCAGAGCTACATCAGCTCCGGATTCTTCGGACGCGGCTATGGACACACCGATGTCAGTCCGCACCTCGGCGACACCGCACTTCGGGACTTCGCTCCCGCCGTCTTCGTCGCCGCCGAGTGGGGACTCGTCGGAACCGTCGCCACGCTGCTCACGTATCTCCTCTTCTCCGTGATCGCGCGAGCCTGGCTCCCCTGGCGCGACGAGTCCCCGAGCCCCGCGCCGTCGATCGCGGCCGTCGCCGCAGTGACGATCACCGTGTCGAGCATCTACATGATCCTCGCCAATCACGAGCTGCTCCTGCTCACCGGCAAAAACGCGTATTTGTTAGGCCTCGACTCTGCGGGTGATGTCATGGAGTTCCTGGTGCTCATCGTCCTCATGGGTCCTATAGGCCGTATAGGCCCTATACGCCCTATAAGGCCTATGGGAGGCCCCAGCCTATGAAAACTCGCTGGCTCCTCATCATCGGCGCGCTCCTCATCGCTCTGCTCTGGTTCCGTCAGACGAACGAGCCTCTCACCTACTACTCCTCGCGTAGCTACGTGCAGCGCGCGAACGATCTCATTCGCCGCGGGGCGCTCGTCTTCGACTGCCGTGACGATCGCATCGAGCTCACCGACGTCGCCACCGATGCGGAGCGCGAGTGGTTCACCGCGAGCTACCTGCAGAACGACGTCGAGTCGTTCAATCGCAATCGCGATTTGTACGGACACTTCTTCCTCGTCAACGACTGCCAGTTGCGCGAGATCAATCCGTTCCTGCGCACGGTCCGTCTGCCGTTCGCCACGACGAAGCAATGGCTCGGCAGCATCGACTACACCGGTCCCGGCTCCGATGCCTCGCTGATCTCCGCGAGCGGCCGCACGCTCGCGATCACGCGCGTGCCCGACGACGGCGTCGTGCGCGACGCGCGCACGAGAGTCGGCGCGACGGAGGACGTCGCATCGAATGTGATCCATGTCGACTTCGCCGGCGGATTTCAAACGCCGGGCGCCGAAGTCCACAACATCGAAGGCGCGGCCATCGTCGAGCAACGCGCGAAGCGCGGACAACCCGCCGACGTGCGGCTGCTCGGCACGCCGCTCGGTCCGGGCCGCATCGCGAAACTGCAGTCCGGGGACTGGCTGCATCTCTCGTCGACGTCACCCGTGCCGGTCTCCGAAACGTTTCTCTACTCCGGCGAGCGGCGCTACGAGCGGCTCAGCATCGTGCGCACGCGCAACGCGGAGCTCGAGCGGATCTTCACCGAAGAAGATCCGCTGCTGCAGTGGATCGGCGGCGATCCCGGCGAGCAAATGCTCACGTTCGCCGAGGCGCTGGCGCGGAACATGACCAACGCGATCCAGGAGATTCCGGAGCCGCGCTCGTCGAAGCTGGTCAACGAATTCGACATTCAACTGAGCGTCGATCGCGCGTTGCAGTCCTCGCTCGATCGCATCCTCGGCGCGTACGCGCGCCAGCTCGCGAACGAAGTCGCGAGCGGGAGTCCGTTCGCGGCATCGGTCACGGTGATGAACGGGAAAACGGGCGAGATCCTCGCGGCGGCGAGCTTCCCCGGCCAGAGCGATCTCGCCAAAACCTCGAACATCACCGAAGACGAACAGCGGCGACTCCTCGTCAATCACAACTTCAAGCGCCATCCGATCGGATCCGCGGGCAAACCGTTCTTCTACGCGGCGATCGCGACGCGGCATCCGTTTCTTCTCGACCTGACCGTCGCGCCGCATGCGCCGGAGCTGCGGCCTGACGGCGGCGACGGCGAGCGCGAGGTGCTGCAGTTCTTCATCGGCCGCGACTACAAGCTCTGGCCGCATGCAGACGCGCGCATCGACATGGAGTCCGCAATCGAGCGCTCGTGCAACAAATACACGGTCGAGCTGGCGACGCTCGCGCTGGCGGCGCCGCGCGATCTGCAGGAACGTCACTTGTCGCAACCACTCGAGCAAGTCTTCGCGCGACAACCGAATGTCGAATGGCCGCGGCCTGACCACATCGAAGACGGACCACAGATCGCCGGGCAACCGATCGATTTTCCGATCAGCCTCGGCGTCTACATGAAAGAAGACAGCGAGCCCGTGCCGGCCAGTCTCGACACGACGGCCGCGGTCACGCCGGGAAGTCTCGATCGCATCGACGAGACCCCGTTCGTCGAAGAGCTCGGCGACATCACCGGCGTGCGTACGTATGGCGGCGTCGCTGCGCCGAGCATCCCGACCGCGAACGGCGACGTGGTCGGGCGCGCGGCGATGGTTACGATGAACTACGACCTCCGGCCGTGGCGCGATCTCGTCGAGAAGCTCACCGCGTCGGAGAGCGATGAGGTCGCGTGGAAAGTGCGCGCGGCGCTGCAGGCGGTGTCGCCCGAGCGCGTGAATCTCTCGCTCAATCAGGTCACGAACTTCCGCACCGAGCTGGTCTCGCTCCTGTTAGGCGGGGCGAGCTCGCAGTGGACCAACGTGCAACTCGCCGAAGCGCTGTCGCGGCTCGTCACGAAGCGGCGCGTCGAGGCGACGCTGCTGCATACGATGCGGCCGCGCGGCGCTCCGGAGCCGCCGCAATCGAAAGTGCCGCCCGGTGAGCTCACCGTCTCGAACGAAGCGCGCGACACGGTGCTCCACGGAATGCAGCGCGTCATCGAAGGCACGCACGGCACCGCCCGTCCCATGGCGCCGGTCCTCGCGGAGCTCGAACAGCGCTTCCCCGGCTATCGCATCGCCGTGTTCTCGAAAACGGGATCGCCGACCGTCACGCGTCCGGAGAGCCGGCCCGCCGACGCGATGCTCGCGCACCTCGTCACACGCGGATTTCTCTTCTACGACAAGAACCATCTCGCGGTCTCGCCCGATCGCAAACAAGTCGTCCCGTACGCCGCGCGCGGAACTGCGGGACGCACGCGATTCGTGCAGGCACTCTCGCGCGCATCGCGCCGCACCGGTGTGCGCGTCACGCCCGGCACGCTCAATCGCATCGTCGCCTACACCGATCGTTTCGCGCGCTATCGCCGCGATCTCGTCTTCACCTCGCCATCGACCGTCCGCCTCAGCGAGACCACACGCTCGCCGTTCCACGTCGTCGCCGGACAACTCGTGCTCAATCGCGAGCGCACCGTCGCGGAGACCGCGGAGAACGCGGACTCGAGCGCGGTCTACATCCTCTCGATCGCCAAATGGCGCGGCGCGAACGAAATCCCGACCGCCGACGACCTCGCCCAACCCGACGCGCGCGTCATCACCCTCGCCCTCTACCTCGACATCGGCCCCGGCAGCGCGGTGGCCGTCGAAGCCGCACGCGCCGTCGTGCCGGAGATCGTGCGGTTCTTGGAGTAGGGTCAGAGCTTCGCTTTTCGCTTTCTCCACGTGCCGTGGCGAATTCATTTCCACAATGTGAGAGTCAGCGCTGCCGGTTCTCGTTTCTCCACATGTCGTAGCGATTTTTCTACGCGTGGTGCAGAAAGCGAAAAGCGAAGCTCTGACCCCACTTTCGACATAGGAAGTTCCCTCCTCCGATCGATGTCGGGATTCGCTCACAAGAGCGATCTTGTGCGCATGGCAACACCGACATGGACGACACCGAACAATGGCGCGTGGGCGTATCGATACACCGGCGACACGGAGCTCGCGTCGCCGCTTCGCCATGAGAACCTGCTGATCTACACCGCGACCGCCGACGGCGCGGGAACGGTCAACGCCGTCGATCTCGCGACGCGCAAGATCGCGTGGTCGGCGAAGGTCGCGAAGGGCATTCACGCGACGCCCGCGTACAACGGCGTCGTGCTGTACGTGCCCGACAACAGCGGGACGATCTCCTACATCGAGGCGAAGAGCGGGCTATTGCTCGGCCAATTCGCGACCAGTGCCGCGATCGCGGTGCAGCCGCTCTACATCGAGTCGCCATTGCTCCCGGGTGCGCATCTCGCGTTCGGCAATGCGTCGGGAACGTTCTACGTCCTCGCGATCGGCGGGACTCCGACGTACACGTTCCGAACCTTCCAAGGAAACTTCACCCGCGCGGTGATCGCCGGCTCGCTCCTCGTCTTCGCCGTCTCGACGACCGACACCGCACACATCTACGCGCTCGATCTCGCGACCGGCGCAAAGGTGTACGACGTCGCCTTCGACAACGCGATCGTGAGCGGCGGAGCCGCCGCGGGGAACGTCGCGTTCTTCGGATGCCAGAACGGCGCCTTCCTCGGATTCGACACGACCTCCGGTGAGATCACGACCATTCTGAACACGAACAGCGCGATCGTCGGAACCGCCGCATGCGACAGCGACTACGTCTACGTGGGCAGCACGAACGGCGCGTTCTACGCGACGCCGCTGCGCGACGATCCGTCGCTCGCGGCGTGGCAATTGCCGGTCACGGAATCGATCATCACCGGCATCACGATCTACGGCGGCCTCGCGTATTTCGGCGGCATGGCATCGTCGAAGACGACCGCGATGTTCACGCTCGATCTCTCGCAGGCGAGTGAGCAAAGCGCGAGCGTCACCATCGACCAACTGCAGGGCAAGGTCGCGGACACGCCGTTCGTCGACGACACCTACGCGATCTTCACCGACGCCGGCGAAGGCGCGGGCACGCTCTACGCGATCGAACGCCAGCTCGAGTCGGTGATCGATCGCCTGTCGTTCTCCTCGCAGATCCTCCCGCGCGACTACGCCGGCCAGAGCTCGCCGAAAGACGCAGCGTTCCAGATGCTCGTGAGCGTCGTCGACGCGAATCGCGTCCCGATGAAAGACGTCGCGGTGTGGATCACGGCGTCCGAGGAGACGGCGATCGAAGTGAACGGCGTGAAGGTGAGCGTGAGCGACACGAAGGAGTACAAAGTCCTCACGAATCAATACGGGCAGATCGAGATCGACGCCGACGCGACCGACATCGGCATGCCGTCGCTGCTGTTCCGTGCGGAGTTTTTCCCCGACAACACGAAGGTGCAGTTCTTCCCCGACGAGGCGATGCTGAACAAGCTGTGCACCGTCCAGCCCGACGCTCTCGGCGACGCGAAGGACTTCGACGGCCGCTACGTCATCACCGACACCTATCGCCAGGATGACAACAAGCTTTCCGCGATCGCCAACGCGATCAGCAACACCGTCGGACGGCAACAGAACACGTCGACCTCACGCATCAAGGAAAACAGTGCGACGCGCAGCCTCGAGCCCGGTCAGGTCGCGCATTTCACGATCGACATCGACCAGAACAGCTACGTCTTCAATCCCAACCCTGCGACGTCGCTCACCGCAACCGGCATCCACATCAAACACGGCGGCGGATTCGACGAGTTCAAGAACAAGGTCGCGCACGGCGTGCAGAAACTGCGTCACGCCGAGTGGAAGTTCGACGACGCGGCCCACGTGATCGCGCACGCGATCGATGACGCGGAGAAGGACGTCGTCTACGAATACGAGTTCGACATCAAGGAGATCGAGAAGGCCATCCAGGTCGTGCGCGCGCTCATCAAAGAGATCGTCACGGACGTGAAGCTCTTCATGCAGTGGCTCAGCGAGCTGCTCGACTGGCAGGCCTATGTCGACATGCAGAAGAAGATCGCCGGTACGTACGAGGACATGCTCGCGCGCTTCAAGCAGTACTTCGCGGATCCCGCGAACGCCGCCGCGATCAAAACCTTCCTGACCTCCCTCGGTGATCCGACCGAAACGTTTCTGAAGCAGGCCAACTCCCTCACCGACACCACCGGCTCGCAGAGCCAGAGCGCCGGCTCGTCGCAGGATGTCTTCCGTCCGAACGGACGCAACATCATTCCGCAGACGAACTGGCTCATCAAGAAAGTCCGCAAAGACATCGAGGATCTTCTCGGCCCGACCACCGACGCGGAGAAAGCGCTCATCGCCGCGACCGAGACGTTCGTCGATGCGGTACGCGACGCACTGACGGACGAGCTGAAGGCGCTCTTCGAGGAGATCTGGAAGGACTTCATGGAGCTCTTCCAGAAACCGGGCGGCTTTCTCGCGCAGCTCGTGTCGACGGTGCTCGACATCTTCAAGACGATCGTGAACGCGGGAATCGAGCTCGCCATCGCGCTCGTCGAGCCGGCGTTCACGTACATCGGCGCGCTGCTCGACATCCTCGATCGCATGTTCAAACAGGACTTCAAGGACAGCACGATCGCCGATCTCTACAAGCTCCTGACCGGCGAGACCATGACGCCGCTCGGCATCATGACGCTGATCCTCGCCGTGCCGACGCATTTGATCGTCGCGACGCTGGACCTAACAAAGACCGCCGGCCCGACGCTCACCACGAAAGACACGGACATCGCGCTCGCGGTGACGTATGGCATTCTCGGCGTGCTCTGGACCGTGCAATCGGCGGTCGAGGTCCCGAGCGTCATCGACTTCGCCGGCTGCGTGCTCTACAACATCGCGATCTATTTCCAGGCGCGCGAAATGATGCTCGAGCACGACCTCGCGGTGCAGGACTGGATCTTCTGGAGCACGCAACTCCTCCCCGCCGCGTTAGGCGGATACCAGTGGGCGATTCGCGAGAACACGGAGCTGGTCGCGTCGGCGAAGAAGTGGGCGCCGAACGCCTACTTCGCGATGGGAACCGGATTCGGCATCATGTCGACGATCTGGGCCGCGGCATGGCCTGACGATTACTACGGAAAGGATGGACTCGTGCTCGACAGCAATCTGATGGGCAACTATCCTCTGTTCGCGCCGCGCGCGGCGCTCGAGTATCCGACTGCGGCGGTGCTCATGACCGCCATCGGCTACGGCGGCGCGTCCGCGATCTCGATCACCGAGGCGGTGGAAGAATGAGCGCATACGCAACGATCCTCGGCACGGTCACCGACGCGACGACCGGCGCGCCCCTCGGTGAAGTCTTCGTGCAGGTGTGGACGAACGGCATGTCCGCACCCGCGACGACCTACACGAACTTCGACGGCGCATATTCGTTCGTCTTGTTCCCCGGCACCTACGCGCTCGAATTCACACTGCCCGGCTACGTGCCGGTGATGGTGCAGAACGTCGCCCTCGGCGTCGAGGTCGTGCTGAACGAAGCACTCGTGCCGGGCGACGGACCGATCCCTCCGTTCCCGCCCGTTCCCTCACCGCCTCCTCCGCCTCCGCCGCCGGTGAATGCGATCTCCGGCACCGTCACGGACGCGAAGAGCTCATCACCGATCGCGTTCGCGCAGCTCGAAGTCCAGTCGCCCGCCCTGCCGCCGAACATCGAAGGAATCGGCGTCCCCGCGAACGGCGGCTACTACCAATTCCTCGACCTGCCGCCGGGAACGTACGAGCTGTGGTGCGTGGCCGAAGGCTATGCGACCTATCAACAGAGCGGCATCGTCGTGACGAGCGGCGAGGCGACGGTGGTGAATGTTGCGATGGAGCCGGCCTAACATGCCGCAGCGCGCGCGAGCAGCAATTCGCGCTCGCGCTCGTTGCGCGTGAGCGACGCGGCGCGCTCGAACTCGGAGCGCGCTTCGTCGCGGCGGCCTAACTTGAAGAGCAGGTCGCCGCGCACGCTGGGGAGCAGGTGGTAGTTCTTCAATGCCGGCTCATTCGTCAATGCATCGACAGCGGCCAGTCCCGCCTCCGGTCCGAACGCCATCGAGTGCGCGACCGCGCGATTGAGATCGACGACCGGCGACGGCGCGAGCTGCGCGAGCGCGTCGTACAACGTCGCGATGCGCACCCAGTCGGTCTCCGCCGCCGTGCGCGCACGCGCATGGCACGCGGCGATCGCAGCCTGCAATGCATAAAAGCCAAAGGCTCCGCCTAACTTCTCCGCGAGCTCGAGCGCCGCGAGGCCGCGGCGGATGAGCAGCTGATCCCAGCGCGCGCGATCCTGATCGAGCAGCAGCACCGGTTTGCCTTCCGCATCGACGCGCGCGCCGAGGCGCGAGGCCTGGATTTCCATCAGCGACACGAGCCCATGCACCTCGGGCTCGTTCGGCATGAGCTGCGCGACGATGCGCCCGAGGCGCAACGCGTCGTCGCACAATCCGGGGCGCACCCAGTCGTCGCCCGCGGTCGCGGAGTAGCCTTCGTTGAAGATGAGATAGATGACCTCGAGCACGGCCGCCAGTCGAGCCGTGAGCTCCGCGCCGCGCGGCACTTCGAACGGCACGCCCGCCTCACTGAGCGTTTTCTTGGCCCGCACGATTCGTTGCGCGATCGTCGCCTCGGGCACCAGGAACGCGCGCGCGATCTCGTCCGTTGTTAGGCCGCCTAACAGCCGCAGCGTGAGCGCGACGCGCGCCGGAGGCGTGAGCACCGGATGGCAGGCGATGAAGACGAGGCGCAGGAGATCGTCGCCGACTTCGTCATCGAGCGCCGCTTCGAGATCCGGCGTCGATCGCTCGAGCTGCTCTTCGAGCTCACGCGCGAGCTCCGCATGCTTGCGCTCCAGCATCGTGCCGCGGCGCAGCGAATCGATCGCCCGATGCTTCGCCGCAGCCATGAGCCACGCCCCCGGCTTGTCCGGGATTCCGGCGTCCGGCCACTGCTCCAGCGCCGCGACGAGCGCGTCCTGCGCGAGATCTTCCGCGAGACCGACGTCGCGCACGATGCGCGTCAGGCCGGCGATGAGCTTCGGCGACTCCATGCGCCAGACCGCGTCGATCGTGCGATGAATGTCGGGAGCCGTCACGGCTCCCGATCATATCGGAGCGCAGGCTTCCAGCCTGCCGTGCCGCAGGCGTCTCGCCTGCGCGAGTGACGCGCAGCCTGGAAGGCTGCGGACCGGCAGGCCGGAGGCCTGCGCCCCCACGCTCACCCCGCGCGATGCCACGACTGCGCGGGCATGTCCGGAAACTCGCTCACGATCTCCTGCACATCCTTCGGAAAATCGGTAAACTCCTGGACCTGGCGCACTTCGATGATCTCGTTCTCCGACATCGGCGCACGCTTCGCCCACTCGATCGCTTCTTCCCTCGACTTCACCTGGAGCATCCAGTAGCCGCCAAGGACTTCCTTCGCTTCGGCGAACGGCCCGTCGCTGACGTGCGGCGCGCCGCCTTCGAATGAGATGCGCGCGCCGGCCGACGGCGGATGCAGACCATCGAGCGCGAGCAGCACGCCCGCCTTCTGCAGCGAGTCGTTGTACTTCATCATCGTCGCCACGCGATCGGCCTCGGGCATCGTGCCCGGCGCCGCGGTTTCGTAGCCCTTCGGGATCACCAGCATCATGAATCTCATCGCCGTGCCTCCTCGAACAGCGGACGGATGTCGATCTCGATGTCTCCCATCAGATTCGCGAACGGCGTGGCCCACTCGATCGCGTCATCGAGCGATGGAACGTCGAGGATCGAGTAGCCGCCGATCAATTCCTTCGACTCGGAGAACGGACCGTCGATGACCGTCCGCTTCCCGCCGGAGAAACGCAGGCGCACACTCTTCGCGCTCGGCTGCAAGCCTCCCGCGCCGAGGAACACACCGGCGTCGATCATCTCCGCGGTGAGCTTGTCGATCGCGGCAAAGACCTCCGGCGGAGGAAGGATTCCGGCCTCCGACTGCGCGTCCGCTTTGTGCGCGAGCATGTAGCGCGTCTTCGTCAGACCTTCCGGCTTCGTTCCGAATCCGAGGTCCCAGAATTCCGTCAGCGGACGGATGTCGATCTCCGCATCGCCGATGATCGACGCGAAGCGCGAGCTCCACTCGATCGCTTCTTCGATGTTCTCGACGTTGACGAGACAGTAGCCGGCGATCAGTTCGTTCGAACCGGTGAACGGTCCGGGCGTGATCGTGCGCTTGCCGTTCGCGAACTGCACACGAACACCGGTGGAGCTCGGGCGCAGACCTTCGCCGGAGACGAACACACCCTTCTGCGCCATCTCCTCCATCAGCGGTCCCATGCCCTGCATCAATTCGGGACTCGGCAGACCACCCGCTTCGAAGTACGCGTCGGTCTTGTGCATGCTCATGACTTTCATTTACGCAGTCTCCTGAATCAGCGCGCGCACACGGATGTCGCGGAGGAACAGACCGAGCCACAACAGAAGGCCGACATACAGCGGGAAGAGAATGTGGCTGAAGAGCGGACTCTCGACGCGCACGTGCGTCGCCACCGCGCCGCCGAGGTAACCGGTCCAGAGGATCGCACCGAAAATCGCGGTGCGCGGGATGAGATAGAGCGCGAGGAGCGCGAGCTCGAGAGCGCCGATGCCAACGGCGATGCTCAGCGGATAGCCGAGCTGTCGGAACGAATCCTGGACCGGCTGAATGTTCATCAGCTTGATCACGCTGTCGAAGATGAGGAAGAGGACCGGGACGGCCGTGACGACACGGCCGGCCCAGCGCATTTTGTTCGAGGTGGTATTCATCGCGCGCGTCCTCACTTCTGCTGCGACTCGATGCGCGTGCGGAGCTCGTCGTCCTTCGCCCGCAGTTCGGGAGTGAGCTCTTCGCCGAAGTCCTCGGTCTCGAAGATCTGGCGAATCTCGACTTCGCCGTCGCGGAACGGCGCTTTCTTGAGCCACTCGATCGCCTCGTCGCGCGACTTCACCTTCCAGATCCAGAATCCCGCGACGAGCTCCTTCGCCTCGGCGAACGGACCGTCGATCACCGTGCGCTTGTCGCCCGAGAACCGGACGCGCGCGCCCTTCGAGCTCGGAGCGAGACCCTCGCCGGCGAGCATCACACCCGCATTCACCAACTCCTCGTTGAACTTCTGCATCTCGGCGAGCAGATCCGTCTCGGGCATCGCGCCCGCTTCGTAGTTCTTGTCACCCTTGACCAACACAATGAATCGCATCGTTTTCTCCTTCGTTCACGGGGCTCTTTTATCCCCGCTCTACTCAGACGTCGAGTGACGAAACGCGAAATCGACACGAGGGGAAATTTTTTTTAGCGCACAGCCCGTCTTCGCGGTCGAGGATCGCGCCGTCGAAGTGCACGATGGGCGTGCAGAACTTCGTGCAGCCGGCAGGATTCGTCTGATCGCGCCAGACCACGAGCGGCGGTGAAGAGCACTTCCGGAGGAGCCATCCATGCCGCGTCCTGCGTGGACTCGCTGATGCTGAAGCCGAGGGGATCGAGAAGCGTGCCGTCGCTCGTGATGCGCGCGGCGGTGAGGACCCAGGGAACCATGAGCATTCCGAATGACGAATACGCGCGCGGTGCGCGCGGCGTCCAATGCACCTTTTACATCGCTTACATTCGTTTTTCATTCCCATCACCAATGACCCGATCGCCAGCTCTACATTGCGCGGCATAGACCAACACAACAAAGGAGCGTGCCGTGAGAGGTCGTGTCATTGGTTCGGTTCTCGTTCTCCTGGTCCTCGCAATGCCGTCGTTTGCACAACGCCGCCGGGCGACGGGTCCGCCGCCGCCACAGGGAGGCGGCAACAACAATCCACCTGCGCCCGCACCCGCCCTCGGCGGTCCCGTGGCGGGACTCACCGCCGCGCAGCAACAACTCTTCAATGAGGGACGCGACGAGTTCCGCGAAGACGAAGAGGTCGTCGACGGACTCGGGCCGATCTTCAACGGCCGCTCGTGCGTCGAGTGCCACAATGCCGGCGCGCCCGGCGGTGCAGGACGCCGCACCGTGACGCGCTTCGGCACCGTCACCAACGGCGCATTCAATCCGCTCACGAACCTCGGCGGCTCGCTGCTGCAGGAGCGCGCCATCGGACCGCGCGAGGGCTCACCGCGCCCCTTCACGCGCGAAATCGTTCCCGCAGCGGCCACCGTCGTCGCGCGGCGACGCACGCCTGCGCTCTTCGGACTCGGTCTCGTCGACGCGACCACGGACGCGACGTTCATCGCGCTCGCGCAACAGCAGGCCGCGCGCAATGACGGCACCGCAGGCCGCGCCGCGCTCGTGCAGAACATCCTCGCCGGAATGCGCACGGTCGGAAAATTCGGTTGGAAGAATCAGAATCCCACGCTCTTCCAATTCTCCGGCGACGCGTATCTCAATGAGATGGGCATTACGAGCCCACATTTCCCGGACGAAAATTGCGCAAACGGCAATTGCGCGGAGCTTGCGTTCAATCCCGCGCCGGGACTCAATGACGGCGGCGGAGAGGTGCAGGCATTGGCCGATTTCATGGTCATGCTCGCGCCGCCGGCGCGAGGCGCCATTACCGCCGATGTGACCGCC
>Ga0075428_100002093_pt1 | contig 21521 bp, 8 predicted proteins | sample RhiMetdeltSRZDD2_FD_75291 | JGI IMG/M metagenome (GOLD analysis project Ga0075428, IMG submission 75291) | Populus rhizosphere microbial communities from Tennessee, USA - Rhizosphere MetaG P. deltoides SRZDD2 | ecosystem: Host-associated > Plants > Roots > Rhizosphere > Soil | place: USA... | reverse complement strand
CGCCGCAATGGTGCCGTCGAGGTCTCCCGTCTCCAGGCGTTCACTGGTCACCCTGGCCAGCACCCTTCCCAGCCGGGCCCGATCGTCGAACGTCCTGCTCAGCGACTCGGCCTCGCCCAAGAGGGCGAGGCCCCGTCCATACGCTCCCAAGGCGCTCAGCACACGTGCCAACGCGAGGCGCAGATCGATCGCCAGTCCCTGCGTCTCACCGTGCTCGGGCAGGTGCGCGAGGGCCTGCAGGGCCTGCTCGAAGGAGGCCACCGCCTCGCGGAACGCGGCGCGGTCGAAGGCCCTGGCACCGGCCTGCTGGGAGTAGGTGACGGCCTTGTCCCACACCTCGCCCCGCAGGGCATGGTGCGCTAGCCGTTCGACCTGCTCGGCCGCCCGCTCCCCAGCGAGTCCCTCAAGCGCCTCGACAATGCGCGCGTGCAGCCCCCGCCGCCGCTCCCGCAGGAGGCTGTTGTAGGCCACCTCGTGTGTCAGGGCGTGTTTGAAGGTGTATTCCTGTTCGGGGAACAGGCGGATCTCATAGAGGAACTCCGCCGTCTGGAGGTACGCCAGGACGCGGTGTAGCGCTGCCTCGGGCAGGTCCGCAATGGCCCGCAGCAGGGCAAAGGGCACGTCCGTGCCAATCACGGCCGCGGTCTGGAGCAGGCGTTTGTCCTCCGGTGGCAGCCGGTCGATGCGTGCTGCCAGCATGGCATGCACCGTGGCCGGCACCTGCAAGCCTTCCAGGAGCCTGGCCAGGCGATACGCCCCCGGCGTGCCCACGAGCATCCCGGTCTCCACCAGGGTGCGCACGCTCTCCTCCAGGAAGAAGGGATTGCCCTCGGTGCGGGCAATCAAGAGCTGCTTGAGCGACCCCAGGCTGGGATCGTCGCCAAGCAAGGCCTGTAAGAGTGCGTCAGCGCTCGCCGGGGGCAGCGGATCGAGCCGCAGTTGCGTGTAGGAGGTCTTGCTGCCCCAGCCGTGCTGGTACTCGGGCCGGTAGTTCACCAGGAGCAGCATCTGAGCTGTGGGGAGACTCTCGACCAGGCTGTTGAGCAGAGCCTGCGTTTCGCTGTCAATCCAGTGCAGATCTTCGAACACTAGCAGCAACGGCTGCTCCTGGCTCTCGCGTAAGAACACCCGCTTAAGGGCGTCGAGCGTGCGCTGGCGGCGCTGGGGTGGATCGAGCTGCACGAACGGGCTGTCGTCCGGCAGAGCGTCCAGGAGCGCCAGCAACGCAGGTATTGTGTCCTGGAGGGCCGGATCGAGTGTCACCACCTGCCCGGTCACCTTGGCCCGTATGGTGCGCGTGTCGTCGTGTTCCTCCACATGGCAGTAGCGCTTGAGCAAGTCAATGACTGGGAAGTACGGCGTTGCCTTCCCATAGGACACCGAGGCGCTTTCGAGCACCAGCCACCCCGGGGTGTGGCGGGAGTGGACGAACGCATAGACCAGGCGCGACTTCCCGACGCCTGCTGCCCCCACCACGGCCACTACCTGGCCATGCCCCGCTCCGGCCTGCTCCAGCGCCTGCTGCAAGGTCATCAGTTCCTGCTGCCGTCCCACAAAGCGGGTGAGCCCCCGCGCCGCACTAGTGCTGCGCGTCAAGGGCATCTATCAGGACGCCCACGGCGTGCTGGAGCAAGTCTTCTCGGCACCCACCGCTCCGGTGATTGACGTGCCCAATGCGGCGCCAGCGGCGGCGGCCCCAGCCGGACCCGCCCCCACCAACAGTGGCCCCGGTCTCCATCTGATTCGCTCGGACCTCGAGCGCATTTTCGACCAAATTCGCATCGCCGAACGCCATGCGGACGGGGAGGATATCCTCTCTCTGGTCCCGAACGTCCGGGCGCCTGTTGGCCTGCGGACGGTTGATGGCTCATACAACAACCTGATCAATTTCGGGAACGTCAATCAGAGCGAGTTCGGTGCGGCGGACAACGTCTTTCCGCGCCTGTTGGATCCGGTGTTCCGTCCGGCGGAGCCCGTAACCGTTGACCTGGATGGCCCCGGGCCGCTCACAGTGGGGACGCCGACATCCTATCAGCAAACCAGCGGGTTCGTCTTCGACTCGCAGCCGCGCATCCTCTCCAACCTGATTGGTGACCAGACCGCCAATAACCCAGCGGCGGTGGCAGCGGCAGCCGCCAACCCGGGTGCCGAGACTGTCCTCAGTCCGGGCTTAGATAAGCTATTTGGTACGGCGGACGATCGGGAGGTGTTCTTGCTGCCGAACGTGGCGCCGGACGCGGGCCTCTCTGCCCCGTTTAACCTGTGGTTCGTGTTCTTCGGCCAGTTCTTCGACCACGGACTCGATCTGGTGCAAAAGGGTGGCAACGGCATGGTCTTTATGCCGCTGCAAGCGGACGATCCGCTCGTGGCCGGCACGGACGGACTCTTTGGCACCGCCGATGATTTGCCGCCCGAGATGCGCTTCATGGTGCTGACGCGGGCCACCAATCTGCCCGGCCCCGACGGCATCCTGGGCACCACCGACGACATCCATGAGCACACCAACCAGACGTCGCCGTTTGTCGACCAGAACCAGACCTACACATCGCATCCGTCACACCAGGTGTTTCTGCGCGCCTATGAGTTCAACGCTGCCGGGGATCCGGTCGCGACAGGCAAGCTGATCGTGGACCGGAATCTGGGCGCCGACGGCCGCTTCGGCGGTACCGGGGCAAATGTTGACACCGTGCTCGGCGGCATGGCCACCTGGGGGGTAGTGAAGGCCCAGGCGCGCGACCTGCTCGGCATTAGGCTGACCGATTTTGACGCTGTCAATGTGCCGCTGCTCCGTGTCGATCCATACGGCAACTTCGTCCCCGGCGCGAACGGCTTCGCCCAGCTCATCGTCGGGCTCGGCGCGGACGGCCTGGCCCAAACCGCGGACGACGTGCTGCTCGAAGGCGATCCGACGGCGAATGGTGGCCAAGGGGTCTTTATACCCGTGACCGCGCCCCGCACCGGGCAGCTCTTCCTCGCCGACATTGCGCACATTGCCAACGACAGCAATCTGTTGCCTGCGCCGCTGGTGAACCAGTTCAAGGTGTACCTTGGGGGCCATCCCCATTCGCGGTCACGTTCCATGACGACTTCATCCACGGGAAATAGGCATCCGCCAGGAGAAACGGACGGCTTCCGCCCCCACCATGCCGGCAACCCTCACCCCCAAGCGCCTCCACAACCCAGAGTGCGCCACCACCGAGGATCCCCCAGGTCAACATGACCAGTTTCCTCTGAGTAGGACACGAGCGCCGCTTGAAAAAGATGCCATATTCAAGACTCCGCACAGGGTGGGCTGGAATCAGCCCATGGCCGCATGTATACTAGGAGTTGGTGAAAAAATCCGCTGGCGTGGTCTGGCTGCATATCGACTTCCTCCGGGTCAGTTTTGCCTGCTTTTTCTGCCTCTCAGCCTTCGGCCATATCAAAACGACCCGAATTTCCAGGCTATATCGTTTGCATCTGGTCAATATGAGATGCCTCGTCACGTCCACCAATGGGGCGCACGCCAGCGCCGCTGGAAAAAGGAGCCATATAAGACGGTGGGCAAGACTCAGCCCCTGGCCGCATCCTGGCTTAGGATGGGCGGAAAAACCCTTTGTTGCTGTCTGGCAGCATATTGACTTCTTTCAGGTCAGTTTGGCCTGCTTTTTCTACACTGAAGCCCTCTACCACATCAAAACGATCCGGATTCCCGCGCTACACCTTTGCATGGTGTATCTATATGACATATTTTTCCCGGTCTCTTTCCTATTTGGTACGATGTTTGCTTAAGGCTAAAGAGTCTATGAACTTGCCCCACCGAGGGTATGGCTTATGACCCCCTACGAGGGGCGCTGTGTGTCCAGAGGTGAGCCCTGCTCCTCAGAAAGGTGATGCATGCATATGACCATAGCAGGGTCCTTAGGCCGATGTTGGCGCTTCTCCCCATACCAGCGCTCGGAGGCATTATCTGCGAGAGCTATTTCATCTGGTTCTTATGGATTGTCCTGTACGGCATCCTCGGCGGTCGTGGGACCGTTGATACGCTTCCGGTCTGGACGACTGTGGTCCTGGGGGCAACGCTGCCGGGCAACCTCATCGCTGAGGTGCGATTTGCGTGGAGAGCATTAGTGTACTGAGTTTCGCGCGGGCGCAAGGGCGCACGGCGGCACCCTTGCAGAGACTGTCGACACCGCTCGTTACATGGGGAACCTCTATAGCGGGCGAATGTCCAGGTGGCTTTTAGGTGGTAAGTCGATATAGACCGCGTCTGAGCGTGGCGGCGCTCCCCTCAGACCAAGCGTAAAGGAAGCACACATGGTTAGCTTTATCAGGTCCGATCTCGAGTTCATTCTGCAGCAGATCATCATCGCGGAAAGAGACGCAGCCGGCGAGAATCTGCGCGACATTCTTCCGAACGTCATAGTGCCGTGGGGCCTGCGCACGGTCGACGGGACAGATAACAACCTCTACCTGTCTCAGAGCGAGTTCGGCGCGGCCGACAACACGTTCCCGCGGCTGGCCGACCCGATATTCCGCACCGCGGAGGCCGGAACATCCTATGCGCAAACCCTAGCCAGCAGCACGGTCATCGACTCACAGCCGCGCGTGATCAGCAACCTGATCGTCGACCAAACCGCCAACAATCCGGCGGCCTATGCTACGGCCTACGACCCCGGCCCCGATGGCATTCTCCATACCGTCGACGATGTCTTGAAAGACGGCGTGCAGATCGTCACCAGTCCCGGCTTGGACGGCAAGTTCGGCACCGCCGATGATAGAGACGTCTTCTTCTTCCCGAATGTGTCGCCGGATGTGGGTCTGCAGGCGCCGTTCAACCCGTGGTTCACATTCTTCGGCCAATTCTTCGACCATGGTCTCGACCTCGTCACCAAGGGCGGCAACGGCACAATCTTCGTCCCGCTGAAGGCCGATGATCCTCTCGTGGCGGGGACTGACGGTATCTTCGGGACAGCGGACGATCTGCCGCCAGCGCTGCGATTCATGGTCGAGACTCGGGCGACCGATCTACCCGGCCCCGACGGCATTCTCGGCACCGCCGACGACATCCACGAGCACGAGAACACCACGACACCGTTCGTCGATCAGAATCAGACGTACACGTCGCATCCGTCGCATCAGGTGTTCCTGCGGGCATATACGCTCACCGCGACCGGACCACATGCCACCGGCAAGCTAATCGAGAATCGCAGTCTCGGCGCCGACGGTCACTTCGGCACCGCTGACGACGTCTTTATCAGCGGCATGGCGACCTGGGGTGTCGTGAAGGCGCAGGCGCGTGACATTCTCGGCATCAATCTCACCGACAGGGATTTCGACAACGTGCCGCTGCTCGCGACCGATAAGTACGGTAACTTCATTCCCGGCCCCAATGGCCGCCCCCAGGTGGTCATGAAGACGGCCGGCGGCGATGGCATCTTCGGCACCGCCGACGATGGCACGACGCTCGTCGAGGGCAATCCGGCGGCACCGATCGATCTGACGCACGCCGTGCGCACGGGCCACCAGTTCCTGATCGACATCGCGCATACCGCCGTCCCGGTCGACGACTTCGGCAATCCGCTTCAGCCCGATGCGGACAACGTCATCGGTGGCCAGCCGGCGCCGGGTTTCTACGACAACGAGCTGCTCGACGCGCACTACATGGCGGGCGACGGCCGCGTCAACGAAAACATCGGCCTCACTTCCGTGCATTCGATCTTCCACGCCGAGCATAACCGCCTCGTTGATCACACGAAGGACGTGGTCCTGGCGACGCACGACCTGGCCTTCCTGAGCCAGTGGCTCCTTCCCGGCACCGCACCGACGACGTTCCCAGTCAACCAGGCGGAGATTGACGCCCTGCAGTGGGACGGCGAGCGCCTGTTCCAGGCGGCGCGCTTCGGCACCGAGATGCAGTACCAGCACCTCGTGTTCGAAGAATTCGCGCGCAAACTGGTGCCGAATGTCGATGAGTTCCTTGCCCCCAACGGCTACGATGTCACAATCGATCCGTCGATCTTCGCCGAGTTCGCACATGCGGTCTTCCGCCTCGGCCACTCGATGCTGGTCGAGACGATCGACCGGTTCGACCCCAATTTCAACGTCGTCTCTAGCGACCCGGCAAACCCGGATCAGCAGCTCGGCCTGATCGCGGCCTTCCTCAACCCGCTCCAGTTCGCGGCGAGCGGTCCGACCCCGGAGCAGGCGACCGGCGCCATCGTGCGCGGCTTGACACGCCAGGTCGGCAACGAGATCGATGAGTTCGTGACCGAAGCGGTCCGCAACAACCTGCTGGGCCTGCCGCTCGACCTGGCGGTCCTGAACATCGCGCGCGGCCGGGACACCGGCCTACCGTCTTTGAACGCGGCGCGCGCACAGTTCTACTCCATCGCTTCCCAGAACACGGCGGCTGACGACAGCTGGCTCAAGCCCTACACGAGCTGGGCTGACTATGCCCAGCACCTGAAGCACCCCGAATCGCTGATCAACTTCCTTGCCGCCTACGGTACGCACCCCCTGATCACTGCGGAGACGACGCTCGAGGCCAAGCGCGCCGCTGCCGCCGCTATCGTGTTCGGTGACCCGGTGACTCTCGCCGACGGCAGGGTGATCAACGCGCCAGGCGACCGCACCGAGTTCCTGTATAGCACTGGCGATTGGGCAAATGACAGTACTGTCCATACCACTAAGGACCTGGATGGCGTCACCACCACCGGGCTTGGCAACGTCGATCTGTGGATCGGCGGCCTGGCCGAGCAGATCATGCCGTTTGGCAGCATGCTGGGCTCGACTTTCCAATTCGTGTTCGAAACGCAGCTCGAGAACCTGCAGAGCGGCGACCGGTTCTACTATCTATCGCGCACCGCCGGGTTGCACTTCGGTGCCGAGCTGGAGAACAATTCGTTTGCCAAGTCGGTGATGGCCAACACCGACGTGACGCATCTGCCGGCCGACATCTTCTCGACGCCGACTTGGATCCTCGAGGTCGATGCGGCCAAGCAACACACCGGCCTGGGCGTCGATGGCCGAGCCGATCCCACCGGTGGAGCCATGATCGGCACCGTCGAGGTCGTACCGCTGGTCATTCGCGACAGCCCGGCGACCGTCGGCCCTGATAAGAACTACTTGCAATACACCGGTGAAGACCATGTCGTGCTCGGCGGCACGCCTGGCGATGACATCATCAAGTCCGGCGCTGGCGACGACACGCTCTATGGCGACGAGGGCAAGGACAGGCTCGACGGCGGCTTCGGCGACGACACGGTCCTCGGCGGCGCCGGCGACGATATCATCACCAGCGGCGGCGGCAACGACGTGCTCCAGGGAGAGGCGGGCAACGACGTCATCATCGAGTCGCATTCACTGCTCCCACTGGATCTCGGCAACCTCATCCTGGGCGGTGATGGCAAAGACTTCATCGCCATGAGTGACGACATCAGCCTCATCTTCGGCGGCCAGGGCGACGATTTCATCGTCTCGGGAATGAACGTTAAATTCGGGCAGGGCGCTAAGACGAACCTGGCGCCTACCGGCAATGAAGGCGATGACTGGATCGAGGAAGGTACGCAGGACGGTGCGCCTGGCGACAACATGAATCCGTTCCTGCTCGACGACATCGCCGGCAACGACATCTTTGTTGGCGGCGGCGGGTTCGACGAATTCATCGGTGAAGGCGGTGACGACATCTTCGTCGGCAGCGGCGCCCAGGACAAGATGGACGGTATGTCAGGGTTCGACTGGACCACGTACAAGAACGACAAGTTCGGTGTTACTGTCGACATGAGGCTGCCGATATTCGCTCCGGCTCATGGCGCGAATCCGGTCGATCTCGCTCTCGGCGGTGTGCAGCCGGTGGGCCAGTCGCCCGATTCGATCCTCGATCGCTTCGCCGAGGTGGAGGGCCTGTCGGGCTCGAAATTCAGCGACATCCTCATGGGCGACGACCAGGACGCGGCGGTGATCGCCAACATCACTGCGAAGGGGAGCATACTCACCAATATCTCCCTGATCAATGGTCTGCAGGATTTCCTCGGCGCCGGGGTGACCGCCTTCGGCGCGGGCAACATCATCCTCGGCGGCGACGGCAGTGACATCATTACAGGCAACGGCGGTGACGACCTGATCGACGGCGACAAGTGGCTGAACGTGCGCATCAGCGTGCGTGCGAATATGGATGGCACGGGTCCTGAGATCGCCAGTTTCAACAGCGCCAAGGACCTGACTCCGTTCATGCGCGACGGAATCTACAACCCCGGCCAGCTCGTAGCCGTCCGCGAGATCATGCCCGGTGTCGGCGGCTTCGACACGGCGCAATATAATGGGAACCGGGCCGACTTTTCGGTCATCGTCAACGATCAAGGGACTCCCAACTTCAGCGACGACGTCGTCACCGTAACCGACTTAAGGGCCGCTCCGACCGACGGCAGCGACCGTCTCACGCATATCGAGCGGCTGCAGTTCCAGGATCAGGCGATGGTCCTGGTGCCCGGGCTCAACGCAGAGCCCGTGGGGCAACTGACCGTCCTCGACGCCGTCACCGGCAACCCAGATGACACGCCGACGCTGGGGCAGGTGCTAAAGGTGTCGATCGCCGGCGTGACCGATGGGGACAATCCTGGCGGCACAGTCCACGGCGCCTCCTTCGTCTGGCAGGCCGAGACCGGGGCCGGCTCGAGTGTATTCGAAGACATCGTCCTCAAGGCGGGCCGTATCGGCGTTGGATTCGCGAACGCGGACGGCTCGACCTTCTTCGTCGATCCGTTCTTTGCAGGAGAAGCCGGAGGCCTCGCCGGCCTGAGGCTACGTGTGCGGGCAGTCTATGAGGATGCCCACGGCGTAACGGAGCAGGCCTTCTCGGCGCCGACTGCACCGGTCGCCGGGGTGGTGCCTGTTGTGGTGGCGCCGCCGGCGTTCGTCGACCATACGCAAGTTTCCGGGGGCGCTGGAGTCCACCTCATCCGGAGCGACCTGAACTTTATCCTCGATCAGATCCGTGTGGCCGAGCGCGATGCCGCCGGTGAGGATCTGATCGACATCGTCCCGAACGCGCGCGCGCCGGTCGGCCTGCGCACGGTCGATGGCTCTTTCAACAACCTGGTCAACTTCGGGCCTACCGACCAGACCGAGTTCGGCGCTGCCGACACGGTCTTCCCACGGCTGACCAACCCGCTGTTCCGCCCGGCGGAGGCTGGAACGTCCTATTTGCAGACCAGCGGCTTGGTGATCGATTCGGCACCGCGCACCATATCGAACCTGATCGTCGACCAGACCCCGAACAACCCGGCGGCCTATGCGACCGCTTACGATCCAGGCCCGAACGGTCATCTCGACTTCGGCATCGTGGGTCCGACTAACGACGACGTCCTGAAGGACGGCGTCCAGATCGTCACGAGTCCTGGCCTGGACGGCCGGTTCGGCACCGCCGACGATAGACCGGTCTTCTTCTTCCCGAACGTGGCGCCGGACGCGGGCCTCTCGGCGCCGTTCGACGCGTGGTTCACGTTCTTCGGCCAGTTCTTCGATCATGGTCTCGATCTCGTCACCAAGGGCGGCAACGGCACGGTCTTCGTGCCGCTGAAGGCCGACGATCCGCTCGTGGCGGGGGCTGACGGTGTCTTCGGGACAGCGGACGACCTGCCGCCAGCGCTGCGATTCATGGTCGAGACCCGGGCCACCATGCTGCCCGGCCCTGACGGCATCCGCGGCACCGCCGACGACATCCACGAGCAAGAGAACACCACGACACCGTTCGTCGATCAGAACCAGACGTACACGTCCCATCCGTCGCACCAGGTGTTCCTGCGCGCCTATGCGCTCGGTGCGGACGGACATCCACATGCCACCGGCAAGCTGATCGAGAATCGCGATCTCGGCGCCGACGGCAAGTTCGGCACGGCCGACGATACCCCGATCGGTGGCATGGCCACTTGGGCCGTGGTGAAGGCGCAGGCGCGCGACATTCTCGGCATCAATCTGACCGACAAGGACTTCGATAACGTGCCGCTGCTGGCGACCGACGCCTACGGCAATTTCATCAAGGGCCCGCATGGCTTCCCACAAGTTGTCATGAAGGGTGCCGATGGCATCGCCGGCACGGCCGACGACTTCCTGGTGGAAGGCAATCCGCTGGCACCGGTCGATCTCACCAATGCTGTGCGCACCGGGCACCAGTTCCTGATCGACGTGGCGCATAACGCGGTGCCGGTTTTCGACGGGGCTGGCAACCTTGTCCCCGACGCCGACCACATCGCCGGAAATCCCGTCGCCTTCAATCCGGCGACTGGCCAGAATCTCGAATACGACGACGAGCTGCTCAACGCACACTACATCGCCGGCGATGGCCGGGTGAACGAGAACATCGGCCTCACCGCCGTCCACGCGATATTCCACTCCGAGCACAACCGCCTGGTCGACCAGGTCAAGCAGACCATCCTGATCGCCGAGGCCGACACGCCCGGCTATATCAACGACTGGGTCATGCCCGGCTTCGTCTTCACTCCCGGCATGACCGCGGATCAGGTCGACTGGAATGGCGAGCGTCTGTTCCAGGTGGCGAAGTTCGGCACCGAGATGCAGTACCAGCACCTGGTGTTCGAGGAGTTCGCGCGTACCGTCCAGCCGCTGGTCGATCCGTTCTTTGCGCCGACCCAGGTGTACGACGTCGATATCAATCCGGCGATCGTGGCCGAGTTCGCGCACACGGTCTATCGCTTCGGCCACTCGATGCTGACCGAGACGGTCGACCGCTTCGATCCGAACTTCAACGTTGTCGCCGATCCAAACGGGCCCGCTGATCAACAGCTCGGCCTGATCGCAGCATTCCTCAACCCGCTGGCGTATGCGGCGAGCGGTCCGACTCCGGAGGAGGCGACCGGCGCCATCGTGCGCGGCGTGACGCGCACGGTCGGGAACGAGATCGACGAGTTCATCACCGAAGCGCTACGCAACAACCTGCTCGGCACGCCGCTCGACCTCGCTGTCCTCAACCTCGCGCGCGGCCGCGATACCGGCATTCCGCCGTTGAACCAGGCGCGCCGCGAATTCTATGCGGCCACCAGCGACCCCGAGCTCAAGCCCTACACGAGCTGGGCCGACTTCGTACAGCACATCAAGCACCCGGAATCACTGATCAACTTCATCGCTGCCTACGGCACGCACCCGGCCATCACCGGCGCGACCACACTCGCCGGCAAGCGGGCCGCCGCAACGCTGCTGGTGCTCGGCGATGGCAATGACGCGGACGGCGTGACGATCAATGGCGTCACCTATACCGACCGCTTGGATTTCCTCAACAGCACCGGCACCTGGGCGGACAATAGCGGACTCCATCCGAAGGACTTCGACGGCGTCTCGACCACCGGCCTCGGCAGCATCGACCTCTGGATTGGCGGCCTGGCCGAGAAGATCACGCCGTTCGGCGGCCTGCTGGGCTCGACCTTCAATTTCGTGTTCGAGAACCAGATGGAGAAGCTGCAGGACGGCGACCGGTTCTACTACCTCGAGCGTACTGCGGGGATGAACTTCAACGCCGAGTTGGAGAACAACACATTCTCCAAGCTGGTGATGGCCAACACTGACGCCGTTCACCTGAATGCGCTGATCTTCAAGACGCCAACGTTCACCTTCGAAGTCGATCCGACAAAGCAGTTCAATGCGAACGTCACCCTGCCAGGCCCTGACGGCAAATTCGGAACGGCGGACGACGTCTCCGCTCCTAGAGAGGACCCGGTCAACGTCGGCCCCTTCGCAAACCTGATCCCGCTGGTTATCCGGGACAACCCGCTGACAGTGGGCCCCGATAGCAATTACCTGAAGTATACCGGCGAAGACCATGTTGTGATGGGTGGCACGCCCGTTGATGACATCATCCTCTCCGGTGCCGGCGACGACACGCTCTATGGCGACGGGGGCAACGACCGCCTCGACGGGGGCTTCGGCAACGACCAGATCAACGGTGGCGCCGGTGACGACATCATCACTGATACTGGTGGGGATGATGTGATCCATGGTGGGGACGGCAACGACGTCGTCCAGGGCGGCAACGGCGGTAACCTAATCCTGGGCGGCTTCGGCAGCGACTTTATCATCACCGGCGAGGATGTCTCGGAGGCCCTGGGCGGCCCGGGCAACGACTTCATCCTCGGCAGCAAGGCGAACGAATTCTCCTTCGGCAACGAAGGCGACGACTGGATTGAGCGCGGCACCAGCGATGGCGCGGCAGGCGACAATTTCGATCCGATCGGCAATGAGCCGGTGAAGGGTAATGACGTCTTCTTCGGCGACGGCGGACCCGACAACGTCGATGGTGAAGGCGGCGACGACATCTATATCGCCACCCCCAGCGAGGCGGACCGCTTCATCGGGTTTGGCGGTTTCGACTGGGCAACCTACAAGCTCGATCCGGTTGGCGTGACCGTCAGCCTCGACTCGAACGATCGCTTCTTCGACCAGCCGATCGTGCCGGGATCGGCGTCATCTATCCTCTCCCGGCTGGACGTGGTGGAAGGGCTGTCGGGAACGAAGTTTGGTGACTTCCTGTTCGGCGACAATTCCGATGCGGCCGCTCTCGCCGGCGCCGGCGCGGACGCCGAGGGCAGTATTCTGCTCCACCCCAACCTCATCAATGGGCTGCAGACCTTCCTCAACCAGATGCTGGGGACGCCTGCCGTGCCAGTTGTGACCCGCTTCGACGGGGGCAACATCATCCTCGGCGGCCAGGGCAGCGACCAGATCATGGGCCGTGGTGGCAACGACCTGATCGACGGCGACCTCTGGTTGGACGTGTACATCAGCGTACGCAGCACGCTCAATCCGAACATCGAGCTCACCCGCGCCGACAGCATGACTCAGCTCGTGGACGCCATGGTGTCGGGGCTGTACAACCCTGGGCAGCTCCAGATCGTCCGTGAGCTCGTGTCCTCGCCCACGCCGGACTTCGACACGGCGATATTCAGCGGGCCACTGGCGAACTACACGTTCACTGTCAATGGCGTCGCGGCTGACGTCGCGGCCGTCGTTGCGGCCACTGCCAACGACATCATCACGGTGACCGATACCACCACCGCGGGTATCAAAGGCGACGGCACCGATACGATCAGGCATATCGAGCGGCTGCAGTTCTCCGATCAGGCGCTCGTTATCGACGGCTTGAACCACGCGCCGGTGGGCTTGCTGACGATCAGCGACACCACGCCGACGGAGGACCAGTTGTTAACCGTGTCCATCGCTGGTGTGACCGACGCCGACAACGTAGTAAGCGCGGGAGCAATCACCGGGCCCGTGTCCTACTTCTGGCAGGCCGAGCTTAATCCAGGCTCGGGCATCTTTGAGGACATCACCTTCTTCGCTGCGGGAGAAATCTCGCGGGCGGAAGGAAGGAGCTTCACGCCCACCGAGCCATTCGTGGGCGGCATCGGCATCGATAGCCTGGTCGGCCTCTCCTTGCGCGTGCGCGCCGTCTACCAGGATGGCAACGGCGTGCTGGAGCAGGTGTTCTCGGCGCCGACCGCGCCGGTGGCCAACGTCAACGATGCACCGACCGGACTGCCGACGATCAATGATACGACGCCCACCGAACGCCAGCGGTTGACGGCATCGGCGCTCAGTATCGCCGATGCCGATGGGCTGACCACGGCGGTCTTCACTTACCAGTGGCAACAATCCGCGCTAGGTGGTGGGGGAGCCTTCACGGGCATTGGCGGCGCCACAGACCCGACCTTCACGCCCACCCAGGCTCAGGTCAACCGCCAGCTAGAGGTGGTGGTGCGCTACACCGATGACCATGGCACCCTAGAGACGCTGACCTCCGCGGCCACCACCGTGACCGGCGACTTCATCGATCCCAACGCCGCGGGCCAAGTGCTCACCGGCACCAACGGCCAGGATATCATCTTCGGGGGTGGAGGCAACGACACGCTCAACGGCCTCGGTGAGGATGACCAGCTCGACGGGGGGACTGGCAACGACATCATCAATGCGGGTCTGGGCAATGACACGCTGAGCGGCGACGGCACCGACATACTCAATGGCGACGCCGGCAACGACACGCTGAGCGGCGGTGGCGGCGCCGACACGCTCCATGGCGGCGACGGCAACGACACCCTCACGGGGGATGCTGGCAACGACACCCTCACGGGGGATGCTGGCAACGACACCTTCCTGTATACGATGAGCACGGGCACCGATTCGTTCGCTGGTGGGCTCGGCTTTGACACCTTGAATATCACCGGGACGGCCGGCAACGATACGCTCGACGTCACCTACAATGGTACAGCTCTCACCATCGTCGAAGGGGGCGCGGTCACGGCCGTGGAGGCGGTCACGGCCGATCTGCTCGGCCAGACCGCTACCGGCCGCGATGCGTTGCTCTATACCACCATCGGGGCAACCACCGCCGTGACGGTGGACCTGGCGGCGGGGACCGCCTCGGGCTTCGCCTCCATCGCTAACATCGAAAACGTCACGGGGGGCAGTGGCAATGACATCCTCACGGGGAATGCCAATGCCAACACCCTGAACGGTGGGACTGGCGATGACACGTTCGTCGCCACCATCGGCGACGGCGACGGCGACTTCTATAATGGAGGGGGAAACACCGCTGTCGGGGATACCTACGACCTGTCGCACACCAACGCGGGAGCGACCGTGACCGCCACCAGCGCGAGCAGCGCGGACATTGGCACCGACACGCTGAGCGGCATCGAAAACATCGTTGGCAGCCAGGGCAACGACACGATTACTCTCAATACCGGCTCGAATGTCATTGACGGGCAGGGTGGGGATGACACCCTCACTGGCGGAGACAGCGCCGATAGGCTGCTCGGCGGGAGCGGCAATGACACGCTGCTCGGCGGCGCCGGCAACGACACGCTCCAGGGCGACGCCGGCAACGACACGCTCCAGGGCGACGCCGGCAGTGACACGCTGCTCGGGGGGCTCGGCAGCGACACGCTCAACGGCGGGGCGTCCCAAGATACTCTCACTGGCGGCTTGGGCGAGGTGGACACGTTCGTCGTCGCCAATATCGCCGACACGGGCACCACGGCCGCGACCCGGGATAGGATCACCGATTTCGAGGAGGGCGTGGGCGACAAGATTGACGTCAGTGGGATCGACGCCAACACGGCGACTGCTGCCAACGACACCTTCACCTTCCTCAACACGGCGGGCGCGGCGTTCACGGCGCCCGGGCAATTGCGGTATAGGGTGGTCGGCGGCATCACGCTGATCGAAGGCAACGTGAATGCGAACCTCGGCACCGTGGATTTCCAGATCGAGCTGACGGGCACGCATACGCTCCTGGCGGGCAATTTCAACTTGTAGGGTTCTCTGGCCGCGGGCCGCGCCAGCGGCCCCGCACAGCCAGCCGACAGGATTACAGGGCGGGGCACCCAGATGCCCCGCAGGCTGTAATGACCGGAGCCAGGCCCGACCGCTGGCTCTGCATGCTTCATACCAGAGAGGAGAGAGACACCATGAGTGAGCAAGGACAGGCAACGGTAGCAGTGGACGTCCCGGCGGGCACACCAACCTCGGACACCCCCGCGGCCCCGCGGCTGCAGCCCCAGGCGATCTCGGACCCGCGGCAGATTGCGGCAGTGGTCATGGCGCGGATGAATCTCATTAACACAAAGAAGGACGAACTGACCATTGCGATCAAAGGGCTGACGGATCTCACCCAGCAGTTGCTGCAGGCCTATGCCGGGCAGATGCAGGTGATCGAGCAACTCGCCACGCGCCTGAAGGCGCTGGAAGAGAAGGCCGGCGGCAGTGGGGTTAATGGCCAAGCCGTCGCACCTGGCATGCCCAGCGCCTGAGGGTGCGACGCAGTGTCCCATGCCTCTGGTGGGGCATGCATAGCCGTCATTTCCACTACCATGAGTGTGTATTACATCATAGACACAAATGCCATCCTTTCTGCATATTTTTGATTACTAACAGAGTCAAAACTGTGTCAGGACAGGGAAATATAAATAAGCACTTGGATGAAAGTTCATATAAAAATGTATCGAACGGCAAAAACACGATGTGCCTTCCTGAGGGGCACAGCGTCGGCCAACGCTTCAGTAAGATCAACGGCTCACCGACCCTCTATGAGATGACAGCCAGGGAGAACCCCAATTAGGTCTTCCATCCGACATATCCGGCGCAGCCCATCTGGGGGTGCGCCGGCAACTCGAATAGTGGGCCCGGGGCAGGTGTGACCACGCCGGGCCTAATGCTCTTCGCGCGCTATGGCCACCCGATCAGATGTCGCATCCTCAATCAACTCCCGTATGTACCCAGCGGGTTCGGCACACACGCGACCACCACGCTTCTGCACCATGTGCATACGCCCTCGGAGAGCGATGGCTTCCCAGGCGACCGCTATAGCCTGCAGCCGGCTCAGCAGGGTCCGACCCGCAGCGACCTCGGGGAATTTCAGATCACTTCTACTCCAACATCCTGGCGAGCTACGACAAGCTCGGTAGCCTCGGCGATCCGCACGAAGCACTGCGGGCTCGCCGGCTCATTGTCGATGTGAAGGCCCAGTTCCACGCCTTCTTCTGTGAAATCCTGTCCCAGGGGGGCTACCTGGTGACCGAGGCTGTCAACCGCGATGCAGGGCTGGCGGTGGTGGATGTGGTGGGCTTGGCGGATGGCAGGATGGACCTCCGGTATCTTGTCGTTGTGTGCCTCCGAGCAACGTACGGCTTCATCCCCGCCATGTCGGCAGCACTCACCCCCAGGCATCTCCACACACCATGGGGCGATACCACCGAGTGCCCCAGGTCAAGGTGGCACGTTTCTCTGGGTAGCACGCTAGCGCAGCTGGAAAAAGGAGCCATAATAGGGGCTCTGGATAAGGTGGGCGGCAATGGACACATGGCCGCATGCTTACTAGGGATTAGAGGAAAAACCCTGTCTCGCCGTCTGACAGTATATCGACCTCCTTAGGATCAGTTTGGCCTTATTCTTCTACACTGAAACACTCTATCATATCAAAACGACCCGGATTTCCACGCCTCATCTTTTTTTATCTGGTAAATCTGACATGCCTTGTCGCACCTACTGATGGATAGCGCGCTAGTGTAGCTTTAAAAAGGAGCCATATTCTGTACCTGATTGGGTTGGCGTGAAACAGCATATGGCCTCATATTCACTATGGGTGAGTGGAAAACCCTGTCTCGCCGTCTAGTAGCATATCGACTTCTTTAATGTCAGTTTGGCCTTATTTTTCTGCTCTTAATCCCGCTACCATATCAAAACGACCCGGATTTCCGCGCCACATCTTTGTGTGGCATATCTGTATGACATATTTTTTTCCGGCCTCTTCCCTGTCTGGTACGATGTTTGCTCAAGTCTAAAACGCTTGGTGTGAGTTGATAACTGATGGATACACGGAAGGTGCCCTCAGCCGGTAGAATTGCTCTATCTGCAAAATGAAAGAGCACTTCTATGGTTCATGTGGACACCTTCTTAACGACTCTTTACGTGATGGTCGATGACTTTTGCATGCTCTCTTTGCCTCCCGAACTGCACCCAGGCCCGCAGGCGGCCCAGAGCCGGAGTGAGGTGGTGACCTTGGCCCTGTTTGGGCAGTGGCGGGGCTTTGGCAGTGAGCGGGGCTTTTATCGCTATGCTCAGCGCCATCTCCGGGCTGCCTTTCCGGCCCTGCCCGCCCGGGAGCAGTACAATCGGCAGGTCCGGCAGCAGCACGCGTCGGTGGTCGCCTTTTTTCTGCACCTCGTAGCGCTCTTGGCGGCCCAGCGCTGTGCCTATGAAGCCCTCGACAGCTCTGGGGGCCCGACGCGGGAGGCGAAGCGGCGCGGGGCGGGCTGGTTGCCTGGCCTGGCGGATATCGGCTGGAGCAACCGCCTGGGCTGGTATGAAGGGGTCCACCTGTTGATGGCCGTCAACCCCGTGGGGGTGATTACCGGCTTTGGCTGTGGGCCAGCCAGTCGCAAAGACCAACCCCTGGCCGCGACCTTCTTGGCCTTGCGCCGCTCTCCTCATCCTGGGCTGCCGAGTGTGGGAGCTCCCGCTCTGGGGCCGTATGTGGTCGATAAGGGCTTTGAGGGCCAAGCCCATCATGCGACGTGGTGGCAGTCCTATGGGGCCCAAGTGATCTGCCCGCCGAAGCGCAATAGCCGAGGGCCTTGGCCCAAGCGGCTCCGGCGCTGGCTGGCCGGGGTGCGTCAGATCGTCGAGACCGTGTATGAGAAGCTCTGGCATACGTTCCGCCTCGATCGTGAACGGCCCCATGACCTCAGTGGGTTTCAAGTGCGCTTGGCGGCGAAGATGGCCCTGCATAACTTCTGTATCTGGTTGAATGAACAACTGGGCCGGCCACGGCTGGCCTTCGCAGACTTGGTGAACTGGTAATCTCATACGATTTCACACCAAGCGTTTAAGAGTTTATCAACCGAGCCTACGGAGGGTATGGCTCCGGTTCCTTCGACGGTCGCGTGTGTCCAGAGGTGAGTCCTGTTCCTCAGAAAGGTGCTGTATGCGTACGACCATCCCTGTGCCAGGGCGCGTGGGGGCGGCCTTCCTCAGCAGCTCCATCACTGTCCTGCTCTTTGGGGTGCTGGTGTTGTGCCAGGGCGGGGTCCTTAGGCCGATGTTGGCGCTTCTCCCCATGCCAGTACTGGGGGGCATTATCTGCGTGAGCTATCTCATCTGGGTCATTTTATGGGTCGCCTTATACTCCATCCTCGGCGGTCGTGAGAATGTTGGCACCCTCCCGGTCTGGACGGCTATTTTCCTGGGGGCAACACTGCTGGGCATTCTCATCGCAGAGGTGAGCTTTGCGCGGAGAGCACTGGTGCCCTGAGCTGCTCTCGGGCGTAAGAGCGCATGGCGGCACCCTTGCCGATACCGTGTGCAGCCCAAGCGGGACATGCCGCAGCCCCTGCAGTCAAACTCGTTCCTGAGCACGTCCGTGCCTGGCAAGCGCTGCGGCTGGCACGGGAGACCCGCCCTCAGCAGCGGCCCTAACCCCAGCCCTTTCGTCATGATCCCATATCGTCTCGACGGACGGCCTCCGCCCCCGCCATGTCGGCAGCACTCACCCCAAGCGCCTATACGCCATGGTGCACTACCAACGAGTGCACCCCAAGTCAACGTGGCCAGTGCCTCTGGGTAGCACGCTAGCGCAGCTTGAAAAAGGAGCCATATCAGAGACTCTGGATAGGGTGCGCGAGAATCAGTCCATAGCCGTATGCTCACTAGAGATAGGCGGAAAAACTCTCTCTCACCGTCTGGTAGCATATCGATCTCCCCAAGGTCAGTTTGATCTTATTTTTCTGTATTAAAGCCATCTACCATATCAAAATGGCCCATATTTCCATACTATATCTTTTTTTTCTGGTCAATATGACATGCCTCGTCGTGCCTCCCAATGGGCCGCACGCTAGTGCAGCTTGAAAAAGGAGCCATATTTGGACCCTGGACAGGATGAATGAGCATCAGCATGTGGCCGCATACTTACTAGGGATAGGCGGAACAACCCTCTGTCATCGTCTGACAGCATATCGGTTTCTTTAAGGTCAGTTTGGCCTGCTTTTTCTGTCTCTAAGCCTTTGACCATATCAAAACGACCTGGATTTCAATATAGTATGGCTTGTATCTAGTCAATATGAAACGGATTTTTTCGGTCTTTTCGTTGTTTGGCATAATGTTTTCTTCATACTAGATTGTGTAAATCCAGACCTACAGAGCGTAAAGCTCATTGGTCCTTGGATAGTCGCTGTATGTCCAGAGGTGAGTCCTGCTCCCCAGAAAGGTGCTGTATGCGTATGACCATCCCTGTGCCGGGGCGCCTGGGGGCGACCTTCTTGAGTAGCTCCATTACCATCCTGCTGTTTGGGATGATGGTGTCATGCCAGGACGGGCTCCTCAGGCCGATGTTGGCGCTTCTCCCCATGCCAGCACTGGGGAGCATGATCTGCCTGGGCTATCTTATCTGGGTCTTCTCATGGATTGTCCTGTACTACATTCTCAGCGGTCGTGAGTCTGTCGGCACGCTCCCGGTCTGGACGGCGATTGTCCTGGGGGCGACGTTGTTGTGCATCCTCATCGCTGAGATGAGTTTTGCGTGGAGAGCACCGGTGTACTGAGTTTCTCTCGGGGGCAAGGGCGCACGGCGGCACCCTTGCAGAGATCATTGACGGCGGTCGTTGCAGGGGGCAACCCTGGAGCGAGCGCACGTCCAAGTGGCTTTAGGTGGTAGTCGATACAGACTGTGTCTGAGCGTAGCGGCGCTCCCCTCAGACCAAGCACGAAGGAAGCACACAAATGGCTGTTACCTTCATCAGGTCCGACCTCGAATTCATCCTGCAGCAGATCATCATCGCGGAAAGAGACGCGGCAGGCGAAGACCTGCGCGACATCCTTCAGAACGTAGAGCTGCCCTACGGCCTGCGCACGGTCGACGGGACCGAAAACAACCTGACGCCGACTGGGAACGAGTTCGGCGCCGCCGACAACACCTTCCCGCGGCTGGCTGATCCGGTGTTCCGCCCTGCGGAATTCGGAACATCCTATGCGCAAACCAGCGGCCCGGTCATCGACTCGCAGCCTCGTGTGATCAGCAACCTCATCGTCGATGCGACCCCCAACAACCCGGCCGCGGCGGCGGCGGCGGCCCAGAACTCGGGAGCGGAACTCACCACGAGCCCCGGTCTGGACGGCAAGTTCGGCACCGCCGACGACACCCCCGTGTTCTTCATTCCGAACCTGTCGCCGGACGTCGGACTGTCGGCGCCGTTCAACGAGTGGTTCACGTTCTTCGGCCAGTTCTTCGACCACGGCCTGGATCTGGTCACCAAGGGCGGCAACGACATCATCTTCGTGCCGCTGCAGCCGGACGATCCACTGTTCGTTCCCGGCAGCCCGACCAACTTCATGATCGAGACCCGGGCCACCATGCGGCCCGGCCCCGACGGCATCCTGGGAACGGCCGACGACATCCACGAGCAACAAAACACCACCACGCCGTTCGTCGATCAGAACCAGACCTACACCTCGCATCCGTCGCACCAGGTGTTCCTGCGCGCGTACGCGATCGGCGCGGACGGCCAGCCGCATGCCACCGGCAAGCTGATCGAGAACACGGGTCTCGGCGCCGACGGCCACTTCGGCACCGCAGACGACATTCACATCGGCGGCATGGCCACCTGGCAAGTCGTCAAGGCCCAGGCGCGCGACATTCTCGGCATCAACCTGACCGACAAGGACTTCGATAACGTGCCGCTGCTCGCCACCGATCCGTACGGCAACTATATTCGCGGCGCGCACGGCCTGCCGCAGGTCGTCATGGTGACGCCCGGCCCCGATGGCATCTTCGGCACAGTGGACGATGGCTCGACCCTCGTCGAGGGCAATCGGACTACGCCGATCGATCTCACCCATGCTGTGCGCACGGGTCATCAGTTCCTGATCGACGTCGCACACAACGCGGTGCCGGTCGTCAACGCCGCCGGCGTGCTTCAACCCGACGCCGACACCATCGCCGGAAACCCGCAGCCGTTCGATCCGTTGACCGGCCAGAATCTGAC
>Ga0075428_100002092_pt1 | contig 21524 bp, 20 predicted proteins | sample RhiMetdeltSRZDD2_FD_75291 | JGI IMG/M metagenome (GOLD analysis project Ga0075428, IMG submission 75291) | Populus rhizosphere microbial communities from Tennessee, USA - Rhizosphere MetaG P. deltoides SRZDD2 | ecosystem: Host-associated > Plants > Roots > Rhizosphere > Soil | place: USA... | reverse complement strand
GTCATACAGGCGGCCAGCTCCTGAAGAGCGGACCGCTCGTCACCTTCTGAGAGAACCTGAGTCTCCGCTCCATCCGCCACCGCCAAATCGTCCGTGCCGCCGCTAGGGACCTCGCGTCGAGCTGTCGACGATCGGTAGTAGTCCACGATGACATTACGAGCCATGCGGTAGATCCAGGCATGGAGGCGTTCCGCATCACGCAGCGAGCCGAGTCCCTTCACGATCTGGAGCAGCACACGCTGCACCAAATCATCGACATCGGACTGGTTGCGGACCCGGCGGCTGATGAAGGCCCGCAGGTTGCCGTGAAGCTCCTCCCAGAGAGGCTCGGAGACGGCGGTCATCGTGGACACGATCTTACCGCTTCGCGGAACTGCCGGCTTGACAACCACAGCTGCCCTGTGCCGAATGCCCACAACACGCTGACTTCGCTTCTGCTGGGCAGCAGCTGCCGAGCAGCACGCTGTCGCAACAGGGCTCGGGACGTGCGTGCACAGGACTCGAGGGTACTTGGGTGTTCTGCGTTGGATTCATGATGTGACTCCGTGAGCTGACGTCTCTCGATCTGGCCGCTTACGCGGGCTTGACAGCCTCTATCAGTGCCGAGGCCACGAACTGCTCGGCACCGGGACTCCACTCCTCCATGAGGGCCCGGCTCTGCGCCTGGACGGCGACGCGCACGTCCGCGAACCCCGCACCGGCAATCATCCGTTCGAGTTCGGCGACGGGTGCGGCCCCTGCGATGCACCCTGTATAGGCGGCAGAATCCCCGGCGATGGCTGTCGGCAGCTCACCTATGGCGACAACGTCGGAAACTGCCAAGCGTCCGCCTGGGGCGAGGACACGGAACGCTTCGCGGAACACCGCGGGTTTGTTCGGTGCGAGGTTGATCACGCAGTTCGACATGATGACGTCGATCGAGCCGTCGTCCACGGGGAGCTGCTCGATCTCGCCTAGACGGAACTCCACGTGGTCGACGCCGATCGTCGCCGCGTTCGCTCTGGCTCGCTCGATCATCTCCGGAGTCATGTCGACACCGATGACACGTCCTTTCGGCCCAACCTGGCGAGCGGCAAGGAAGACGTCGAACCCGGCGCCACTTCCGAGATCGAGGACGCGCTCACCCGGCTTGAGGCCGGCGATGGCTTGAGGGTTGCCACAGCCCAGACCCAGATCGGCGCCATCGGGGACGGCGGCGAGATCCGCGTCGGTGTATCCAAGTTGGCGAGACGACGATCCGGTAGGGCCGCAGCAACTTGCGCCGCCGCCGCAACAGCCGCTTTGCTGTTGCTGAGTCGCGATGGCTCCGTACGCCGCTCTGACGGTCGCGCGAATCTGCTCAGGTGTGGATGTCTGCATCTTTTGCCTCTCCGTAAGTCTCTTTGCCTCTACAGACGTGGGAGGAGTGAAAAGGACGCACACTGGTCGGAAACCAATCGGTCACACTTGACGGCGGGCGCAAGTCCAATCCTGGAAAGGGCTGTCAACCGAAGGCGATTGGCCCGGAACACGGCCATTGCCGATGACCAGGAGAGACAGATGAGTACGTTCGACGTTCAAAGCGTTGAGTTCGCCGCGCCGTTCTCGACGGCGTTCCGCTACATTGCGGATCCCGCCAACCTTCCCGAGTGGACGCATGCCTTCAAGCGCGCTTCGGAGAACCAGGCCACTATGGAAACGCCTCACGGCGCTGTTCAGGTCGGACTCCGCGTCGAAGCGTCGGAGCCGCACGGTACTGTTGACTGGACGATCACGTTTCCTGATGGCGCCGTCTCGAGGGCGGCCTCACGCCTGATTCCACACGGTGACCGAAGCATTTACACGTTCGTGCTCGAGGCGCCTCCAGTCCCCCTCGAGCGGCTCGAGGGTGCACTCGCCGAGCAATCTCGCATTCTGGCCACGGAGCTTGCGACCTTGGCGCGCCGACTCGGCGAGAAGGCACGCGGGCATGCGTAACGATCTCGAAGCACTCGTGGAGCGAGCACGAAACGGGGATCGCGAGAGCCTCACACAAGTTGTGGAACAGATTCAGGGGCCGATCTACAACCTGGCCCTCAGGATGCTCTGGCACCCGGAAGACGCGCGGGATGCGACACAGGACATCCTGATTCGCGTGATCACGCATCTCGGATCGTTCCGCGGTGATAGTCGCGTTCAGACATGGGTCTACCGAGTCGCGGCGAACTTCCTGATCACAGTGCGTCAGAGCCGCGTCGAGGGGCAGAACTACACCTTCGATCGGTTCGCGGACGAACTCCGCGACGGTCTCGCCGAGGTTGGGGCCGAAGATGAATGGCCGGCCGACCAGGCGTTGCTACTCGAGGAGGTCAAAGTGGGTTGCATGCATGGCCTCCTCACGTGCCTGGATCGTCCGCATCGTCTCGCGTACATTCTGGGCGAAATACTGGAGATGGACGGAGTCGAGGCGGCGAGCATTCTGAGCATTTCACCGGCGGCGTTTCGCAAACGTCTGTCGCGTGCTCGTGAAGCTGTGATCGAGTTCACGCGCGCGCATTGCGGCCTTGTGGATCCGACGAACGCCTGCCGCTGCAGCCGTCGGTTGCCGCGAGCGCAGGCGATGAAGCGTGTCGACGCTGACGCATTACTGTTCGCGAGCGAAGACTCCGCGCACGCGTTTCCAGCGACGTTGGACAAAATCAGACGCCTCGAGGCTGTGCGTCGAACCGCCGCTCTGTATCGGAGCTCACCGCAACCGATGCCAGGGCCGGAACTGCTGGAACGAATTCGCGCGGCGCTGGAGTGACGTTCTGCAACCACACAGCGCGTGACGATCTAGGATAGGATCGCTATGCAGAATCTGTTCATCGATCTCGACCGTGAGATGGCGTCCACCCGCCGCCTTCTCGAGCGCTATCCTGTCGGCAAGGGTGCGTGGCAACCGCACGAGAAGTCACGGACGCTGTCCGCGCTCGCCACCCACGTCGCCAACATTCCCCACCACGGCGCGAACATTCTCACGACTGACGAAATGGACGTCGCCACCCGTCAGCCCCAGGCGCCGCACGACTCGGCGAGCGGGCTTCTGGAGGCCTTTGATGCGGGTGTCACCCGCCTGAAGTCGGCGATCGCGGGGATCGACGACGCCAAGCTGCGCGAGAACTGGACCATGCGCATGGGACCGCGCGTGCTCGTATCGGAATCGCGCGCGCTGCTGATGCGCCTCATGGTGATCAACCACCTGGTGCATCACCGAGCGCAGCTCGGGGTTTATCTGCGGCTCCTGCATGTGCCGATTCCTGGCATGTACGGACCGTCGGCCGACGAATCCGTATGACCGCGGCATGCACTTCGGTCCCAGCATCGCTGTCGGCGACCAGGGATCATAGCGCTACTGCAGCAGTTCACCTGCGGGGCATTGTGCTCACTCCCTCATCCGTCAACGCGTGAAGCACGGAACATCGTCAGTTCCCAGGTGTCGGAGCGCTCATCGTGGCGGACGAGATACGTGTCGCCGTCCGTGCCTCGCAGTTTGAAATACCGGTAGTCGGGCGCCAGCCACGCGTCGAGCACTTCCGCGACTGCGATGCGACGATCTCCGAGAATCAGCGTGCGTGGCGTCTGCTCACCGCGGTGGCCTGCATAGCACTCGACGCCGACAGAAAGAAGCTCACGCTCAGCCATCGAATCATCGTAAGGCGACGGGCTCGCAGCGCCTGCAGGTATCCCTCTAGATTCTAGGATTGGAAGCCGAACGGCTCCGAGCGGCCAATCGAAAGGCGCGTCGAGCCTCACGTGAGCCGCGAATCTGAATGTGAAATCACGGGACAGAGGTGACAACCAGCTCTCCGTTCTAAGCCTAAAAATCTTAGAGTGGAACTTACACTCGAAAAGTGGTCGGGGCGACTGGATTCGAACCAGCGACCCCCTGCGCCCAAGGCAAGCTGGGGTGACCTTGAGAAGTGCTGTTGCTCGAACAATTTGCAGCATCAAGAAATTCGTGGGCCCAATTTTGAGCCCACCCCAGCGGCGGCGAGGTGCTCGTCTGGGCGACTGATGGCGAAGCGTAGAATTCGATCGCGACCGAGCGACTCACGCGTGATCGAATCGTCGACGTTCTGCAAGCCTTCCTGCCGCTGCAACTCTCCACGGCGCGACTGAGCGAGTGCCTGTTCCACTCGGAGGGCGAAGGTGAGATGGCAGATCTCGACTCTGGCCTCATTGCCTCGCATGACGCAGGAACGGGACTGTTTGGACGGTGATATCGCGCGTGGCTTTGAGCGTTCATCTCGTGTTCTTGGGCTTCACGCGAGCGATCTCGCATGGTACATGTGCGTGCTCAACAGCCCACTCGAACCATTGCATCTGCTCAAGAGATAGTTCGTCGTGGGGCGACTTCACCTCACAGAAGTGGTAGCCCAGGTCGTTCCATGCGAACAGGTCTGGCCAGCCCGGTTGTCTGGCCCAGAAGTTCGCGATGGCCCATCTCAACGCGGACACCACCGTCTCCCGCGGAATTATCGCGAGTGCGCTACGAGCCAGCGGCTCCGCAGCGTCATCAGCGGCCCACAGATAATCCCGCAGAAGCTGTGCCCGTTCAGTCCGACGCTCGAATTCAGCCGACAGATCCTTCACGTCACTGAGGGCGTCAAGAGCATCATCAAACTGGGTTTGTCTCCTCAGGTAGTACTGTGCCGAACCAAAGTCAGCCGGGAGGTGGAACCTGATTTGTGGAGTCGGTCGGCCTCGCTTCCAGTTCCGCGTTGAGCCTCTCATGACCAGCTGTTGGCGGGGATCCGACGGATCCTGCACCACATCGACAAGGAACGTCGCAACCCAAACCGAGATCAGTTTCCGTTCACACGACAGAACTCGGTAGCCTTCCGTCTCAAGGACTCCTGCAACGAGTTCTTCCGCCGAGACGTTCTGTTCAGTGCCGGCCCGCCACTTGCCGATAGTTCGACCGCGATGAGATATCTGGACGTAATCCGCCCGCACGTCGCGCGTCGGAACTGACACACGAGCCAAGAAACTGGCTTCCGTTTGTTCTCTAGTGTCGTACCTTGGCGATTGCCGGTGGCGGATTTGCCAGGCCTTTTTGGCCGCGCGCTCCAGCTCCTCCTCGACACCCGGAAAGCGCTTCTGGAAATCGAAGACGTCGGTTACCCTTTCTCCGCGCTCTTTCAAGTACGCAAGCATTGCCAGATAAGAGTCTCGGCGGATCTCTCTCCAGTAAAATCGCTCAATCTTCCCCTTACGACCGTAGATTGCGGCCACCGGATGGCGCTGCGGCGTTTCATCTCTACATTCGCTGCAGAGCCCCGGCGCGAAGCCAGACACGGGTGGCCGCAGTCCGGTTCCGAGTTCAGAGCCTGCCCGTGTTTGGTGCGGCAAGAATGTCAGGGCCCAGTCTTGCTCGCATGCGCACATGAACACGCCGCCGCAGTCCGCACAACGGTACTTGCGGATCGTCTCGTACTGATTAAGGCAGGTCACGTGTTCGTGCGCGCAATCCATGTGAGGTTCTAAGCTCCCTGTCGTGACATCCGCACGACGCTTCCTGTCCCTCTCGGCGCGACTGGGATCTTTACCTGCTGGCTCGCCGCCACCAGATCCTCTTTCAGCAGGTGCGCATAGTGCGCTTCCGTCACTGCGACGCTCGAGTGCCCGAGGATCTTCGACAGCTTGTAGATATCGCCGCCGGCTTGAAGCCAGCGCGTCCCGAAGGTGTGGCGCAGCACGTGCGGAGTGATGGACGGAATTTTCGCCCGCGCTGACCCTTCCGCCAGGACCTCACGTAGCCGCTGCGGATTCTGTTTCCACAGCTTGCCTTCCTCCTCAAGCTGCTCCTCCAGCGACGCTCGGGCATCGGGCTGCATCGGCACATGACGCTCCTTACGGAACTTGCCGATGACATGAACTGTCCCTCGCATCCAGTCAATATCGCGCTCGGGAGCGATGCCGCGGATCTCGTCCAGACGACAGCCGGTCCCGAGCGCGAACCGGACGAAGCGCTGGAAGCGCTGGTGAAGCGCTTCCAGCAGCAGGGTCTCTTCATCGAGCGTCAGAACGCGAGTCCGCGGTTTATCTTTCCCACGCTTGATGCCGCGGAACGGGTTCCGAATGTCGTGGCCCTCGTCGATCGCGCGCTCGAAGATCGACTGCAGCAGGCCACGCTCGCGCCGCACCGTGCTGTCAGACACGAGACGGCGCTTCTTGTGGCCCGGATTGCCAGTCATCTGCGTCCGCCTCAGATTGAGATAGCGGACGATGTCGGACTTCGTGATGTCGTCGAGCCGCCTGGCGCCGAAGTGCGGGAGAAAGTGCGCGACGATCTGCGCGTCACGGTTTCTCGCCGACTTCAGCGGCGTGTACGTCTTGCGATAGACGTCCCACCATTCAGCGAAGCTCGGGATCGTGCTCTTCCAACCGTGAACGCCGGCGCGGATGTCGAGTTCGATCTCGTTGGCCCGCCGCTCGGCGGCCTTCTTGTCGGCGAACCCGGTGGACTCGCGGAACAGCCGACCGTTGATCATCTTCCGGAAGTACCAGATGCCGCCGCGCTTCCGCAAAGCCATACTTCTCCCCCTTCCGCATCCAGCGATCGAGCGCATCGCGGTCGAAGCGAACCCGCCGGCCATCCCTGATGAAGGGTAACTGGCATCGATTGATCCGGTGGTAGATCGCATGACGTGTCATGCAGAGGTACTTCGCGGCTGTCCTGACGTCGAACCACCGCGACTCGACGTCTGATCCCGGGGCAACGTCTCTCGGTTCCATGGCATACCTCCAGTGCTTTGGCCGAGGGAAGTTGGATTCAGGAGTTCCGGTACGAAGCGACTTGGTCGCTTCCGCCGGCAAGGCGCAAGTTGCGGTCGTCCTCGGTTTTCAGCGACCCAAACGACGCTCGGCCACTTGGGCTCGAGCAGCTCCGAACTGAGCACGCACGATCGGGCGTAGCACCGCAATCGTTTGTGCTGGCGAGCCCCGCAAGCACGCCCTTGGGGGGCGCGTGCGCTCCTCCGCGCCGGGCGACGCGGGGACGAGGCGAGTGGTGAGGAGTTGATGCTAACGCGGGAAGCGCAGGGCGTCAACGGGCGCAGGCGCTGATGTGTCTCACGGCAACTGATGGCGACGCTGGGCAAAACAGCGACGGGCTCTCTGCTAGCAGCGGTAGTGTCAGCAAGGCGACAATCAAGCATGCCCCGCTACGATCTCATGCACTGGTCACAGCGCATTCGGGACCAGCAGGCAGCCGCTCGCGCTGCTCAACCGGCATCATCCGTGTTGCCGACGCCGACGCGGCAGCCGGCAAAGCCGCGTGCGTCCCGTCCGAAGCCTCCGCGTGATGAGGAGGCCGAGCAGTTGCTGCGCCTCTGTCGCGAGGGGCGCTTGTTCGAGCTGCAGGCGTGGGCTGCGGCGGGCAAATCGCTGTCGGTGCCGACCCACTACCGTCAGACACCCATGAGGGTGGCGCTGAACACGGGATTCCACAGTCTGATCGAGTTTCTCTTGCGGCACGAGGAGGACCAGTCGGAGAAGGATGACGTGTTGAGGCAAGCATGCTGGAGTGGGCAGCATTCCGTCATGCAGCTCGCGCTGAACCACGGTGCGAGTATTTGCGGCGTGTCATTCCAGAGTGTGATCGAAACCTGGGACCGGGGAGTCGCGCAGCTATTCCTCGACCATGGTGCCGACCCGGTCACAAACGCCCCGTTCGCGCGCGCGTTCAAAGCGCGCGTGAAGGCCGCACTCGGAATCTTTCTCGACTGTAAGCGTGCGCGTCCGTACCTCGCGAATGCCTTGCAATTGCAGGCGGACATGGCCTTGCGCCAGGCCTGTCAGGATGAGGACCTCAAGTGGGTCAGTTTGCTCATGTGGTTGGGAGCCAATCCGCGGGCAAAGGGACTGGCGACCGACGACCTTGACAGCAACGATGCGCTGGAGGATCCGGAGTATCAGCAGTCGGCGCTCCAGATTGCCTGCCGGAGCAAGGAGCCGAAGATCCTGAAGCGGCTGAAGCCGGACCCGGCGACCGACGATCTGCGGGAGCTAATGGCCGCCGCGGCGTCGCTCATCACGACTCCGGAGACCGTGGCGTACCTTGTCAGCCTCGGCGCCGACGTCAACGACAAGGCCGACAGCGGTTCGACGGTGCTGGACACGTGTCTTCGTTACTTTGGCTGGAAGGAGACGATCTGGGAACCATCGTACTTGACCTCTCGGCACAGCACCGTTCCAGCGTCTCGGCTTGGGAAGTCGCTCGATGCATTGCGGCTCCTGCTCGAGCGGGGTGCGAAGTGGACGCCGGATGATCGGGCGGTCGCCGATACGAGGCGCGCGCTTTATCGCGTCGATGGCGAAGGGATTCTTGCCGTGGCCGAGCTTCTTCGCACGCATCAAGCCTGCGACGAGAAGATTCTGAGGGACCTCGTCCGAACAGAAAAGATGCGCAGCATCCTGGCGGAGGTCAATCGGCGTCGGGCCAGCGCTGAACGCCAGGTGAAGCACGTTGCCGGGCGAAGGGCAGGTCCGGACTCGCCCACTACAGCGAAGCCCACACCCGCGCGGTTCCCTCCTTCACGGTACGATCGCCAGCGCCTGTACAACGAGGTCTGGACTGAGCCCACGCAGCAAGTGGCGCGGCGGTACGGCGTGTCTGATGTGGCCATCGCCAAGGCCTGTGCCCTGCTCGACATCCCCAAGCCTCCGCGTGGCTACTGGGCGAAGAAGGCCGCCGGACAGAAGCTGGCGGATCGGCCCCCGCTACCGAATCGGGAAGGATAACGCTGTTCCCTGACGCCGGGGACTCGCCAGTTTTCCGCCCGCGCCGGGCGAGCGTTTTTGTCTTCTCCGGCGAAGGCGTGACCTACCCTGTCACGCCCTTGCGGCATACTGCGACTGGCTCATCAGCATCTCATCATCGAAAGGGCTTCATTGGAGCAGGAGTTACCAGCGTCGGCCCCGACAGAAGCTGAGCGCTTCCAGATACTGTCGCTCGACGGCGGCGGCATTCGCGGCGTATTCTCGGCCGCTATCCTCGCCGCCATCGAGGAGGATCTCAATGTCCGCCTCGTCGACCATTTCGACCTAATCGCCGGCACGTCGACGGGCGGGATTATTGCGCTGGCGCTCGGCCTCGGCCTCCGTCCCGCCGACATTCTCGCCTTCTATATCGAGCATGGGCCGCGCATCTTCAGCAATCCGCTCCGGCTGCGATCCGCCCTGTGGTGGTTCTGGCGCAAGTACCGAGCCGACGCGCTGAAAACCGGCCTGCGTACCACGTTCGGCGACCGCGCCTTCGGAGAGAGCACGAAGCGCCTTGTCGTGCCGTCGTACAACGTTGGCGACGACGACGTCTACATCTTCCGCACGCCCCACGCGGAGCGGCTGCGCCGCGACTACCGCGTGCCGGCGTGGAAAGTCGCGCTCGCGACGTCGGCGGCGCCGACCTATTTCCCGGCCTGCCGGGAGGTGGACCGGTTGCGGCTGATCGATGGCGGTGTCTGGGCCAACAACCCGGCGATGGTCGGCATCATCGAAGCCGTCGGCACGCTGGACGTCCCGCTCGACCGCATCCGTCTCTTGAGCGTCGGCACCTATGACGCGGTCGTACGCCGTCCGCACTTTCTGGACCGAGCGGGAGCACTTTTGTGGGCGCGCTCCGTGACCGACGTGCTGATCCGGTCAAGCAGTATCGCAGTCAACAACCAGTCGCGCTATCTCCTCGGCAAGGAACACGTTCTGAGGATCGATCCGCGCGTGCCGGCCGCAGACGTCAGCATCGACAACCTATCCGGCCTGGACGCACTCGTCGCTCGCGCGCGCCACCATAGCCGGCACATCATGCCCGACGTTCACCGCCAATTCGTCGATCATCGCGCGCCCACATTCACACCGCTCTACACGCCATGACGAACCCATTCGATTTGCTCATCCCGCAACTCAGCAAGAGCCTTGAGGACGTCGCGCGGCTGCTCGACATCCCTGATGATCTCGCCGACGAAGCCATCGCGAAGTACGAAGCCGTCGCCGCATGGCTCGGCGACGAGGACTCGCCTTTGCGACAATACGAGCCGGAGTTGTATCCGCAGGGCTCCTTCCGGCTCGGCACGCCAATCAGGCCGCTGACGGCGCGCGACGAGTTCGACATCGATCTCGTGTGCCGCCTGAAAATCGCAAAGGAATCGACGACACAACAGGAGCTTAAGGACCGCGTCGGGAACCGGCTCAAGGCCGACGAGGAGCTGAAGAAGATCCTCAAAGAGCGGCGGCGTTGCTGGCAGTTGCTCTACGGCGACCGGTTCCATCTCGATGTGCTCCCGGCCATTCCCGACGCGGAGCGGTCCGGAACCAGCATCCTTCTGACCGACCGCGAACTCGTGCGCTGGCAGTTCAGCAATCCTATCGGTTACGCCGACTGGTTCTATGCGCGCATGGGACCGCAGGTGACGCAGTTGCGCGAGGCGATGGCCAAGGCGGCGAGTGTTTCGGTCGAGGACATTCCCGTATGGCGCGTGCGAACCCCTCTGCAGCGCGCCGTGCAGTTGCTGAAACGTCACCGGGACTTGCGCTTCTCGCCGGACGCTGACGACCGGCCGACATCCATCATCATCACGACGCTCGCCGCGCGCGCGTATAGCGGTCAGCCGCAGACCTATGACGCGCTGCTCCAGATCGTCAGGGCGATGCCGGGCTACATCGAGAACCGCGACGGCAAGTGGTGGGTCGCGAACCCCGTTCACCCCGGCGAGAACTTCGCCGACAAGTGGAACGAGAACCCGGGGCGAAAGGATGCGTTCGAGCGCTGGCTGAAGGCGGTTGAAACTGATCTGCTCGCCATGAGCGCGCGCGACGGCGCCGCCGCGCCCGATATCGCGACGCGGCGCTTCGGCCTCGGTTCGGGCGACCTTCAGAAGATCCAGCCTGTGAGCGACGTGCCGGCGCTCGCCGACGCATCACACGCTGCCGCCGTCCCATGGCGCATGACGAACAGCGGGCGCGTAAGCGTCAGCGCCTGGGTCAACCCGGCGCTGAAGAAAGGCCGCCGTCTGTGGCAGCTCTCCTCGCGCGGCGTGCCCAAGCACGTCGCCCTGAAGTTCACGGCGGAGACGAGCGTGGCCGCCCCCTACGAGGTCTACTGGCAGGTGGTGAACACCGGCCACGAGGCCGCGGCGCAGAGCGCGCTCCGCGGAGAGTTCAGCGCCGAGCAGAAGGGAACTGTGCGCTGGGAGACAACGGCCTACGCGGGCACCCATTGGGTCGAAGCGTTCATCGTCAAGGACAACGTCTGCGTCGCGCGCTCGGGCCGCAAGCTCGTGAAGGTGTGGCACTGAATCAGCTCGCGCTGCAGTGGCCGATAGAACCCTGGTGGCTGAACAAGTGCCGTGAGGCGATGCTGACGCTGGGCACTCACGGTCGGGAACGTCATCGATGCACGACGACGATTGGCGACTCGCGGCAACAGATTTCGTGTGCTGGCTGAAGCCTGGGCGACGATGCGACACTGACGTCGTCGGTCCGTATGCGAATTGTTGCCCTCAGCGATCAGCACGGGTTCCTGCCAGAGATCCCGCCATGCGATCTTTTGATCGTCGCCGGTGACGTTTGCCCGGACCGGTTCGGACCGTTCATGGCGATGCACGACCCGCTTCAGCAGCAGGCATGGTTCGATCGACAGGTCCGACCGTGGCTCGCAGCCGCGCCGGCCGTACACAAGCTCCTCACGTGGGGGAACCACGATTGGTGCGGACAAGCCTGTAGCTTTCGCGCTGACTCGCCTGCACTCGCGCGTTCGACGGACCTTCAGATCCTCGTGGACGAAGGCACAACGGTGCTGCACCCAGGATCCGCGGATGGACATCTCTCCGTGTGGGCAACGCCATGGTCCAACACATTCATGCGGTGGGCGTTCATGAAGCGGCCAAGCGATCTCGAGCGCGTCTACGCGGCCACCCCCGCCGCCATCGACATCTTGGTGTCGGATCAACCTCCGCTCTACTACGGCGACTACACCTTTAACCTGGACTCCGGTCGTGTCGACCATGTGGGGAGCCGTGAACTGCTCGATGCGATCGAGAGAGTGCGACCGAGGATCGTGATCTGCGGACACGTCCACGGCGGTTTCGGCCGATATGAGCATCAGGGCATCCCGATTTACAACGTCAGTGTGGTCGATGAGGCGTACCGACTCGTCAACGCGCCGACTGTCATCGAACTGCCAGATCTCTGACGGATCGTGGACGGTCCAGTGTTCAGAATTTCGCGCTGTTCATTAATTCTGAACACGCCAGAGGATTGCCGGAGGATTGATGGGAACCCTGATCGTCGTTGACTGCGAGGCACCCTTCGGCGTCGGTGCGCCGTCTGTCGGCGACATGACGGAGTTCGGTGCTGTCGACGTCAACGCTCTCCGGGACAGCCGGGTCGAGACCTTCCACGGCGTCGATTGCTCTGAAGACACCTTCCGTCAGTTCCGGGAATGGTTGACCCCTCGGATGCCGGTGGTGTTCGTTTCAGATAATCCGGCTTACGATTTCCAGTGGATCAACTTCTACTTCTGGCGCTACTTCGGCGAGAACCCGTTCGGCCATTCAGGGAGGCGCATTGCCGACTTCTATGCCGGGCTGGTCGGTGACTTCCGAAATACCCAGAGGTGGAAGCGGCTCCGACGGACGAAGCACGATCATCATCCCGTGCACGACGCGCTTGGGAACGCCGAGGCGCTGATTCGAATCTTGGACGGCGAACGTTGAAACATGCCCAATGCTGATGCGTGCTTTCCAACGAGACTCTCCTCAGAATCCGGTCGCGAGGCGAGACGCTCGGCGCTACGGTCGAGTGTATTGGACGAAGGCGCGATATTGCGTTGCTTCGAGGTGGCAGGACCCGGAGAGGGCCCCCGGAAGCATGTACAGCCGGGCGTCTGGTCCAAAGTTGAAGACCCGATAAAGGTGGAACTCCTCCGGACGCGACTCTGAGCAACGCAGTTCGTTCACCGTGACATTGAACGGGAAGTACTTGCCCAGGCCGGTCGTCTTGACTTCGATCAATCTCGGTCTGCCGCTGGGATCGAATGACTGGATGTCGTAGCCTGCGCCGTCACCTTTGACGCGGGCCGTCCATTCGACGCGCTTCGCGAGGTCGGCTCCGCCGCCATCGTGTAGTCGCCTGCGCTCGAATTCCAGAACGAACTCCTCGCCTCGTCTCCCCAGATCGCGATTCGCCGCGTCGCGCGCGACGAAGTCGAACCGCGCAAGGCGAGCTGTCGGGGACCACACCGTCTGCGGGACAGTCATGTTCTCCGGCGGTGCTTCGACCAAGCGGTCGATTTCGATCCCTCGCGGATCCGGAGATGTCGTTGGATTGAGCAGTGGGCCACTGATCAGCAGATCGAAGAAATCTCGATGCACGTCCAGATACTCTAGGACGACCTGCTCGAGCAATGCCTGGAAGTTGGATCGCGGCTTGTACCCATCGATATAAGGGTAGCCGTGGAGGGTCAAGACAGCGCTGATGTTGGCGTGCTTGAACTCCACCGAACCCTTCGAGCGCCTCTGCAACACGTCACGCAGTCGTTCGTTGTGCTCGCTCTTGTTCACCCGCGCGCCCGCCAACTCGTGGCGGAGCATGTCAAAGTAGTCGGCGACAGTTGCCTCAACTTCGTCGCGCGACCAGTCGTGTTCAGCCATTTCTGCTAATCAGGTGGCTCGTCCCGGGACATCAACTTCTTTGCCGCAATTAGGGCAGAATTTTGCGGCCGTCGGCAACGCATGCCCGCATCGCCCGCATCGTGCGCTGGCCAATGTGGTCGGCTGGTCGCGGTCATCGGTCCGTACGCTGATGACTTCCGCCAATGGGAAGAGTCTGCTGCGGAGCCTCGGCGCCCAGGGGCTCTCCGTGCGCTCGATGATGGCCTCGACGGTGGGACCTGAGAGGGGATACGCGAGAGCCACACAGGCAACGCTCTTGGGCCATTCGGCGTTGGCCATCCAGCGTTCAATCAGAGCTTCACGTGCCTTCGCAAACGAACTTTCATCCGCCAGCATCAGTACGAGTAAGCCGCCGCTCGCGGCGGCGGCCTGGGAGAGCTTGTTCTTCAGCTGCTTCGTCGGGTTCGCGTCCTCGGTCGCATAACAACGGACTTGACCGATCCCGTCGAGTAGCTGCTCTAGCCACGGCTGAAGAGACGCCTGCGGATTCGATGCTCTTTGCCGAAACAGGCCCTGATTTGTCAGCACTTCTGAGTCGATCGGCGCCCTTTCCAAGGGCCGATCCGTGCTGACAGCGTTGGCCTCTGAGGACCCGCTTTGGGGAAGGGCCGCACCGGCGAAATGATGAATGATTCGCTCGATCCGATCGTTCTTCGAACCACCGAGTCGTTTGCCGAGCCGATGCAGAACATCCTCGAGCTGGCGATTCATCAACTCGCCTAGGAAAGTGGTCTCGGAGAGATGCGCCTCCCACAGCGTTCGTATCCGGATCTCCTTGGTGCCCGTCTGCCGCAGGTCAGGAAACCGGCGAAGGATATCCGTGAGCTCTTGGTGAAGCAACACGCTGAACAGAGTCTCGAAGTGCTCTTGGTCAAGCCGCCGCGGCTCGCGCCTGGGTGGCTCGACTGGGTCCTCGTCCCGTTGGTCCTTCCGTTGCGCGAAATGCGCAACGATCCGCTCGATAAGTTCGTCCTTGTTTCCGCTAACTGATGCATCGGTTTCGCGGCAAATGTCCTTGAGAGTCGACAAACCGACCGAGCGCAAGACTGTGCGGGGTTGAATTCTCTCGAGGAGCATTCGCTCGAGGCGAGCCTCCTTGCTTCCTGACGTGCGCGATCCCGCCCCTTCGAGAGCGCTCGCGATCTCACTATTGCTCAAGTAGCCGAAGAGTCTGCGCGCACTATCGGTCGGCATATCGATGCCCAACGTCTGCCAAATCGCTGGGGCGATCTCCTCAGGAATCACAACCCGGTCGTCACGAACGAACAATAGGCCCGCAGAACGTAGCGCGTTCTTCTCGTGTGCGAAGGAATCGTCCTTGTCCCAGAATTCGCGGAGATCCTGATGATGCTCGATCAGGAAGTGTTCCACCTGCGTGATGCCACTCTCGCGGCGCAACAAAGCAAGGAGGGCGGCCTCTGAGCTGTTCAGATCGAGATCGTTGCGACGCGCCTCGTACAGCGCACGACGATACAGACGCAATTGATCGTCGCGTGCCACTAAGTCTCCGGAGTCGATCAGGTCCGCAAGCCGGCGGGTCTCCGTCATGACCCGATCGCGAAAGCCATCCCTGGGCAGCTCGTACCCGGGCGCATCGAGCAGCAAAGTCAGGACCGCAAATGTCGGAGGCTGCCGATTGGTGATGAAGTCGTTCACGAAGCGGTAGCTGCGGAGCGCACCTTCCAAGAAATTACAGAGCTGCGGCCTCGCGAGCTTCTTGTCGGTGCGGACATGCTCAAGAGCAAGGCGCTCAAGGTCCTCATCCGACTGTGCGGCGAGCAGAGCGGCGAGTTTCATGACAATTCGATCGGAGGGGCTACGACCGACGGTTCAGCTTGGCAAAAGTGACACCAAAGACCGCTCGCGAGCTCGCCGGCGAGGGACCTATCGATGTCGAGGGTCACGACATATCGAATTTGGGAGACCCCAGGATCGATCGCTCGCACTCGCGGCATGTCTTCCGCGCGAAACCAGCGCGGAGTGTCGAGCGGAATGAATCGCGTCCCGTATTGGTCCCGGTCCAGCGGCGTGTATCCCAGCAGTGCGATCTGCTTCAAGAGCGCCGGCGCGTCGGACACACGCGCCAGGGCCGTGTCCACTAACTCGGCCAGCGATATTCCACGAACAGGCTCGACCCCAACCCAAACCGACAGTAGGTAGGCCTTGTGCATTCCCACCGGCAAATCGATCTGGCGTTGAGAGACGTGGTGCACGTGAGCACGCCGCGACACCTTGACCTCGAGGGCGATGCCGTCGAAAAAGAAATCTGCGGCTTCCCCTTCGGGTCCACGCCAGGCTGCTACGAGCGAGTCTGGATTGACAGCCTTCGAGATTACCCAGAGCTCGCCCCATAAACCCAGTTGTTGCTCGGGCGTCAACACAGCCCGTCGAGCCAGAAGCATCTGCCATTCCTCGACCAAAGCAAGAATCGTCGGCCAAGTAATCTCGCCGGCCGACGACGCCAGTCGGCGGCAGATGTCAATGACGAGAACCAAGAATGCATCGACCAAAGAGGATTCGGTGCATTCCAGTGCAGCTGCCGCTTGTTCCCAGCGGCGGCCGGCGTATTCGAAAGCGACGCGGGTTGCAGGAGTGAGAGAGAAACCGCCTCCGCGGCGGCCTACGGTGACCGGCGCGACATCGAGCGGAATCAACAAGGTCGGCGCACCTGAACGAGCACGAGCCAAGAACGCCGGACCGACTGACGTCGCGATCCGATAGTCGTTGGCCCCGTCCGTCGAAGGCGCACCGACGGCCGCGATGGCCTCCCTCAACGAGGCGGCCTGCGCTGAGCTCTCCATCACGATGTGGTGTTGAATACTTGGGTCGCCATGTCGGAGGGAAGCACCAAGCTGGGATACCAGTACTCCCGCCCATTAGTCTTCGTGATTAGCCCTCGGCCGTCGTCCCGAAACACACAGAGCACCGGTCCAGGCTGGTTCCGGGCATCCCGCAATTCGTCGCCAGAGAGCGCGCCAGTCGGTAGCGTCGGCTTCCTCCTTTTCATGGGTCGGTAATAAATGAAGCCCCGATTACCATACCGAGGCGCCATGCGCTCGAGAACGCGGACGAGCATCGGCGGGTCCCACATGTTGGCCAGGTCCTCGTCAAACGGCAACTCTCGGAGTAAGGAGAGTAAATCCGGAAGTTCGACGCGCACGAACTCGCCTTCGCGCAATGTTCCACCGAGTGTTCTCTTGACGGCCGCCTCGATGATCCCACTTCGTTCCAGATCCTTGCGTCCAAGCGCCGGAGCCCCGGGATATATGTGCCCCCCTGGCTCGTAGGCCGCCAGATTTCGAGTGTCCAATACGTTCAGTCGCGTTGCGCGAAGGGAGGACATTGTCTCGACCGTTACCTTGGTCAAGCCCCCGTTCGCGATCAGTTGTTGTCGGAGATTCTGCTCGGCAACGTGAATGAAATGAAACCTCGCACCGAGACTATCCGGCAGGAAGACTCGCGTGTACGGCATCAGCAGTTGTCGGTAACCAAACATGCGGGCGTGCTGCAGTACGGTGTCCATCTGGGACACCTTCGCGCGTCGAAGGTAGTAAGTCACCAGCAGGTTGTCGATCGTCAAGCCGCGGCCGAGAATGTTGCCGCCTACGATGAAATTCAGCTGCCGGCCGAAATCGACTGGACTGTTTGCGGAGTTTACGACAGGCACCTCTCTCCTCGGCAGACGCTTCTTGATTCGCTCCAGGACATCGTCGAAAGCGGGAGGTTCCGTCATGGTCCGACGCAACTCGTCGTAACCCCAATGCAGACGCATCATCGTCTCAGTATCTGAACCGCCCGCCTCCAGATCGTCACTGAGCCGATTCAAATAGTTTCGAATGAGCATCGCCACGCGCGCGTGCTCGGTGGTTTTCTGGCTGGTGTGGCACAGGAAGTTCTGGCCCATGCTGCGCGAAACCGGATCCAGAACGTTCTGTGCGCCGGCGGCAACCAAAAAGAATGCTAATGCGCGTTGCAGGCCCAGGGGAGGACCGCTTTCTGCGGCTCCTTCAATGTTGGCGGACTCGTCTTCGTCGACGGACACTAGCGGAGGAAGTGCCTCCTCGACGTGCGGAACATCGAAAAAGGCCTCGCCGCCCGTGTAGCCCTTTCCTGGCTCCAACAAATGGGTAAAGGTCGGGCGCAAGTCGCTGTCGACATTCTGCAAGAGGAGCGCGTAAGGCGTTGCTGTCACTTGAACGAAGACGTGGTGTCGTAGTGTCTGACGAATCGACTGTCCTTCGTCGTCCTGAACTGTCCTTCGATGAATGACGCTCGGCTGCGTCGGCGCGTTCTTTCGGCCAGAAGTGCGCGCCTGCACCGTCGTATCGAGAGTCGCCTGATCGGCTTCATCGTCCAACACGAGTGCCGGGTAACCTGCCGCGCCGATCGTGTCGAGAAACTCCACTAGGGAGGTCAGTCGTTGCTGGTTCTTCGTGCAGATGAACACGACGCCATGCTTGCCGATGTGCTTCTTCACATGCTCACGGTCGTCGTTCCAGTTGTCGGACTGGAGTGCGTTCTTAATCAGCGGACCATCGAGGGCGGCGAAGCGATCCGCCGTTTGTTCGACAAGCTTGACGAAATCTGATGTCAACACCACGATGACTCGGAAGCCGTTGTCGATGGCGGCGGCGCAGAACGTAATCATTGCGACCGTTTTGCCACTCTGCACGCGCCCGTACAAGAGTCCTGTGGGAGGGCGGCCGTCTGTCGGTGCCGCGTCGCTGGCCACGGCGGTGCCGCCGATCCCAACCTCGCCTGGCGCAACCCTCGTCGTATAAGCCTCTAGTACCTTGCCAAGCAGCCCAAGGGCGTCGGCTCTCACCTTTGCCAGTGCTGCTCCGGGCATCGGCTTTGCGGCCGCACCGCTCTCGAGTTGTTCCAGTGTGCCAGCGAGGCACGGTCCATCGGTGACCATCTCGACCAATGCCCTGTTCACGATTCTCGCTGTCCCTTCAGACATGCGCCCGCCCCTTCAGAGCCTTCGCCACGCGGATAGCCGCAACGGTAGCATCCGAGTGTTCCCAGAATCTGAGCACAGTCCATCCAGCGCTCCGCAGCTTGAGGTCCGTGTCCCGGTCGCGGAGCCGATTCGCCTCAATCTTCGTGCGCCACCAACTCGCGTTGGCCTTTGGCCACGTTCCATGCTCGGGGCAGCCATGCCAGAAGCACCCATCGACAAACACCGCAACCTTCGCGCGCACGAAGGCCACGTCCGCCCGGCGACGCGTGCCAGGCAGCATCACCTCGATCCGGTAACGCAGGCCGAGAGCGCGCAGGGCAGTACGCAAGGCGAGCTCACCGGGCGTATCGCGGCGCCGAGTGGCTTGCATTCGCCGTCGAACTTCTGCTGACGACGCCTCAGGTCTCGTCGTCTTCTTCGGGACCTTCCTCGGCGATGTCTTCTTCGATGTCGAGCGGTTCCTCGTCACCCTCTGCCCACCTGAACTCTGCTTCGTTGCGGCGAAGGTACGCATGATAGACCTCGCCGAGGAACTCTCGATAGCTGAGCGTCTCTGCAGGCCGGCCATTCTTTGGAGGCGCGGTCTGCACGTCGAAGAAGCGAAGATTGCTTCTGTCAGGTTCGTACAGCCCGATGTAGATCTTCTCGAACCTGTCGATTTCGTCTTCAGGGTCTTCGCGGCCTGAATACGGGCGCAGATGACGAACCCAGGAGCCGAATGAGGAGGGATTGTCCTTCTTTCCGTCGTCGGCAGCGTCGAATGGCAGGAACAACACGGCAACCATGACGGCGTACGGTTGTCGCTTGTGGTAGCCGCTCGCCTCGATGCGCAATTCTTCTTCGTTGCGCTTCATGTTGTGCGTGTAGCGTTCAGAGCCCTTCACGTCACGGAGGTGTACCGACTTGAGCGAGATTCCCAACGCCAAGCCCAGCCTCGGTGTGCTGAAGTTGATGTCGAGTTGTTTCTTTCCGCGCGCCGATCCCGCCGTTCGCTTGGTGGTGGCGCTGATGTCTTCCAGCCGCTCGAACAGATCGGACGCGATCTGAGTCGCCATGTGATCAGCGAATCTGACGGCGTATTGGTTCTTTGCTCCTACGGGATCGGATCGGCTTGGCCGCGGTTCGGAAGCCTCCAACACCTGGGTGATGACTGTGACACCAGCATCAACCTGCGATGGTGGTTCCTGGTGCTCCTTTTTCGCCATTTAGGCAGCGGCGAACCTAGCCATGTGCTTCACGTGACGTCTGATGTCGTCGAGGAAGCCGTCCTCGAATCTCAAACCGCTGACCAGCGCACGGCTTAGGAATCCGCTTGCCGCTCGGTGCGACAAAGGAGTTCGTGGAAAGCGCAGGAATTCACGAAGACTCGGGGCCTGCCTCCGTTCCGGGAAGCTTGATACATCAACGGAATACACGTGCCCTTTGTGGCCCCACGCGGCGCGCGGCCACGCGACACCGCGCTGGAGTTGAATACCTTCCGGCGCATCACCCGTCGGATGAAGCAGTCGTCGACCGATCCACTCCGCAACAGGCACGCTGACTGCGTTTCCAACCAGCTTCCACCGATGGCTCTGGCGAACACCTGGAACTTCTGCCGCCGGCGCGGTCCAACCTTCGTCGAAACCCTGTAGCCGTTCTGCATCGCGCAGATCGGGCGTGGTGATCGAGCCGTCCCGCGGGTCCCAGATAGCTGGCGGTGACGGAATCCCAATCGTGGATCCGCCCTTCAAGGTCGGCACGGCATCGACAGCCCAGCCAAGTCCGCGCAGACCTTCTGTCCAATAGAATCCGCACAACTGAGTTTGCGAGAACTCCGGCGAATCCTCCCCGGCGTCGCAACCAAATAACGCGCTCCGAGGGTCTTCAGAGCGGGAGGCTAGAAGCAAGACACGTTGCCGACGTTGCGGAATGCCAAACGCCCGTGCGTTGACGACGCGGTACGCCCAAGTGAACCCGAGTGCCTCGAGCTCGTCGACCAGGTACCGCATTGCCTTGCCACGCTGCAGTTGCAGCATGAAAGGAACGTTCTCGAGAAGCAGCCAACGGGGTCCGTTGGCGCGAGAGCGGAGGCGCTTGAAAACCTCGCCGATTAGCCCTGACTGGTGGCCGCCAATACCGGCCGTTCGACCCGCCTGACTGAGATCCTGGCAGGGGAATCCAGCCGCGATCAGATCGACCTTGGGGAACGCGCTCAGCTTCCTGACGTCGGGCTCCACCGTCATGCCAAATCGTTGGCGGAGTACCTCAGCGGCGCCGGGATCGATCTCGCAAATCATCTGGGCACGAAGACCGGCTCGAGAGAGGCCGAGCTCGATGCCGCCAATTCCTGCGAAGAGTCCGACGGCGGTCAGTGTTTCGCTTTTATTTCGCGCCATGGCGACGAAGATACCACATGTTGGGGTGGCCCAAGTTTAGGACTCAATTCCTTACGCTGCAAGCGGAGTCTGGGCATCTCCATTCCAGAGCCCAGCATGGGCGCCGCGCCATTTCCAAGGCCCAGTCGATATCAAGATTTGCCTAATATCAGTGATTTGCCTATACTAGTCAAATCGTATGAACGAGGCAACACTCCTCCAGGAGGCAGCACGGGTCTTAGCGGCCCGACTGCCCACTGGTTGGAAGCAACGCGTCACGCGGCTGGAAGCCCGGCCTCAAGGACGTCCCGACGCCACTCTCGACGTCACCGGGCCCGATGGAGTCAAAGTGCGCCTGTCGGTCGAGGCCAAGTCTGGCTTGGCGCCCAGAGCGATCGCCGATATCAAGACTCGGCTGAACGGCTATTCCTCGGATCCCGGTCTCGTGGTCTCGCCATTCTTGACCCGAAGCACCCGTGAGCGTCTTCGCGCGGAGAATCTCAACTTTCTCGATCTGACCGGCAACGTCCGGCTCGT
>Ga0075428_100002086_pt1 | contig 21561 bp, 23 predicted proteins | sample RhiMetdeltSRZDD2_FD_75291 | JGI IMG/M metagenome (GOLD analysis project Ga0075428, IMG submission 75291) | Populus rhizosphere microbial communities from Tennessee, USA - Rhizosphere MetaG P. deltoides SRZDD2 | ecosystem: Host-associated > Plants > Roots > Rhizosphere > Soil | place: USA... | reverse complement strand
ACCTACAACATGGCGTTCACCATGCACGCCACGATCATGATCTTCTTCGTGATCATGCCGATCCTGGCCGGCGCCTTCGGGAACTTCTGCATCCCGCTCATGATCGGCGCGCGCGACATGGCCTTCCCGCTGCTCAACATGCTGTCGTTCTGGGTCACCGCGGTGGCCGGCGTCATCATGCTGTCCGGCTTCTTCGTCGAGGGCGGTCACGCCGCGGCGGGCTGGACCTCCTACGTGCCGCTGTCGGCGGTGCCGGCGTACACCGGCGTGAACTGGGGCCAGAACCTCTGGTGCATCAGCCTGTTCACCATGGGCATCGGGTCGATGATGGGCTCGATCAACTACATCACGACCATCATCAACATGCGCGCCCCCGGCATGAAGCTGTTCCGCATGCCGCTGGTCATCTGGTCGCTGTTCATCACCGCCATCCTCCTGCTGCTGGCTCTGCCCGTGCTGACCTCGGGCGTGGCCATGCTGCTGTTCGACCGCACCCTCGGCACCAGCTGGTTCAATCCCGCGGGCGGCGGCGAGCCGCTGCTCTGGCAGCACCTGTTCTGGTACTTCGGGCATCCCGAGGTCTACATCCTGATCCTGCCCGCCATGGGCATCGCCTCCGAGATCCTGCCGGTGTTCTCGCGCAAGCCGATCTTCGGCTACCACGCCATGGCGTTCTCCATGATCGGCATCGCGTTCCTGTCCTGGATCGTGTACGGCCACCACATGTTCGTGAGCGGCATGAATCCCAAGCTGGGCATGGCCTTCACCGTGACCACCATGGTCATCGCGGTGCCTTCGGCCATCAAGACGTTCAACTGGCTCGGCACGCTGTGGGGCGGGCGGTTGCAGTTCAAGGTGCCGATGCTGTTCGCGCTCGGCTTCGTGTCGATGTTCGTCATCGGCGGCCTCAGCGGCATCTTCATGGCCAGCACGCCGGTCGACATCTACATCCAGGACACGTACTTCATCGTGGCCCACATCCACTATGTGGTGTTCGGGGGCTCGATCTTCGGGGCCTTCGCCGCCATCTACTACTGGTTCCCCAAGATGTTCGGCCGCACCATGAATCCGCTCCTCGGCCATCTGCACTTCTGGGGCACCCTGATCTTCTTCAACTGGGTGTTCTTCCCGATGCACATCATCGGGGTCGGCGGCCAGATGCGCCGGATCTACAACCCGATGCAGTACGAGTTCCTGCAGCACCAGCAGCACTGGAACGTGTTCATGACCTACGGCGCGCTCCTGCTGGGTGCGGCCCAGATCCTCTTCGTGATCAACTTCTTCTGGTCGCTGTTCGCCGGCGCCAAGGCGCCGCTCAATCCGTGGAACGCGACCACGCTCGAGTGGTCGGCGGCCTCGCCGCCGCCCCATCTCAACTGGGGTCCCACGCTCCCGACGGTGTACCGCGGGCCCTACGAGTACAGCGACCCCGAGGCGGCGGAAGACTTCTTGCCGCAGTGGCAGGCGCCGGCGCGCGCGGGGGCGCGGCCGCGCGGTCACTGACGAAAGGTGCCGGGGGTGAGTCGGGCGCACCGGCTGGCCGTGCTGACCGCGGCCGCGACCTGCGTGTTGATCGTCTTCGGCGGTCTCGTGACCAACACGGGCGCCGCCCTGGCGGTCCCGGACTGGCCCACGACCTTCGGTCACAACATGTTCCTGTTTCCGTGGTCCCAGATGGTCGGAGGCGTGTTCTACGAGCACAGCCACCGCCTGCTCGGCTCCCTCGTCGGGCTGCTGACGCTGGCCCTGGCCGCCGTGCTGTGGCCTCGCGGCGGCCGTCTGCGGGCGCTGGGCATCGCCGCGGTGGTCGCGGTCATCGCCCAGGGCGTCATCGGTGGACTGCGGGTGGTCCTGCTCACTGACGGCCTGGCCATGGTGCACGGCCCGCTGGCCCAGGCGTTCTTCGCGCTGATCGTCGCGATCGCGCTGATCACCTCCGAGCGGATGGGCCGTCCGGTCGCCGCGCTGGACGGCGCGACCCGTGGCCTCACGCTGGCGGCCGCGCTGCTCGTCTACCTCCAGATCGTCTTCGGCGCGCTCCTCACCCATGCCGGACGGATCGACCTGCACCTGATCGGTGCGCTCGCCGTGTTCGCGCTCGTCCCGGTCGTCACCGCGCGGCTGCGTCGCACCGGCGACGCCGTCATGAGCCCGGCCGCCCGCACGCTGCTAATTCTTTTGGCCGTGCAACTCGTGCTGGGCGTCGGCGCGTACCTCGCGCGGTTCTCCGCCGTCTGGATTCCGGGTGGGCAGCTGACCATGCTGGCATTGCCGGTCGCCCATCGCCTGGCCGGCGGACTGATCCTGGCCGCCAGCGTCGTCCTGGCCGTGCGCGTGATGGTCGGCGCGCGGCCCGCGCCGGCGGCCGTGGTGCCGCGGCGCGCCTTCGGAGTGGCGCGATGAACCATCCCGGCGAGGTCGTCGCTGTCCTGCCCCGGGCGCGCGGACGCATCGCCGCCGATCTCATCTCGCTCACCAAGCCCCGGGTCGTGCTGATGGTGCTCATCACCACGGTGGTCGGCTACTACGTGGGCCTGCCCGGTGCGCCGGACTACACGCGGTTGCTCGCGCTGCTCGTCGGCACGACGCTGGCGGCCGGTGGCACGCTGGCGCTCAATCAATACTGGGAGCGTGACGTCGACGCGCTGATGGAGCGGACGCGGATGCGGGCGCTTCCCGAGGGGCGGCTGGCGCCGCTCGAGGCGCTCCTGTTCGGCGCGGCGACGACGGCGGGGGGCCTGGCCGTGCTGGCCATCGGCGCCGGCTGGCTGGCGGCGCTGGTGACGACTGCGACATTCACGCTCTACGTGTTCGCCTACACGCCGCTCAAGCTACGGACCTCGCTGTGCACGCTCGTCGGTGCCGTGCCCGGGGCGCTGCCGCCGGTCACCGGCTGGGCGGCCGCCCGCGACGACATTTCGCTCGGCGCCTGGGTGCTGTTCGGCATCCTGTTCCTCTGGCAGCTGCCGCACACGCTGGCCATCGCCCGGCTCTACCAGGCCGACTACGCGCGCGCCGGCGTGCGCCTGCTCCCGGTGATCGACGCTCAGGGCGGCTCGACCGAGCGGCAGATTCTCACGGGCTGCGTGGCGCTACTGGCGGTGAGCCTGCTGCCGACGCTGATCGGGCTGGCCGGCGCCGTGTACTTCGTCGGCGCGCTCGTGCTGGGCAGCACCTTCGCGGCGTTCGGCGTGCAGCAGGCGCTGGCCCCCTCGGCCTCGCGCGCCCGCCGCGTGCTGCTGGCCTCGCTGCTCTACCTGCCGGTGCTGCTGGCGCTCCTGGCGTTCGACAAGGCATGAGCATCGTGGCTTCAGACCTCGAGGAGCGCAATCGCCGGGTCCGACGCATCATCCTCACCGCCGTGGCCCTGCTGGTGGTCGCCTCGTTCCTGGTGGGGATCCGCTGGTGAGCCCGCTCACGATCGACGCGCCGGTCGAGCGACCGGATCGCACACGGCCTCCCGGCGACCGTCTGCCTCCGCTGCGGCCGCCGGAGCACGGCGATGGAGACGACGGGGCGCCGCAGCCCTCGCGCCCGCTGCTCGACAACGTCCGCCTGGGGATGCTGTTCTTCCTGTCGGCCGAGACGATGCTGTTCGCCGCGTTCGTGTCGGGATTCTTCGTCCTGCGGCTGGCCGCGCCCCAGTGGCCGCCGCCGCTGCAGCCGCGGCTGCCCGTGATCGTGACCGGGATCAACACGTTCATTCTGGCGACGTCCAGCGCGGCCTTGATCATCGCGATGGCGGCGTTCCGGCGCCGCGATCGCCCCCGGCTTCAGCGGGGGCTCGCCCTCACCGCGGCCCTCGGTACGCTGTTCCTGGCCGTGCAGGGCTACGAGTGGGTCCGGCTGATCCACTACGGCCTGCACGTCACGTCGGGCGCGTACGGGGCGACGTTCTACACGCTGATCGGGCTGCACGCCGTCCACGTGCTCGGCGCCCTCGTGTGGCTGGGCGTCGCGCTGCGGCTGGTCTCCCGAGGCCGTTTTCTCGACGGGCGCGCCGGAATTCTACGAGCCTGCGCGATCTACTGGCACTTCGTCGTGGGTCTGTGGCCCATCCTGTACGTCGCGGTCTACCTGACATGACGCGCTTGCTCGCGTGGCGGGTGGTCGGCGCGGTGCTGGGGGCGGAAGCCCTGGCGCCGGGGATGGCGGCGGCCTGCGCCACCTGCGTCTCATCGGCTTACGGCGACCGTGGGTTCAACTGGGCGTACCTGCTGCTTCTGGTCATGCCGTTCGTCGTTCTCTGCGTCATCGGCGGCATCCTGGCCTGGAGCGCCGGCTACCGACCCGGCCAGCTGCGCACGGCCGTTCGCACATTCATCATCGAGGAGAGGACATGAGCCAAGCCGCAGCCGCACACGCGGTGGTGGAACCGGCCGAGACCCCGCTGACTCCGGACAGCTGGGGCAAGCTCGGGATGTGGATCTTCCTGGCGGGTGACGCCGTCGGGTTCGGGACCCTGCTGGCCGCCTACGGCATCATGCGCGCCACCAGCGGAGACTGGCCCGACCCCTACGAGGTCCTCGGCATCAACCTGACCGCGGCCATGACGTTCTTGTTGATCTGCTCGAGCGTCACGATGGTCAAGGCGCTCGAGTGGCTGGGCAAGGGCGATCGGGAGCGCTGCAAGAAGTTTCTCTTCTACACCGCGCTGGGCGGCGCGATCTTCGTGAGCCTTCAGGCCTACGAGTGGACGCACCTCATCCATCGGGGCCTGCTCATCAACGGCAACCCCTTTGGCGCGGCGCTGTTCGGGACCTCGTTCTTCCTGGTCACCGGCTTCCACGGCCTGCACGTCACCGGCGGCGTCATCTATCTCCTCGCGGTCCTCTCCTCCGTGGCGCGGCGGCCGCCGGCGGCCAGCTACAACATGGTCGAGATCGTCGGACTGTACTGGCACTTCGTCGACCTCGTCTGGATCATGGTCTTCACCTTCATGTATCTCCTGTAGGAGGCGGGATCATGGCGGGCGATCACAAGCACCCGAACTACATGGCGATCTTCTGGACGCTGGCGATCCTCACCGTGGTGGAGCTGGGCGTGGTCTTCCTGCCGTTCGGGAAGGTCATCAACGGCACCCTGCTGTGTGCGCTCGCGGTGGCCAAGGCCGCGATCGTGGCCGCGTACTTCATGCATCTGCGGTTCGAGGCGCGCACCCTGGGGCTCATCGCGGTCACGCCCCTGGCGATCGCCACCCTGCTGATCTTCGTTCTCATGCCCGACCACTTCGCGGTGAATCACCAGACTGCCGACAAGAAGCCGGCGGCCGCCGCACCGGCCAAGCACTGATCCGCCTGGACGTGGAGCGGAGCGTGCTCGATGGCCGCCGAGGCGGCACTGACGCGCATCATGCGGGCGGAGCGGCGGGCGCTCGCGCTCACCTGTCCGCGGTGTGGACGGGCACCGCTCTTCCGCGGGTGGTTCCGGATGCACGTGGTGTGCGCGGTGTGCGATCTGCGGTTCGAGCGGGCGCAGGGGTACTGGGTGGGCGCGATCTACATCAACTACGGCATCACGGTGGCGATTGCGGTGGGCGGGTTCTTCCTGCTCCGGACCTGGACCGGACTGGAGACCGCCGGCCAGCTGGCGCTGTGGGTGCCGTTCGTGATCGTGTTCCCACTGTGGTTCTTCCGCTACAGTCGCAGCCTCTGGCTCGGCCTCGAGTACGGACTGAATCCGGACGACTGAGTCCGGACGCCACGGACAATTGAGTCCGGACAAAGGATGACGGCGTGCTGAGCGTGGTCGCGACGCTGGGTTTACTGACCGTGCTGGCCGCTCCCGCGGCGGCCTACGAGGTCGTCTCGGTGGCCGACGGCGGCGTGCTGAGCGGCACGGTGCGGTTCACCGGCACGCCGCCCCGCCTCGAGCCGATCACCGTGAGCCGGAACCGCGACGTGTGCGGAGACACCAAGGACGCCGAGACGCTCGTGCTGGGGCCCGAGCGTGGCGTGCGGGGCAGCGTGATCCTGGTCGGCGGCGTGGCGCGCGGCAAGCCGCCGGTGGCCGACGTGCTGCTCGACAACAGCAAGTGTCAGTTCGCGCCTCACGTCAGCGCTACCATGCCGGGCGAGCGGGCCCGGGTGAAGAACTCCGACGCGCTCCTGCACCACCCCCACGGCTTTCTCGGCAAGCCCACCGTCTTCAACCTGGCGCTGCCCAACCGCGACCAGATGATCGACATCACCCGGCGCATCACCCGACCCGGGGTCGTGCGCGTGGTGTGTGACGCCCACCCCCACATGCTGGCGTGGATGGTGGTGCACGACAGTCCGTACTACGCGGTGACCGACGAGCGGGGCGCCTTCCGCATCGAAGGGCTCCCGCCCGGCAGCTACAAGGTCACGATGTGGCACGAAGGCTTCCGGCCCCGCGGCGTGGACAAGGACGGCCGCGCGCTCTACGACGAGCCGCGCACGCGCACCCGGGACGTCGCCATCGCGCCCCGGGCCACGGCCACGATCGACTTCGAGATCAGGTAACACCCGGAGGGGAAGGGGGAACCCTCCTAGGGTGCCCCTGGAATAAAGCGGGAAGGGGGAACCCTGCTAGGGTTCCCCTCGAATAGATAGAGGGGATCCAAGGATTCCCTCCCAACTAGAGGGAGCGAGCATGTACAAGCACATCTATGTTCCGGTCGACAACTCGGACTTCTCGAACCGGGCGATCGACCTGGCTGTCGAGCTGGGACGAGCGTTCGGATCGAAGCTCACGGGCTGTCACGTGTACGCCGCGCGGCTGCACGACTACCGGTTCAAGCAGATGGAGTACACGCTGCCCGAGGAATACAAGGACGAGACCGAGCTCGAGCGCCAGCGCAAGATCCACGACTCGCTGATCGCCATGGGGCTGCAGCTGATCTCGGAGTCCTACCTCGACGTCATGAAGGCCAAGGCCGAGGGGGCTGGTCTCCCATTCGCGCCGCGGATGATGGACGGCAAGCACTACAAGGCGCTCATCGACGACACGCTGGCCTCCGACTACGACCTGGTCATCATGGGCGCGCTCGGCATGGGCGCCGTGAAGGACAGCCAGCTCGGCTCCGTGACCGAGCGCTTCGTGCGCCGGGTGACCCGCGACACGCTGGTCGTGCGCAACCACGACGCCCTCAAGGACGCGCAGGGCGCCATCGTGGTGGGCCTCGACGGCTCGCCCCAGTCCTTCCACGGCCTCAAGCTCGCCCTGGCCCTGGGCAAGGCGCTCAACCGGCAGGTCCAGGCCATCGCCGTCTACGATCCCTACCTGCACTACGCGATGTTCAACGGCATCGTCGGCGTGCTGAACGAGAAGGCGTCGAAGATCTTCCGCTTCAAGGAGCAGGAGCAGCTTCACGAGGAGATCATCGATACTGGGTTGGCCAAGATCTACCAGTCGCACCTGGAGATCGCGCGCAAGCTGGCCGCAGATGATGGCGTGGATCTCTCGATCACGCTGCTCGACGGCAAGTGCTTCGAGAAGATGCTGACCTTCGCGCGCAAGGAGCAGCCGTGGCTCCTGATCCTGGGGCGGGTGGGCGTGCATTCCGACGAGAACGAGGTCGATCTCGGCTCCAACACCGAGAACCTTCTGCGCCTGGCGCCCTGCAACGTACTGCTGACCAACGGCAAGTTCTATCCGCCGCTCGACGTCAAGGCCGAGGAGATCATCTCCTGGACGGAAGAGGCCGAGGCCCGGATGGAGCGGGTGCCGCCGCAGGTGAAGGGCGTGGCCCGGACCGCGCTGCTGCGCTACGCCATCGAGCAGGGCCACACGGTCATCACCAACAAGGTGATCGACGAGGCCATGGCCATCTTCATGCCGACCCGCATGGCGGAGAAGATGCAGATCATGGCCGAGGATCTCGCCGTCGCCCAGCTCCGCCGAGACTCGCAAGCCGCCACCGCCATCTGCTCGATCTGCGGCTACACCGTCAAGGGCCCGCAGGCGGTCGTGACCTGTCCGGTGTGTTCGGCCTCGGCCGACAAGTTCCAGGTGATCACCCGCGAGGTGGTCGAGACCATCGCGGCTCAGGAGGGCGGCATCGAGGAGGAAGAGTCGATGCCGGGCGTGCAGGTGAAGTGGTCGGCCGACGCCCGCGACGCCCTGCGCGAGGTCGAGGACGCCTACCTGCGCCGGCGGGCCAAGGCCCGGGTCGAGAAGTACGCGCGGTCGAAGAAGATCCCGGTCATCACCTGCCAGCTGGCGCTGCCGATGATCGAGGAGACGGTCGGACGGGACAAGCTGGGGGCCGGCTGGGACACGCTGCTGGCCAAGACCAAGTTCGAGCCGGCCACGGCGCCGGTCGCGGCGGCATCGACGGCGAGCGCCTTTGCGTGGACCGATGATGCGACGGCGCGTCTGAACCGCGTGCCGGCCGGCTTCATGCGCGACATGACCCGCGAGGAGATCGAGAAGGTCGCGGCCGCCAAGGGCGTGGCGGCGATCGATCTGGAGGTCTGCGAGGAAGGCATCGGCCACGCGCGGCAGACGATGAACGAGGTCATCGCCGGGTACGTCTCGAACAAGAAGCCGCGTTGACGAGCGGTCTCCATGCTGCGGCCGACGGCCATCGATCACGTTGGTCTCAAGGTCACGGACATGGACCGGACGCTGGATTTCTACCAGCGACTCGGGCTCACGCTCCTGCGCACGTCGGGGCCGAACGCTGACGGCGTACGCACGGCCGTCATCCAGGTGGGGAGCCAGGAGCTCAACGTCTTCGCGGCGCCCGGCGACACTGCGCCCGGCCCGGAGCACCCCATCGGCATGGACCACTTCTGTCTGTCGGTCGACGCCGCCTCGATCGACGACGTGGTCGCCGGTCTGGAGCGGGTCGGGATCGCCGTCGTCCGCGGCCCGATCAAGCGGCGCGACGGCATGGCGCTGTTCGTCCACGATCCCGACGGCGTCCGCGTGGAGCTGCAGCTCAAGCACTGACCACTTCCTGCCTGCAACACGCTCGTGACCACCCCGGTCCCGTCGCCCGCGTCACCGTCGCCGTACACGGCCTACAGCGTGTCGTGGAACCTCACGCAGCGCTGCAATCTCGAATGCGCGCACTGCTACATGTCGGCGCACGCCGGCGCCGACACGCGCGGCGAGCTGTCCACCGACGAATGCCGCCGGGTCATCGACGAGATCGCCCGCGTGAATCCGAACGTCTTTTTGATCCTCACCGGTGGCGAGCCGCTGCTGCGACGCGACATCTGGGACGTCGCGGGCTACGCCTCCGGCAAGGGCTTCACGACGGTCCTCGGCACCAACGGCGTGCTGTTGCGCGAGCGGGAGGCCAAGCTCATGCGCGAGCGCGGCGTGCTGGGAGCCTCGATCAGCCTCGACTCCACCGATCGCATCAAGCACGATGCGTTCCGCCACTTGCCGGGCTCGTGGGACGGCGCCGTGCGCGCGACCCGCGTGCTGACCGACGCCGGCCTGGATTTCTCGCTGCACATGTCGATCACCGACTGGAACGTGGCCGAGGTGCCGGCGATGATCGATCTGGCCCGCGAGCTGGGCGCCAAGGTCCTGAACTTCTTCTTCCTGGTCCGGACCGGCCGCGGCGAGAACCTCACCGACATCGACGCGGCCGCCTACGAGCGCATCCTGACCTATCTGGCCAAGGTGCAGGGCGTGGGCGACGGCCCGCCGTCGTTCGTGCGCCGGCTGCTCGGCATGGGCGGCGGTGAGCCAACCGCCGAGAAGTTCGAGGACCCATGGTCGACCCCGGTCGGGCGCGCCGACGGCCTGCTCATCCGCGCCAAGTGTGCCCCCCACTTCCGGCGAATTCTCTGGGAGCTCAATCCCGCCTCGCCGCTGCTGCGCAACTACGCCCACGGCTCGTGCCCGGCCGGCAAGTACTACTGCCGCATCACGCCGCTGGGCGAGGTCACGCCGTGCCCGTACATGCCGGTGTCGGTCGGCAACCTGCGTGATGCATCCTTCGATGAGCTGTGGCGGACCGCACCGGCCTTCGAGGCCCTGCGCGAGCCGCATCTGGGTGGACGCTGCGGAAGCTGCGAGTTCTCCAAGGTCTGCGGCGGCTGCCGGTGCCGCGCCTACGCCACCCACGGTGATTTCCTCGCCGAGGATCCCGCCTGCGGCTATCAGCCTGGCGGCCACGGCGGCACGGTGATCGAGCTGCCCGCCACGCTGACGTTCGGGCTGCCGGTGGACTATCAGCTCGCGTGGGAGCCGGCCGCGCGCGAGCGCCTGCAGGCGATCCCCTCGTTCGCGCGGGGCATGGTGGTGAAGGCGGTGGAGGCGTATGCGCGCGGCCGCGGCGCGACCACGATCACGCCGGAGCTGCTCGCCGACGTGCGCTCGAAGTGGGGCGGGCGCTTCCGCCCGCAGGCATGAGCGTCGACCTCGACGACCGCTTCCGGATCGCCGCCCGCGCGTACTTCGTCTACGGCGTCATCTACCTGCTGGGCGGCCTCTGGCTCTGGGAGCACGACGTGGGCCGGGGTTTCGGGTCGAGCGTGCTGTGGATCCTGGCCGGCGCCTCGCTGGTGGTGCTCATCCCGTTCCTGCTGCGGCGGCCCCGTCCCGGGTTCGAGCGCTGGATCCTCAGCCGCCGGGATTTCGCCCGCCTGGTGGTCCTGTTCATGTCGCTCCGGGTGGTGGCCGTGGCCCGCGTCGTCTTCCGCGCCGAGACCGCCACGGTGGCCGCCCCCTGGGGCGGGCTGGTCAGCTACCGGCTCGGCGGCCTGATCTTCCTGGTGGTGACGCTGGTCGCGCTCGTCCTGGTGGCGCGCGCGGCGTGGTCCGAGGAGGCCTGAGCGGTCACGACGCCCCCGTCCTCCGCCTTCGTCTGGTTCCTGGGCGGCCTCGGCTCGTGGTTCGGCGCGTTCGGGCTGCAGAGCGTGATCTTCCCGTGGCTGGCCGTGGTCGTACTTGGCCTGGCACCTGAGCGGATGGGGCTCGCGCAGATGGCGCTCATGGCGCCGTCCATCGTGTTCACGCTCCTGGGCGGTGCGCTCGCCGACCGTGCCGATACCCGCCGCCTGCTGTATCGCTACCACGTGGTCGCCGCGCTGCCCCCGCTGGCGCTGGCCGCGACCGTCGCCGGCGGCGGATTGTCGTACGCCGTGCTCGTCGCCTACGGTCTGGCCATGGGGACGTTCTCCGCGCTGATCGTGCCGGCGCGCGACGCGCTGCTGAGCCGCGTCGCCATCGGCTGGGTGCCGCGCGCGGTCGCCGTGGCCTCCGCCGTCTCGCTGGTCTGCCAGCTCACCGGCATCGCCATGGGTGCCGCCGCCGGCAGTCTCGGGGCCCCCGTGCTGTTGATCGCGCAGGCTGCCGTCCTGATCGCCGGCGCCGTGGTGACTGCGCGCACGATGGCCGCGCCGCCGCCCGAGACGCCGGCCGAGGGCCGGCTGAGCGCCATCGCCAGCGGCCTGCACGAAGCGTGGACGTCGGAGCGCATCTTTCCGGTGATGGTCGTGATGCTCGCGGTGGGCGCGTGTTTCGTCGGCTCGTTCGTCGTCGTGGTGCCCCTCGTCGCACGCGACGACTACGCGGCCGGGTCCGCGGGGCTGGCGCTGTTCAACGGCTGCTTCTTCGGCGGCACGGTCACCTCGATCCTGGCGCAGATCCGCCTGGCTCCGCCGCGGCGTCCCGGGCGGGTCATCATGATCACGCTCGTGCTCGGCTCCGGTGTGCTGGCGGCCATGGCTGTGCGGGGGCCGATGGCGCTGCTGGCGACCCTGTGTCTGGTGTGGGGCATGGGCGCGGGCGTGGTGCTCACGCAGGCCCGGACGATCGTGCAGATGGCCGCGAGCGCCGCGCGCCGCGGCCGCCTGCTCGCGACCTATCAGCTCGCCATCACCGGTGGCGCGCCGCTGGGCGCCGTGGTCATGGGCTACTTGAGTGGGCTCGCCGGTCCCCGGCGCGCCGTGTTCTGGCCCGCCGCCGCGATGCTGCTGGTCGTGGGCTTCCTGCTGGCGCGCACGCGCCTGTGGCGGCAGGAGGCGGTGTGAGGCGGGTTCTTTCGTCGTAGAATTCGCGACGTGAAGCGCTATCGCGACATCGCCGGCGACGGCGGCTCCAACATCGTCGGCCAGGTCGAGGCCCAGCAAGCGCGGTTGACGACGCGGCTGCGGGATGTCCGGGCGATTGTCGCGGTCGTGTCCGGCAAGGGGGGCGTCGGCAAATCGTCGGTCACCGCCAACCTGGCCGCGGCCTGCGCTCACGCCGGTGACCGCGTCGGGGTGCTGGACGCCGACCTGAACGGGCCCACGATGGCCAAGATGCTCGGGGTGCGCGGTGCCGCGCTCGTGGTCGGCGCCGGCGGCGTGACGCCCCCGGCCAGCGCGCTGGGAATCCGCGTGATGTCCATGGATCTGCTGCTGGCCGACGACGCCACGCCGCTGGCTTGGCAGGCGCCCAGCCAGGCCGAGGCCCACACCTGGCGCGGCGCGATGGAAGCCAACGCCTTGCGCGAGTTCCTCGCCGACACCGAGTGGGGCACGCTGGACCTGCTGCTGGTGGACTTGCCTCCGGGCACCGACCGCCTCGCCACCGTCGCGGGACTCCTTCCGGCCCTCGCGGGCATCGTCGTCGTGACCATCCCCTCCGACGTCTCCAGCCTGGTGGTGCGCAAGTCGATCACCGTGGCGCGGCAGACCAAGGCCCCGGTGCTGGGCGTGATCGAGAACATGGCGGGCCTGTTCCCGGGCGCCGGCGGCGAGCAGCTGGCGATGGAGAGCGGCGTCCCCTTTCTCGGTCGCGTGCCGTTCGATGTCGGGCTGGCCGCCGCCGCGGACCGCGGCGAGCCCTACGTCACCAGCGCGCCCGAGACACCCGCGGCCCGCGCGCTCGTGGCGATCGCCGCCGACCTGCGCTCGACGCTCGCCGCCGCCCGCGCGTGACCGCTCGCTTCTGCCTGATGTGTGGCAGGAGCCTGACCTCCGTCCTCGACGAGGGTCATCGGCGCCGTCGTTGCCCGCGCTGCGGCTGGACCTTCTACGCCAATCCGGTGCCCGCGTGCGCCGCCGTGGTGCTGGCGGCCGGGCGACTGCTGCTGGCCCGTCGGGCTCGACCGCCCTACGCGGGCATGTGGGACCTACCGGGAGGATTCCTCGAGGCGGGGGAGGATCCGTTCGGGGCGCTGCGGCGCGAGCTCCGGGAAGAGATCGGCGTGGGGATTCGCCGCGCGCGGCTCATCGGATTCGTGACTGACCAGTACGGGCCCCGTGGCGTGGCCGTGCTCGCCGCCGTGTATCGCGTGACCCCGACGTCGTCCCGTGTACGCCCGGCCGACGACGTCTCCGAAGCGCGGTGGTTCAAGCGAAACGAGATCCCGTATCGGCAGATCGCGTTTCCGGCGCTCCGCCGGCTGGTGCGTCGGTATCTCGGGGGGTCGCGCTGAGGTGGGGGGAGAGCTGAGCGTCGGAGACGGAGTGGGCGCGGGCCGTCAGGCCCGCGCCCAGCAACCGTTCGTTACGGGCAGGAGACGCCGGGCGCGAGCTGGTAGTTGCTGACCTTGTAGGTGGCGACGAAGTCGTCGTCCCACGAGGCCAGACGCAGCGCGCCGAGCGAGGTTTCACCGTCCCAGCCCAGGATGCGCGCCCGGGCGGCCAGGTCACGCGAGGACAGGCGGCCGCTGATGTACTCGGCGACGGTCGCCTTCTCCATGAACACGGCGATCGTCTCGTGCACCGGACGCTCATTCTTGGCGGCCGGCGTCTGCTTCAGCCACTCCAGGATGACCGTGAAGCCGTCCAGGTTGGGATCGGCCATCAGGCCGGGCGGGCTGGCCATGCGGCGCAGCATCGGCCCGACGTACCGCGAGAACATGCGCGAGGCGCGATCCTCGACCTTGTAGGCGGCGAATTCCGCCGACGGCTGCTGGTCGATGTAGAGGTTGATCGAGAGATAGCGCGTGTCACCACCGGTCATGTGCTTGGGCTTGTAGAACCCGATCGCGTGCTTCTTCACCTCGACCCACGGCACGCAGTGGTAGATCTTGGCGCTGATCTCCCGCAGCGGCGCCTGGTAGGTCGTCGCCAGGCGCTTACCCTTGTCCGACGTGTGCATGTCGGCGGGCATCACCCCGTCGTCGGACGGTACCGCCGCCGCAACGGTGGGTCCCAGCAGAAGGGCCAGCGCGATGAAGCCGGCCGCGGCCAATCCGCGGGTGTACACCGTTGCAGTCGTAGCGGTCCATGTAGTGTTCATGTGAGTCGCCTCTTGCAGTGCTGGTGCCATGCCCCGATACGCGTGAAATGTCGCCTGCTTGCCTTCTGGAGGCCGACGACGGGCTGACAGCCGACTGCACTTGCTGTCACGCCGCTGTCATGGGCCCGGAAAGTGGCTCAAACTGCCGATATTTCTGTCTCACGAATCGCGGGTATGCTACCCGGGCCGCCGCCCTGTTTCAACCGTGATAAACTTCGAACACCCCATGAGCGCGTTGACGATCCGCACACTTCCACGCAATCTGCGGCGCCCGATCCTGATCACGGCCTTCAGCGGCTGGAACGACGCGGCCGAGTCGGCGACCACCGCCGCCCGCTACCTGGCCTCGACCTACCAGGCCGAGAAGTTCGCCGAGATCGACCCCGAGGAGTTCTACCACTTCGGGCTGACCCGGCCCACCGTGCGCTTCAAGCCCGACGCCCCGCCGGAGCGCGAGATCGTGTGGCCGGTCACCGAGTTCTCGGTGGTGCGGTCGGCCGACCTCCCGCGTGACCTGGTGATCGGCGTGGCCTCCGAGCCGCACCTCAAGTGGCGGACCTACTGTGCCACCGTGTTGGAGCTGGCTCGGCAGTGCGAGATCACCCTGGTCCTCACCCTCGGCGCGCTGCTGGCCGAGGTCCCGCATACCCGGCCGGTGCGGATCGGCGGCAGCGCCTCCGATCCCGAGCTGGCCGCGCAGCTGGGTGTCCGGCCGAGCAAGTACGAGGGCCCGACGGGGATCGTGGGCGTGTTCGGCACCGCCGCCCGCGAAGGTGGGTTCACCACGGCGAGCCTGTGGGCCAACGTCCCGCACTACATCTCCGGGATCGAGAACCCCAAGGCCACGCGGGCGCTCGTGCATCGCGTGCTGACGCTGATCAACGTGCAGGCCGACCTCACCGATCTCGACGAGGCCGCCAAGCAGTTCGATCAGAACCTGGCCGAGATCGTCTCCCAGAACGCCAAGATCAAGTCCTACGTGACCAAGCTCGAGTCGCGGGCCAGCGAGGAGGATGAGCCGCCGACGCCGGGAACCAGCGATCTGCCGCCGGCCTCGCAGCTCGTCGACGAGATCGAGCAGTTCATGCGCCAGCAGCGCCCGGAGTGACGCGTACCCGCCTCGCCCGCGCTGTTGTCGTCGTCTCACTCCTGCTGATCCAGATTCCTGCCACGCCGGCCGCCGATCGGCCGTCCGTGACCTGGCATCCGGCCAAGCTCCATCCCGGTGACGTCGCCTGGGTCCTGGTGCAGGGCGTTGCCGAGGGCACCTCGATCGAGGGCTCGCTCGGGGTGCGGTCGCTCCTGTTCTTTCCCTACGCCTCGGGCCAGGCTGCGGTGGTCGGCGTGGATCTCGAGACCAAGCCCGGACCTCAGGGCTGGCAGCTGGCCATCCTGGAGCCTGGGCGGGAGCCGCGTCGCCTGAGCGGCACGCGCACGGTGAGCCCGCGTGACTTCTCGGTGCAGCGCCTGACTCTGCCGAGCACGATGGTGGACCTGGACCCCGAGACCGAGCGTCGCGCGCTGTCGGAGGGGGAGCGTCTGCGCACGCTCTACCGGACGATCACGCCCGAGCGCCTCTGGCGCGGACGCTGGACACGCCCGGTCGCCGGCCAGGAGCCGGGCACTGGGTTCGGCTCGCGCCGCATCATCAACGGTCAGCCGCGCGCGCCGCACACCGGCATCGACTTCGCGGCGCCGCGCGGCACACCGGTGGTCGCCGCCAACAGCGGCCGCGTCGCGCTGCTCGGGGACTACTTCTTCCCCGGCCGCCTGGTCGCGCTCGATCACGGCCTTGGCCTCTACACGCTCTATTTCCACCTGGACACGGTGACGGTGACCGACGGCGAGCGGGTGGAGCGTGGGCAGACGGTCGGCACCGTGGGTTCCACCGGACGCGCGACCGGTCCGCACCTGCACTTCGGCGCCCAGGCGGGCGTCGCGCGGGTGGACCCGGCTTCGCTCCTAGGCCTCGACGTCCACGACTGACGCCGCCGCGCCGGCGCTGCGCCCCGCCACGCGGGCGCGGAGTCGCGCGGCCTCCGCTGCCAGCGCCCGGTTCGAGCCCACCGTGAGCGCCGATCGCGCCAGGATGCCGCGCACGGTGGACCGCGAGACCTTCACCGGCGGCGTCGCGGCCAGCGGGTTCGGATGGCGCGCGAGCGCTTCCAGCGTCGCCAGCCCGATCGCCAGCGGCCACACGCAGGCCAGTCGCATGCGCCACTCCAGCCGCGGGATCGCCAGCGTGTAGCGCCAGGCCTCGTCGTAGTGGCCGAGGGCCAGATCGATGAGCCGGGCCAGGAGCGGGCGCGCGCGGGTCGCTCCGGCCGTATCCAGCAGATCCGCCGGCGCCAGGCCCAGCGCAGCCAGCTCGGCGGCCGGCAGGTAGCACCGGCCGTGGGCCAGGTCGGCCGGCACGTCGCGCAGCACGTTGGTCATCTGTAGCGCCTTGCCGAACCGCACGCCCCGCGCGCGCATTGCCGCCGGCGCCCAGGCGGCCAGGCGCGGGCGATGCGCCACGTGCACGTCGGTCCAGAACTCGCCGACGCAGCCGGCGACCAGGTACGTGTAGCGATCGAGCTCCGCGAGCGAGCCGAGGGCGGCGAGGCCGCGGGCGTCCTCGCCCGGAAAGCGCGCCAGGTCGAACAGCATGCCGTCGGTGAGCGTGGTCAGGACCGCGCGCACGCGGGCCAGATCGGCGGCGGGGAGGCGGGCGACACGGCCCACCGCCTCGTCCACGCGCTCCAGCAAGCGCCGCTCGGCTTCGTGCGCCTGCTGCGGCGCGCAGGCGCGCGCGACGGCGCCGGCGTCGCCCTGCCCGGCGTAGGCGCGGCGCAGCGCCTCGAGGTGCCCGATCCGCTCCGCCCGCGCGATCAGCCGGGTGTCGGCGACCGTGTCAGCGGCGCGGGCCAGCAGGTACGCGAGCCCCAGCGGCTCGCGGAGCGGGCGGGGCAGGATCGCGAGCGAGAGGTAGAAGCTGCGGCTGACCTGCCGCAGCAGGTCGCCGAGAAGCTCGTCACTCGTAGTCAAACGGCCGCTTGGGCGGATCCGGGGAGTCCTTGGCCTTCTTGAGCCCTTCCTGGAACTTGCGGTCGAGCACCTTGCCCTTCTGGGCCTCGGCCTGCATCTGGGCGCGGAAGCGCTCCTCGCGCTCGGCCGACTTCGATTTCATGACGTCGAAGGCCGCGCCGAGATCCCCGACGGTGCGCTTGGGCGGCGGCGCCTCGTGGGCGATCACCACGCCGAGCTCGGGATCGATCGTCAGCTTGGCGTCACAGCACGGGCAGGCGACGATGAAGGACTGTGCCGGCATGGCGTCACGCTAGCAAGGGGCCCCGGAGGGGTCAAGGGGCGTAGAATCAGGCGCAATGGGCGACCTCGCCAACGAGTTCTCCTGGTCGCGCAGCCGGGACGCCACCTTCCAGGACTGCCGGCGCAAGTACTTCTATCACTACTACGGCTCCTGGGGCGGCTGGGACGCCGAGTCGCCCGCCGACATCCGCCGCCTGTACGTGCTCAAGCAGCTGGCCTCGCGCCAGATGTGGGCCGGCCGTATCGTCCACGACGCCATCGAGATGGCGCTGCACATCTACCGCGAGGGCCACGAGGTGCCAGCCGAGCCGTTCATCGCCGACGTCGTCGAGCGCATGCGCGGCGAGTGGCGGAGCTCCCGCGACCGGCGCTATCACGCGGCGCCCAAGACGCTCGCGCTCTTCGAGCACGAGTACGCGCTCGATCTCAAGCGCGAGGTCTGGCAGGCGCTCAGCCGCCACGTGCAGTCGTGCCTCCGGAACTTCTTCCGCCTGCCGCTGTTGGCCAGCGTGCGGCGCACGGCGCCCGAGCACTGGTCGATCGAGCACTGGTCGAAGGTCTTCAACTTCGAGGGCACGCCGGTGTGGATCGCCCCCGACTTCGGCTTCTGGACCACCGAGGGTCGTCTGGCGCTGGTGGACTGGAAGACCGGTGGGGCCGACATCGAGGCGACCTCCTTCCAGCTCGGCTGCTACGCCCTCTACGCCCGCGAGATGCTCGGCGTCGAGCCCGCCCGCGTGGACCTGCTGCAGGTCAACCTTCGCGAGCCCGAGGTGACACCGCTGACGTGGGACGACACGCGGCTCGAGGAGATCCGCGGACAGCTGCGCCTGTCCATTCGCTCGATGCGGGCCTACTTGGCCGACGCCGACGGCAACGTCGCGCGGCTGGACGACTTCGAGAAGACCGAGGAATTGCGGATCTGCCGGTGGTGCAATTTCAAGGCAGTGTGCCGGCCGGAGTTGCTGCAACCCGCCGAGACCGTCGCCAAGTAGCGTCTCTCGCGTCTCGTTCGGAAAGCGTCTCCCATGTCGTTCGCTTCTGGCGCTCTTGCCGCCGCGGGGACGCGCACGCGGTGGGGTCTGCGGACCACGAGGCTGGAGATCGTTTTGGGCCGGCCTCGGCTGGGCTCCATCGGACGCGGGGCGCGCGCTGCTGGGGCGCGGGAAACGAGTCCCCAGACCCCACCGCGTGCGCATCCCCCGACGGCAACTCGTCAGGTGCGGTCGAACGGGAGCCAGTTAGCGATCAGGGCGCCCGCTGGCTGTCGACGGCGTCGAGCCGCTTCCAGCCTTTCAGCCTTCCAGCGCCGCTCGGCTTCTTCTACACCGCCAGGCCGAGCGGGCGAGCAGGCGCAGACCAGCCGGGAAAGAGTGGAGCGGTCGCCGGCAGGGCGAGGTGGCGGGTGGCGACCTCGTGGAACAGGGTGCGGAAGTCGGTGGTGACGGAGAGGTCGCGGCCTTCGAAGCGTTGTTCGGGGGCGAGGCCGGGCCAGCGTCCGTATACGCGACCGCCGCGGACGGCGCCGCCCAGCGCAAGCATCGCGGTGGCGTGGCCGTGATCGGTGCCGCGGTTGCCGTTCTCGGCTACCGTGCGGCCGAACTCTGACATGGTGAGGACGACGACGTCGGCCATACGGTCGCCGAGGTCCTGGCAGAACGCGGCCAGGGCGGCGCCGAACTCGCGCAGGCGGTTGCTCAGCTGGCCTTGCTCGGCGCCCTGGCCCACGTGGGTGTCCCAGCCTTCGACCTCGGCGAAGGCGATCTGCAGGCCGACGTCGGCGCGCACGAGCTGAGCGATCTGGCGTAGCGCCTCGCCGAAGCGACCGCGCGGATAGTCTGCCCCGTTGGCCGGCGTGAGACGGGAGGCGCCGGCGCTCTTGAGCAGCTTCACCGCCTCGAACGTTTCGCGCCCGGTGCCGTGCAGCAGGTCCTGCACGCCTTCGGCGTAGAGCGACTCGAAGCCGCGTCGGGCCACCGCCGGCTGCGCGGCGCGGACGTCGAACCGGTCGAGCGAGCTCATCGCCAGCGCGCCCGCGTCGCCACGCAGGCTGCGGGGCAGCCGCGAGGCGAGCGCGACGGATCGGAATGGCGAGACGGAGTCGGACGGCAGCGCGCCGGCGGCGCGGCCGAGCCAGCCGTCGGGCGTGCTCTTCACGCCGGGCGTCCCACTTTCCATGTAGTCCTGCGCGTCGAAGTGCGAGCGCGTGGTGTCGGGCGAGCCGCAAGCGTGCACGATCGCCAGCGTCTTGCTGTCCCACGCGGGCTTCAGCGAGGCCAGCGCCGGGTGCAACGCGAAGAAGCCGTCGAGATCCAGCGCGGTGGCGGCGTCGCCCCGTCGCGGGGGTGCCAGGGCGATGCTGGCGCGGGCGCGCGCGTAGGCCGGGTCGCCGTGCGGCGGCACCATGCTGAGCCCGTCCACCGCGCCGCGCTGGAAGATCGCCACCAGCACCTTGCCCCGGCGCTCGGCGCCTTGCGCGGTGCGGATGAGGAAGCGCGGCGGCGCGGCCGCCGCGGCCAGGGCGCAGGCGCCGGACTTCAAGAGCGCGCGGCGAGTGAGCATCATCGCCGCTGGAACTCCGGCGCGCCGAGCACCAGCGCAGCAAGCTTGTTGACGTCAGTGTTCGCCGGCCCGCGGTCGTCGAGGCTGAGCCGGGTGATCTCCGGCGCGCCGAGCTGCGCGACCAGCACGGCGCGCGTGCCGGCGCCGGTCTCGCCGTGGATCAGCGCGGCCAGCAGGCGCTCGAGTACGGCGTCCGGCCGCTGCCGGTCGGCGCCGGCGACGAGCGCCTCCACGTCCACGCGCACGCCGGGCACGCGGCCCTCGGTCAACGCCAGCGCGAAGTTCATCCGCGCCAGGAGCGTCCCGGGATTCACCCACGCCTCGGCCCGGTCGGGGTAGCCGGTGGGCGGCTGCGCCTCGTAGAGGCCTTCGCCGATCTCCGCCGACGCGCGCGCCAGCGCGAAGGCGCCCCGCGCGTCGGGCGTCGCACCGACGGCGCGCACCGCGCTGACCACGAACTCCGTGGGCTTCTTGATCTTGGCGCCGACCGCGTCGGGGGCCAGGAACTCCGGCGAGGCGAAGATCACCCGCAGCATGGCGCGGATGTCGCCGTTCGTCTCCTGATAGCGGGCGGCCACGCGCTCGACCAACGCCGGCGGCGGATCGTCGGCCACGAACCGGCGGGCCAGCTTGCCGGCGAGGAAGCGGGCAGTGGAGGGATGCCGGGCGAGCATATCGAGGATTGCCTCGCCGTCGCGCTTGCCGCCGCCCTGGATCGTTCGCCCGAGGACGACCTTGGGGCCGTAGTCGTGCGTGGCCGACCGGAACACGAAGCGCGCGTCCTGGCGGGGGCGGTCGATCGTCCAGCCCGTGAAGGCCCGCGCCACCTCGGTGACGTCGCGCTGGGTGTAGCCGCCGTCGACGCCCAGCGTGTGCAGCTCCATCAGCTCGCGCGCGTAGTTCTCGTTGAGCCCGGCGAGGCGCCCCTTGTTAGGACCGCCGCGCACCACCCAGTTCGGCCGCGTGCTGAGCCAGTTGTCCAGGTAGAAGAGCATCGCGGGATGCCGCGCGCTCGCGCGCAGCAGGGCGGGGAACCGCCCGAGCGCGTGCGGGCGAATCACCGTGCGCTCCCAGTCGGTCAGGTACCAGCGCAGCTCGCCCTTGCCGGCGAAGACGTTGAAGTGGTTGAGCCAGAAATCGACCATCACTTCCTGGAGCTGCCGCTCGGTGGCGACGGCGCGCAGCATCCGCGCGGTCTGCAGCTCGCCGACGATGCGGGCCGGCCGCTTGTCCATCGGGTACTGCTCGCGCATCTCCCGTGGCGACATGTCGCCGCGGGCGAGCTTCTCGCGCATCGCGGGATCCGGGCGGGGATACGCGCGCTGCAGCTCGGCGATCGACATGCCGAGCGTGGGTAGCGCAGCCAGGTCACGCTCCACCCCGCTGTCGTCGATCCGCTCCGGCTGGAGCTGTCGCTCCAGCCACGCGGCCAGGCCCACGGCCTTCACGCGCTCCAGATCGCCGGGACGAGGGCCGTACGTCACGCGCCGCAGGACGTGCACCAGCGCCGCGTCTGTGGACATGGACAAT